>Ga0207813_100038_pt1 | contig 120348 bp, 114 predicted proteins | sample A23E3SouthBayCA_2_FD_187730 | JGI IMG/M metagenome (GOLD analysis project Ga0207813, IMG submission 187730) | Aerobic enrichment media microbial communities from Eden Landing Ponds, California, USA - A23 E3 (4) (SPAdes) | ecosystem: Environmental > Aquatic > Marine > Unclassified | place...
GTACGCGGCCTCGTCGGGCGACCAGTCCGAGTAGTATTCGGTCGCCGCCACCTTCATGTCCAGCGTCCCCGCAGTCAGCTGGTTGTTCTCGAACGTCTCTTGATCGCTGAAGTACGCGCTCGTCCCGAGCCCTGCGCCCGCGGAGGCGACACCGATGGTACCGAGTGCGGCGAGTGCCTTCCGGCGAGAGAGGTTGAATTTCTCGTCTGTCATTGGTCTTCGTCCCCGTTCGGGGAAGCCCACCGACGGAATCGAACCGCCGCCGACGAACGCCCGAGGCGTCGTCTACCGTGTGGGTGTCTACTCCCGATCCAAATCGACACACAGAGAGGCCCCCATTAGCTATTGAGCGGTTAAAGCGTGCGACAACGCCCGTTGGACCGACTAAGCACAGATTAATCGGATCACTGGAGCGTTGATCCGTCGATGATCGCGGCGCCACTCGGGTGCCAACCGCCACCGGCGAGAGCAGCGTCGAAAAAACACGGGGGGTCGCAGACGGAGTCGATTCGACCTAACTGTCGTCGGTCTGGTTGCCGTCGACCGCCTCGTTGTTCATGCCGCTGCCGTCGTTGTGCCGGCACTGCTCGGTGTAGAAGCCCAGGTCGAACTCGACGGAGTCGGATTGGATCTCGTTGCCGTGGTCGACCGGCACCCACCAGGCGAAGGCGGCGCTGAACTCGGTCTCGCCGGGGAAACAGGCGGTGGGGAAGCGACCGAGCGAGGCGCCGTCCAGCTGGGGGTTCTTGTAGTAGACGTCGGAGACGGTGCCACCCAGACCGCCTTTCCCGAACGCCATCGAGACGATTTCGGTGTCGCCGGCGAAGTTGGACGTCAGATCGGCGTAGTCGTCACCGGTCGAGAGGTCGTTCCAGCTGAATCCCGCGTTGTACGCGAAGGTCCCACGAATCTCGTCGCCGACGTTCCGGGTGTACCAGTTGCCCGGAGGCCGGTTCGGCGAGTTGAGGTTACCGTTCGGCCGGTCGTCGTTCGACGTCCGGTAGACGACGTGTTCCGTGCCGTCGGACTCCCGGAGCAGGAGGTACACCTCGTCTGGCGCGGCCTGCGCGTTCTGGGGCCCCTCGTAGTAGTCGTAAGTCAGGGACGCCCCGCTACCGAAGTCACCCATCGTCGCACCGACGGAGACACCTGAGGTGACGTAATCGGTCGTGTTCATCCCGCCGGAAGTCGCGTGGGCGACTTTGCCGCTCCCGTCCGGGTCGTCGACGAGTTCGACGTCGACATCGTAACTGCCGCCACCGTCCGTGTCGAACCGGGTGACGTCCGTGGTCGTAAACGCCGTGTTGTCGGCGGAACCGAGTTCGACGTTCTGCCCGTCGATCCGCACCCCGTTCCCGCTGTTGAGCGCGTCGAGGACGGTCCGAAGGTCACCGAAGAGCAACGGACTCTCGCCGCCGTCCTGGTAGTTGTCGCCGTCGTCGAGCCACACCGCGGCCTGCGCGACGTCGAGGAGCTCGACGGTCTTCTCTCCGTCCTCGTCGGGCTTCTGATCGGGGTTCCCACTCCCCTCGACTTGGTCCTCGTCGGGGTCGTCCGCCTCCGGCTCGGTCACGCCGTTCTCGGCGGCCTCGTAGCCGTTCGGGTTGTTCATCCAGACGTAGCCGGGGTTCGTACAGAGTTCGAGGTCGAAGGTGACCTCGCCGAAGTCTCCCGGCTTCACGTCGCCGATGTCGATGATCGCGCTCTGGTCGTCGGCCTGCGTGAGGGCGCCGACGCCCTCGTCGGCACAGCCGTCGTTCTGTACCGAGGCCTGCTCGGTGTTGTCGAGGAACTGCTCCGGGTCGTCGACCTCGATCAGCCACGCGTCGTTCGCGGGGAGCCCCGTGAATCCGGGCGTGAGATCCGAGGCGTCACCGGTCTCGCCGGCCTCGCCGTCGTACATGTTGACCTCGACGTCGTCGCCCTCGTCGTCGCTCCAGTCGGAGTAGTGGGTCGAATAGCCCACACCCAGATCCAGCGTCCCCGCAGTCAGCTGGTTGTTCTCGAACGTCTCCTGGTCGCTGAAGTACGCGCTCGTCCCGAGTCCGGCACCCGCGGAGGCGACGCCGATGGTACCGAGTGCGGCGAGTGCCTTCCGGCGGGAGAGGTTGAATTTGTCTTCGCTCATTGTTGTCTTCCCCCTCGCGGGGACGCCCACCGACGGAGTCGAACCGTCGCCGTACGGCGGCGCCGTACGCCCTGTGGGTGACCGCTCTCCATCCGGTTCGACCCACGGAAGAGGCCCCGTTAGCTATTGAGCGATTAGCTGGGTTAAGCGAGGAGTTAACGCGAGCGAGTGATCGTTAACTTCCTGTTTATCGAGGTATGGCTCGGCCTGTCGACCGCGAAAACGGGGTACTGTGGCCGAACCGTCTTTCCGATAGAAAGTAAAATTACACCTATATTTCCGGCCGTGATCGGCTCGCCGATCCCGTCGAAACGATCTGACTGCCGGAAACGGACGCTCACAGCGGCGGCTTCGAACCACGATGAGACGAAAAGCGTGTGGAACGGGGCGCCCGGCCGATCCGCCCCCGAGACGACCGGTGCGAGATGGCGGGCGTTAGCTCAGCGTGACGGTGTCGGTGTCGTCCTCGGCGCTGTCGTCGTCCGGTTCGATGACGACGCCGACGGTGTAGTCACCAGCCCCGGCGGACACGCCGCTGAGGTCGAGACCGACCGAGAGCGTCTCGCTCGTCGAGTCGATGTCGGCGACCGCCGAGCCGAAGCGAGCTTCGAGCGTGTTCCCGCCGTTGGAGAAGCTCACGGTCGGGGCGGGGAGGACCGATCCCCCGTAGCTCACGCCCGTGACCGTCGCGCTCGACGCGTCGAACGGGAAGTTCAGGTCGAATCCTTCCAGGGAGTTGCCGACGTCGTCGTCGCTGGGGTTGCCTTCGACGGTGACCGACGAGTTCGGCCCGCCGTCGCTGACCTCGTCGCTGTTCATGCCGCTGCCGTCGTTGTGCCGGCACTGCTCGGTGTAGAGACCGAGGTCGAAGGTCGCGCTGTCGGACTGGATCTCGTTGCCGTGGTCGACCGGCACCCACCACGCGAAGACGATGGAGTGTTCCGTGTCCCCGGAGAAACAGTTCAGGTCGCTCATGCCGCCGCCGTCCTCGGCGGGGATGTCGCCGTTGAGCGCGGTGCCGTTGCTCCCGGTTAGCTCCCCGTCCATGCCGAGTACGTCCCGGAGCGATCCGATCGCGAGGGGCGATTCGCCGCCGTTCTGGTAGTTGTTGCCGTCCTCGTTGCCACCGGGACCGTCGCCGCCGTCGTCGATCCACACCGCGGCCTGCACGACGTCCAGCAGTTCGACGACGCCCTCCTCCTCGTCGGGGTCGTCGGCTTCCGGTTCCGTCACGCCGTTCTCGCTGGCGCTCTGGAGGCTGCCGTTGATCCAGACGAAGCCGGGGTTGTCACAGATCCGGAAGTCGAAGGTGACCTCGCCGAAGTCGCCGGGTTTCACGTCGTCGAGTTCGATCACCGGCTTCGGCGCCCTGTCGGCCTGGACGTTGGGCACGAGCGCGCCGGAGCCGTTGTCCTCACAGACGATCTCGGCCTGGGAGCCGTCCTCGGCCTCGGGATAGACGCCAGTCTGCGTGTTGTCGAGGAACTGCTCGGGGTCGTCGACCTCGATTAGCCACGCGTCGTTCGCGGGGAGCCCGGTGTATCCGTCCGAAAGTTCCGATGCTGTGCCTGTCTCGCCGGCATCGCCGTCGTACATGTTGACGTCGACGCCCTCACCCTCGTCGTCGCTCCAGTCCGAGTAGTGAGACGTGTACCCCACGCCCATATCGAGCGTGCCGGCCACGAGTTGGTTGTTCTCGAACGTCTCCTGGTCGGAGAAGTACGCGCTGGTCCCGAGCCCTGCACCCGCCGAGGCGACGCCGATCGTCCCCAGGGCGGCGAGGGCTTTCCGCCGTGAAATGTCGAACCGTTCGTCTGTCATGTGATGAGCGGGGGCCAACTGGTCGTCGCCAGGAGTCCCCTCGTTCACCACGTGCAGTGGCAAGGTGTTAGCTATTGTATCGTTAGAATCACAGCCGAATCCGGTATGTGCCGATTGACCGCCGATAATGGGTGATTAACGGGAGGTCACTCCCCGACCAGTCGGTCGATTCGGGCCAGCGAATCGGCCTCGGCGGGGGACTTGTCCTCCCGAACCGCGACGAAGCGCGGGAACCGGAGGGCGTAGCCCGACCCGTAGGTTGGCGACGCCTGAATCTCCTCGTATCCCACCTCGAAGACCACCTCGGGTTCGATGTCCACGACGGTCCCGTCTTGCTCCCGGATCAGCGGTTCGAGGCGCTCGGTAATGTCGGCCAGTCGCTCGTCCGTGATCCCCGTCGCGACCTTCCCGATGGTCGCGAAGCCGTCCTCGACGCGTGCCGACAGGAGGAAGGTCCCGAGGAAGTTCGCGCGGCGTCCCTCGCCCCACTCGGCACCCGTGACTACGAGATCCAGCGTCTCCACGTCCGGCTTGCGTTTCAACCAGTTTCGTCCCCGCTTTCCCGGCGTGTACGTCGACTCCGGATTCTTCAGCATGATCCCCTCGTGGCCGGCGTCGAGGGCCGCGGCCTCGCGTTCCGCGATGGCGTCGACGTCCTCGACGACCGTCAGCGGCGAGAGCCCCGTCGAGAGGAGGCCGGACAGGTGCGCCCGTCGCTCGAGGAGCGGCGAGTCCAGGAGGTCCGTCCCGTCGACGTGGAGGCAGTCGAACGTTCGGAGTTCGACGGTCACCTCCTCGCGCACCTTCGCCACGTCGTGCTTGCGGCGGAACCGACGGAGCACCTCCTGGAACGGGAGTGGATCGCCCGCGTCGTCGACGGCGAGTGCCTCGCCGTCGAGGATGACGGGCACGTCGAGGTCGGCGACCGCCTCGACCAGTTCGGGCAGCGCGTCGGTTACGTCCTCCAGATTTCGAGAGAAGACGCGGGTGTCGCCGCCCGGATCGTGGTGGACCTGCACCCGGGCACCGTCGAACTTGGTCTCGACGGCGACCGATCCCCACGCCTCGAGGGCATCGACGGCGGTGCCGGCCTGGGCGAGCATCGCCCCCACCGGTCGTCCGACGACGAGTTCGGCCGCTGCCAGCCCCGACTCCCCGTCGTCGCGGGCGCGGACGGCGACCGCCCCGGAGTCGTTCTCGACCTGGAGCGCCCGCTCGACGGCCTCCACGGGGACGTCGAACGCCTCCGCGATCGCGTCACGAACGGTCCCCTCGCCGACACCGATCCGCATCTCCGAGAGAACGAGACGGGCAAGATAGCGCGCCGAGAGCGGCTCGGCCCGGTTGAACAGGTCAAAGAGGACGTCGAGTTTGCGGTCGTGACTCCCCGCTCCGTCGGTGGTCGCCAGCGTCCGCAGTCGGTCGTCAACCCCCGCGACGGTCAGCGGTTCGGCGTCCGTCGCGCCGAAGGCGGCGAGTCCCCGCTGGCCGTCGAGGTCCAGCGACTCGGCGACGGCACCGATCTCACCCGCCTCGGCGAGGCGATTGGCAACGTCGTCGTCGGTGACGTTCGGTCCCGCGGCGCGGGCGAGCGCCTCGTGACAGAGGGCGGGCCCCACGTCGAGGGTCGTCGAATCCCACGCCGGGAAGATCCGCCCGAGCAACAGCCGTGCGACGACGGGCAGGTCGGAACCCGCATCGGCGAACAGCTCCGCGACCAGCGCCGTGATTTCGAGGTCGGCGGATTCGGCCTCGACGACGGCGACGCGGTCGGCGAACTCCGAGAACTCCATACCGACGGGTCGACTCCCGCGGGTACTGAGCGTGTCGGTCGCCGCTCCGAGTGAAAATGACTCGGAGGAATACGGACACTGGGCTCGGATGTCGCGAGCGTTCGTGGCCGAAACGGTCGAACCGCGGTCGCGCTTAGCAGTGACGGGGGCGGTCCGGCCCTCCGTGACTTCGCTTTGGGCGTGACCGCGGCCACGGATGCCGAGCCACCGGTTTCAAGGCTGTGTGTCGTACAGGAGGTGGTATGAACAGCGACCTGGCGGCACAGGTCCGAGAACTTCTCGACGTCGACGTCTCGGAGTTTCGGGCGCAGGCACAGGCCGATGCGGAGGTGGTCAAAAACGAACTCAGGGACGGCACGTTCGACAACCACCGATCGATCGTCGGCCTGGAGTACGAGTTCTACGCCGTCGCCGACGGACGGTGGCGACAGGAGAGCGACGACGAGGAGACGGGGGCGGAACTCGTGCGCGTTCCGCGTCGCCTCCTCGAACTCATCCGGTTCGAGAAGGAACTCGGCCTCCACAACGCCGAGTTGACGACGAGCCCCCAACCCCTGAACGCCGAGGGACTTCGCGCCCAAGCCGCCGGCGTTCGGTCCCACCTCCTGTCGGCGCTCCAGACGACGCGCATCGAGGGGATGCGTCTCGTCAGCGACGGCATCTGGACCATCCCACCGTCGGGCGAAACCGCGCGGAGCTATCTGACCGACAGCGTCGAGGACGAGGGGGTCCGAATCGCGACGAACATGACCGACGCCGTGCGGTATCACGCGATGGCCAACGGGCCGAACACGCCGACGCCGTTCGCCGTCGCGGCGCCACACGTCACCCTCGGGGCCGACACGGTGATGCCGGAGAGTCTCATCACCTCGATCCAACCCCACTACCAGGTGCCCCACGCCTCCGACCTGCCGACCTACCACAACTACGCCCTCCGGGTCGCCGGCCCGCTGCTCGCGCTCGGCGTCAACTCCCCGTTTTTCCCGCCGGACCTCTACGACGAGGGCGTCGACCCGGAGACGGTCGTCGCCGACGCCCGTGCCGAGAACCGCATCCACGTCTTCGAGTCCGTTCTGAACAGCGAGGGCGCCCGGAAAGTGCGATTCCCGGCAGATCTGGACACCGTCGAAGAGGCGGTCGATCGCGTCGCCAGCGATCCGACGGTCGTTCCCATGCCGGTCGAGCGCGGCGACCGCTTCGACGACAAGTTCGCCACGCTCCGGCGCAAACACGGCACGTTCTGGCGGTGGGTACGCCCCGTCTTCGACGGCGCCGACCGCTCCTCGGCCAACGCCCGCATCGAGTTCCGTCCCATCGCGGCACAGCCGACCGTCAGGGACTCCATAGCGTTCATGGCGACGTTCGCCGGCCTGATGGAGAGCCTTCCCCGTACCGAACATCCGGTTATCGGACAGGACTGGGACGTCGCCCGCGAGAACTTCTACGCCGCCGCCCGCGAGGGTTTCGCGAGCGATCAGCGCTGGATCACCAACGACGGCGGGGAGACGACCGATCCCGAACGCCTGTACGACGACCTCTTCGCCCACGCCGTCGACGGCCTCCGGAGCGCCGGCTGCCCGCCGGCGGACGCGGAGTCGTACGTCGCCCCGCTCAAGGCACGCGTCGAGTCGAGCGTCACGCCCGCCGGGTGGAAACGGGAACAGGTACGGGACCGGGTCGCGGACGGCGCGTCGCTGGCGACGGCGATTCCGGCGATGCAACGAACGTACGTGGACAACCAGACCGAGACGTTGCTCGACGGCGTGTTCTCCGAGTGGTGGTAACCCGGGGCCGACGACTACAGGAGCGACTCGAAGTCCTTGTGTTTCGTGATTTCGACGTCCTCGTCGGTGACGACGGCGACGTTGATGCCGTTGCCCGACGCCAGGTCGCGCTCGACGGCGCTCTGGATGGCGTGGGCGGCGACGGACTTGGCCTCCTCGACCGACAGGCCCTCGTCGAACTCCTGTTCTAGGACACCGAGGGCGTACTGGCTGCCGGAGCCAGAGACGGCGTAGTCCTCCTCCATCATGCCGCCGAGGGGATCGAGGCTGTAGACGTGAGCGCCGTCCTCGTCGACGCCGCCGAGGAGGGGTGAGACGATGAAGAAAGCACCCGAGCGAAGGAAGTTACTCGTGAGCGTCGACAGGGCCTCCATGCTCATGTCCTTTCCGCGGCGCGTCTCGTAGAGACTCGTCTCGGAACGGAGCTGGCGGATGAGCGACTGGGCCGCCGACACCGAGCCCGCGATGGTGAGCGCGGCGTTGGGGTGAATCTGTTCGACCTTCTGGACGTCCTTGCTGGAGACCATCCGGCCGGCGCTGGCGCGCATGTCGGTCGCCATCACGACGCCGTTCTCGGTCGAGAGGCCGACGGTCGTCGTGCCCGTCTTCATCTCCTTGTCCTCGTCGTCCGCCGCGGCGAGGCGCTCGTCGGTGTTCGTGAACTCGCCGATTTCCGGGCCGAACACCGGCCGGTCACCGCCGTCGAGACGTTCCTGCGTCCGTGAAAAGTCCTGATTCGTCGGGGTACGCATCACCTGCCTTTGCGGGGGCGCGCTGATAAATGCAACCCTTCGCTAACGACACGCGGTGTCGTACGCCCGCGCCGCCGACGTCACGAGATCACCGACCGGAATGGTAACGCCGAGTCGGCTGGCGAACAGGGCCAACGGCATCAGAACGATGCCGACGACCAGGGTGACCTGATACGCCACGAACGCGCCAGCACGGGACAGTGGTTCGAACATCTGCGTAGCCGTCCGTCGGGTGGTCGGAGTATATAAACTTTCTTGCTCGGCGTGTACGGCGACCCCGACGACGTCTCCCGATTACGCCGCAGACTGGTCGTGGCCCGCCGCGGCCGGCGCGGACGGACGGGGCGGTGCTATGACTCGCGTGTGGTACGGCCGTCTCACGTATAACTTATGCGTGTCATCGAGACGGCGTACGCGGTGGGAAACCCTGATACGTCGGCTGACCCTACGGCCGCCCATGTCGAATTGGACCGACAGGATCGTCGGCGATCGGATGGCCGTTGACCGGGAGTTCAGCGATCGGGTCCACGACTCGGAGTTCTCGAACCAGGAGTGGGGGCTGATCATGACTGCCGTCGAGTTCGAAATCGAACACGCCGACGACCCCGAGCGAGCGCGGGTCGTCGCCGACACGGGGAACCTCCCGGAGATGATCCCCGAACTGGAGAAGGTGGGCCGGATGGGCCCCGGCGGGTCGAACGCACAGCGCCAAGCCGACAGCGGCACCGGCGTCATCGACGCCATCCGCGGCGCCCTCGGGATGGACGGCGACGACGACGCCGAACGACTCGACGCGGCCGAACGACTCGTCGACGAGTACGCGACCGCACTCCAACGGCGCCTCGAGGACGAGGGCAAGTGGGACGAGATCCGACGGGTCTACGGCGACGGGTGAGACGACGGGGACCTACACCTCGTCGCCGCTGTGAAACAGCGTCAGCTCTTCGGCCTCGTAGATGTTGATCAGTTCGGTGATGATCTCGTCGTACTCCTCGTCCGCCCGTCGGAGGCCGTCGAGCCGTTCGACCGTCTCGTCGTCGAGGTGAACCTGAGGCATAGGTGATCCAAGAGGCTACGACCTTGTAAATTGTAGCGACGCGCTACGACAGGCGATCGACGATGGCGTCCGTGACCTCGTCGGTCGTCGCCGTGCCGCCGAGGTCGGGCGTCCGGGGCCCGTCGGCGAGCGTCGCTTCGACGGCGCTTCGCACTGCCGTGGCCGCCGCGTCGTAGTCGAGGAAGTCGAGCAACATCGCCGCCGAGAGGGTCGTCGCCGTCGGGTTGGCGACGCTCTCGCCCGCGATGTCGGGGGCACAGCCGTGGACGGGTTCGAAGATCCCCCGCTCGGAGCCGACGTTCGCGCTCGGCAGGAGACCGAGGCCGCCGACCAGCCCAGCCGCCAGATCCGAGAGCATGTCGCCCGCGAGATTGGGACAGACGATCACGTCGTACGCCGTCGGGTCCATGGCGAGACCCGTCGCAATCGCGTCCATGTACGCGTCGTCGACGTCGACGCCGCGGTCGGCGGCCACCGCCTCGATGGTGTCCACGAACAGCCCGTCGGTCACGCGCATCACGTTGTTCTTGTGGGCGACGGTGAACCCGTCGACCCCGCTCTCCGCGGCGTACTCACAGGCGAACTCGGCCAGTCGGCGGGACGCCGACCGCGTGACCAGCCGCGTCAGCGTCGAGACGTCCTCGGAGAGGCGGTCCTCGAGGCCCGCGTAGACACCCTCCGTGTTCTCCCGGAGGATAACGAGATCCGTCTCCGGCTGGACCGCGTCGACGCCGGGGTACGTCCGCGCCGGGCGCACGTTGACGAACGAATCCACCGCGTCCCGGAGGGGCAGGATCACGTCCGCCGACGTCTCGCCGGTCGCGCCGAACAGCGTCGCGTCGGCGCTCGTGACCGCCGAGAGCGTCTCCGCAGGCAGGGGATCGCCCGTCCGCTCGGCGACGGCGTCGCCCGCCTCGACGTGGTCGTACTCGAAGTCGACGACCGCATCGAGGACACGTAGCGCCGCGGGTACGACCTCGTGGCCGATGCCGTCCCCGGGGACGACGGCGATCGTTTCGCTCATCGACGCGAGTCGACGTACGGCAGATCCGCCGCCGTCTCGTCGATGGCGTCCATGTTCGATCGGAGCAGGGCCACGGTGTCCCAGATACCCTGTACCAGCGCCCCGCGCATCGCCTCGTCGATGTCGACGTCGACGGTCTTGCCGTCGTAGGTGATCGTTCCGTCGACGACGTCGACTTCGATGCCCGCGTCGGGGTTGGCCTCGATGAAGTCCTGGAGTTCCTCGACCGTCTCCGGATCCGTCGTCGCGGCTGGAATACCCAGCGACTTGCAGTTGTCGGCGAAGATTTCGGCGAAGGACTCGCCGACGATGGCCTCGACGCCCCAGCGGGCGAGCGCCCGCGGCGCGTGTTCTCGGGAGGAGCCACAGCCGAAGTTGTCGTTGACGACGAGGACGTTCGCCCCCCTGTACTCGTTGAAGGGGTGGTCGTTGAGTTCGCCGTTCTCGTCGCGGCGGGCGTCGTAGAAGGCGTACTGGTCCATCCCCTCCCAGGTTGTCGTCTTGAGGAAGCGGGCGGGGATGATCTGGTCGGTGTCGATGTCGTCCCCGCGGACGGGGACGCCGGTGCCCGCGACGCGGCGCACCTTCATCTCCTCGACGCCGACACCGTCGTCGCCGGCGGCGTCGCTCATCTGTCCACCCCCGTTCCAGTCAGGTCGCGTACGTCCGCGACTTCACCTTCCACCGCGGCCGCGGCGACCATCGCCGGACTCATCAGCACGGTCCGACCGTCCTTGCTCCCCTGCCGACCCACGTAGTTGCGGTTCGACGAGGACGCACACCGCTCGTCGCCCTCCAGTGAGTCGTCGTTCATGGCCAGACACATCGAACAGCCGGCCTCGCGCCACTCGAAGCCGGCCTCGCGGAACACGTCGTCGACGCCCTCCGCTTCGAGTTTCGACTTCACCGTCTGCGACCCGGGGACCGCGAGCGCTCGCACGTCCGGGTGGACCTCGCGACCCTCCAGGACGGCGGCAGCCTCGTGGAAGTCGCTCGTGCGACCGTTCGTGCAGGTGCCGAGGAAGGCCACGTCGATGGGGTAGCCCGCCATCGACTCGCCAGGCTCGACGCCCGTGTGTGCCTGCGCGGTCCGGGCCGCCTCGCGCTCCCCTTCGGGGAGATGCTCGGGCGCCGGCACCGGATCGCTGATCCCGATGGCCTGGCCGGGGTTCGTCCCCCACGTGACCATCGGTTCCAGGTCGGTAGCGTCCAGGTGAACCACGTCGTCGTACTCGGCGTCTGCGTCGCTCGCGACCGACTCCCAGTACGCCTTGCGTTCCTCGAATGCCTCGCCGTCGGGGGCGAACTCGCGGCCGCGCAGGAACTCGTATGTCGTCTCGTCGGGGTTGATGTATCCCGCACGGGCGCCACCCTCGATGGACATGTTACAGACCGCGAGCCGTTCTTCCATCGAGAGGTCGCGCACGGCCTCGCCGCCGTACTCGTAGACGTAGCCGACGCCGCCGTCGACGCCGAGTTCGGCGATGATCTTCAGGATCAGGTCCTTCGAGTGGACGCCCTCGCGGAGCCGACCGTCGACCTCGATCCGGCGCACGTCCTGCTTGTCGGCGGCGACACACTGGGAGGCCAGCACGTCCCGTACCTGGCTCGTCCCGATGCCGAACGCGATGGCACCGAAGGCGCCGTGGGTGGCGGTGTGGGAGTCCCCACAGACGACTGTCATCCCCGGCTGTGTCAACCCCAGTTCCGGCGCGACGACGTGCGTGATGCCCTGCTTCTCGGAGTCCAGGCCGTAAAACTGGATGTCCGACTCGGCGGTGTTGCGCTCCAGCGCCGTGAGCATCCCCTCCGCGGACTCGTCCGCGAGCGGTCGCTCCCGGCCCTCGGGGCGCGTCGGCACGATGTGATCCACCGTGGCGACGTTGCGCTCCGGGTAGGGCACCTCGATTCCCCGCTCGCGGAGCTCCGAGAACGGCTGGGGGCTGGTCACCTCGTGGATCAGGTGCAGGCCGATGAACAGCTGGTCCTGCCCGTTCGGGAGGTCGGCCACCTTGTGCCGGTTCCACACCTTGTCGTAGAGCGTCCGCTCACTCATCGTCGTCCTGGCTCCGTTCCGCGTCTTCACGGCCCGCTCCGTCCGCTCGCGGAACGGGGGCGGTCGGCCCACGTCGGTAGGCGTCCGCGACGGCGTCCGCCACGGGGTGGGTATGATCGACCGTCTCCATCCGGTCAGTCATCGGCCGGTGCCTCTGCCTCCTCCTCGGCCTCCTCGGCCCAGGAGAACAGCGCACGCAGTCGAGAGCCGACCTCCTCGATGTCGTGGTTCCGGTCCTCCTCGTAGAGCTGCGTGTAGGAGGGTCGACCCGCCTGATTCTCGAGGATCCACTCGCGGGCGAAGTCGCCGTTCTGGACGGCTTCGAGCGCCTCGTCCATGTTCTCGCGGACGCCCTCGTCGACGATTTCGGGGCCGACCGCGAGGCCGCCGTACTCGGCCGTATCCGAGACCGAGTCCCACATCTCGGCCATCCCGCCCTCGTACATCAGGTCGACGATGAGCTTCATCTCGTTGAGACACTCGAAGTAGGCCATCTCCGGGCTGTAGCCCGCGTCGACGAGCGTCTCGTACCCCTTCTTGATGAGCGAGGTGATCCCGCCACAGAGGACGGCCTGCTCGCCGAAGAGGTCCGTCTCGACTTCCTCTTTGAACGTCGTCTCGACGACGCCCGCGCGAGTGCAGCCGATGGCCTGTGCGTAGGCCAGCGCCTCCGCCTTGGCCTCGTCCGTCGCGTCCTGGTAGACGGCCAGCAGGGCCGGCGTTCCCGTGTTCTCGACGTAGTTACGCCGGAGGAGATGCCCCGGCGTCTTCGGAGCGATCATCGTCACGTCGACGCCTTCGGGTGGCTGGATCTGGTTGTAGTGGACGTTGAACCCGTGGGCGAACTGGAGGGTGTCGCCGGCCTCCAGGCCGTCGCTGATCGCCTCGAACACCGCCGGCTGGACGGTGTCGGGGACGAGCATCGAGACGATGTCCGCCTCGGCGGCGGCGTCGTCGGGCGTCGCGACCCGCAGGCCATCGTTCTCGGCCTGCGACCACGAATCGGAATCTTTCCGGAGGCCGACGACCACGTCGACCCCGCTGTCCGCGAGGTTCTGGGCGTGGGCGTGGCCCTGGCTGCCGTAGCCGAGAACGGCCACGGTCTTGCCGGCGATTTCGTCGCTGTCCGCGTCGTCGTCGTAGTATACTGGGGTAGTGAATTCGGTTTCGCTCATGATTATGTCGTCTTGCGTGTGCCGCGTTCGAGCGCTGCCGTGCCGGTCCGGACGATTTCGTGGATGCCGAACCGGCCGAACGTGTCGACCGCGGCGTCGATCTTTTGCTCGCTGCCCGTGATTTCGACGGTGACCGACTCCTGCGAGACGTCGACGGTCTTGCCGTCGTACATCTCCGCGACCGCACCGACCTGATCGGGGCTGGTGCCGTCCACCTTGATCAGCGCGAGTTCGCGCCGGATGGCTTCGGGTTCGAGTTCGGTCACCGCGATGACCGGGACGAGCTTCTGTAGCTGTTTTTTCGCCTGTTCGATGCCCGGTTCGGGCTCCTCGATTTCGAGCGTGATCCGCGCTCTATCCGGGTCAGTGGTCGGCCCCACGGTGAGGCTTTCGATATTGAACTGCCGACGCCGGAAGAGCCCGGAGATGTTCGCCAGCACGCCGGGCTCGTGTTTCACGAGCGCCGAGAGGACCGCCCGCCGGGCGTCGGGTTCCGCCTCCACCTCGGGGTCGATCCGGATACCCTGGGAGTTTCGCCGTCCCTCGGGCGTCTCGCGTTCGTCCGGAGCCGGGCCCTCCAGTCCGCCGCTCATAGCTGCTCCTCCGAGAGAGCGAACTTGTCGTTCGCGCCGCCGCTCGGCACCATCGGGTAGACGTTCTCCGCGGGATCGATGTGGAAGTCGATCACGGCGGGACCGTCGTAGGCCAGCGCCTCCTCGACGGCGTCGGCCACCTCGCCGTAGTCGTCGACGCGCCACCCGCGGGCGCCGAACGCCTCGGCGAGCTTATCGAACTCCGGGATCCAGCTGTAGCCGGCGGCCATACGACGGCCCTCGAAGAAGGCGTCCTGCCACTGGCGCACCATCCCGATGTACTCGTTGTTCAGGATGGCGACGGTGATGTCGAGGTTCTCCCGGACCGCGACCGAGAGCTCCTCGACGGTCATCAGGAAGGAGCCGTCACCATCGATGCAGACGACCTCCTCGTCGTCGTCGGCAGCCAGCCGCGCGCCGATTGCCGCGGGCAGGCCGTAGCCCATCGTCCCGAGGCCGTGCGAGGAGACCCACTTCCGCGGGTCCCGGAACGTCCAGTACTGGGACGCCCACATCTGGTGTTGGCCGACGCCCGAAGTGACGATGGCCCCGTCGCTCGTTGCCTCGTCGAGCGCCTCGACGACGAACTGCGGTTTGAGCGGCTCGTCGTCCGGCGCCGCGTAGTCCATCGGGTATTCGTCTTTCCACGTCTGACACCGCTCGCGCCACTCGTCGGCGTCGGGCGCCGCGGTCAGCGCGTCGTCGAGCTGTTCGAGGACGCGCCCCGCGTCGCCGATCAGTGGATAGTCCGCGTGGATGTTCTTGCTGATCTCGGCGGGGTCGATGTCGACGTGGATGACCTCCGCGCTCGGGGCGAACGTCTCGATGCCGCCGGTGAGACGGTCGTCGAAGCGCGTGCCCACGGCGATCAGCAGGTCCGTGTGGTTGATCGCCATGTTGGCGTAGCCGGTGCCGTGCATTCCCGCCCATGACAGGCAGAGTTCGTGGTCCTCGGGCATCGTGCCGATGCCGGGCATCGTCGTCACGACGGGAATCTCGTAGTCGGTGGCAAACTCCCGCGCCACGTCGGACGCGTCGGCTTTCACCACCCCCCCGCCGAACAGGAGGAGCGGCCGCTCCGCCGCCTCGATGGCGAGGGCCGCCTCAGCGACGGCGGCCTCGGCGGCCTCGCTCTGGGGGGTGTACGTCTCCGGCGTCTGTGCCATCCCCGGATCGCGGTCCGTCTCGCCGTTGGTGACGTCTTTCGGGAGATCGACCAGCGTCGGACCCGGCCGCCCGGCCGAGGCGAGCGCCACCGCCTCGCCGACGGTGTCGCCGACGGTGTCGGGGTCGCTCGCGAAGTAGTTGTTCTTCGTGACTGGGGCGGTGATGCCCGTGGTGTCGGTCTCTTGGAAGGCGTCGCTGCCGACCATGTGCTGGGGCACCTGGCCGGTCAGCGCCACCACCGCGTCGGAGTCCATGTTGGCGTCGGCCAACCCCGTCACGAGGTTGGTCGCCCCGGGACCGGACGTGGCCAGGCAGACGCCCGGCTTGCCCGACACGACGCTGAACGCGTCGGCGGCGTGAGCCGCTCCCTGCTCGTGGGCCATCATCACGTGTCTGATGTCCGAATCCCAGAGGGCGTCGTACACCGGCATGATCGCGCCGCCCTGCACGCCGAACATCACTTCGATGCCGGCGTTTTCGAGCGCGCGGACGGTGGAGGTGGCGCCGGAACTCACCTGCGTCGGCGTCGAATCCGGCTCCGTCCCCGTGTTCGATCGCTTCGGGTCGCTGGCGTCGGTCGATTCCTCGGCCTCGGGTTGTGTCGTTCGTTCGCTCATAGTGATCGGCTGTCGGTCGGTGGCTGTCGATGTGGGTGGGTCATAGTCGTGTAGCCGTCTGGCTCCCTGTGTACGGTGCGGTCACGTCCGCGGAGGATGAGGTGTTGAGGGGCTATACAGCCCCTACAATCGGGCCGATCGAACCGTCGACGCCGCGCTGGCGACCCATCGGGTCGGCACTCGCGCTCCGACTGCGGACGGGATCGAACCCACGCATCGTACCCGGTGAGTGCCGCTCCGCCGATATAACTGTTTCCGTCGCGAACGGCCGCTCGCCTCGCTGCGGGCGTCCGTGCCGCGGGAGCCACCCGCCGCTCCACGGGTGGAGCGAGCGGGGGCGGACCCATCAGGCCCGGACCTCCTCCTCGCGAGTCACGTTCTCCTCGCGGGCGAACCGCCGGAGGTCGGCCATCGTCACACGCTGTTTGTCGGCGCCGTAGTCTTTGACCAGTCGCGTCACCGCCCGAACCTCCGAGTCCGTCGGCTCGTAGCCGATCTCCTCGAGGCGTTTGCGCACCGAGTGGGTCCCCGTGTGCTTGCCGAGGACGAACTCCCGGGTCGCGCCCACCATCTCCGGCGTCATCACACCCGGCTCGAACGTGTCCGAGTTCTCGATGACGCCGGCAGCGTGGATGCCGCTCTCGTGGGAGAAGGCGTTGCGGCCGACGACGGGCTTGTTCGGCGGGTTCGGGATGTCGCTGTACTCCTCGACCATCCGGGAGAGCTCCGTGATCCGGGTCGTGTCGATCCCGGTGTCGACGTCGTACAGCGCCTCGGAAGCCATCACGACCTCCTCGAAGGCGGCGTTGCCGGCCCGTTCGCCGATGCCGTTGACCGACACCTGCGCCTGTGCCGCGCCCGCTTCGAAGCCGGCCATGGCGTTGGCCGTCGCCAGCCCGAAGTCGTCGTGGGCGTGGACGTCGACCCGCGCGTCGGTGTTCTCGCGGACCATCCCCACGAGGTCCATGAAGCGCGTGGGTGTCGCCACCCCACAGGTGTCCGGGATGTTGATCCAGTCCGTCCCCGCCTCGCTGACTGCCTCCACCACCTCGACGAGGAAGTCGTCGTCGGTGCGGGTGGCGTCCATCGGCGAGAACATACACTCCACGCCCGCCTCTTTGACGCGCTCGACGCACTCGACTGCGCGGTCGACCGCCTCCTCGCGCGAGGCGTGCATGGAGTCCTGTAACTGTACGTCGCTCGTACTCACGAAGACGTGGACCAGTCCCACGCCCGAGTCGAGCGCCGCCTCCACGTCCTTGTCGACGACACGGGCGAGGCCACACACCGTCGTGTCGGTGGCGTTCGAGATGTCTCGAACGGCCTCGAACTCCGCGTCGGAGTTGACCGGGAACCCCGCCTCGATGACGTGGGTGCCCATCTCGTCAAGGACTGCGGCGATGTCGCGTTTCTCGTCGTAGCCGAACGAGGTACGGGGCGACTGCTCGCCGTCTCGGAGCGTCGTGTCGAAAATTCGTACACCGTCTATTTCACCAGTGCGGGCCAACGTGCCCTGGAAGAACTCGATCCGCCGGGGTGTCCGACGAATCCTCCATGTCGTTAGACATTGTACCCTAACCGAGGGCCCCCCTCATATAAAAAGCTGTCCCTGTCGCTTCCGTCGTCGACGCTCCGGGCCGTCAGACGGATCACGGTCACGTCGGGGGGTGACCCGGTATCGACGGTCGGACGTGCGGGTCGACTCCGCGGGTGGCACCGGGCACCGCCGGCGCCGGCGGAGTCGACACGAACAGGTTCGGGCCAACCCTTCCACGCCGTCGCCACCCACGTCCCTCCATGCCAGTCACCGACTTCGACGCCGAGCGCACCTACGACGACGAGACGTTCGCCGCGGAGAAAGTGTTCAGGACCGACGACCTACAGGTCGTCTGTGGCTACTTCGAACCCGGCCAGTTCATTCCGGTCCACGCACCGTCGAGTGCCCTCGTCGTGGCCGTCCGGTCCGGCACCGGTCTCGTCCGGGAGGGAGAGACGGACCATCGCGTCGAATCCGGCGACGTGGTGACCGTCGAGGCGGACGTCGAACGCGGGATCAGGGCCGACGACGACACGCGGCTCGAAGCCCTGCTGGTGACCGCACCGCCGCCGACAGACGCCGAACACGAGCCGGTCCGGAGGGGACTGCAGCGAGGGGAGTTCGATCCCGTCTAACCACGCAAAAGCCTATTAGCTCCTCGCGGAACAGTTCGGGGCATGACACGGGAGCGGACGGACGCGACGGTCTACCACCCCTCGCGGGAGTTCGTCGAGTCGACGAACGTCCACGAGTTCATGCGGGCGTACGACATCGACGACTACGAGGAGCTGATCGCGCGGACCACCTCTGAGGTGACGGGCGAGCCCCGGTCGGGTGTCGACTGGTTCTGGGACGAACTCGTCGACTACCTCGGCATCGACTTCTTCGAGGGGTACGACGCCGTCCGGAACGACGCCGACGGGCCGCAGTTCACGGAGTGGTACCCCGGCGGACGTCTCAACGCCGCCCACAACACGGTCGACCGACACGCGGCCACCGACGCGGCGACGCGCAACAGGGTCGCCTGCATCTGGGAGGGCGAACCCGGTGACGTGCGGGAGATAACTTACCACGAACTCGCCCGGCAGTCCAACCGCGTGGCGAACTACCTTGAGTCGCGGGGCGTCGGGACCGGCGACACCGTCGCTCTCTACATGCCGATGGTCCCCGAAGTCGCTGCCATCCTCTATGGCTGTTTCAAGGTTGGTGCCATCGCCGTCCCGGTGTTCTCCGGCTTCGGCGTCGACGCCACCGCGACCCGCATCGGCGACGCGGAGCCCACTGTGCTGTTCACCGGGGACGGGTTCTACCGACGGGGAGAGCAGGTGACGCTGAAGGGGGCCGCGGACGAAGCCATCGCCCAGGCCGGCCACGTCGAAGACGTGGTCGTCTACGACCGACTCGGCCTCGCGAGCGAGGGGACGGTCCCGTGGGACGACGACCGGGACGAACTGTGGGCCGCGTCCGTCGCCGAGGCCGCCGACGACTACGAGGCCACGTCCCTCCCCGCCGATCAGGAGTGTATGCTGCTTTACTCCTCGGGAACGACGGGGAAGCCGAAGGGCATCGTCCAAACCCACGCCGGGGCGTTGCTGCAGGCAGCCAAGGAACTGCATTTCGGGATGGATCTCAAGCCCGCCGACCGCTTCTTCTGGGTCAGCGACATCGGCTGGATGATGGGTCCGTGGGCGCTGATCGGCACCCACGCCCACGGCGGGACCGCGTTCGTCTACGAGGGGGCGCCGGACCACCCCGAGCCGGATCGCTTCTGGCGGATGATCGACGATCACGGCATCACGCAGTTCGGTATCTCGCCGACGGCGATCCGGGCGCTGCGCAAGCGCGGCGACGAGTGGGTCGAGGGGTACGACCTCTCCAGTCTCCGGATCCTCGGTTCGACAGGCGAGCCGTGGGATCCCGAGTCGTGGCTCTGGTTCCACGAGGAGGTCGGCGGCGGGTCGACGCCGATCATCAACATCTCCGGCGGGACGGAGATCATGGGGTGTTTCCTGATGCCCATGCCGATCACGCCGCTCAAGCCCTGTACCCTAGGTGGGCCGGGGTTGGGGATGGACGTCGACATCGTCGACCGGGACGGCGATTCGGTCGCCGACACGACCGAGCGTGGCTTTCTCGTCGCCCGCGACTCCTGTCCGAGCATGACCAAGTCGCTCTGGAGCGGCGACGAGCGGTATCTGGCGGAGTACTGGAGCAGTTGGCCGGATCTGTGGGATCACGGCGACTGGGCCCAGCGTGACGCGGACGGCTTCTGGTTCCTGCACGGCCGCGCCGACGACGCGCTCAACGTCGCGGGTCGGAAGGTCGGCCCGGCGGAAGTCGAGGGCGCGGCGATGGAACACGGGGCGGTCAACCAGGCTGCCGCCGTCGGCGCGCCCGACGACACGACGGGAACCGCCGTGGTCCTCTACGTCGTCCTCGAGGCCGGCGAGACCGAGACCGAAACCCTGCGCGAGGAGGTCCGCGAGACCGTCGGCGCGGAACTCGGCAAACCGTTCCGGCCGCGAGAGGTTCACTTCGTCGACGCCTTCCCGAAGACCCAGAGCGGGAAGATCATCCGGCGGGCCATCGAGACCGTCTATCGAGGGGAGGAACTCGGCGACATGAGCAGCATCGAGAACCCGGGCGCCCTCGACGGGATCGAGAACGCGCGCTGACCCCGGGGGGCTACTTCGTAGCCGGCGACCGTCGCGGGGGCCTGCCTCGCGACCGACTGCAGTTCGCGTTCGCGTACCGACCGGGCTGTGTGGCCGACCTCGACGGCGTGGCCGAGAGCGTCCTCGCGGACCACCTGCTCGCGACCGTTCTGGAGGGACTCGATCCGACGGGCGAGGACGTGCGGGCGGTGCTCGACGCAGCGTGGTAGCGAAGCGTCGCCGTCGAAGCGGCCGGACCGGCGTCTGTCGCTACCGCGTCCCGAAGCTCTCGGCGCGTACGTCGTCGACGCCGGACGCCTCGGCGACCGTCTTCGCGTCGCGAACGAACGATTCGAATCCGAATGCGTACACCGTCGCGCCGGCGGAGCCGGCGGCGGCGAGGGCGTCCGAGGCCTCGCGGAGCGACTCGACGACGAGTACCGTCGCCCCGTCGGCTTCGAGCGTGTCGAGGCGGGCGCGGTGGGGTGGGTCCTCGCCCCAGAAGACGACCGTCGCGTCGTTGCCCTCGCGGCGGGCGCGTTCGGCGATGCCGACCGCCGGGCCGATTCCCGGTCCCTCGGCGAGAACGACGGCGTCCCCGTCACCGGTGTACCGCACGTCGCCGAACGGCCCCTCGATTTCGACGGTGTCGCCGGGTGATCGCTCGGCCAGCCACGGCGCGAGCGTCCCTTCCGGGACGTACTCGACGGTGACCTCCATCGTCCCCTCGATGTCCGGCGAGGAGAGCGTGTAGTATCCCGTCTCCTCGACCCCTTCGACGGTTGCCCGGACGAGCAGGAACTGCCCGGGTTCGGCGTCGAACCCCTCGGGGGTCCGGAGTTCGAGCGCGACGGTCCGCGTGCCGACGTCCGAGACGTCCTCGACGGTGACCTGTGGCATACGCATCCCTCCACGGTGGACGGCCATAAACCCCCAACGGAAGACGCCGAGACGTTCGGCCAACATTTATTATTCCGATGGACACCACTGCGAACGAGGGATACGCCCTCCGATCCCCATGGAAACCGAATTCATCCACCGACCGACGTTCACACAGTTGACCGTGACCCTCGAGGACGGCGAGACCGTCCGCGCGGAACCCGGCGCGATGGTCGGGCACTCGCCGACCGTCCGCGTCGAGACGACGACCAGTCGCGACGGGCTGTTGAGTTCCGCGAAGTCGATGCTCGGCGGGGAGTCGGCGTTCGCCAACGAGTTCGTCGCCGAGGACGGCCGGGGCGAGGTGACGCTCGCGCCGAGCACGCCCGGTGACGTGATGGAACACGACCTCGACGACGAGACGCTGTACACGGTCGACGGCGCCTTCCTCGCGGCGACACCCGGTATCGACATCGACAGCGAACTCGGCGGACTCAAGTCGGTGCTCGGCGAGGCCAGCCTGACGCCGCTGGCGCTGAAAGGAAGCGGCACCGCCTTCATCACCGCCTACGGCGGTCTCGAACGCCTCGACCTCGACCCCGGAGAGTCGTACGTCCTCGACAATCAACATCTCGTCGCGTGGGACGACACCGTCGACTTCGAGACGCGGAGCGTCGGCGGGCTGAAGTCCACGCTGCTCGGCGGCGAGGGACTCGTCTTCGAGTTCACCGGGCCGGGGACGGCGTGGTACCAAACCCGTGACCTCGACGCCTTCGTCTCCGTCATCGAACCGCGCCTCCCGGGCGGGAACTAGGGTCGCCACCGCGATCCCACCCCCGACGCCCCGCGTCCCGGCCTCGGTCCACCCGACCCCGAGGTATAAGACGTCGACGACCGACGTCCGTGGTGTCATGCACGACACCGTACTGTCGCGGGAGACGCGAACGGTCGTCTCGCCGGGGCGGATCGAACTCGGCGCCGACGCGGTGGACACCGTCGGGAGCCACGCCGCGCGCTACGGCGACACGGCGCTGGTCGTCGCGACCGAGCAGATTTTCGAGTTCCACGGCGAGGCAGTCGTCGACCGGCTCGAGGCCGCCGGTGTCGGCGCCGCCGTCTACACCGACGTCCGGCCCGATCCGACCGTCGAGAACATCGAGAGCGCTCACGACCGCTACGAGCGCCACGACTGCGACCTGATCGTCACGCTCGGTGGCGGCTCCTCGATAGATACGGGCAAAGGAGTCGGCATCCTCGCCGCCAACGATGGGTCGATCCGCGAGTTCGGCGTCGACCGCGCCGGCTACGAGGGCGTCCCCAACCCCAGCCCGCCGCTGATCGCCGTCAACACGACGGCGGGAACGGGTAGCGAAGCCACCAGGTCGGTCGTCGTCAGCGACGAGTCCACGTCGACGAAGTTCCTCATCGTCTCCGCGAACGTCGTCCCTGACGTCGCCATCGAGGATCCCGAACTCACCGTCTCCCTCCCCAAGAGCCACACCGCCTTCACCGGCATCGACGCGCTCACCCACGCCATCGAGGCGTACGTCTCCGTGAAGTCCTACAGCGTCCCCGACGGCTACGCCGAGGCGGCGATGGAGCGCATCGTCCGCTCGCTCCCCGTCGCGTGGGCCAACGGCGACAACCTCGACGCCCGCGCCGACGTGATGGTCGGCCAGTTGCAGGCCGGACAGGCCTTCACCAACGCCTCCGTCGCCCTCGTCCACGGCCTCGCCCGCCCCCTCGGCGCCCAACTCCACATCCCCCACGGACTCGCAAACGGCCTCATCCTGCCGTACGTCGTCGACTTCTCGTCGATGGCCGCGCCCGAGAAGTACGCCGAAATTGCGCGGATCCTCGGCACCGCCGACGCCCACACCCCCACCCGCGAAGCGGCCGACGCGGCCGCCGAGGGGGTTCTCCGCCTTTGTCGTGACGTCGACCTCACGGGCTACCTCGACGACTTCGGCGAGGTGCCCAGCCGCGACGCCTACCTCGACGTCGTCGACGGGATGGCGCAGGACGCCATCGACTCCGGATCGCCCGCCAACAACCCGCGGAAACCGACACGTGGGGAAATCGCCGACCTCTATGTCACCATCTACGACGACGCGCTGGCGCCCGACAGCCCGCGGCGGTCGTAGACGGGAACTCAGGAGACCGGATCGCGATTCGCCGCCTCGAAGCGCTGGGTCGCCCCCTCCCTCTCCCGGTAGCGGTACGTCTGTGTGAACCAGTCGGCGTGTGGCCCCGGCGTGCCCGTCGCGTTCTCCGGCACCCGCGTGTTCGAGTAGCCCGTACACGTGACGACGGCCCCGTACCCCTTCGCCCCCCGAGTCACGTCGTCGACCCGACAGTCGGGGGTCACGTCCGTGTGCTCGCTGATCCACAGCGAGTTGTAGGCGTAGCGGTACTCGTAGGTCCAGGCGTACTCGCGGACGCTCGACTCGTTCAGCGTCGACGGCCGCTCCGGAGGCGCTTTCGGCCCGTCGGGGAAGTCGATATCCCCGGACCGGTCGGGAGTGGTCGGCGGGGGTTCCGTCGCGGTGTTCGCGTCGGTGGCCGTCCCGGCACCGGTCGGTCCGCCGGCGCAGCCGGCCGTCACGAGATGGAGAGCGAGAGCCGACAGGAGGGCAACGCCCAACTGGCGCCGCATGGGCGGGACTGTGTCGCCGACGGGTGAGTGCTTTCCCCGCAGCGGCCGCGCTCTCCCCGCCCCGCGGCCCCGGCCGTCTCACTCCGCGTCCGGCGGATCGGGGTCGACGGCACCGTCGAGTGCCCCCTCGAACCGCTCCCGGAGATCAACCTTGTCGAACTTGCCGGTCGCCGTCTTGGGCACGGCGTCGACGAACTCGAAGCGGTCGGGGACCCACCAGTCGGGGTACGACTCGCGGACGCGCTCGCTCGCCGCCGCGACCGGCGCGTCGCGGTCGTCCGCGTCGACGGCGACGTACGCGACGGGACGTTCGCCCCAGCGGTCGTGGGAGACGCCGACGACGGCCGCCTCGCGCACCCGCTCGTCGTCCATGATCGCGTTCTCGACGGCCTGCGAGGAAATCCACTCGCCGCCGGATTTGATCACGTCGGCCGCCCGGTCGACGAGTTCGACGTAGCCGTCCGGATCGACGGTGACGACGTCGCCGGTGCGGAGCCACGACCCCTCGAAGGCTGCGTCGTCGTCGCGGCCGTAGTACGAGGTGGCGACCCATGGCCCCCGAACCAGCAGTTCGCCCATCGACTCGCCGTCGTGGGGGACCGACTCGCCGGCGTCGTCAACCACCCGGAACTCCAGGCCGGGGAGGATCAGCCCCTGCTTGGCGCGCTTGCACAGTCGCGTCTCGTCGTCGGCGTCGCGCAACGAGGGTTTGAGGTGGGAGACGGCGCCGACGGGGGCCGTCTCGGTCATCCCCCACCCGTGGACCACCTCGACGCCAAGGTCGTCGAACGCGCGGATCAGCCGTTCGGGCGGCGCCGCCCCGCCGACGACGATGCGGGACAGCGCCGAGAGGTCGGCGTCGTGATCCTGCAGGTAGTCGAGGACGCCCAGCCACACCGTGGGGACACCCGCGGTGAGCGTGACGTCCTCGTCCTCGATCAGCGCCACGAGGTCGGCCGGATCGGGCGAGGGGCCGGGGTACACCTGCTTCGCCCCCGCCGCCGTCGCCGCGTAGGGCAGCCCCCACGCGTTGATGTGGAACATCGGGACGACGGGCATCACCGTGTCCGCGTGGGAGATGTCGAGCCCGGCGGGCGTCAGGATCGCCATCGTGTGACTCCAGAGCATCCGCTGGGTGTACGCGACGCCTTTCGGCGCGCCGGTGGTCCCCGAAGAGTAACAGAGACCGGCGGGGTCGTCGCCGGCGAGGGCGGGGTACGCGGCGGCCGAGAGGGGACGGGCATCGGAGACGAACGCGTCGTAGTCGACGACGTCGTCGACGGGCAGGTCGGGCGTCTCCCGGCCGATCACGACCACCCGCTCGACCGACGCGAAGGCCTCCGGATCGTACGCCTCGGTTAGCGCGTCCGAAAGCGATGCGTCGACGAACAGGAGGCGGTCGCCGGCCTCCTCGACGATTCGGCGCACGTCGGCGGCCGGTAACAGCGGGTTGATCGTGTGTAACCGCGCACCGAGATTCGGCACCGCGAAGTAAGCCTCGGCGTGGCGGTCGTGGTTCCAGCACATCGTCGCTACGCGATCACCGTGGCCGACACCGGTCGCCTGCAGGGCACTCGCCAGCCGTCCCACCCGGTCGGCGTACTCGGCGTAGGTGTACCGGACCCGCCCCGTCGCCGTGCGCGCGACGAGTTCGCGGTCCGAATACAGCCGTGCCGCCCGCGAGAGGAACGGTCGGAGCGTCTGTGCGTGTCCTGTCATACGGTACGGTACGGTTCTGCGGGGGATAAAAATCACCGCGGGATCGGCTCGCGGCGTGATCGACTCGGCCGGGACGAGGGACCGTACGACGCCCGTGGGCGAACGGCGCGATCGAGCGGCTTCGAGGCCCGACGGTTCGGTGGGGGGTCGGCGACAGGGCGGCCCGGGAACCGAGACGTGACCGACTGCGAACCTCGGGGAGTCACGGCTGCCGACGAACCGACCGTGCGCGTCCCTTCGGGGGGATCCGTGCCACGCCTCAGGTAACTCTGGGCAACTCGACGACGAAGACGGCGCCCTCGGGGTGGTTGTCCTCGACGAAGACGGCGCCGCCGTACATCTCGACGAGCGTCTCGACGAGATAGAGTCCGATGCCCGTCCCCTCGCTCTCCAGTCCCTTCTCGCCTTTTCCGAAGACGTCCGCCTTCTGGTCGTCCGGAATGCCCGGTCCGTTGTCCGCGATGCGGACCACGACCGTGTCGTCGCGGACCTCGGTGGAGAGTTCGACCTCCGGAACCCGCTTGTCGTTGTGCTGGACCGCGTTGGTCAGGAGGTTCCTGAAGACCGAATTCAGCATCCTGTCGGCCGTGACCGAGACGCGGGGGACGGTGCTGTCGACGGTGACGACGGCGTCAGTGAACTCCGACCGGACGCTGTCGAGTTCGTTCTCTAGGGATGTCCGCAGGTCGACACACCGGGTGTTCCGCTCCGTCGAGAGCATCACCTCGGCGAGATCGCGGGCGCTCTGGGTGAGCTCGACCGCGTGACCGGCGCTTTCCCGTATCATCTCGAGGTGATCCCCCCCGTCGTCGACGTGGTCGGAGAGGTGGTCGGCGTACGCGGTCACGAGTTGGAGGTCGTTTCTGATGTCGTGTCTGACTATCTCGTTCAGCACCTCGAGGTTGTCCCGTTGCTCCTCGAGACGTCTCTCGTACCGCTTGCGCTCGGTTATGTCCTGAACGATCTTGTTGATGTGGGCCGTGCCGGTCTCGTCTTCCGAGAGGACGGCTGTGACGACGACGTCCCGCCGGTCGCCGTCGAGCGTCTCGATTTCGGCCTCCCGTTTCACCTGCCGGCCGTCGGAGTCGTCGAGAGCCTCCACGAGCGCGGCCCTGGCGTCCGGATCGACGTAGAACTCCTCGAATGCTTGCCCGACGAGTTCGTCGACGGAGTCGGCACCGAGAAGCGAAGCGAGTCCGGGATTCGCGTACTCGATCGTCCCCCCACACGAGGGAGCGGTTCGGAGGACACCGCTCGGGACCGCCTCCAGCAGGCGGTGGGAGCGCCGGAGTTGCCGCTCGGAGCGTTTTCGATCCGTGATATTCTCCTGGAACCCGACGAACTCCGTGACCGTTCCGTCGGCCGCCCGGACGGGGGCGATCGTCACCCGATTCCAGAACGTCGTGCCGTCCGCGCGATAGTTGCGGAGTTCGACGGTGACCGGCTCCTCGGCGTCGATCGCGTCCCGCATCGCCGCGACCGGCTCGGAACCGGTGGCGTCGCCCTGGAGGAAACGACAGTTCCGCCCGAGGACGTCGTCCGCCGCGTATCCGGTGAGACGCCGAAACTCCTCGTTGGCGTAGATCAGCGGGTTGTCGTCGCGTGTCGGATCGCTGATCGTGATGCCGATCGGCGCCTCCGCCACCGCCCTGGCCTTCCGGTTCGTGTCCCGTCTCGCTTCCTCATCGTCGGTGGGTCGCAGGCACGCGAGGACGAGGTCCTCGCCCCGGACCGAAACCGCCGTCAGTCGCGCGTCCACCAGCGTCGAGCCGCCGGATTCGGACGTGATCTCCCACTCGCTGGAATCGTCGGGACGCTCTCGGAGGTGTGCCGCGAGTTCCCGGTCGCTGTCGCGGACGACGAACGACGCGAGCGGCCGCCCCAACACGTCGTCGGTACCGCACCCGACGAGGTCGTCGAAGGCACCGTTTGACTCGCGTATCTCCCCGCTCACAGGATCGACGACGACGAGTCCGTCGGGACTCTCCTCGAACAGCAGCCGGTACGCGGGGTCGGCCAGACTCATGTCGAAACCTGGCGATCGGTCCACCTCACGCTTGCGATGTGATGGCGCCGAATCGGGGGGACCGGACCGGACTGAAGACCGTCCGTCCGATCCGGGTCGCCCCGAGGATTCATTACCGTCCCCGCCGCGCATCCGGTCGTGAGCGACACCACGGACGACCACGGGCGACGCGCCGGAGATGGGGGGCCGTAGTGCGCTATCTCGCCCGCACCGCCGACGGGCGAGCCCTCGCGGGCGACGGCGAGGGGTTCGTCCCCCTCGACGCGGCGTACCCGAACGCGAGCGTGACGAGCGTCCGCGACGCGCTCTCCCGGGCACCGGACGGCCTCCCGGCCATCGCCGCGGCGACGGCCGACCGCGTGCCCCGTTCGGCGCTCGCGTTCGGCCCCTTCCTGGACCGGCCCGGCAAACTGTTCGGGATCGGCCTCAACTACGCCGACCACGCGGCGGATCTCGCCGAGAAACCGCCGGACGAGCCGGCGAGTTTCTTCAAGCCGACGACCGCAGCCACGGGTCCCGGTGGGCCGGTCCGTCTGCCGCCACGGGAGCGGTCCGAGCGCGTCACCGCGGAGGCGGAACTCGCCGTCGTGATCGGCCGCACCTGTCGGAACGTGAGCGTCGGCCGCGCCGAGTCGGTGATCGCCGGCTACGCGCCGGTGATCGACGTGACCGCCGAGGACGTCCTCGCTCGGAATCCCCGCTTTCTCACGCGGGCCAAAAGCTACGACACCTTCCTGGTTCTCGGGCCACACGTCGCCGTGCCGGAGTCCGGATCGGAGTCGACGCTCGACGACGTCGAGGTACGGACGGTCGTGAACGGCGAGGTCCGCGCGCGGAACGTCGTCGAGAATATGCATTTCTCGCCGCGGGAACTCGTCGCCTACCACTCCGAGGTGATGACGCTGGAACCGGGTGACGTCGTCTCGACGGGGACCCCCGGCGCCCACCCGATCGAACCGGGTGATCGCGTGCGAGCCGAGGTCGACCGGATCGGATCGGTGGCCGCGGACGTGGTTCGCGGGAGCGAAGGCTAAAGGGTCGGCCGAGCCCTACCGGAAACGATGACCGAAGGCGGCGGGAACGGGATCGACCTCACGGTCCGGAGCGCGGAGAAACGGGACGCCGGCCGTGGCATCGCACGGCTGCCGGAGACCGCCCGGAGACGACTCGGCGTGTTGAGCGGCGACGCCGTCGTCGTCGAGGGCGACCGCGAGACGGTCGCGAAGCTCTGGCCGGCGCGAGCGGGGACACCCGACGACGCCGTCCTGATCGACGCGGGGACGCGTAACGACGCCGGCGCGGCTGTCGGCGACACCGTCCACGTGCGGCGGGCGAGCGTCGCCGACGCCGACGCGATCACGTTCGCGGCGCCCGACGGCGTCGACCCGGACCGCGAGACGGCCCGCCGCGAACTCGAACGGACGATCGAGAGCCAGCCGCTCAAGCAAGGCGACCGGGTGCGCGTCGAGAGCGTCGCCGGCGACCCCTTTGTCGTCGTCGAGACGCAACCGGAGGGAGCCGTTCAGGCGACGGATGCCACCGACGTGCGACTCGGCGGCGGTACCGCGGCGGCGACCGGGACGACGCCCCCCGATGCCACCCACGACGCGGACGGCGACGGGGATCGTCAGGCCTCGGTCCGATCGCCCGATCCGGACCGTCCGACGGCGGGCGCCACCTACGAGGATATCGGCGGCCTCGACGACGAGCTCGACCTCGTCCGCGAGATGATCGAACTCCCGCTCGCGGAGCCGGAACTGTTCACGCGCCTGGGTATCGACCCGCCGAAGGGCGTCCTCCTCTACGGACCACCCGGCACGGGCAAGACGCTGATCGCCAAAGCGGTCGCCAACGAGGTGGACGCGACCTTCATCTCCGTCTCCGGGCCGGAGATCGTCTCGAAGTACAAAGGTGACAGCGAGGAGCGGCTTCGCGCAGTGTTCGAGCGCGCCCGCGAGGAGGCGCCGACGATCGTCTTCTTCGACGAGATCGACTCCGTCGCGCCGGAGCGTGAGGACGGCGGCGGGATGGAAGACCGCATCGTCGGACAGCTCCTCTCGCTGATGGACGGGCTGGAGGCTCGGGGTGAGGTGATCGTCATCGGCGCGACCAACCGCATCGACGACCTCGATCCCGCGCTCCGGCGCGGCGGCCGGTTCGACCGCGAGATCGAGATCGGTGTGCCCGGCGTCGCCGGCCGCCGCGAGATCCTCGACGTCCACACCCGGCGCGTCCCGATGTCGGAGAGCGTGAACCTCGATCGGCTGGCCGAGCGCACGCACGGCTTCGTCGGCGCCGACCTCGAGTCGCTGGTGACCGAGGCCGCGATGTCCGCGCTCCGCCGCGCCCGGCGGGAGGGGACACAGACCGCGGAGATTCGGGTCACGCGCGAGGACTTCGAGACGGCGATGGCGAGCGTCGATCCCAGCGCCATGCGCGAGTACGTCTCCGAGGCGCCGACGGAGGGGTTCGAGTCCGTCGGCGGTCTCGACGAGACGAAAGAGACGCTGGAGCGAGCGGTGACGTGGCCGCTCACTTACGGGCCGCTGTTCGAGGCGGCGGACGCCGATCCGCCGTCCGGCGTCCTGCTCTACGGTCCGCCGGGGACGGGCAAGACACTCCTCGCCAGGGCCGTCGCCGCCGAGAGCGGAGTGAACTTCGTCCGCGTCCAGGGTCCCGAGTTGCTGGACCGCTACGTCGGCGAGAGCGAGAAGGCGGTCCGGGAGGTGTTCGCCCGTGCCCGTCAGACGGCGCCGGCCATCGTCTTCTTCGACGAAATCGACGCCGTGGCGACCGACCGTGACCGCGCCGGCAACGAGGTGACCGAGCGCGTCGTCTCGCAACTGCTGACCGAGTTCGACGCCGTCGCCGACAACCCCAACCTGATCGTCCTCGCGGCGACCAACCGGAAGGACGCCCTCGACCCCGCGCTCCTCCGCGCCGGCCGACTGGAGTCACACGTCGAGGTCCCGGCGCCGGACGAGGCCGCCCGTCGGGCCATCCTCGGCGTCCACACCCGATCCAAGCCCCTCGCTGCCGACATCGACCTCGACGATATCGCGGCGCGGACGGCCGGCTACTCGGGAGCGGATATCGCCGCCGTCTGCCGCGAGGCCGCGATGCGCGCCGTGCGGACGGTGGCCGACGCCTATCCGGACGCCGAGGCCAACGAGCACACCGACGAGGTGGCGCTGTCGGCCGCCCACTTCGAGGCGGCGCTCGATACCGTGGCGCCGTCGCTCGGCTAGCCGTTCGGGGTTGGTCCGTCGGGATGTGGCCAGGCTGGCGGACGACCGAACCTCGCATCGTAGACGACCGTCGCCGCACCGAGTGCGTCGGCGAGCAGTCCGCCATGGAACCCGTCCGCCGGTGTCACTCCGACCGGGGGACCCCCACCGAGACTGGCTGCGGTAGCGGCCAGACTCCTGGTGTCGTCGCCGAGGGACCTGTGGCTGCGCCATCTCCCTTCGGGGGTGCGACGAACTGGGGATTCGCACGGTTGCACGAGCCGGACCGGAGCGCCTACGCGATGGGCTCCCAATTAGGGCTCGCCGTCGGCGAACCGCTGCGCATTTAGTTGTGGCCCATCTGGGCCCGCGCATGGAATCGGGCGAGACCGACGCGACCACGGCTATCTTTCGACTCCTCGCTGACGACTACTCGCGACAGATCCTGCTCGCGGCCGATCGCAAACCGCGGACGGCGAAGGATCTCAGCGACATCTGTGACGCCTCGCTCGCGACGATTTACCGCCGTGTCTCGACACTCCAGGATCACGGGCTCCTCGAAGAACGGTCGAGTGTCGGTTCGGACGGGTCACATCGGAGCCAGTTCGAAACCACGCTCGAAGAGATTCACGTGACGATGTCCGACGGCGAACTCTCCCTGTCCCTGGAGACGTGCGACGAACTGGCTGACAACTTCACGTCGCTGTGGACGAACATACGGGACCGCTAATGATCGACTCGTCGGTCCTGACCGTCAAACTGATCACACTCGTGTTGGCTCTGGGCGTGGCGTATCTCGCCTTCCACGGCTATCGGCGGAACGAAAGCGAACCGATGCTCTACGTGTCGATCGGGTTCGTGTTCATCGGCGTCGGCGCGATCTGTGAGGGCCTTCTCCACTGTACGTTCGGTGCGTCGCTCCGCTCCGCTGCGCTCGTGCAGTCACTCATCGTCTCGAGTGGGATGCTGTTCGTTCTGGTGTCGTTGACCCGGGTCCCAGACTGACCGAGACTCACACTCGCGGCCGGTCGAGATGGCCGGAGCCTGGTCTCGGGCCGTGACCGACACACCGAACCCGGTCGCACCCGTACAACCGACATGGTCCGCGCGCTCCTGACGATGCGCTGGGAGGACGTGTGTTTCGCCCACTGGCCGGTCGATCCCGGTGTCGTCGCGCCGACGCTCCCCGAGGGACTGACCGTCGATACGCGGGGCGGCGACGCCTACCTGGGAATCGTCGGCTTTCGGATGCGGTCGATCCGGCCGCGGGGCGTCCCGATCGGACGCTCCTTTCCCGAACTGAACCTGCGGACGTACGTCCGCGGCGACGACGGCGAGGGCGTCTACTTCTACAACCTCGACGCTGCCGACCGGATCGGCGTGACGGTGGCCCGGGGGCTGTTCCGACTCCCGTACTACCGGGCGGAGATGCGAGTCGACGATCGTGCGGACGGGGTACGTCTCCGGAGTCGGCGCCTCCACCGGGCGGCGCCGCCGGCACGGTTCGACGCCACGTACCGGCCCGAGACACCGGCCACGCCCGTCGAGTCGGACTCGCTCGCGGCCTTCCTCACGGAGCGCTACCGCTTCTACACCGAGAGCGACGGCGGCCGCCTCTACCGCGGCGAGATCGCACACCCTCGCTGGGAACTGAGCGACGCGGCGCTCTCGATTCGGGAGAACACGCTCTTCGAGGCGAACGGGTTCGATCTTCCGGACGGTGACCCGCTGGTGCATTACAGTCCGGGGAGCGACGTGACGGCGGGGCTTATCAGTCGTCTCTAGTCCCAGAACGACTGCGTCCGGGCGTACTGGCGCTCCTGTTCGAGGATGTCGCGGTAGAAGTCGGCCTCGTCCTCGCGAAGTTTGGCGATGATGCGGGCGGCGTTGTGCGGCCCGACGCCGCGGGCCGCCATCGCGATCACCGCCTGCTTGCCGTGGCTCTGGACCAGGTTCGCCGAGCGGTAGGCGCGCTCGGTCAGGCGCTCCTGTTCGTCGTCTTTCTCCTCTGCCCGCACCGCTTTCACCGCCTCTTCGTCCCACGGATTCAGGGCGGCGATCCGCGTCGAGTCACACTCCGGGCACCGCGGCTGGTCCGGGACGCGTTTCACCTTCGTCTTGCGCGTCCACTCCGTGCAGTGGAGACACGCGAGGATCACCCGGTCGTTCCGAATCCGCTCTTTGAGCGTCTCGACGACGCTCGCGTCCGCGTTCTCGGGGACGAGGAGTTCGCGCCCGCTCGACCGCCCGCCGGTACCGAGCGGCGTCAGTTCGCGGGCAGTCACGAGGTCGATGGCCCCCGACTGGACGCGCTCCAAGACGGCCACGGTCTCCTCGACCGCGAGGTCGGTGTGAAACACCTCGCGGACCGCCTCGTCGTAGACGGGCGTGTCCTCCAGCGCGGCCAGCAGGCGGTCGGCGCCGAACCGACCCTGACCCTGGTATCGCTTGAGCGCGCCGAACTTCGCGGCCACCTGCGCGAGGGTGAACTTCAGCGTCCCCGAGTTCTTCAAGGCGAGTTCGAGCAGTCCCTCGACGTGGGCGGGATCGGTCGTCTCTAGCACCTCCACGACGTCACTCGGGCCGGTGCGGCCCGGAACTTCGAGCTCGATCCGATAGGGATCGACCTCCATCCCCACGGACGAACCGGTCTTCTGACCGACGAGTGCGGAACAGAGACGCCCCAGCGTCTCGTTGACCTCGTGGCCGAAGGCGGCGTCGATCACGACGGATCGACCCTGCCCCTCGACGACGATCAGGTCGGCGGTCGGCGTCGGCGCACCCGCTTCGACCTGCCTCTCGACCGACTCGAGTGCCTCGGTCACGGTTCGCTCGTCGCCCGGATACCGTGGCAGGAACTCGCCGGCGACGGCCGCCCGGTCGGCGCCAGTCTCGAACTGCTCGGCCGCGACACCACGCATCTCGCCGACCTCGCCGGCGACGGGGGCGGGAACCGGAATCTCTTGGCCCGTCCACGACGGCACCTCACCGGCCGGGTCCTCGATCGGCGTCACCTCGACGCGGGCTTCCTCCTCGTCGACCTCGGTGATGCGCCACATCTCGCCGCGCTGGATGAACGTCTCGCCCGGTGTCGCGAAGTTGAGGACGAACTTCTCGTCCAGGGTACCGATCGTCTCCCGCGAGGAGAGGTCGTACACCTCGTAGGTTTCTTCGTCGGGGATCATCGAGAGGTTGGCGTAGAAGTATCGCCACGTCCCACCGGATTTCTCCAGGCGGTCGGCGTCCTCGTCGAGCCAGAGGAGACGATTGCTGGACAGCTCCCGCACCACCTCCCGGAACCGGGATTCGGAGAGGTCGCGGAACGGGTAGGCACGCGTCAGCGTCTCGTAGGCCCGGCGGGCACCGATCTCGCCGTGATCCATCACGAGGCCGACAATCTGGTTCGCGACCACGTCGAGGCTGCCGTGGTGGATCGACGCGGATTCGACGTCGCCGTCGACCGCCCGCCTGGCGATGGCCAGCGCCTCCAGGGCGTCGTCGGGGTGGTCGACGAGGACCGTTCCCTCCGAGACGGCGTCTCGTCGGTGGCCCGCACGGCCGACTCGCTGGAGCAGCCGCGCCACCTCGCGGGGGCTCCCGTACTGGACGACGTGATCAACCCGACCGACGTCGATACCGAGCTCCATCGAGGAGGTACAGACCAGGCCGTCGACCTCGCCGCCTTTGAACGCCTTCTCCACCTCGATCCGGGTCTCCTTCGACAGCGACCCGTGGTGGACGCCGATGGGAGCGTCGAGGCGCTTGAACCGCGAGCCGAGCGCCTCGGCAGTCTGGCGCGTGTTGACGAAGATCAGCGTCGATTCGTTGGCGGCGACGATGTCACGGATCGCACGGACGTGACTCGCGATGTCGACGTCGGTCGCGAGTTCGCCGGCGAGGCGTTCGTCCTCGGCGGTCGGTTCGGGGTTCCGGACGCGGAAGTCGACGTTGGCGCCGGCGTCGACTTCGACGAGCGCACAGCCGCGGTCGCCGGTCAGGAACTTTCCCACCTCCGCAGGCGAGCCGACGGTCGCCGAGAGGCCGATACGCTGGAACGGCCCGGCCAGATCACGGAGCCGTTCGAGGCCGACGGTCAACTGCGCGCCGCGTTTCGACGACGCGAGTTCGTGCACTTCGTCGACGATCACGTGTTCCACGTCCGAGAGGGCTTTCCTGAGTTTCTCGCCCGTCAGCGTCGCCTGCAGCGTCTCGGGCGTCGTCACCAGCACGTCCGGCGGGTCGTCGGCCTGCTTCCCCCGCCGGTACTGCGTGGTGTCGCCGTGTCGGACGTCCACCTCGACGTCGAGATACTCGCCCCACCAGTCCAGTCGCTCGCGCATGTCGCGATTGAGCGCGCGAAGCGGCGTGATGTAGAGCGCGGAGACGCCGAAGCGGTCCTCGGAGCGGTGGATCGAGTCGAATACCGGCAACATCGCCGTCTCCGTCTTGCCCGTTCCCGTCGGCGCGAGGACGAGTGCGTTCTCCCCCGCGGCGAGCGGGGGAATCGCGCGTCGCTGTGGCTCGGTCGGCGTCGAGAAGCCGCGCTCCGAGAGCGCCGCCCGAACTCGCTCGCCGAGGTGGGTGAAGGCGTCCATCCCGTCGAGCGTCGCGTCTGCCATCGCCCCCGGTAACGGGGCGAGCGGATTAAGACCACCGTTCGCGGGGCGAGTAGCGACGGGAGGGCGTCGGCTACACCCGCCGGTAGGCCCCCAATCGCGTCCCGTCGAGCAGGTACGCCTCCGCATCGTCGCCGAGCGCCTCGGGGAGGAACGGCGAGAGGAACCCCCCACCCTCGACGTTGATCCACGTCCCGCCCGAGCGGTCGTTGAACGCGGGGAAGACGACGAGTTCCGGATCACTCCACGCGAGCGACGCGGGTGGCACGCCGAGGTGGTCGGCGAAGGGATCGATCCGTAGGTGACCGCGGAGCCATGCCTTCTCCGCGCGGGCGCCCCCAACCTCGTCTTCCAGTCGGACCTGTGGGTGTTCGTGGCCCGCACAGAGCGTCGCAGCGTCGAGGAGGGATCTGTCGGGCCACGTGTGACCGTGGACGAACCCCACGTCGCCGAGACGGAGGCCGCCGGGGTCGGTCACCTCGATCCGGTCGTACGCCTCGGCGACGCCACCGTCGTGGTTGCCGGGCACGAGCGTCACCGACAGATTCCGGGCGGCGAGCGCGTCGAGCAGGGCGTCGACCTCGTCGCGTTCGTCCCGTTCGGGATCGCCGATCCGGTGGACCAGGTCGCCGAGGACGACGACCCGGTCGGGCGCGACGCGATCACAGAGCGAGTCGAGTCGCTCGCGGCGCCGCGTCGCGTCGCTGCGAAGTTCCACGCCGCGTTCGTACCGGAGTCCAGCCTCGATACCCGCGTGGTAGTCGGCGACGACAAGCGCACGCTTCGACCCGCAGTCCGCGACCGCGGCCGGCGCACCGGGGACCGGTTCGACGAGCGCCACGGCTCAGATCGCCTTCAACCGATCCTCGCTCGGCTCGTAACACTGCCCGCTCATCAGCGCGTCCTCGATGGCGTCGGCGACGGCGCCCGGATCGGCGCCGTACTCTTCGACCACCGCGGCGACGACTTCGTCGTGGGGCGCGCCGTCGCCCTCGTCGAGCGTCGACATGGCGTCGACCGCCGCCGATTCGAGGTCGATGTCGGCGGTAGCGTCCGCGTCGGCGACGGCGCCGTCGGTGGCGGCAGCCTCGTCGGTCGCCCCGGCCGCCTCGCCACCCTCCGGGAGGTCCTCGGGACCTGGCACGTCGATGTCCGCCTCACCGGGGTCGCCGACCTCGGCACCGCTCTCGAAGCCCACGTCGAACTCCGCCTCGACCTCGCGGCGCTCCTCCTCGTCGAGTTCGTAGAGGTCGTCACCATCGCCGTCGTCGAAGCTCCCCAACTCGTCGTCACTATCGCCGTCGTCGAAGCTCCCCAACTCGTCGTCACTATCGCCGTCGTCGAAGCTCCCCAACTCGTCGTCACTATCGCCGTCGCCGTCGTCGGGGCCGGTCGCCCCAGCCGATGGCGTGTCGGCGGTCGCCCCCGTGTCGGCCGTCCCGCTCGGCGCCGATTCGTCCCCCGCCGACACGCGCCCGCTGGCCGCCGGTCCGTCGTCCGGTGATTCGGACACGTCTCCCGACGATCCGTCCGCTTCGGCGGCAGCGGCGTCGACAGCGCCGTCGGCGCCCGTCTCACCGACCGTCGCTTCGGTCCCCGTCGGGTCGGGGCGATCCGAACCCTCGTCAGTCGGTTCGGTCCGCCGTACGGCTTCCGGGAGCGTCCCGAGTGACGTGGTGCCCGCGTCGTCCGGTGCCGTATCGAGCGCCCGCACGGCGTCGCGCTCGCCGGCGACGACTTCGAGGGCGTCGAGAGCCACCTCGCGAACCGCGTCGAGGTATGCCACCGTCGTTCCGTACCGGTCGAGAGCGATGGGGATGCCGGCGGCGAGCGCCTCGTCGACGTCGCGCGCTTCGAGGGTCGCCCGCAGGTCCTCGCCCCGTTCGTCCAGCGAGAGCGCGTCGGCCATCGTGGCGACGCGGCGGAGCGTCGCCGCCGCGGCCGACACCGTCCATCGGTCACGCGTGTCGGCGTCCACTTCGGCGACGCTCTCCGGGCGGACGGACGTGTACACCCGGTCGCCGTCGTCGGGCTCGAACGTCCGGGCCTTGCCGGTGAGCGCGACGAAGGCTGGCGGATCGGCGCGCTCGAAGAACGCGGCGGCGTCGGGTTGGTACTGGCCGGCGTAGGAGACGAAGGCACCGGTGGGATCGACTACCCGCGCCCGCAACACGTCGTCGTTGACCGACTCGACTTCCGTGAGGACGCCGACGGCGAACAGGCGGTTCACCCGCGCGCCGGTCGGCGTGACGACGTACTTCGGTGCCCGTTCCTCGTCGCTCTCGGCGTAGGAGACGGTGGCATCGTCGAACTCGGCGGCGAACAGGCGGTGGGCCACCTCGCGTCGGCCGGGGCCGTCGTCGCCGGCGCTCATCGAGCCACCCCCGCGAGCAGTTCGCTCGCCCGGTCGGCCGGGTCGTCCGCGCTCTCCGCGAACTCCTCGGCGTCGAGGTTGGCGCCGTACTCGTCGACCGAAAGGGATCCGCGGACGCGGTACTCGCGGCCGACGATCCGGTGCCGGATCGCGTCCGCGACGACCGCCTTGTCCATCGCGTCGCGAGCCGCGTCCTTCGCGTCCTCGACGTCGCCGCCGTACACCGCCGCGGTGAGGTCGGTGTCGAGGACGACCGTCACCATCCCCGTCCCGTCGTCGAGGATGGCCTTCACGCGCAGGTCGTCTTCGCCCTCCACGTCGCCGTGGGCGCGGCACTGACCGTTCTGAACGACGCGTCCACACTCCGGACAGCGCTCGATCAACCCGGAGCCGTCGCGAACCTCGATGACGTTCCCGACGAGTTCCACGTCGAACAGGCCACCGGAGTCGACGGCCTCGCCGATACCCATGCGAGGCGCGGTGGCCGGGGCGGGAATCTCCCGACCCAGCCGCTCGACCGTCGAGAACTCGGTGACGTTCACCTGTGGCACGCCGCGGTACTCGCGGACGTAGACGTCAGACAGGCGGAGAGACGCCCCCTCCTCGATGGCGCCGTGAGGGTCCCAATCGGTCAGCGGGAGCCGTGCCGTCTCGTCAGCGACGACGCCGGAGAGAATCTCCGTCTCACCGTCGCGGCCGTCGATGGTCCGGCGGTCGAGTTCCTGGACCGTCACCTCGACCGTCCGACCCCGATCGCCGGGTTCGAGGTCGATCAGGTCGCGGTCACCGCCGACTTCGTAGGGTGTCTCGATCGACTCGGACGCCGGGGCGACGGTGGTGTTCGTCCCGAGATTGAGTTCGGGCGACCCCTCCCACTCGCGGACGTTGGCGTTGCCGACCGTGATCGAGTCACCGGGTTCGAAGTCGAACGACTCCCACGCGGTGTAGGAGAGACGGCCGGTGTCGTCGGCGAACTCGCCTTCGCGGATCACTTGATCCTCGCCCTGATACCGGATCGAGCGGGTGCCCTTGGTCAACACCCGGGCCGTCACCGTCACGGAGCCGTCGTCGGGACGCACGTCGGCGAGCGACTTCGCCGTCGGCGTCGCCGTCGAGCCGTCGTCGCCGCCGTGTTTCCGGCGGACGCTCGCTTTGGCTTCCGCGACCGGTACGTTGTACTCCAACAGGCTCTCCAGGTCGTCTTTGACCTCCGCTTTGTCTACGCCGAGGTCGGAGGCGAGCTCCTCGGCATGATCGTCGAGTTGCATCGGTTCGGGATTGGGCGTGCGGTCATAAAAACCCGGGCGCCGTCCCGTCGTGATCACGCTATCGGCGGTTCGACGCGTCGGCCATCGGGGGATCGACGGGCGTTCGCGAGTCGAGAGCCTCCCGTGGAGTGGAGACTCCGAAAGCGGTTTGCCCGCGGGGCCGGAGGGGAGCGTATGGAAGTCGTCGTCAACGCGGCGACGAGCGTGGACGGGAAGCTCTCGACCCGCGAGCGCCGCCAGGTGCGTATCTCCGGCGACGCGGATTTCGACCGCGTCGACCGGCTCCGAGCGTCCGCCGACGCCGTCCTCGTCGGCGCCGGGACGGCCCTCGCGGACGACCCCCACCTCGGCGTGAAATCGGAAGACAGGCGGGTCGAGCGACTGCGCAACGGACGAGCGGCGAATCCGGCACGGGTCGTCGCCGACTCCCGTGCCCGCACGCCACTGGACGCGACGCTGTTGAACGACGACGCCGAGACGTATCTGCTGGTGTCGGCAGCGGCCCCCGAGGATCGCCTGACGTCGCTGCGATCGGCGGGCGCGACGGTGATCGAGACGGGGGCCGAGCGGGTCGACCTCGCCGCCGCGCTGGACGCCCTGGAGGCCGAGGGGGTCGGGCGTCTGCTCGCCGAGGGCGGCGGCGAACTCCTCTTCTCGCTGTTCGAGGCCGACCTCGTCGACGAACTCAGCGTGTTCGTCGGCTCGCTCGTCGTCGGCGGCCGGGAGGCACCGACGCTGGTCGACGGCGAGGGGTTCGTGGAGTCGTTCCCGACGCTCGAACTCCGGAACGTCGACCGCCTCGACGACGGCGTCGTACTCACGTACCGAGTCGCGTGACTGGACTGAGCTGGGAGTCCCCGCGTGCCCTGCCCGCTCGTCACGGTTGTCGACCGGGCCCGACTCTCGCCCAGCAGTGCGACGGCAGCGGTCGTGCGTCCCGCCGCCAGAACGACTCAACCGTTAAGGGGTTCGCGTGGCTACGGGCTCGTATGAGCAAGTCGACTACCGAGGGGGAACCCATCCATGTCGAAGACGCCGATCACCTGGACGAACTCGTCGCCGAAAACGCCGTCGTCCTCGTCGACTACTACGCCGACTGGTGTGGCCCCTGTAAGATGCTCGAACCGACGGTCGAGGAGATTGCGGCCGAGACCGAGACGGTCGTCCTGAAAGTCGACATCGACGAACTGCAGGCGTTGGCTCAGGATCGAGGCATCCGGAGCGTGCCGACCCTCGAGTTCTACGCGAACGGCGAGCAGGCCGAACGGCTCATCGGCGTCCAGGACAAGGCGGACCTCCTCGACATCGTCGACGACCTCTCCTGAGCGCGGCGCGCGACCGCGACTGATCCGCTTCGATCCGATCCGATCCGATCCGGAGCGGCCCCACATGCCGACGGCACGACGGCCGAGAGTATATACTCCCGGGGGCGCTACCACGTCGTATGATTTCGCTGGACGAGGCTGTCACCGCACGTCTCGAGTCCCACGGCGAGCGGTTCGAAGTGTTGATCGATCCCGACGCGGCGCTCGCGATCAAGCGCGGCGAGTTCGAGGGTGAACTGGAGGACGTGATCGCCGCCGAGGACGTCTTCGAGGACGCCTCACGCGGCGACCGCCCCGCCGAGAACGACCTGGAGGAGGTGTTCGGGACGACCGATCCGATGGAGGTCATCCCGGAGGTAGTGAAGCGGGGCGAGATCCAGATCACCGCCGAGCAGCGCCGCGAGATGCAAGAACAGAAGCGAAAGCAACTGATCAACCGGATCACCCGCAACGCGGTCAACCCGCAGATGGACGACGCCCCACATCCACCCGAGCGCATCGAGCGGGCGCTGGAGGAGGCGGGGTTCCAGGTCGACCCGATGGAGCGCGTCGAGACGCAGGTCGACGACGCCCTCGACGCGCTCCGGCCGATCATCCCCATCCGCTTTGCGGAGGTGACCGTCGCCGTCCAGGTCCCCGCCGAACAGGCCGGGAGCGCACAGGCGAAGATCCGGCAGTTCGGCGATCTCGACCGGGAGGAGTGGCAGGCCGACGGCTCGTGGGTCGGCGTCCTCACCTTCCCAGCGGGGATGCAAAACGACTTCTACGACCTGGTGAACGAGGTGACCAGCGGCGAGGCGGAGACACGAATCATCAAAGACGAGGACGACCTGAACGTTCGGTAGCTATCCCCGCCGGAAGCCGAGCAGGAACCCGCCGGTGAAGCCGGCGGAGACCGAGAGCGTCGAGAGGATAGTCGCCACCCAGCCGGGAGTGTCCCCGGACGCCGCGCCCTCACCCGTCGACAGGACGCCGGCCGACAGCGCCGCCCAGTCGACGGTGAGAATCCCGCGGGACTCCAGGAACTTGAACAGCGCGAGTTCCAGGCCGACGATGATCGCGATGACCTTCGCCAGTTTCTTCGCCGCGAAGCCGATGATCCCCCCGATCACGGCACCCCCGCCGAACTCCAGCCCCAGTTGCTGGGGGTCGATACCCAGTTGTAACCCGACCAGAAGCCACTCCATACCCTCACTGCACCGGTCGCAGTTAAGTGGTTTGTGGCGGTATCAGTCACGCCGTGGCGTGACGATCACCGCCCCGCGCATCCCGACGAGGTTCTGTGGCTCGTCGAGGAACCCTCGTCCCGGTGGCGCGTGGTAGTCGTCGAGCGCCTCGTTCTCGGTCGTCGTGGGGTCGGGGTCGGGGAACGCTTCGGGCGCCCCGTGTGGCTCGCAGTAGTAGGGGTAGACGCCCGGGTCGCCGAACGTGTGTTCGAACGGCTCGGGTTCGTCGACGAACGTGTGGTCAGTGCTCTCCGCCGCGGAGTCGTAGCCGATCGGGTGACCGCTGGTGACGAACGTCTCCGGACGCCGCTTGCACGGATCCCCATCCGCGAACTGGAAGATGTCGACGTTGTGGTGAACCGTCTCCGGGAAGTTCGGGTTGACCGTGACCTGATCGACCCACTCCCAGCGCACCGTCGTCCCGGTTTCGACACAGATGACGACCGGATCGAAGCCGAAGGGTGCGACCCCGAACGGCTCGTAGGCGACGCCGGTGCCGACCTGCACCGTCGTGGCGTTGACGGCCGTCTCGCCGTCCCACTGGAGGCCGTCCATCAGCGCCAGGTCGGTCGGCTCGTCGAGGAGGAACGTCCGCGTGCAGTCGTCGAGCGTGCAGTCGATACCCTCACCGGCGTTGTGGCGGCACTGCTCCGTGTAAAGCGAGAGGTCGAACGTCGCGCCGTCGCCCTGTGTCTCGTTGCCGTGGTCCGCCGGGAGCCACCACGCGACTCCGACGGAGTGGGTCGTCTCGGCCGAGAAACAGCCCTGCCCGCCCGTTCCACCGCCCGCCTCGGCGTTCAGGTTCCCGGAGAACTCGACGCCCGGAGCGGGCGTCCGGGACAGGAACCGTCGCAGACTGCCGACGAAGGCGGGCGACTCGTCGCCGTCCTGGTAGTTGTCGCCATCGTCGATCCACGTCGCCACCCGGACGGCGTCGAGAAGCTCCACGTCGTCCGTTCCGCCGTCCTCGCTCGCCGGTCGGAACGCCGTCTCCTCCTCGTCGGGGTCGTCGGCTTCCGGTTCGGTCACGCCGTTCTCGCGTGCCGCGCGGAGCGCAGGCGCGAGCCAGGCGTAGCCGGGATTGTCACAGAGCGCGAAGTCGAACGTGACCTCGCCGAAGTCACCGGGTTTCACGTCGCCGAGGTCGATCACCGGCTGTGCCAGCGCTTCGGCGTCGATGCCCGGATCGCAGTCGGCAGTACCGTCGGCCGCGTACTGCGTAGTGGCGAGAAACGTCTCCGGGTCGTCGACGGCGACGAGCCACGCGTCGTCGATCGGAAGCCCAGCCTCGTCGGATTCGAGGTCGTGTCCGCTCCCCGTCGTCCCTGCCGGCCCGTCCCACATCCGAACGGCGACCCCCTCGCCCTCGTCGGGCGACCAGTCCGAGTAGTGCGCCGAGTAGGCGACGTGCATATCGAGTTCGCCCGCGACGAGGCGGTTGTTCTCGAACGATTCCTGATCGCTGAAGTAGGCGCTCGTCCCCAACCCCGCGCCCGCCGAAGCGGCACCGACCGTTCCCAGCGCGGCGAGCGCCTTCCGCCGTGACAATGTGAACTCCTTCGGCATGGTGTTCCCCTCCCGGGGAGGTCCCACCGATGGAGTCGAACCATCGACCGACGCCACGAGCGTCTCGTGCAGGACGGTTGCCGTTGCTTCGCCAGCGCAATAGCTAATTACGTGTTAATCAGATTTTATTTGTCTGGGACGGTGAGTCGGCGGAAGGGCGTAGCGAGCGGAGTTTAAGTGGTTCGAGCGCCTACCGCGGAGATAGAACGTGCAGGGATCAGACACCGACGGTGGATCGACGAGGGCGGTCGTCGCCAAGCGCGTCGAGCGCAGCGAGGCAGACCTGGGCGAGATCAGGGACCTCGCGCGAGCCGCGGGCTACGAGGTGGTCGGGAAACTCACCCAGACCCGCGAGGAGGACGCCGCCTACGCCTTCGGCGAGGGCAAAGTCGAGGAACTCGCGGCCCTCGCGGACCGCACGGACGCCGGTGCCGTGATCGTCGACAACCGCCTCGGTCCCTACCAGACGTACAACATCGGCGGTAAGCTCCCGGAGGACGTCGAGGTGATCGACCGCTTCACGCTCATTCTCGACATCTTCGGGCAGCGCGCCCGGACCCGGAAGGCCCAGCTACAGGTCGAACTCGCCGAGCTCCGGTACGAACTGCCGCGGGCGGAGGCCAAGACCAGCCTGGCCAAACGCGACGAGCGCCCCGGTTTCATGGGGCTCGGGGAGTACGACGAGAGCCGCGAGCGCGACATCAAAAACCAGATCGCCGATATCAAGCGGGAACTCGACGCCATCGCGGAGAAGGAGGCGACGCGGCGCGACCAGCGACGGGAGTCCGGCTTCGACCTCGTGGCGCTCGCGGGTTACACGAACGCCGGCAAGTCGACGCTGATGCGCCGCCTCGCGGCCGAACTCGACGTCGACGAGAACGAGGACCGCCACCCGGATCTCGACACCACCGCCGAGAGCGAGGACCGCCTGTTCACGACGCTCGGCACCACCACCCGCCGAGCCGAGGCCGGAAACCGGGACGTCCTCCTGACCGACACCGTCGGCTTCGTCTCCGACCTCCCCCACTGGCTGGTCGAGTCGTTCGAGTCCACCCTGGATTCGGTGTACCACGCCGACCTCGTTTTGCTGGTCGTCGACGCGAGCGAGTCGGTCGAGGAGATGCGCGAGAAACTCGTCACCTGTCACGACACGCTGTACGAGCGCAACGAGGCGCCGATCGTCACCGTGTTGAACAAGGTCGACCGCGTCGGCGACGACGAACTCGCGGAGAAGCGGGAAGCGCTGTCGGCGCTGGCGCCCAACCCCGTTGCCGTCTCCGGGTTGACCGGGGAACGCGTCGGTGCGCTTCGCGACCGAATCGAGCACGAACTCCCGGACTGGCGGTTCGAACGCCTCGTGCTCCCCATGACCGACGACACCATGAGCCTCGTCTCGTGGATCCACGACCACGGCAGCGTCGAGCGCGAGGCCTACGAGGGCGAACAGGTCGTGTTGGAGTTCGAAGCGCGGCCCTCCGTCGTCGAGCGCGCCCGGGCGAAGGCGAGCGACCTCGCGGCCGTCGAGTCGGCATCCAGTAGCGATTGAAGCGGGGTGCCGGCCGATCACCGGACTGCGTGCGACCGGCCGTGGACTGACGCTCCTATCGCTTCCGTTTCGTCTTCTCGGTCACGCGCACGTCGCGAACCGCCGTGTCGGGGTACTCCCCGTCGTCGTCTTTCTCCGCGGCTTTCACCATGTCCCAGACGACGTTCAGGCCGGTCGTCACCCCTTCGAGCGCCTCCATCTCGCAGCCCGTCTTTCCCGTCGTCTCGACGGCGACGGTCAGGGAGACCAGTTCGTCGCTCACGTCGAACTCCGTCTCGACGTTCGTGATCGGGATCTGGTGACACATCGGTATCGTCTCCCAGGTGTGTTTCACCGCCTGGACGGCGCCGACGCGCGCGGTGGCCAACACGTCGCCCTTCCCGATTTCGTCGTCGCGGATGGCGTCGACGGTCGAGGGCTGGAGGTGAATCTCGCCGCTGGCGACCGCCCGACGCGAGGTGTCCGGCTTGTCGCCGACGTCGACCATCTGGACGTTGCCGGCTGCGTCGGTGTGGGTCAGGTCGTCCCCGCCGTCGGCGTCGTCGTCACTCATCGGACTCACCCCACAGCGCCCGCGGTAGCTCCGGCAAGAGGTCACTCGCCAGCAGCCCGTACCCCTGTCGCTCCACGAGCCGATCCCCCGCCAGACCGTTGGCGTAGGCGGCGAGCGTCGCCGCGTCGAGTGGATCCTGCGTGGCCAGCAGCGCCCCCGCCATTCCGGCGAGGACGTCGCCGGTGCCGCCGACGGTCATCCCCGGATTTCCCGTGCGATTCACCCGGGCGTCGCTGCCGTCGGCGATCACGTCGTGGGCACCTTTCACCAACAGCGTGTGCCCGAGGGTGGCGGCGAAGTCGCTCACCGCGTCGAGGCGCTCGCGCCAGTCGTCGGCGCTCGGCCCGCCCATCGCCCGGAGTTCGCCCTGGTGGGGGGTACAGAGGAGCGTCGCGTCGGTGTCCACGTCGGGGACGACCGACAGGGCGTCGGCGTCGATCACCGCCCGTCCGTCGTAGCCGGCGAGAAACTCGCGGACGGCAGCGAGTGTCGCCTCGTCGTCGCCGAGACCGGGACCGAAGACGACCGCGTCGTGGTCGGCTGCGAGCGTGCGAACGTGACCGAGGCGGTCGGTCGTGAGACAGTCGCCGTCGAACGGGCGGACGATGAGTCCCGCCTCGAACCCCTGCACCTCGCGGGCGACGGCACGGGGGCAAGCCACGCGGACGAGGTCGGCACCGGCGCGCATCGCCGCCTGTCCGGCGAGGGCGGGCGCGCCGGTGTAGGGACCGCCACCGACGACCAACACCTCGCCGAAGTCGCCCTTGTGGGCGTCGCCCGGGCGGGTCAACACGCGACGGTCGCCCGGCCCGGCGAACAGTTCGGCGGCGGCAGGGATGCCGATGTCGGCGACGGTCACCCCGGCGTCCAGGTCGTCGAGCCCCGGCTTCGCGTCGTGGAACGTGACGACGCGGTCGGCGTCGACGGCGACGCCCGCTGCCTCGCCGGTGTCGGCGTCGACGCCGGAGGGGACGTCCACCGCGACGACCGTCGCCCGGGCCGCCGCGTTGATCGCTTCGGCGGCCGAGCGCTCCGGTTCGCGGAGTGCCCCCGTCACGCCCGTCCCGAGCAGCGCGTCGACGACGACGTCGGGATCGCCGAGGTCGAGGTCCCGCGAGTCACGGACGACGCGGGTGTCGTACGCAGCGGCGTCGAGCGCCGCCCAGTTCTCACGGGCGAGCTCCGTCGTTACGGTCTCGGGGCGACCGAGCAGGTGGACGGCAGGGTCGTAGTCGTCGAGAAACCGCGCGGCGACGAGAGCGTCGCCGCCGTTGTTGCCGCGGCCACAGACGAGCGCGACCGACTCGTCGGGGGTCGCGACTGCCCGGACGGCGGCGGCGACGGCGTTGCCGCTCGACTCCATCAACTGCTTGCGCGGGACGCCGAGGGCGGCCGCGTTCTCGTCGACCGCGGCCATGCGTTCGGCAGTGATCATACCCCACTGTTGCCCCGCCGGCCGTTATACCATTCGCTACGTGCCGGATCGCATCGCCGAGCGTCGGGCGATAACATCAGATAACTTACTGAACGAGATTGTGGCGAAGGGTTTTTTATCTGGATTCGTAACCCATGAGCCGATGTCAGGGCTCTTACCCTCCAGCCTCGAACGGGACGTCTCCCCCCAGGGCGACGGCGAACTCCGCGTCCTCTCCCTGACGGACGACGATGCGGAACATCTCATCGGGTCGGTGTCCTCCGAGACGGCTCGCTCCATTCTGACCACGCTGGAAGAGCGCCCCGCGACGGCATCGGAGCTCGCAGATTCGGTGTCGACCTCGCTCCAGAACGTGCGTCACCACCTCGGCAACCTGCAGGAGGCTGGCCTCGTCGAAGTCGCCGGCACGCGCTACTCCGTGAAGGGTCGCGAGATGAAGGTGTACGCGCCGAGCCAGGACTCGCTGGTCGTCGTCGGCTCCGAGGCCGACAAAGAGCGATTCCTGGACTCGCTGGATCGGCTCGTCGGCGTCCTCGCCGTCCTCGCGGGCGGTGCGTTCGCGGTCCAGCGGGCGTTCGGGACCGGTGTCGTCGACCTGGGTGGCCCCGGGACGGCGCCCCGCGTCGGCGACGGCGTCGAGAGCGTCTCCGGGCCGCTTCTCGGACTCGTCCCTCCGGGTCTGGCCTTCCTCGCCGGCGGCCTCCTCGTCGTCACGCTCCTCGCCGCCTGGAGCCAGTACGCCGACTGACAGGTGTACCCGCCCACACATGCCACCCCGATCCCGCGTCGCCCTCCTCACGCTCGTCGTCGTTCTGGCCGTCGTTCAGCCGACGCTGGCAGGGGCGGCGCCGACCGATTCCGGCGCCGACGCCGGCGACGTGGGTGACAGCCTCGGCGGGACGGTCGAGCGCCATCCGTCGAGCGCCGGCGCGACGGCCGATGGGCTCCGTTCGGTCCGGGCCGACACGGCCCACGAGCGCGGCCACACGGGCGCCGGCGTCGCCGTCGGCGTCGTCGGACAGGGGTTCGAGACGGGGAGTGCGCTCGAACCGCACGTCGGCGGGCGGCGGCAGGTCGGCGAACCGCCGCGGTCGGCGGCCCACGACACCGCCGTCGCCGAAGTCGTGGCGGAGACTGCACCGGACGCGGAGCTGTATCTCGCGGGCGTCGGCCGGACGCCCACGCCCGCGGAGTACGCGGCGGCCGTCGAGTGGCTGACGGACCGCGGCGTCGACATCATCGTCGACTCGGGGAGTTACTTCCCGAGCGTCGCGGCCGACGAGCGACGGATCACCGCCGCCGCCGAGCGGGCGACCGACCGTGGCGTCGTCTTCGTCACCTCCGCCGGCAACTACGCCGACCGCCACTGGGCCGGGACGGGCGCCACGAGTGGCTGGGTCGCCTTCGCGGAGGACGACGCGGCGAACGCCCTCGGGGACGGTGACCCGATTCACGGGCGGGTGACCGTCCGCCTGCGCTGGCGCGCCGCCGTCGACTACGACCTCTATCTCTACCGGCACCTCCCGAACGGGCCCGATCCCGTCGTCGCGAAATCCGCCGACGACGGAACGGGGCCGGGACTCACCGTCGAAGGACTCGACGTGGCCGTGCCACGCGGGCGGTACTACGTCGGAGTCTACGCGGACGACGTGGCCGCCGCCACGGGAGACGACGTGGCCGCCGCCACGGGAGACGACGTGGCCGTCCCACCCGGTCGCATCCAGGTGTTCGCCGCCCGCCACGAACTCGAACACACGACCACGCGCGGGAGCATGGTCGCGCCCGCGACGAGCGACCGCGTCGTCGCCGTCGGCGCGGCCGAGGGCGGCGACCGCGCCGCGTACAGTTCGCTTTCGGCGTCGGGGACGGTCGATCTAGCCGCCCCGGCTGACGCCCGAACGCGCGCCGACGCCGACCTCGCAGGCACGTCGGCGGCCGCGCCGTACGTTGCCGGCACGGCCGCGCTGGTGCAGTCCGCCGGCGGTGATAGCTCGCCCGCCCGCATCGAGTCCATCCTCGAACGCACCGCTGACGACGAAAGCGAGACGGTCGACGCACTGGCGGCCGTCGAGGCTGCGAGCGGGGACGGCGAGCCGACGGTCGGTGGCGTCGCCGCCGCCGCATCCCCGTCGGTCCGGGCGACCGACGAGTCGGGAGCGTGGCCCGACACGACGACTGCTCCCGGTCGTGCCCCGGGCGGGTCGACCGACGCCGCGGGGACGGCCTCGACGGACGCGGCCGATCGGTTCGCCGACAACGTCACGCGACCGGCCGACAACGTCACGCGACCGGCCGACAACGTCACACGATCGGCCGACGACGGTGGCGGTGACACCGGCAAAACGGACGGCGACTCCGGAGAGCGGGGGGATCGGTCGGACGAGCGAAACCCGAATGACGGTGGGGACCGAAGCGACGAACGTGACCGGAACCGGACCGACGGTGCCGACGGCGTCGACCGAGAGCGACGCGACGAGGACGAGGCCCGGGACGGGAAGCGATAATCCGTGACCGATCGAATCACCGACGCACGGATCGAAGAGTACTGGGACTGGATCGCCGTCGCGCTCTTTCTTCTGTTGGCGGTCGACCTGCTGACGACGCTCGCGGCCGCTCGCCTCGTCGGCACCGGATCGGAGAGCAACCCGCTGATGCGGTGGCTGCTGAGTCGGGGGGTTCTCGCCGTGATCGGCGCACACCTCGCCGTCGTGGTGCTCGTCACCGGCTGTTTCCACCTGCTCGTCGGGCGCCTTCGCCGGACGGCGCCGCCAGTCGACCGCTATCTCGCCCTCACGATCGAGGCGTGGCTGGGCGTTCTCGTCGCCGTCGGATTCGCTGTCTTCGCCAACAACCTCGCGGTGATCGTTCTCGGCGACAGTTTGCTGTGAGGCACGCGATGAGCCGAGCTTTTTATCCGGGGACACCGCCAGCCCGTAGATAGCATGGGCGAGACGTGGCGGACGGTGTTCGGCCACGACGAGCCGTACCCGGAACAGGCCGACGGCATCGAGACGGCGATAGAGACGGCCGACCGGGGCGGGTTCGCGGTGATCGAGGGTGCCTGCGGAACCGGCAAGACGATGCTCGCGCTGACCGCGGGGATCGACCGCGTGCGCGACCCGGACTCGTCGTTCGAGCGGGTGGTCGTCCTCACGAGCGTCAAACAGCAACTCCGACAGTTCGAGGCGGACGTGCGGACGATCAACGCGAACCTACCCGACGACTGGCGGTCGGTGTCGGCGCTGACGCTCGTCGGCAAGGCCGACGTGTGTCCGTACAGTCGAGAACGGGTGGGGGGCGTCGACGAGTCGACCGTCTACGATCGCTGTGAGGGGCTCCGGGAGCGGACCCGCAACCTGACCGGCTCGGAGGGGCCGACGAGCGCCGGGACGCTGGCGGACGAGGCCCGGCGCACCCAGACCGGTCTCCTCGACTCCGGCGGCGAGACGGAGATCGAGTACCTAGAGACGGCGGGGGAGCCGACGCCGTATCCCCCCGACACCGCGGAGTACGGCGACACCGAATACTGTCCCTTCTACGCGCAGTATCTCGACGACCTGCCCGAGGACGGCGACCCTGTCGAGGCCGTCCCGTTCGACTTCGAGGATGCAGGGCTGCTGGATACGGCGGATCTGGTGGGTCTGGCCGCCGGTCACGGGACCTGCCCGCACTCGATGCTGGGAGCGCTGCTCCCGCACGTGGAGGTAGTGATCGGCAACTACTACCACGCCTTCGATCCGCGGACCGTCGACTCTTTCACCGGCGCTCTCCTCGACGAGTCGACGTTCGTCGTCTGCGACGAGGCACACATGCTCGAACCGCGGGTTCGCGACCTGGTGAGCGACGGCGTGGCCGACGCTACCCTCCGGAACGCCGAGTCGGAACTCACGCGCGTGATCCAGCCAGTCGAGATGGATACCGCAAACGCCGGTCGCGTCGGTTCGGGAGGGAAACCGGCGACGGGAAACGCCGCCAGCGTCCGGGGGGAACTGGCGGAGTCGGACGTGAGCCTCGCCGAGATCAAGGAGACGCGAGCGTTCGTCCGCGACCTGCGCGAGGAGATCGACCGCCGGGTGCGCGCGCATCTCGACCGGGAGCATCCGGCCTGGCGGACGGGACTGGACGACCTGCCGGACGAGGAGATTCCCCTCCGCGATCCGGAGGCAGCCGAACCCGACGACATCACCGAGTGGGCGAACGGGGAGTACGGCGACGACGTGTGGGTTCGCGCCGAGTCGGTCGGCGCCGTCGTCGCGCGCGTCCTGAACGAGGTGGAAGAGGAGGACCGCGACCGCGCTTCGCCGACTGTCGGACGGGTGCTGGGTGCGTGGCACCGGGCGGATCACGGCCGCTACTTCCGGTCGATCGACCTCTCGCGGACGTGGAACGACAGCGAGCCGAGCGACTCGTGGCGGCGGGCCTACAACGCCCGACTCTCGCTGCACAACTGCGTGCCCGGCGACGCCATCGCGGATCGACTCGACGACTTCGGCGGCGGCGTGTTGATGTCGGCGACGCTCGAACCGCTGGACGTCTTCCGAACGGTGACGGGACTCGACGACCTCGCCAACGAGGGGCGGCCGATCGTCGAGCGGACGTACGGTCTCTCCTTCCCCGCGTCGAACCGCGCGAGCTTCGCCGTCGACGCGCCGGCGTTCACCCACGAGAATCGTGGCCCGCCGGACGGGGGGAGCGAGACCCGGCAGGTGTACGTCGACGCCGTCGTCGAAGTTGCCGGTCGCGAGGGGAACGTCCTCGTCGGGATGCCGAACTACGCCGAAGCGGCGTGGATGGCCGACGAACTGGAGACCCGCCTCGACACGCCAGTGCTTCTCGACGAGTCGAGCGACGACGGGACGACCGAGGCGCTCAAGGCCGACTTCTTCGCCGGCGGATCGAAGACCCTCGTCACCAGCCTCCGGGGGACGCTCACCGAGGGGGTGGACTACCGGGGCGACCGCCTGCACGCGGCGGTCGTCTGCGGGGTACCGCTGGTCGACACGACGCGGCCGCGGACGCGGGCAGTCGTGACGGCCTACGACCGGGCGTTCGGGTCGGGGTTCGAGACGGCGCTGACGGTGCCGGCAGTCCGGAAGGCCCGCCAGGCGGTCGGTCGGGTGATCCGCGGCCCCGACGAGCGTGGCGTCCGGGTGTTCGTCGACGCCCGGTACGCCCGCGACCGCTGGAACGGCGTCCGGGAGTATTTCCCCGAGTGGGAGCGCGAGGAGTTCCAGCCCGTCAGCCCGGACATGCTCCCGCTGGGGCTGGATCGGTTCGGCGACGGCGGTTGAGGCCGACTCCGCCCGTCCGGTCGCGTCGGCCGTCGACCGACGGCTACCGCGGCCGTCGGCCGCTCCAGGCCTCGCGACACTCGTCGTCACAGAAGTGGAGGTGTTCGGCATCGCCGTCCTCGACCCACGAGACGACCCGATGATCTGATTCCTGCACGATCTTCTTGCCGCACGTGTGACAGGCCGGTGCGGTGCTCTCGTCGACATCCTCCCCGATATCGGACGTGGGGTCGATCATCTTTCCAGTCAGTAGCGGAGTGGCTGTCTTAAATCCCGCTAACTCGGATTGTGGGGTCGCGAGTCGGTCACCGGATGCCCCTTCCGGCGACGAGCGCCCCGGAGCAGTCGCGGCCGACCGCCTCAGCCACCGGGGTGAGCGACCGTGAGCGTCGTCCGGGGGTCGGGGTCGGTGATCGTGTGCCTGCGCCCGTCGGGCCAGCGAACCGTGACTTCGCGGGGCGTCTCCGATCCGAGGCCGAAGTGGGCGACCGGTTCCATCTGACAGAGGTAGCCGCTGCCGGCGTCGATCAGGTGGCTCCGTCCCCCCTCGTCGGTGCGGAGGTCGACCCGTGCGCCACGGGCGGGGGCGCCGTCGGGCGTGAGCGGCCGGATCCGGAGCCAGTCGTTGTCGTTGGGTGCGGCGAACAGAGAGAGCGGCTGGGACTCGGCCTCGCCGTGGACGATTAGGAGTTCGAGCGTTCCGTCGCCGTCGAAGTCGGCGACGGCCGCCCCGGTGCCCATCCCCTCCGGTTCGAGGGCGTCGCCGACACCCGTCTGTGTCCACTCGCCGTCGTATTCGAGCAGGCGGTTCGGCGCCCCGAGGCAGTTCACGAACAGTTCCAGCCGGCCGTCGTTGTCGAAGTCGGCGGCGACGATGGTCCGGACGCGCGCCGGACGAGCGAGCGACGGCGGGGCGATGTCGGTGAAGGTGTCGTCCTCGCGGGCAAACAGTCGGTTCGCGCCGTTCCAGTTGCCACAGACGATGTCAGGCGTCGGCGCCCCGTCGGGTGCGACGAGCGTCGCCCCCCGGGCGTTCTCCTCGACGTCCGCGACGCCGTACTCCCGCGCCACGTCGACGAACGTGCCGCCGACGTTCCGAAACAGGAGGTTGGATCCCCGCTCGGCCCCGACGAACACGTCGGTGCGGTCCGAGAGGAGGGGACCGACGACGACCGATCGGCCGCCGGTCACCACGTCGAGGCCGACGACGTCGGCGAGGTCGGTGACGGCGCCGTCCTCGCCGACCTCGTAGAACCGGGCGGGGGCGCCGTAGCCGGTGACGAACATCCCGTACCGGCCGGTTCCGAGTCGGTCGACGGCGGCGACCGACCGACCGACGCGGTAGTTCTCGCGGCCGCGGTTCACCGGATCGGCGAAGAGGTCACACCACGTCCCGTCACCGGTGGGGTCGAGGAGGAGGTCCGCCTCGGCGGACGTGCCGCCGAAGGCGGCGACGTTGTGGACGTACACCTCCTCGCGTCCGTCGGCGTCCAGATCCGCGGCTGCGACGCCGATGGCGTGGCGCCCCTCGTCTGCGAGGATGCCACAGGCCGCGTCGACGACGGCTCCGTTCCGCCACCGGAGGACGCGGTTGGCGTCGCCGAAGCCGGCGACGAACGCACTGGGGCCGTCGGGACCGGTCGTGACGGCGGCACCGTAGCCACGAAACGGCGGGTTGTCGGCGAAGAGCCCCGAACGGTCCTCGAACATACCTCCCCCAGAGGGTGCGGGGTTAAGAGTCGCACGCTCCGAACTGGTACGATCCCCACGACCAACATCGGCCGGGCAGCCGTCAGGACGGGCCGGCCCCGTCTCGCTCGCCCCACGCGTCCGAGAGCGTCCGCTGGACGGCCTCTTCGCCGATCGCCGCCGCGAGGTGTTCGAACCCCCCTCGCACCTGCCGGTCGCTCGCGTTTGCGACGAGGCGGGAGACGATGAACTCCGGCGTCGACTTCCCGACGGTGCCAAAGCGGGGCTGGTAGTCCACCCGGAGGTCGAGATCAGTCGTCAGCCCCTCGGCGAAGATGCCGTCGATGCGCGCCTCGTCGGGGAGCGGACTCAGGTCGTCCGCGAGATGGGTGACGTAGACGCCGAGTGCCCCCCGTTCGACGGTGAGGTCGACCAGCCCGTTCAGCAGGTCGGCCGCGCGTCCCGGCTCCGTGATCGCCTCGAACTCGTCGACGAGCATCAGCGTGCGGCCGTCGTCGGTCAGCGGTGGGACGATGGACCGCAGCGTCGACTCCAGCACCCCCGCGTTGAAACTGGCGTGGCGGCGGTGGAAGACGACGGCGTCGAACGCCCCTACAGCGGCGCGGTCGGCGGGGACCGGAAGCCCCATCGCGGCCAGCAGCGCGACCGAACAGCACGTCTCCAGCAGGGTGGTCTTCCCTCCGCTGTTGGCCCCCGTCAGCACGGCCACCCGATCGCCAGACGGCGGCGACAGGTCGTGGTCCCCGATCGCGTAGTCGATGGGGACGGGGTCGTCGAGAAAGAGGTTTCGCGCCCCCTCGACCGCGAGGCCGTCGCCGCCGAGGGCGGGACGGGTGAGGTCGTGTGCCGCGGCAAATCGTGCGAGCGAGAGATCGACCGCCACGTCGTCGACGGCGGCGACCGCCCGGTCCACGTCCTCGCGGGCGTCGGCGATCGAGGCCCTGAGGCCGTCCTCGACGGTCCGTTCCCGTTCCGCCACCCGCCGTTCGAGGTCGTCGACCAGCGCCCGGAGCGCCGTGCTCACGAAGTCGGCGGCATCGTGGGCTTCGTCGGGAGCGATCTCCTCGATCGTCGCTCGCGAGAGATGCGTCTCGCGGTCGACGTAGTCGGCGAAGGCCCGGCGGAAGTCCGCCAGATCACGGACGCCAGTCTCGCGGATCCGCTCCAGCAGATCGAACGCGGAGTTCTCCAGTCTCCGCGCGTCGTCGAGGCGGCGTCGCAAGTCGTCGAGGCGGTCGTCAGCGCCCGCGGCCACGCCGTCGGCGGTGACATACTGGAGGGCGTCGGCCGCCTCGCGGACCGCGCCGGGATCGATATCGCCCAGCGCGTCGAACGTCGCCCCGTCGAGCCCCGCCTCGCGGAGCGCGAGGACGGCGTCGACGGCGGCGCGTTCGGTTCCCTCGGCGTCGTCGTAGGCTTCGAACGCCGCCACGACCGCCTCTCGCCCCGCCTCGTCGAGTCCGGTCCACGCCTCGCGGGCACCGTCGACGGCGTCCAGTCGTTCCACGACGGCGTCTCGATCCGAGAGCGGCGTCAACACCCGGATCCGGTCGGCGGCGTGCCGGGTGAGGGCGTACTCGCTCGCCAGCGCCAGCAGGTCGTCGTACACCTCGCGCGCGTCGCGGGTCGCCAGCGTGTCCATCCCCGCCTGGTCGTTGGCGCGGCGGAGGACGCGCGTCGCCCGCCCGCGCGTGATCCCGGCGTCGGTCAGTGCGCGCACGTTCCCGGACTCGATGGCCTCGGCGGCCCGTTCCGTACCCAGCGTCTCGCGGAGGCGCTCGCTCGTCTTCGGGCCCACCCCCCAGTAATCCTCCAGTCGCATACCGGTGGCAGTCGGGCGGGGCGTATAGTGGTTGCTCCGTCGTCGCGGCGTCGCCGACACCGTGCGCCGTTTCACCCCTCCGATCGAAGTCGAATATGTTCGCTCGGTGCCCCGACCGATGAGAATCACACCCCGATTCAAACCCCCGAAGGCACACGATACGACCATGAAGCTCACCCGCAAGACGATCGCGAAGGTGATCGCCGTGGCGTTCGTGTTCAACCTCGTCGTCATGGGTGGCGGCGCGTGGTTCGCGTACCAGGAGGCGCCGCCGATCCCCGAGGCGGTCGTCGGACCCGACGGGGAAGCGGTGGTCACCGGCGAGGAGATACGCGAGGGCAAGAAGACGTTCCAGAAGAACGGGCTGATGAACCACGGGTCGATCCTGGGCAACGGCGCGTACTACGGCGAGGATTACACCGCTGACGCCTTGGAGTTGAAGACCCAGCACATGCGGGTCTACTACGCCGAGCAGCGGTACGGCGAGGCGTACGACGCGCTACCGAGTGAGGAACGGGCGGCGGTCGATCAGATCGTCAAAACGGACCTTGACGACGAGTACGACGGCGGGGCCGTCGAGTACTCGGCGGCTGAGCTGTACGCCCACCAGCAGGTTCGCGAGGAGTACGTCGAGCGCTACCACGAGGGGAGCCACGAACGGGGCGTCCCCGAGGGGATGATCGACAGCGAGGACGACGCCAGACAGTTCGCCGACTTCGCGCTCTGGACGGCGTGGTTCGCCCACACCGACCGCCCGGACGGTGACCACTCCTATACGAACGAGTGGCCGTACGCGCCCGGTGCGGGCAACGACGCCACCGCCGCCGCGATGACCTGGAGCGTCATCGCGATGGTGTTGCTGGTGGCTGCCGCCGGCTTCGGCATCTGGCTCTACCGATCGGTCCGGCTGCCGGAACCGTCCGCCGAGAGCATCTCGGTCCCGGAACCGGGTGACGTGAGCATCTTCCCCAGCCAGCGTTCGGCGCTGCGGTTCGTCCCGGTCGCCGCCGGACTCTTCCTCGCGCAGGTGCTGCTCGGCGGCCTGCTCGCGCACTTCTACATCGAGCGCGCCGGCTTCTTCGGAATCGAGGAGCTGTTCGGCGTCCACATCCTCCAGATCCTCCCCTTTGCCATGGCGAAGACCTGGCACATCGATCTCGGAATTCTCTGGATCGCGGCAACGTGGCTGGGGGCCGGACTCTTCTTGCCGCCGCTACTGACGGGGCACGAACCGAACCGCCAGTCGACGTACGTCGACGGACTGTTGGCCGCGGTAGTCGTGGTGACCGTCGGCGGCCTCGGTGGCATCTGGCTCGGTGCCAACGGCTACCTCGGCGAACTCTGGTGGCTGTTCGGCAACGAGGGGCTGGAGTATCTGGAGGTCGGCAAAGTCTGGCAGTTCGGCCTGCTGGCCGGCTTCCTGATCTGGGCCGCGCTGGCGATACGAGGGCTGAAGCCCCTGCTGGACCGTGAGCCGGTGTACGGGCTGGCGCATATGATCCTCTATGCCGGCGGCTCCATCGCGCTCCTCTTTACCGCCGGCTTCTTTTTCACGCCGGAGACCAACATCGCGGTCACGGAGTTCTGGCGCTGGTGGGTCGTCCACATGTGGGTCGAGGGCGCCTTCGAGTTCTTCATCGTCGCCATCGTCGGCCTGACGCTGGTGTCGATGAACCTCTTGCGGCGTCGGAGCGCCGAGAAGGCGGTCATGCTCCAGGCGCTGCTGGTGATGAGTACCGGCGTCATCGGCGTCTCCCATCACTACTGGTGGGTCGGCATGCCCGACATGTGGGTGCCTATCGGGAGTGTCTTCTCGACGCTCGAACTCATCCCGCTGGTGTTCATCCTCTACGAGGCGCTGGGTCAGTACCAAGCGATGACCGAGAGCGGTGACTTCCCCTACAAGATTCCGTTCATGTTCATCGTCGCCAGCGGGGTCTGGAACTTCGTCGGCGCCGGCATCCTCGGTTTCTTCATCAACCTCCCGCTGATCAACTACTACGAGCACGGCACCTACCTCACCGTCGGCCACGCCCACGCGGCCATGTTCGGTGCCTTCGGCTTCCTCGCGCTGGGGATGGTCAGCTACATGCTCCAGTTGTCCATCGAGCCCGAGCGCTGGGACGGCTCGTGGCTCCGGGCCGCGTTCTGGTGCTGGAACGTGGGGCTGGCGCTGATGGTGTTCGTCTCCGTGCTTCCGGTGGGGTTCCTGCAGTTGGAGACCATCTTCACCGGGAGCTACGCCGCCGGCCGGAGCCTGGCCTTCTACAACCAGCCCATCGTCCAGACCCTGTTTTGGGCGCGGCTGCCGGGGGACACGCTCATCATCCTCGGGACGGCCATCTACGCCGCCGATCTCGTCCGCAAGCGGTTCGTCCTCCGGGCCTCGGAGGACGATCCGACCGTCGACGACATGGCGGTCGCGGAGGGCGTGTTGAGCGACGACTGACGGCGCCCGAGCGCCGCGACAACGACACGCCTTTTCGGCCGGGCCGAGAAGGCGAGCCATGGACGCGAAGCGGGAACTGACGAGCGTCGACCTTACCGCTCTCGTCACCGAACTGAACCGGTACGAGGGCGCGAAAGTCGACAAAGTCTACCTCTACGACGACGACTTCCTGCGGTTCCGGATGCGAGATTTCGACCGTGGCCGCGTCGAGTTGCTGATCGAGGTGGGCGACGTGAAGCGGGCACACGTCGCCGACCCGGAACACGTCGCGGACGCGCCGGGGCGGCCGCCGAACTTCGCGATGATGCTCCGGAACCGCCTGAGCGGCGCCGATTTCGCCGGCGTCGAGCAGTACGAGTTCGACCGCATCCTCGTTTTCGAGTTCGAACGCGAGGACGCGAACACCCGCATCGTCGCCGAACTGTTCGGGCAGGGGAACGTCGCGGTGTTGGACGAGAGCGGCGAGGTGATCCAGAGCCTGGAGACCGTCCGCCTGAAGTCGCGGACGGTCGCGCCGGGGTCGCAGTACGGCTTTCCCGAGTCCCGCATCCACCCGCTGGAGATGGGCTACGACGCCTTCGTTCGGCGGATGGAGGAGTCGGACACGGACGTGGTGCGGACCCTCGCCACCCAACTCAACTTCGGCGGCCTCTACGGCGAGGAGATCTGCTCCCGGGCGGGCGTCGAGAAGGCCCTCGACATCGCCGACGCCGACGCCGACATCTACCGCGCGCTCTACGACGCGATCGATCGGCTGGCCGAGCGGCTGCGAAACGGCGACTTCGATCCGCGGGTGTACGTGGCCGACGACCGCGTCGTCGACGTGACTCCCTTCCCTCTCGACGAGCGTGAGGACCTCGACGAGAAAGCCCACGACTCCTTCAACGCCGCCGTCGACGAGTACTTCCACCGACTCGAGCGCGAACCGGAGGAGGAGACCACGGGGACGGACCGGCCGGACTTCGAGGCCGAAATCGCGAAACAGGAGCGCATCATCGAACAGCAGGAGGGAGCGATCGAGGGATTCGAGGAGGAGGCCGCGGCCGAACGGGAACGGGCCGAGGCGCTCTACGCCAACTACGACCTCGTCGACGAGATCATCTCGACGATCCGCGCGGCCCGCGAGGAAGGGAACGGGTGGGACGACATCGAGGCGACGCTCGCCGAGGGCGCCGACCGCGGCATCCCGGCCGCGGAGGCGGTCGTCGACGTGGACGCCCGAGAGGGGACGGTAACGGTCGACCTCGACGGGACGCGCGTGCCGGTCGACCCCTCGACGGGCGTCGAGAAGAACGCCGACGAGCGGTACACGGAGGCAAAGCGGATCGAGGGCAAAAAGGAGGGAGCACTGGAGGCCATCGAGAACACGCGGGAGGAGCTGGCGGCGGTGAAGCGGCGACGCGAGGAGTGGGAGGCAGCCGACGAGGACGAGGACGAGGCCGACGAGCCATCGGAGCCACGGGAACGAGACTGGCTCTCGATGTCGTCGGTGCCGATCAAGCAGCCCGAGCACTGGTACGAGGAGTTCCGGTGGTTCCACACGAGCGACGGCTTCCTCGTCGTCGGCGGCCGGAACGCCGACGAGAACGAGGCGCTGGTCAAGAAGTACATGGAGGGCAACGACCGCTTCTTCCACGCGCAGGCCCACGGCGGCCCGGTGACGATCCTGAAGGCGACGGGGCCGAGCGAGAAGGCCCGCGAGGTCGACTTTCCCGAGACGACGCTCTCGGAGGCCGCCAAGTTCGCCGTCTCGTACTCCTCGGTCTGGAAGGACGGCCGGTTCGCGGGCGACGCGTACATGGTCGACCCGGACCAGGTGTCGAAGACGCCCGAGAGCGGCGAGTACATCGAGAAAGGCGGGTTCGTCATCCGGGGCGACCGCACCTACTTCCGGGACGTGTCCGCGAGCGTCGCCGTCGGCATCCAGTGCGAACCGGAGACGCGAGTAATCGGTGGACCACCGTCGGCTATCGAACCGCAGGCGGCCACCACGCTCCGCCTCGAACCCGGAAAGTACGCCCAAAACGACGCCGCAAAGCTGTGTTACCGCCGGTTCAAGGAGCGTTTCGCCGACGATTCGTTCGTCCGAAAGATCGCCAGCCCGGACCGGATCCAGGAGTTCCTCCCGCCGGGCGAGAGCGACATCGTCGGGGAGTAGGACTGCGTGCGATCGGGGGTGCAAACAGTTCCAACCGCTACCATAGCTGTGGCCGCCGTCGCCGCCCTCAACGTCGGCCCCCCACTTGTCACGGTGGGCGGCGGAGCGTTCGTGAGCTTCTACGCCATCGCCATGCGCATGGACCATGAGGCGCCCCGCGCGGTGTCGAAGCTCACGACGACGGTGGGGAGGTGTGGCGCGGCCGGCAGTCTGCGTTCGTTTTACGAACCGTTCGACGTCGAGTTCCGTCCCGCGCAGTAGACGGCATCAGTCGTATACCAGAGCAGTAGCTCCGGTCGACGGCGGTCGTCGCCGACTTCGAGTTGGATTCCAAAGCAGTCGGCGTCGTGTGCCGCGAAATCGAACCGCGCGCCACTCGATAGCGGCCGGTCGTCAAGTCGGGCGTAGAGACGGGTCGACGCCACGTTAGTCGGGTGCTCCTCGAAGGTAGCCGTCCCCAGTACGTCGGCCTCCGCGGCGGGGACGCGCCTCGATGACCAGTACACGGGGTCGTCGTCACCGTCTTCGAGGAGAAGGACGTCGACGAGATGGGAACGAGTGTCGTAGTTCGTGATCGCGAGTTTGCCGAGACGTGGGGAGCGTCCGCCGTCGCCCGCACAGCCGGCGATGCCGCCGAGGGCCGCCCCGGTACACTGGAGGAGCCGTCGGCGAGTGGTGGGGGCCATAGTCCGGATGGCCGAGTCACACCAAAGAAACTGGTGGGTGCGGCCAGGAATGACAAGCTATGTGGCCGTGGACAGCGACCGTCCGATATGCGAATCCAGAGCCGTGGTCGCGGCGAGGAGGGACGCACCCGGCTGACGGTCGTCCCCGAGAACGTCGACGACCTCTGGCACCTCTCTTACGTCCTCGAACCCGGCGACGACGTGGAGGGCGACACGAATCGACGGATCCAGCGCGACGACGACCGGATGCGCGATACCGGCGGGGAGCGCGAACACATCCACGTCACCCTCGAAGTCGAGGACGTGGAGTTTGCCCGCTTCGCCAACCGTCTCCGGGTGAGCGGCGTCATCGTCGGCTGCTCCCGCGAGGACCAACTGGGTCACCACCACACGCTCAACGTCGAGGAACACGACGAGCTGACGATAATCAAACACTTCAAACCGGACCAGATGGAGCGCATCGAGGAAGCCGAGGCGGCCGCCGAAAACCCCGACGTGGCCATCGCGACGGTGGAGGAGGGCGAGGCACACGTCCACACCGTGGCCCAGTACGGCACCGAGGAGTACGCCTCGTTCACCCGACCGACGGGCAAGGGTGAGTACGCCCGGCCGCGCTCGGAGCTGTTCGACGAACTGAGCGAGGCGCTCTTTCACCTCGATCCCGACGCGGTGATCCTCGCGGGACCGGGATTCACGAAAGGGGATGCGCTGGACCATCTCGAGGAGGAGTATCCCGATGTCGCGTCGAAGACGACGACTGTCGACACGGCGGGCGTCGGCGACCGGGGCGTTCACGAGGTGCTCAAGCGGGGCGCGCTCGAAGACGTCCAGACCGAGACGCGCATCGCGCGCGAGGCGGAGCTCATCGACGAGTTGACCGAGGAGATGGCGACGGGAGAGAAATCCACCTACGGGCCGGAAGCCGTCGCGGAGGCCGCGGAGTTCGGCGCCGTCGAGACGCTGTTGGTCCTCGACGACCGCCTGCGTGGGGAGCGACAGGGCGAACGCGAGTGGAACGTCGACGTGGACGACATCGTCACGTCAGTCGAGCGCCAGGGCGGCGACGTGGTCGTCTTCTCCGGGGAGTTCGAACCAGGCCAGCGGCTGAAGAATCTGGGCGGTATCGCGGCGCTGTTGCGCTACCGGCTGGAATGACGGGGCGTACGCGACTGGTCGGTCAGGCGTTTCTCGCCCTCGCCTGTTTGCTCTTCGTGGGAAGCGCGGCCGCGATGACACTCGGGACGCTCACGGTCGGGGAGTCGGTGCCGTACGTCGGTGCGGCGCTGTGCTGTCTCGCGGGCGGCGGCGTCCTCTCGCGTGCTGGGACGTGAATCGGACGCGGACGGCTACTCCCGCCCGGTCAGCGCGTCGCTTGCCGGCGCGAACGCGATGGACTGGCCCAGCCCCGCCTCGCGGGCCTTCTCGTAGACGAGTGCGGCACCGGCCGTCGTCTCGATACCCGTGCCGCCGCTGTCGAAGACGGTGATCTCGTCGGGATCCGTACGGCCCGCCGCTCCCCCCGCGACGACCGCCCCGAGTTCGGCGTGGCAGTGGTCCGCGTCGATGGCTCCGGCGTCGACGGCGTGCATGTAGGCGCCCGCATCCCGTTCCAGTCGTCCCCGCAGGTCGATCACGTACGTCGAGCGTTCGATCGTCCGGTCGTCGAGTTCGCGCTTCTCGGGATGGTACTGTCCCATCGCGGTGACGTGTGTCCCGGGTTCGAGGCGGTCACCGTCGAAGACGGGGTCCGGCGAGTTCGTGGCGGTGATCACCACGTCCGCCCCCTCGACGGCGGCGGCGCTGGAGGAGACGGCGGCGACGCTGGCGTCGAGACGTCGTCCCATCTCGCCGGCGAACGTCTCGCGACTCGACTTGGTCGGCGAGTACACCCACACCGTCTCCACGTCGCGGACGGCGTCGACGGCACGGAGTTGGCCGCGGGCCTGCGCGCCCGACCCGAGGACAGCGACGGTCGAGGCGTCGGGGCGGGCGAGGGCGTCGACGCCCACGGCGCCCGCCGCCCCCGTCTTGAACGGGTTCATGCTCGCGCCGTCGATCAGCGCGAGGGGTTCGCCCGACTCGGCGTCGAACAGCGGGGTGACGAACCACGCGTCGGCGCCGCCGAAGCCAGCGGCGTACATATACCCCCCCATGACGCCGGTGTCGGGGAGGACGGCGGTGTAGGACGTAAAGAGACCGGGCGGAGCGTCGTTGTAAAGGGCGGTCCGCGGTTCGGCGGGGGCGCCCTCGCCGTGCTGGCGGTACCCCTCGCGCACGGCGTCGACGTACTCCGTGGGCGTCGCCAAGCCGGCCACGTCGTCGCTCGTCAGGAACAGCGCGTCGGTCATACTCCCCCTGTGAGCGGACGACAGTTATAGCTCACTCCGCGGGAGCTACGGTCGGTCGTCGAGTTCCGGTCGGTCGCGTTCGCGCTCGGGGCCGCGCCCGGCCGGGGCGGCCCGTCGCCGTCGGTCGGATCGGTACAGTCGAAGAATCTCTTCCAAGAGGATGGCGTGGCGGTCGCCGGCCGCGTACTGATGGTCGATGAAATCCTCCGCGTCGTCGAACTTTCCGCGGAGCGCCAGTTTCCGGACGAACGATACTGACTCCAAGAACGGCGGCCCTTCCCGATCCTCGTCGACCCCGAGCGTCCGCTCTCGCTCGGGCATCACCTCGGCTTTGATCTCGCGGTAGTCGATGGTCTCCGGTTCGTAGTCGTCGAGCACCTGGTTCAGGACGTAGTCCGTGGAGAACCGGTAGAACTCGGATTTGCTCTCGAACCGGCCGTCCTCGACCAGCGACTCGATTTCGCCGACGACGGACTCGGGAAACCGAACGGTGCTCTTTACCATGCCCTACCACGACTCACCGAAGGATAATATACCTTTGTCAGACGCTCCGGCGAGCGGACGCCGCGGTGGTCAGTCGGCGTCGACGCCCAGTCGCTCGGTCGACGACGGAGAACGGGCGGTCGACTCGTCGACGCCGACGGCGCCCGGCCCGTTGACGAAGAGGGCGTGGCCGACGGCCACCGCCGCCGCCGTCGCGCCGACCGGGATGGCGATCAGAGGGTCCACGCCGGCCACGCGCAGGACGCCGGTGAGGCCGACGAGGGCGAGGGGGACGAAGCCAAGCACGTAGTCGTAGTATTCTGGCATGGATGACGCACGACCCATAATACTCACAGGTGTCACATAATTTTTTCGTGTAGGCCCTAAGAATGTCTTAAGAGCTATTCTAGAAACCATTTCATAAGTTATGTACCGGTCCGCCGGCGCCGATGGGCACGGAAGATGATTATATTTCTGAAGAGCGTCAAAAGGAATTAAATCTGCTGACGTCGTTGATGGGAGTATGGACGGAAACGATCGGTCGATCGTCGGGCTCGTCATGCTCGCTCACGGGATGGTCCACACGTACGAGCTGTCCATCCCGATTTTCGTGTCGATCTGGCTCTCCGAGTTCGACGTGATCCGGTTCGCGGGGATGGAGGTGGCCGTCACACAGGCGACACTCGGGGTGATCGTCACCGCGGGCTACGCGCTGTTCGGCCTCGGTGCGCTACCGGGAGGGATCGTCGTCGACCGCGTCGGCTCCCGGCGGCTCATCGCTGCCTGTCTGTTCGGAATGGGTGGCGCCTTCCTCCTGCTCGGTGTCGCGCCGAGTCTCGTCGTCGTGGCGCTCGCGCTGCTCGCGTGGGGGACGGCGGCCAGCGTCTACCACCCTGCGGGCCTGACGCTCATCAGCAAGGGCGTCACCGAGCGGGGAACCGGGTTCGCGTACCACGGCATGGCCGGCAACCTCGGCATCGGTCTCGGCCCGCTGGTCACCGCGACGCTCCTGTTGGTGCTCGACTGGACGACGGTGGCGCTGGTGTTGGCGGTGCCCGCCGCTGGCGCGGGGCTATACGCCCTCCGCGCCGAGTTCGACGAGACGGCCGGCGTCGAGACCGAGGGATCGGGGTACCGGGAGGACGGCGACGCCGACGACGTCGCCGCCGACGGAGGCGACGGGGGTGACTCCCCGGTGGGGACCGGCGTCGACTCGCTCGGCGAGTTCCTCACGACGTCCCGTCACCTCTTCGTCGGCGCCTTCGCCGTCGTCTTCGTCATCGTCATGGCCAACGGCCTCTTCTACCGCGGGGTGTTGACCTTCCTCCCGAACCTGCTGGAGGACCTGCCCGGCTTCGAACCCATCGCGCTCTCGGCGCTCGTGCCGGGGATCGACGGCGGGGACCGGGCGCTCAACCCCGAGCGGTACTTCTACGCCGGCCTCCTGCTCGTCGGCGTCGCCGGACAGTACGTTGGCGGCAAGCTCACCGACCGACTGCCACCCGCGTACGGCATCGCCGCCGTCTTCGCCCTCCTCGCCGTCCTCGCGCTCGCTTTCCTCCCCATCGCGGCGCTCGGCATGGGTCCCCTCCTCCTTTTCGGCGCGCTGTTCGGCGTGGCGCTGTTTACCGCCCAGCCGCTCTACCAGGCCGCCGTCGCCGACCACACGCCGGCGGGGACGCGGGGGCTGTCCTACGGCTACACCTACCTCGGCGGCTTCGGCGTCGGGGCGCTCGGTGGCGGACTCGCGGGCGCCATCCTCACCTACGCCGACGCGCGCGCCCTCTTCGTGACCCTCGCCGGCATCGCCCTCGTCGCGTCGGCGCTCGCGCTCCTGTTGATCCGGCGCGAGCGGCGGGACGACGGCGGCGACGGCGCTACCGGAGCCTGAAAAAGAGCGTCCGCCAGAGTGCGAGGCCGACGAGTCCCACGCCGAGGGAGACGGCGACGAAGGACAGCTGGACGCCGCCGCTGACGAGCGGCGTCGCCCGGATCCCCAGCGCGATGGCGTCGGCCAAGAGCCACGACCGAAGCGCAAGCGGGACGGCCGCCTTCGCCGACTCCGCGGCACCCGGCGAGTACGCGCCGAGCAGGGGTGCGGCGACGACCCACCCGATCAGGAAGGGAGCGATGGTCACGGCGGTATAGTCGGGGTTCGACACGACGTACGCGAAACCGTTGTGACGGACCACGCCCCAGCCGAACAGGAGGGCGATGACGAGCAGATCGCCGACCGCCAGCGGTGTCGTCCTGCCGTCGAGACGACGGTCGAAGAAGTTCGCGACTGCGTTTGCCATATCCGCGCTTGCCGCCGGGGCCTAATGGCTCTCCCGCTTTTTCGCGACGACCGTGAACGCGAAGCCGCGGTCAAGGACGGTCGACGCCAGCCCCGCGGCCTCGCAGTCGGTTACCCACCGATCCGGGCCCCGGAACGTCGACTGGAAGCCGACCAACTCCTCGGCCACGACCAGCGCCCGCCCCCGGAGCGTCCGGGGGTCGAACTCGCGGATCACGAGGACGCCGCCGGGCCGCAGGATCCGCGCCGCCTCCGCGAGCGCCGCCTCCCGGTCGGGGAGGTGGTGGAACGCGTCGAGGACGACGACGGCGTCGACGCTTCCGTCCCGGAGCGGGAGTCGACCCGCATCGCCCTGCACCGCCGGCGTGTCACGCTCGGCGGCGCGGGCGAGCATCGGTCGCGAGGCGTCGACGACGAGCGTCTCCGGCGCGCGAACGCCGCCGCCCGGCGCCGCGATGGCGCGGGCGGCCCGCCCCGTCCCCCCGGCGAGATCCACCACCCGCTCGACGGGACGGTCGGCGCGCGCCAGTCCGGCCCACAGGGGTTCGGGGTCGGTCGCCGGCGCGAGACGGTCGTAGAGGCGAGCGACGCGGTCGAAAAAGCGGACGTCGCCGGGACCGTGCATGGCGGGACGGAGGACGCCGAGCGCCAACGGTTTTGCGGTCGACGGCCTACGTCGCCCATGGACGTCGCCCTCTTGGGCTGGCCGCCGGACGCCCCGACGCTCCGCCTGGACTACCGGCGCTTCGCCTACGCCGGCAAGTTCGTCCTCGGGTCGACGGGCAAGGCCGTCGTCGCCGACGGCTCGCGGACCGAGGCGACGACGTACGACGATCACCTCCTCGCGGCCGCGTCGTTCAGCCCCGACCGAACCGACGCCGACGTCCTCTCGGTCCGGTACGTGACCGTCCGCGACGACCGGCAAGGCGAGGGACTCGGCGCCCGCCTGCTCGCGTTCGTCGCCGCCCGCGCTGCCGACCGCGACTACGGCCGCGTCCGCATCGCGGTCAACAACCCCGCTGCCTACGTCGCTGCCTACCGTGCCGGCTTTGCGTTCACGGGCGAGGAGACTGGGCTGGCGGAACTCGTCTGCGAACGACCGGCCGCCAGGCCGGCCGCCGTCGATCCAACGACGTACTGCGAGGGGCTCGACCGCTACCGGGCGCGTGATCTCCCGCCCGACTCGGTCGACCGCCTCGATCGGAAGCGGGCGGCCGGGCCGCCGGGGGTCGTGGACCCGCCGGTCGGCGCCGCTGCTGCGGACGGGGCGACCGACGCGTCCGAACCCGGAGGTTGAAAGTCGGTGGCGCCCTACCGGACATCGATGGGCAACGCAGACCTCCGACAACTCGCCGCGCTCTCGGACGTGGCCTGGGACGAGGTGGCGGGCAGCGTCGTCGCGGTCGACGCGCACAACTGGCTCTACCGCTACCTCACGACGACCGTCAAGTGGACGAACGACGCGGTGTACACGACCGGAGGAGGCGAGGAAGTGGCGAATCTCGTCGGCATCACCCAGGGGCTCCCGAAGTTCTTCGATCACGACCTGACGCCCGTGTTCGTCTTCGACGGCGGCGTCACGGAACTGAAAGAGGCGGAGGTGTCGGAGCGGCGCGCGAAGCGCGAACGGGCCGAAGAGCGACTGGCCGAGGCGGAGGAACGCGGCGACGCCGTCGAAGCCGCCCGTCTCGAAGCCCGCACCCAACGGCTGACGGACGTGATCCTGGAGACGACACGGGAGCTCCTCGCGCTGCTTGACATCCCGGTCGTCGACGCGCCCGCCGAGGGGGAAGCACAGGCGGCGTACATGGCCCGCCGCGGCGACGCCGACTACGCGGGGAGCGAGGACTACGACACCCTGCTGTTCGGCGCGCCCCTGACGCTCCGCCAGCTGACGAGCAAGGGCGAACCGGAGCTGATGGCTCTCGACGCGACGCTCGACCGCCACGGGATCAGCCTAGAGCAGCTGATCGACGTGGCGATACTCTGTGGCACCGACTTCAACCCCGGCGTCGACGGCGTCGGTCCGAAGACGGCGCTCCGGGCGGTGACCGAACACGGTGATCTGTGGGGTGCCGTCGAGGCCGAAGGGTGGCAGGTGCCCAACGCCGACCGAGTGCGGGCGCTCTTCCGGGATCCGCCGGTGACCGACGACTACGCCGTCGACACGGACGTCGATCCGGACGTGGCCGCCGCCCGGGAGTACGTGACCGGGGAGTGGGAGGTCGACGCCGACGAGGTGGCTCGCGGCTTCGACCGCCTCGAGGAGTCGCTGGTCCAGACGGGGCTGGACCGCTGGACCTGATCGACGACGGAGTCCGCCGGCGAGTGCGCGGCAGTTTTTTTCCTCCGGCCTCCGTCGGTCGGTACCATGCCCTCCTTCGAACTGTCCCGATTTCGGATCGGCTGGTGGGGTCTCGGAATCGCTCTGGGGCTCGCGATGGTGTACGTCGTCTACCGGTTCGTCGGCACGTTCGTCTTCGGGGTGTTCATCTACTACGCCACCCGACCGATCTACCGTCGGCTGCGGCGAGTGGTCCGACCGCCGAGCCTCGCCGCCGCCGTCTCGCTGTTCGCGCTCGCCCTCCCCGCGCTCGCGCTCGCCGCCTACGCACTGGGTATCGCGCTCAACCAACTCCTGTCGTACGTCGACGACGGCATGCTCGACCCGTCGCGGTGGCCGCTCGTGGACCAGAGCCTGCTCGACGACATCGCGGATCCGGCTACGCTCTTGGAACTCGACGCCGAACAGTATCTCACGGCCGGAGAACTCCGATCGCTTCTCTCCTCGCTGGGTTCGGCGGTGGATACGGTGGCGTTCGTCGGCGTCGGCGCAGTCCACCTGTTCGTGATGCTCGCGCTCGCGTTCTACTTGCTCCGTGACGGGGATCGACTCTCCCGGTGGACCGTCCGAGAGTTCGGCGACGAACGCGGCGTCTTCGAGGCCTACGGCAGCGCCGTCGACCGGGATTTCAAGGCGATTTTCTTCGGCAACATCCTCAACGCCGTGTTGACTGGGAGCATCGGCGTCCTCGCGTACTCCATCCTGAACGTCTACGCGCCACCGGGGATATCGATTCCCGCGGCGGCGCTGGTCGGCCTGCTCGCCGGGGTAGCGAGTCTCATCCCCATGGTCGGCATGAAACTCGTCTATATCCCGGTCGCGGCCTACCTCGCCGTCCGGAGCGTCCTGACCGATCCGACGACGCTGTGGTTCGTCATCGCGTTCTCCGCCGTCTCTTTCGTCGTCGTGGATACGATCCCCGACCTCGTGCTCCGCCCGTACGTCTCGGGACGTCGCCTCCACGTCGGGAGCCTGATGATCGCCTACACCTTCGGCCCGCTGCTCTTTGGCTGGTACGGCATCTTCCTCGCGCCGATGCTCCTCGTGGCGGTCGTCCACTTCGCACGACTGGTCCTCCCCGAACTCCTGAACGGGGAGCCGATCCGACCGTACGCGCTGGACCCCGGCACGCTCGCGCCGGCCGACGTGCCCGTCGAGTCGGATCCCGCTTCCGATCCAGACGCGGAGACGTAGACGGCGGCGCCGCTGTGGTGTGTCGTACAAAAGGAAGCAAGCCGCGCGAAAAGTGCGCGGCGTTGCCGCCCTGAATTGGTCCCCGCTGACGCTTCGGCCCTCCAAGCGAAGCGTCACATAGTACTGGGTGATACCCACTCATAAAGATACCGTCTCGATGCTACATGTGTTCCTCTTCTAACACCCACCCGAGCGCGCGTTTGTAGTGTGTGAACAGCTGTGCGACGCCGTCGTGGCGCATCTCCGCGTCGTCGAGTTGGTCGCGAAGGAACTCGTACTGCTCGCGGACTTCGGCTTCGTCGCGCATACGTCGACGTCGGGCGCCACTCCCCTGTATCTTCCCCGGAGCGTCGGCCTTTTGTCGACGCCCGGCCAACGGCGAGCATGAAGATTCGCGGCCAGCGGGAGTGTCAGGCGTGTGGCCACCGGTGGTCGTACTACGAGACGGGGAGCGTCGCGTGTCCGGCCTGCGAGAGCCTGCGAAGCGTCGGCGTCGACGACCGGAGCCTCCACACCGACGCGCCCGCGACGCTCGATCTGACGCCCTACCGGACGGCGTGGGCGGAGGACCGACTGGCCGACGCCGTCGCGGACTGTAAGGCCGACCTGCGCGAGTATCTCCGCAAGCGGGGATTCGTCGACGGCGGCGAACTCCGGGCCCTCGACGACACCGTCCTCGCCGCCCACGAACTCCTGCAGGTGATCGACCTGTTCGACCGGATACGAACGCCGAGCGACGACGACGAGCGGTATCTGCTCGCCCTGCTTCGCGGCGCCGACGGGGGCGAGCGACCGCCGGCGGAGGACGTCTCGACGGCGTGGACCGAGGCCCGTGGGCTCGGCTACGCGAACGCCGTCGACGACTACCGGCGTGACGCCCTCGAGTGGTTGGACGACCATCCCGACCCCGAGGCGCGCCAGACCTTCGGGACGGTCCACGAACGCGTCAAGCGGGTGCAAGCGCTCCAGGGCGACGTCTCCCCCGGGGAGGCCGAGTCGCTGGTCGGGGCGGCGCGGGAGCTTGGCCGGTATCTGGTGGAGGGAGAGGAGTCGGCGCTGGCGTGCGCGCGCGAGCGTCTCCGCGACCGCTGACCGTTCGACGCGGTAGCGGTCCGTATCAGTCGAGGTCGACCGGCACGTCCGTCTGGCGGCTCGTCGCTTTCACCGTGTTGTAGAGGAGCATCGCCCGCGTCATCGGGCCGACGCCGCCGGGGACGGGCGTGATGGCGCCGGCCACGTCCGCGGCACTCTCGAAGTCCACGTCGCCGACGAGCGTCGACTCACCGTCGCGCTCGACGCGGTTGACGCCCACGTCGATCACGACGGCACCGTCGCCGATCATCGATCCGTCGACGAGTTCGGGGACGCCGGCGGCGGCGACCACCACGTCCGCACGCCGCGTCTGCTCGGTCAGATCCCGAGTCCGCGAGTGACAGACCGTCACCGTCGCGTTGCCGTAGTCGGCCTTCTGGATCAGGAGGTTCGCCAGCGGCTTGCCGACGATGTTCGATCGGCCGACGACGGTCACGTCGGCGCCCTCCGTCTCCACGTCCGCGGCGTCGAGGAGTTTGAGGACGCCGTGGGGGGTGCAGGGTTTGTAAACGGGGTCGCCCGCGACGAGTCGACCGACGTTTTCGGGATGAAAGCCGTCGACGTCCTTCGCGGGGTCGATGGCGCGGATCACGTCCCGGTCGGCGATGTGGTCCGGGACGGGCATCTGGACGAGAATACCGTTCACGTCGGGGTCGGCGTTCAGATCCTCGACCGTCTCGAACAGCTCGGCCGCGGGGGCGCCGGGATCGAGTTCGACGTCGAGTGCCTCGATGCCTACCTCCTCACAGTCCTGTTGTTTCATCGAGACGTACGTCTGGCTCGCGGGATCGTCGCTCATGAGGACGGTGGCGAGCGTGGGCGTGGCGCCCGCGTCGGCGAGCGTGCCGATCGCGTCGGACAGTCCGTCCCGTACGTCAGCCGCGACGGCGTCGCCGTCGATGATGTGGGTCATGTCCCGACAGGTGCGGCCGACGGCCTTCAACGCTCTGATTGTCACGAAATGTTGTGGCGTCGGTCGCTGGCAGCCGATCGACCGGTGTCAGGTCGCGGCGCCGTATCGACGGGTGGGAATCGGCGGCGTGATTTTTGATCCACCGGGACGAACCCGAGGATATGTACGAGAACATCCTGCTCGCGACGGACGGAACGGTCGCCTCGGAGAACGCGACGACTCACGCCATCCGGTTGGCCGACCTCCACGACGCGATGCTCCACGCGCTGTTCGTCGTCGACAGCGACGTCTACTCGGCGTACAGCGGCGACGAGTACGTCGACGAACGTGAGGGCCCGGAGCACGGCCTCGAGGAGACGGGCGAGGACGCGCTCGCGGCGGTGCGGGACCGCGCCGCCGTTCACGACGTCGAGGTGATCGAGGAGCTCCGGCACGGCCGCCCCCACGAGGTGATCGTCGACTACGCCGATGAGGAGGGCGTCGATCTGATCGTCCTCGGCACCCGCCGCCACCCCGAAGAGTACCGGAGCCTCCTCGGGAGCGTCACCGACCGAGTCGTGCGACTGGCCGACGAAGCGGTGACGGTCGTCAAGACGGAAGTCCGCTAACGACGGGCCGCGCCGTGCCGGGACTCGCTACTCGTAGAGCGGGTGGGCAGCGCACAGCTCGTCCACCCGGTCGCTCACGTCGGCGAGCGTCGCCTCCTCCGCGGGCGCGTCGAGGACGCGAGCGATCAGATCGGCCACCTCGCGGATGGCGTCGGCTTCGAACCCGCGGGTGGTGAGCGCCGCGGTTCCCACACGGATGCCGCTGGGATCGAACGGCGACCGCGTCTCGCCGGGCACCGTGTTGGCGTTGAGGACGATGCCCGTCTCGGCGAGGGCGTCCTCGGCGGTGCCGCCCGAGAGATCCGGATGCGAGTCACGCAGGTCGACGAGGACGAGGTGGGTGTCGGTGCCGCCGGAGACGAGCGAGAGGCCGTGGTCGGCGAGGCGCTCACCGAGCGCCCGGGCGTTTGCGACCACCTGTTCGGCGTAGTTGGTAAAGTCGTCGTCGAGCGCCTCGCCGAACCCCACCGCTTTCCCTGCGACGTTGTGCATCAGTGGCCCGCCCTGCACGCCCGGAAAGACGGCGTCGTCGACGGCGTCGGCGTACTCCTCGCCACACATGACGATGCCGCCGCGACCGGCGCGGATGGTCTTGTGCGTGCTGCCGGTGACGAAGTCGGCGACGCCGACGGGCGAGGGGTGGACGCCGGCGGCGACGAGGCCGGTGATGTGCGCGATGTCGGCGACGTGAATGGCGTCGACGGCGTCGGCGACGGCGTCGATCCGTTCCCAGTCGACCTGTCGGGGGTACGCCGAGAAGCCGGAGACGACGGCGTCGGGGTCGAACGCGTCGGCCGTGTCGGCGAGCGCGTCGTAGTCGAGATAACCCGTCTCGGGGTCGACGCGGTAATGTTCCACCTCGAACAGCTGACCGGCGAAATTCGCCGGGTGGCCGTGGCTCAGGTGGCCGCCGTGTTCGAGTTCGAGCGAGAGGATGCGGTCGCCGGGGTCGAGGGCGGCGAAGTAGACGGCCATGTTCGCCTGCGATCCGCTGTGTGGCTGGACGTTGACGTGTTCGGCGCCCCATAGCGCCTTCGCCCGCTCGATTGCGAGTTCTTCGACGGCGTCGGCGTACGAACACCCGGCGTAGTAGCGCTCCCCGGGGTAGCCCTCGGCGTACTTGTTGGTGAAGGAACTCCCCTGTGCCTCCATTACGGCCCGACTCGCGTGGTTCTCCGAAGCGATCATCGAGAGCGTGTCTCGCTGCCGGTCCGTCTCGCCGACGATGGCGTCCGCGACTGCTGGGTCGGCCGCGCGGACGTGACTGTAGTCCATGTGTACCCGCGTGGCAACCGAAGGATAAAGCTGTCTCTCCGGGGGGGTCGACGCCACAAAATATTTACTTACCGACACGCCTCGAAAATACTCTCTTACGAACTGCAGGGGTCGTTAAAATTAAATAAGAATGTGAAGATATTGAGTGCATGGCCGACGGGGCGAATCTGCACGGCGAGAGCTTCGAGGAGATACTGGAGACGGTGTTCGAGTCCACCGACACGCTGTTGCTGGTCGATCCCACGGGCGAGGCGCTCGAGGCGCTCACGGCCGTCACGTCGGCGTCGTCGGCTCCGCCGTCGATTCGGGTACTCGCCGAGGCAGGCGTGTTGAAAGACGTGATGGACGATTTCATCGTGGCGAGCAACGCCGCCGATCACGTGGCTTCGGGGACGCTCTCGATCCGGACGGGCCACGGCACCGACAACGCGCTCGCGGTCACCGACGCGTCGGCGTGGGCGCTGGTCGGAGTCGGTGACCACGTCGCCGCGCTCGGTACCGAGGAGAGCGCGTTCGTCGAAACCGTTCGGAACACCTACGGGAGCCAGTGGGAGCGGGCGGAGGCGTTCGACCTCCGGACGCCGCCGCTGTCGCGGGTGCGCCGGACGCTCGGCGAGGAGATCGGGCAGGACGTCCGCGCCGACTTCGACGCCACGCTGGAAGCTCTACAGTCCGCCCGCGACGCCACCGCCGAGTTCGACGAGGTGACGCTCACGCTCCTGGTCGCCGCCCACAACGACGTGTTGCTGTACGACATCAGCAAGTGGGGAGAGGACACCGGCATCGCGAGCAAGGCCACGTTCTCGCGGACCAAGACCACGCTCGAGGAGGAGGGACTCATCCGGACGGAGAAGGTGCCGATCGACGTGGGGCGCCCCCGCTTGCGGCTGAAACTTGCCGAGGAGCGCTTCGAGTCGGTGACGCCGGCCGAACTCGCCGCCGTGACGCTCAACCACACCTGACGCCGTCGGCTGGAAGTTGGTCGAGACGGCCGCCGGGACGGGCTGTCCCCGCCGCGGCCGGGTCGCAGTGGCGCGCCGGGAGACGGACGACTTCCGATCACTTTTCCTGTCGGCGACCCTCGGCGGAGCCATGCAGATCGGCATCGCGGGGAGTGGGCCGGCGGCCGAGTCGGTCCGCGCCGCGCTGGACGACATCGACGCGACGGCGACGGCGACGACGGCGACGGCACTCGGCTCGTACCCCGTAGGGGTCGTGATCGCCCCGTCGGGGGCGCCGGCCTTCGAGGCGGCCGACGCCGACGCCGAGAGCCGGCGCTGGCTCGCCGTCGAAATCGGTGGTCTCGGGGGCGTGGCGCTCCCCGACCTCGACGCAGCGGTGACGGTGTTCGCCGAGGACGTGCGCTACCGCGACCTTCGGGAGCGCGTCGCCGCGACGGACCTCGAGGGCAGCGGCGATCCGACCGGAAGTCGAAGCGCCGTCCGCCTCGCGGGTGCCGTCGCCGGCCATCGCCTCGTCTCGCTGTTGAGCGGCGCCGACCTCGGCGGAACCGTCGTCGAGGTTCCCGGCGACGAACGGCAGGTGTTCGCGGTGCCACGCAGGGACCGCGCCCGCGACCGGACTCTCCGGCGCGACCATCGCGACGTCCCCCTCGACGACGCCCTCGCCCGCGCGGAACGGGCCGTCGACGATCGAGTCGGCCTCCTGACGCAGGTGGGCGAGCGCGAGTCGTTCCCCGCTCCGTACTACATCGCGGCCACGTCCGACACGAGCGTCTTCGGCGACGCACGGGCCGCCGCGTTCACGGCCGGCGTCGACGACGACTGGGACCGCGCGTTCGTGAAGGCGCTCGGCGAGGGGTTGGAGCGCTACTGTGCCGGTGTCTACCGTCGGGCGGAGTTCGCGACCGCCCCCGCGTCGGCCGAGACGGTCGCCGAGCGGCGAGCGATCCCGCCGGCGGCGTTCGTTCGCCCCGACGGCGGGGTCGCGGACGGCCCGATCCCGTGGGTCCCCGGCGAGGATCTGGCGAGCGGCGACGCCGTATCCCTCCCCGCGGAGTTCGTCCACTACCCGCCACCCGTGGAGCGCCACCGCCCGCCGATCACGACGGGACTGGGGCTCGGCAACTCGGGCGTCGAAGCCCTGCTCTCCGGGCTCTACGAGGTGATCGAGCGCGATGCGACGATGCTCGCCTGGTACTCGACGTACGAACCGCTAGGACTGGCGGTCGACGACGACGGGTTCGCGGCGCTGGTCGACCGCGCCCGCGCCGAGCGACTGTCGGTGACGCCCCTCCTCGTCACCGCGGACGTGGACGTCCCAGTCGTCGCCGTCGCCGTCCACCGCGATGGGGCGTGGCCACGCTTCGCGGTCGGCTCGGGGGCGGCCCTCGACGCCGCCGCCGCGGCACGATCGGCGCTCGCGGAAGCGCTCCAGAACTGGATGGAACTGCGGGCGATGGGACCGGCGGACGCCCGCTCGGAGGAGGGCGCCATCGGCCGGTACGCCGACTTCCCGGCCGAGGCACAGCAGTTGGTCGCCACCGACGGAGAGGTGCCGGCGACCAGCGTCGGTCTCGAGCCGATGCCGTCGGGCACGGCCGAACTCGACGCCGTCGTCGACCGGGCGACCGACGCCGGCCTCGACGTCCACGCGGCCCGCGTCACGACGCCGGACGTGGCCGATCTGGGGTTCGAGGCGGTCCGCGTGCTGTCCCCGACCGCCCAGCCCCTGTTCGTCGACGAGCCGTACTTCGGCGAGCGGGCGTCGACGGTCCCCCCGGAACTGGGGTACGACCCCCGCCTCGACCGGACGTTCCATCCCTATCCGTAGATCCCGACCGCTACACACCGATGGTCGCCCGCAGCATGTCGCGGGTGCCCGGTCCCAGCCCCACCGCGAGGATGGCGATCATGAGCAGGACGGCGTACCGCGGGTTCTCGTCGAAGATCCGCTCGTCGAACAGCCAGACGACCACGGTGGCGGCGACGAGTTTCACGAGGAGGAACGGCCAGGTGTCGCCCGTGACCGCGAGGACGGATGCCGGGAGCGTCGCGGCCGTGATGTCGACGACGGCCTGGTTCGCCGGATGCTTGGGGACGAGGTTCGGCCCGGCACCGAGTGCGACCATCCAGTCGAGGCCGACGACGTTGGCGACGCCGTCGACGGCGTGCCCCCAGATGACGACCAGTCCCATGCGGCCGGTACCGGCGTTGACGACGGGCGCGTAGCGCTCGATCAGCCACCACGTGACGCCGGCCGACGCCGTCGCGCCGGCGAGGATGACGGCGATCACCTGCGGATGGAGCGTGCCCGGACCGTCGGGGGCGACGGCGCTCCAGAGCAGAAAGAGCAGGGTTGCGGCGAGGACGACGACGCCCGCTCCGAGGAGGGGTCGCGTGTAGCGCTCGACGACGCCCTGTCGGGCGAGCGCGACGCTCGCGAGGACGGCGGCGAGAGTCACGCCGAAGACGGTGAAGTAGATGACGGGACTGATGAGTAGCGTGTTCAGCGGGTAGTCGATCAGCGGGGCGGCGGCGGCGTCGGTCACGTCCTCGACGACGCGAAGCGCGCCGCCGAAAAAGACGAACGGGAGCAGCGAGAAGAAGAGCCCGCGGTCGGTACCCAGATCGAGACGGCGAAGGAGGAAGACGAGCCCAGAGAGCGCGATCAGCAGGACGACGACGTAGCCGATCTCGGAGACGAGCGTGTAGCCGGGGTACGCGACCGGTTCGGCGGCGCTCGAACACGCCGCGGATTCGTAGAGATAGCGGGTGGTGCCCCCCTCTCGGACGGCACAGACCGCGCTGTTGGCGTCGGCCTGCACCGGGCCCCAGAAGTAGTGCCAGACGAACCCGTCGTAGACGGTCCGCGGGTACAGGAGCGACCCACCGATCAGCGCGGCGAGGAGTGCGAGGACCGAACCGCTCCACAGTCGCACCGGTTCGACGCCGAGGCGTTCCGCGACGGTGGCCATACCGACACGCCGTCGGCGTCGCGTTTCAGGGTTGTGGTTGTGGGCGGGCGGCGTGTCCGTGCGGTCAGACGGCCCCGTGATCCACGTCGGGCGCAGGGTCGGCCGCCGCGTCGTCGAGCCCCGTGGCGTCGCCGAAGCCCGTACCCCAGACCCAGGCCGCCGCAACCTGGCCGTAGAAGGTGACGAAGACGCCGGCGATGGCTCCGACGATGGGGACGACGCCGAGAACGCCCGCGACGACGGCGGCCGCGATCAACACCCCGACACCGTAGAGCCACGGGATGGCGTACGCCCCGTCCGTCGCGACCGGTCGGATCACGTCGAGGTCGAACGCCGATCCGAACGTGCCGACGTGGGCGTAGTTGGCGAGGCCGATCAGGGCAACGTAGCCGAACACCAGCGCGAGCAGCGTCGAGAGCGCCAGCCCACCGAGCAGTCCGACGATCCCGACCCCTGCACCCGCTTCCGATCCCGTCGCGATGGCCGCGACCGAACCGCCGACTGTCACCGTCATAACGAGCAACGGGATCAACTGGTAGACGAGTACGATCACGAACGCGACCACGCCCTCCTTCAGGAGCGCCCCCCAGTCGTCGAAGACTGGTGGCTCCTCCCTGCCCTCGATCCCCGCCCGCAGAACGCGAAGCACGTAGCCGTAGACCAGAAACGCCGGGACGAGGAGGAACGCGAACAGGGTCAACGCCCCCCCGATGAGGATGGTCTTGATCCAGTCGTCCGAGTTCGTTGGGTAGGTCACTACCCGTTCGAGATCTATCGCCATATCGATAGCTCAACACGGCGATGTGTAAGTCTTTGCCACTCCCGACGGCGGGCTACCCCCGGATGGGGACGTCGGTCGTCGACAGCGCCGCCGCCAGATCGGTCGTCGTCAGAATCCCGAGGCCGGTACCGTCGGCGTCGGTCACGGGGTGGGGCTGATCCCGGCGGCGACCATCCGTCGGGCGACGTCGTGGCGGGAGTCGTCCGGCCACACCGTCTCCACCCCGCTTGTCATGTACTCCTCGACGGTCGCCTCGTCGGCCGGAGTGGCGTCGGCTGCCACGCGAACCGCGTCCGGTCGGGGTGAAGATTCCCTCGGGGTGGCAGCCCTCACCGACGATCACGACCGATTTGATGTCGGCTCGCAGCATCCCCGCCGCCGGCCCCAACCTCGCGTCGGGGGACGCTGCCGTCCGGGGGGGTTCCGGCCGTCAGCTATCGTCGATGAACGGGCCGTGGCGCCGTGACCGCGGAACCGGGACACATTTCAAGGCGGTGTCACAACACGGGATCGATGCCCTCCATCACTCGCAGGACGCTTCTCCGTACGCTCGCAGTCGGAGCGGCCGTCGGCGCCGCGGGCTGTTCGTCGTCGTGCCCGGACAGCGACGCGCCGGAACCGTCGGTCGTGATCGACGCGGACGGCGACGGCTCGGGATTCGAGACGCTCCCCGACGGCTCGTGGCCGTCACCCCGCTTCGACGCCGGCAACACGGGACACGCGCCCGTCCGACCGCCGACCGACTCGCCCGCGCCCCGCTGGCGAACGACGCTCCCCGCCCCTCGCGTCGACGCGGCCGCCGCCGCGAGTTCACCGACCGTCGCCGACGGGCGGGTGTACGTGACGACCGGCGCGGGTGCGTTCGCGCTCTCGCTGCGCGACGGGACCGAGCGATGGCGCCACGAGACGGCGCCGGCGACGACCGATCCGACCGTCGGCAGCGGGGGTGAACTCGCCCCGCCCGTCGTCGCCGGCGACCACGTGTACCTGCCGACGGCCGACGGCGTCGTCGCCCTGCACGCGGACGACGGATCGGCCGCGTGGCGAGCGACCGAGGCGGCAGCGACGGGCATCCCGACCGTCCACGACGACGCACTGATCGTCCCGACGGCGGAGGGGCTGGCCGGGTTCGACGCCGCCGACGGCCACCGGCGGTGGACCGCCGCCGTCGACGCGACCCTCCCCGCCGTCGCCGACGGGACCGTCGTCGCCCTCGACGCCGGCGACGGGACGGTTGGCCTCGACGTCACGACCGGTGACCGACTGTGGTCGACGTCGACACGAGCCGCGTTCTACCCCGTCGTCGCCGACGGGACCGTCGTCCTCGGAGCGGACGGCGCGCTCGTCGGCGTCGGCCTCGACGACGGGGCGGAGCGGTGGACGGTCGACCGCGGCAGCGGGCGGACCTTCTCGGCGCCGGTGGTGACGCCGGAGACTGTGTACACGGTCGAGCGTCCACGAGAGGCGGCCGACGCGACGTTCGCCCTCGACCGGGCCGGCGACGGGGCGCCGGAGCCGCGGTGGTGCTCGTACGTCGGCGAGGGCGCCGTGACGGCCGCCACCGGGGACCACGCGTTCGCGCTCCAGTCCGGCTCGACGACGTCCGATCTAGTGGCGTTCACCGAACGCTTCGGCGAGGCGACGTGGGGGTACGCGGCTGCGAACCGACCGGTGCCGCCGGCGATCCTGGACGGCGGCGTCGTGAGCGTCACCGACCGCGGCACCGTCGTCGCCCTCGGAGGTGCCTGACATGTGGACGCCGTCGAACCGCCTCGTCGGGGCACTGACCGCCGTCGGCGGGCTCTGTACCCTCCTCGCGACCCTGCCGCCGGAATGGCTCGGCCCGTACCCGACCGACTCCTACGTCTTCGACCCGCCCCAGTTCAGCGCACTGTGGTTCGAGCGGACGGTCGCTCCCGTCGTCGCCGTCGGGGCGGCGCTTTTGATACTCGTCGGCCTGCTCGCGCTGTTTCGCCGCGACCGGGAACGGATGGCGCGCTGGCAGCGCTGGTTCGCCGTCGTCGCGATCATCGGCGTCGCCGTGGGAACGCTGGCGACGATTCTCGTCGTGTCGACCGGGGGCCGCTCGACGGCCGATCCCTCCACCGCGCTGAACGTCCTGCTCGGCGTTGGCCTGGGGCTTCTCGCCCTCGCGCTCGTGCTCCCCGGGCTCCTGGCCTGGGGGATCGGCTACCTCCGGTCCGGGCGACGACGACTCGGCGCGGCGCTGACCGGCGGTCCCGTGGCGAGTGTGTCGGTCGTCGCCGCGAGCGTCGGCGGGGTAGCCGTGGACTCGCTCGGCGGACTGCCGGTCGTGCTACCGGTCGCGCTGGCGGTCTGGCTGATCGGCTACGATCTGTGGAACCGGGAGACGACGGCCTGACCGGCCCGCGTCGCGTTCCAGTACCGCTGTAAACCGTGATTTTATGATCCGAACGGACGCAATCGTGAACGCGAGAGACGCTCCGCGATCCGGGGCGCCGTCGCCACGAGGAGGATCGATCGGCAGGCGCGATCTCACGGTCACGTCCGTCAAGCATCGCGGCTTCACAACAAATGTCGGCACATCAACTACGTCCCGGCGATCACTCCGGGTCCGGACGGCTGTCGAAGGACACGATATTCTCGATGCTGAGCAACCAGCGTCGGCGCTACGTCCTCTACTACCTCAACCGACATCCCGAGGCCGTCTCGCTGCGCGACCTCGCCGAACGGATCGCGGCGTGGGAAAACGACGTGGCCGTGGACGACCTGGAGTACAAACAGCGCAAGCGGGTCTACACCTCGCTCCACCAGACGCATCTCCCGAAACTCGACGAGGCGAGCATCGTCGACTACGACCGCGAGGAGGGAACGGTCGTGCTCGCGGACCGTGCGTCGGATCTCGACGCCTACCTCGAACTCGTCGGCGAACACGACGTCCCGTGGGATGGGCTCTATCTCGGCCTGACGGTGGTCACGTCGCTGCTGGTTCTCGTGGCGTGGGTCGGCGTCTCTCCCGTCTCGGAGCTCCCGGATCTGGCGCTCGCGGCCGGGGTGGTCGTGCTGTTTGCCGCCCTCGCTGTCGCCCACGCACGCCGCGCGCGCCGGAACCACATCGGTGGCGGTGACGCGCCGGTCGATCCCCCCAACGTCGACGAGAACGGGTGAACGTCGTCGTACGGCCGAGCGCACGCCATCCTGCGTCGGCCGTGCGAACGGGTGCGACGGTCGGTGGGGGACTAGGCCAGCCAGTCCTCGGGTTTCGTGTCGTAGTCGACGTCGGCGGCGGCGATTCGGTCCGCCAACTCCGGATCGAGGTCGTGGGTCTCGAACCGCTCCCCGTCGTACCGAATGCGCTTGCCGACCTCCGTCGGCGTCGGTTCGCGGTTGCGCCGTCGTGCGATCTCTAGCTCGTGTTCGTCGTACTCCTTGACGATGGTCATGAGGTTGACCGGCCGCCCCCAGAGGGCGTAGACGCGTTCGAGTACGCGCTTTGCCTGCTCGACGTCGAGGGCGATGCCGTTGTACCGGTGACCGAGGAGGAGTTCGTTGCGGTTGTCGAAGTTGCCGTCGTAGACGGCGACGGTCGGCTTCCCGAAGTTGGTGAACTGGAGCAGGAGCTTCTTTTTCACGTCGGCGGCGGCGTCGGAGGCGACGCGGAAATCGCCGGTCGCCCGCGAGAACTCGTAGGTGAAGTAGTCGTTCTCGCTCACGAACTCCTCGGAGAGGAACGCGTCGATGAAGGTCACGTCGTTGTGACTCTCGCGGAGTTCGCGCATCCGCCGCCAGCCCGCGCCGTAGTCCACGTCCGCGATGGCCTCGTCGACGGTGGCGTACCTCTCGTCGTCGAACATGTACCGGGCGAGCCGTTCGAGTTCCGCCCGACGAATCCGACGGAGAACCCCGCGGTTCTGGGGCTTGCACAGCGAGAAGTGACGCTCCGCCAGCCCCTCTGTCGTGAGCACCTTCCACGGGTACCGCTCGACGTCGACGTCGCCAGCACGGGCCCGCTCCAGCGCGGCAGCGTCCACCCGCGGATCGTCGGCGTCGAGGCCGTCGAGCGTCTCGAGGGTGATGGACGCGACGGCGGAGTCCGGGGTCAGCAGGTCGGCCACCCGCTCGAAGTCGACCACGTCGTGGAAGTTTCGCCAGGTGACCCCGTCCACCCGCAGGAGTTTGTCGGCCACCTCACGCCGGTTCGTCACGTTCTCGACGTGTTCCCAGAGTTCCATCCCGAGTTTGTAGGGGTTGAGCCCGGGCGACCCGAGGACACGGGCCATGTGATCGGCGTAGGTGACGAACTCGTCGGGGGTGGCGAAGTTCTCGTCGCTCATCATCGTCGACTCCCAGTAGGCCGCCCACCCCTCGTTCATCACCTTCGTCATCTTCTGCCCCGCGAAGTAGTACGCCTCCGTCCGCAGGATCTCGAGGACGTCCTTCTGCCACGGCTCGAACTCGACGGCCTTCCCCGACTCCGCGTCGTACTGGCGGCCGTGCGCCATGAGGAAGGCGAGCACGTCGGCGTGGGGATCCTCGAGGCGGGCCTCCGCACGCTCCGCCTCGGCGAGGTCGTCCAGCCACTCCTCGTCGAAGGCGTGTCGGCGCACGTCCTCGGAGACGTCGAGGTCGTCGAGGCGCTCCCGGAGGTCGGCCGGGGCGTCCCGTTCGCGGCGCTCGTCCGCGCGAGCGAACGCGCGGTGCTGGTCGATCGTATCCTCTAGACAGAGCACGGCGTCGATGAACCGCTCGACCTCCTCCCGGTCGATGTCGGGCTCTTGAACGTACCCCCTGATCGTCTCGGCGTGCCGTTCGAGCATGGCCGCGGCGTCGAGGTCCGAGCGGTCGTCCCCCTGTCCGTCGCCGAACAGGCCGAACCACTCGTTGTTGGCGAAGAAGTCGGCGTGGGCCTCCACGTGGGTGATGACCGCCTTCTGGTCGGCCAGCGAGTTCGATTCCTGGAGGAAGGCGTGGGCGGGATTGTCGTTGTTGACGATTTCGAACGCCTTGCCCATGCCGAACTGGCCTTGTTTGCGCTGGCGGTCGTAAGCCATCCCCCACCGCCAGTGGGGGTACCGCCGCTGGAACCCGCCGTAGGCGATGAGTTCGTTCATCTCGTCGTGATCGACGATCCAGTAGTTGACCGGATAGGGGTCGAGACCCAGTTTCCGCACCAGATTCGCCGCCTCCTCGACCGGTTCGGTGAGGCGCGTCGCTTCCCGCCGTGCGTCGATTCGGTCGTCTCTCATGATTCCTCCGTGCTCAGAATCTCGTAGATGGCGTCGGTCACGTCCGCCGGATCGGAGACGTACGTGACGACTACGTCGCTGGTCCCCTCGAAGGCGCGTTCGACCTCCTCGGCGTGGGTGGCGTTGATCGCTGTCCCACCCGGCTGTGTCTCCACGTAGGCGTGGAGGTTCGCCGGTATCGCCTCCATCAACGGGACGACGTTCTCCCGGGTGTCGTTGCTGGAGTTCTCGCTGTCGCCCGCGGCGAAGACGTAGCGGTTCCACTCGGCCCAGGGGTACTGCTCGTCCAGGATCTCGGCGGCGAGTTCGTACGCCGAGGAGATGCGGGTGCCGCCGCCCGAGCGGATGCCGAAGAAGTCCTTGCGGTCGACCTCCCACGCCTCCGCGTCGTGGGCGATGTAGACGAACTCCGCGCGGTCGTACTTGCCGGTCAGGTACCAGTCCAGCGGCGTGAACGTCCGCTCGACGAGTTCGCGTTTCCCCTCGCGCATGCTCCCCGAGACGTCGCGAATGTTCACCACGACGACGTTTTTCTCCGTCTTCTCGATCACCTCGGGGTGGCGGTAGCGCTCGTCTTCGGGCCGAAAGGGCACCTCCTGCAGGCCGTCACGGCGGATGCGTTCGAGGGTCGTGGTTCGCTCGACTGCCTCGTTCAGCTGCTCAAAGCTCTGCCAGCGGCCGCGCTCCTCGTCGGGAATCGTCTCCCACCGATCCTCGATCCACGCCCGCGAGACGAGGACGTTCTCCCCGCGACACCACCGGAACACCTCGTCCGGCGTCACCCCCCCGACGCGCATCGCCTCGCGGACGAACTCCTCGTCGAAGTCCGTCGCCAGCTTGCGTTTCAGCCCCTGCTTGAACAGCCGCTCGAAGTCCAGCGTGCTGTTCGGACCGGCACGCGTGAGCTCGGTGAAGTCGCCTTCGACCTCCTCGACGACCTCCTTTCCTTTCGGCTCCAGATCGAGCCCGAGTTCCTCGTCGAGTTCCGCCGCGAACTCCTCGGGATCCATCTCGTAGTACTCGTGCTCGCCGGCCTCGCTGCCGGGGTCACCCTCCTCGTCGCCGTCCTCGTCGCCGTCGCCGTCGCCGTCGTCGGCGGACTGGGGCTCCCCGACCGGCTGACCGACGTCCGGCGTGCCGTCCTCACCCTGTCCCACGCCACCCCGGTCGCGCGAGTCGTAGGCGAACTCCGGCAGATCGACCACCTTGATCGGCACCCGGATGCTGTCCGGGTCGCTACCGCCCAGGTCGCCGTAGCGGATGAACTCCTCGAGGTCCTCCCGCCGCCGCTCGCCGACCTCGCGGAACCGATCGAGATCCTCCCTCAGTCCCATCGGTAGCTCACCTCCCGCATCACCTTTCGGCTGGTCAGTTCGGCCGAGGCGGGGGCGTACCCCTGCTCTTGCAGATGTTCGACCGCCCGCCGCTTGCACCGCTCGGTCTCCGTGTCGGAGGGCGGATCGGTCCACTGCGAGGGATCGAATCCCTCGAACAGCCGCTTCACGTCGCCCCAGTCGTGGGCGTCGAGCACCGCCCGGATGACCGGAATCTCGGTCACGTCGACGTTCTCGATGGCGAAGTCCTCGTCACGGTTCTCCCACGCGTAGCGGTTGATCGCCGTGATGACTTTCTCCTCGCGGAACTGCTCGACGCGGGCGGTCGGTTCGGCCCCCCGGTAGGCGTCCTCGCCGAACCGCCCGAGGTGCTCCGTCTCGAACACCTTCATCAGGAGCGGATCGGGAGCGACCGGGCCGCGCTCGGTCTCGACCCGATCGTCGTTCGCCCACGCGAAGACGTGTTCGACGTACTCCGAGACGGTCGCCTCGTCGACGCCTTTCTCCGCCAACAGCGCGTCGAGGACGTCCGCCTCCTGCCGGTCGTAGACGTGGCTCTTGACGATCGCGAGGCGGTTCTCGTACTCGGCGGCCTCGGCCCGCGAGAAGACTGGCGCGTCGGCCAGGCCATCCGCCATCGCGTCGAGGACGTCGTCCGGCATGACGACTCGCTCGACCGGCAGGTCGGGGTGCTGGCGGTCGGCGTCGGTCTGGAGCAGGTCGGCGATCACGTCGCGGGTGTAGGTGACGGGGATCCCGTGGCTGCCGTCGTCGCCGTCGAAGTCGAACTCGTCGGCATCGATCCGCTCGTCACCCTCCTGGAGGTAGCCCTGATCGAACAGAAGCGCCTTCTCGACCAGTCCCCGGCTTCCGGGCGTGTCCTCGCCGTCGAGGCGGGTGACGACGCTGTACAGCGCCGCCGCCTCGACGGCGTGGGGGGCGAGTTCGCGCTCGACGGCGCGGCCGCCGCCGCTGCGCACCGACAGCGTCAGCCCCTCCCGAACCCGCGAGTCGAGGTCGGCGTACCCCTCCGCCTCCCAGACGGCCGTCTCGACCGTCAGTTCGCGGCGGATCAGCTCCGCCTCCAGCGAGAGGTTGGTCAGGTAGCCGAACTCGTGTTTGTCCAGGCGGCGCTTGAGCGCCTTCAGCGGATCGCGGCCGTTGCGGTCGGCGTACTGATCGAGCTCCACGTCGAGGTCGGGGTTCGAGATGATGAGCAGTTGCGTGTCGATGTCCATCCCGACCCCCTTGTCCAGTTTGACGCGCCCCTCGTCGGGGACGTTCAGGAGCTTTCGGAGCAGGTCGGCGTGCTGGGAGGCGTCCTCGACGACCGTCAGCAGGCCGTTGCCCTGCGAGAGCACGCCGTCGTAGGAGAACGCCTGCGGGTTCTTCCGCCCCCGGGAGTCGAGTTCGCGGAGCATCCCGGGCATCCACGACCCGACGAGGCGCTCCTTGGGCGATCCGTCGTCCTCCGAGTGGAGGACGCCGATTCCCCGTCCGACGTCGACGACGTAGTTTTTCACACGGAGGTGTCGCGGATCGGTGATCGCCGAAAACAGGGTCGTCTCACCGGCCCGCCGGTAGCGCTCCTCCAACACGTCGTAGGCCTCGCGACAGAACGGATCGAGGTCGGTATCGACGCGCGTGGGGACGTGCTCCGTCTCGTTGAGGTCGTCGAGAATGGACGCCCGGACGTCCTCGGGGAACACCGAGAGCGGGTGGGACTGGACGGGGCTCTCGTACCAGTCGTCCTCGCGGTCGACCCCGTCGCCGTAGCTCAGGCCGCGCTCGCCGGTCGCGCTCGCGACGTTCCACTCGACCGTGTAGCGCCGCCCCGCGTCGGTCTTGGAGTACTCCCGGAGGCCGTTGATCAGACACCGCTTGAGCTCCGATTTGCCCGTCGCCGTCGGCCCGTCGAACCAGATGATCTTCTCGCGTTTGCCCCGGTCCGTCGCGATGGTCCGGAGGTCGTCGACGAAGCCGTTCAACACCGCCGTGTTCCCGAGGATGGCGTGTTCGCCGCCGTTGGCGGGATCGTCGAAAAAGCGGTACCGCTCGCGTTCCTCGCCTTCCTCGATCACGGTTCGCGTTCCCATCGACCCGATGGCCTCGAGGAGGTACTTCGGCGCGTGGGAGGCGATGGAGGGCCGCTCCAGCGCGCGTTCGACGTACGCCCCCAGACTCATCGGCTCCTCGTACGCGCCGGAGAGCGCCTCGTCGGCCGCGCGGATGTAGTCGTCGGCCATCATCCCTCGAGTTCGCTCTTTGCGACCTCCGCGCCGGCGAACTCCAACACTTCCTGGGCGCCCTCGCGGGAGTAGCCCTGTTCGATCAGCGCGTCAACCCACGCGCTCCGCTCGTCGTCGTCGAGTTCGTTCGCCGACACCAGCGCCGAGAAGTTGATGTTGTGTTTCTTGTCCTCCCAGAGCTTGCGCTCCAGCGCCCGGCGCAGACGGTCGTTGTCCTGCGGGTCGAACCCCTCCCCCTCGCGGGCGCGGCGACTCACCCAGTTCGACACCTCCTGGCGGAAGTCGTCCTTCCGATCGGTCGGGATCTCCAACTTCTCCTCGACGGATCGCAGGAACGTCTCGTCGGGCTCCTGTTCCCGCCCGGTGAGTTCGTCCGTGACGGTGGCGTCGTCGATGTAGGCCATCACGTGATCCATATACTTCTCGCCCTGACGCTGGATCTCGTCCACGTCGTAGGCCAGCGCGTGGCGCACGTCCTCGATGGCGCGCTCCTTGTACTCCTCCCGGACGAGTTCGAGGTAGCGGTGGTAGCGGTCGACGTTCGCCTCGGGGATCGAGCCGTGGTTCTCGAGGTTGCGCTCGAAGTGGGTGAACACCGAGAGCGGCGAGAGATACCCCCGGTCGCGGTGGGTGGCGTCCATGATCGCCTCGGCGATCTCGTCGCCGATGAACCGTGCGGAGACGCCGTCCATCCCCTCGGCGATGTCGGCCTTCTGTTCGCCCGCCTCACGGAGTTTCTTCACGTCGACGTCGTCGGCCTCGTCGATCTCGCCGTTGTAGGCTTTGGCCTTCTGGACGAGCGTGACGGTCTCGCCGTCCGGCTCCGTGATACGAGTCAGGACGCCGAACAGCCCCGCCATCTCCATGGCGTGGGGCTCGATGTGCATGTCCGGGACGTCCGCGTTCCGGAGCATCTTGCGGTAGATCTCGGCCTCCTGGCTGTACTCCAACACGTACGGGAAGTCGATCCGTTTCGTCCGATCGTTGAACGCCTCCATCTTCTCGTCGCCCTTCTTGTCGCGGTACTCGGGCATGTTGGTGCGGCCGACGATCACCTGGTCGATGTCGATCCGGGGGTTGTTCTTCGGTTTGATCGTCTGCTCTTGGGAGGCGTGCAGGAAGTCGTACAGGAACTCCCGCTGGAGTTTCAGTAGCTCCTCCCCGCTGAACAGCCCGCGGTTGGCGTTACAGAAGGCGCCGGAGTAGTCGAACGCGCGCGGGTCGCTCTCGCCGTAGATGGCGATTTTCGAGTAGTTGACGTCGCCGGTCAGTTCCGTCTCGTCCTGGTTTTTCTTGTCCTTGGGCTCGAACGTCTCGATACACTGGCGTTTGTTCTCGGAGGCGACCAGTCGGACGATCTCGACGTGGTTGTCGAGGACGGCCTTCAGGTCGTCGTCGTAGTGTGCCAGCAGGCGATCCATGTAGAACTCGCTCGCGGGGTCGAGCGACTGCTCGTTGCGGATCGTGTACGGCGCATCCAGCGCCTCGTTCAGCCGTTCGAGCACCCGGTCGCGCTGCTCCTGTGGGAGGAGCACGAGGGGGTCCTGGTTCATCGGCGAGACGACCGTGTCGTCGGCGGGATCCTGATCGCGGACGATATCACAGAGGCTGGTCCACCGGAAGGTGTACATCCGCCCCTCGTCGTGCATGGTGTAGTCCTCGAAGTACCGCCGGACCATCCAGTCGAAATGCGACTTGCCGGAGCCGACCGGGCCCAACAGGAGTTTGATTCGTTTCTCCGGGCCGAGCCCCCGAGCGCCGCTTTTCACCTTGTTGACGAACTCGTGGATCGACTCGTGAACCTCGCGGCCGTAGAAGGTGTTCTCCCCGTCGTGTAAGGGGTCCTCCGAGGCCAGGAGGTACTCGACGACGCCGGCATCCTCGTCGTACTCCGTCCCGTAGTAGTCGAACATGTCGGCGACCCGCTGGTGGGCGTTTCTGGCGATCCGTGGAGCGTCGTACACCTCGTCCAGATACCAGTCGAAGCGCTTCGCTTCGCGGAGGTCCGCCGGAACCGATTCCTTGTAATGCTGGCTGAGGTCTTCGAGGGTTTCCTTCGTCATTGTCTCGTCGGTGTCTCGGGTTCGAGCACGCCCGCGGTCGCCCAGTCGTCCGGTGCCATACGACGTGGTAACACTTACCACAACGCGCTCCTGACCACGGGATGGTCGTGATGGGGAGCGGCGAGGGATGGCAGGGCGTCCGACGACGGCTGCTCGGTCCGCTGGTAACCGAGACTATAAAGAGTGTCAGTAGTCAACATACATAAGCCTTGTTTCGAGTCGGGCGAGCAGATCGACGCCCGACCCGTCGGCGCCGGCGGGACGCGGCCGACGAGGGTCGCAGCCACAACACTCCGTATATAGGGTCTCCGGGACGATAGTCGGGTATGGCCTTCGACGATCCCCCAGACGGGTGGACGGTCTGGCACGAGGAGTCCGGCGGGCGGGCGATCCTGGCCTACCGGCCGGACGTGTTCGACACCGAGGCGTTCCCCGCCGCCTGTCTCCCGACGATCTACGTGTCGCCCGGATCGCCCCGGCGTCGCCCCGGCGCCCGTCGGGACGACGGCTGGACGATCACGCTGTATCTCGAACCCGAGGTCGAGGTCCGGGTGGAGACCGCCGACACCCGGACGGCGGGCGTCGAGGCCGCTCTCGACCTCGCGACGGCGTTCGCGGCCGGCGAAATCGACTACCGGGACGCCTATCAGGTCCCACGGGAGACGTATCTCGACCACCTCGACGGACTCGTCGGTCGCGAGGCTTAACCACCCGGGCCGAGAACGGCACTCCATGTCCGAGGTCACACTCATCGGGACGCGCCTCGCCGAGGTCGGACGCGAGTTCGTCTTCCGCGGCGAATCCAGCGCGTGTGAGGGCTGTCCCTACCGCAGCCAGTGTCTCGACCTCTCGACCGGGACGCGATACCGGATCACGGACGTTCGCGAGAACGCCCAGACGCTCGACTGTGCCGTCCACGACGCCGGCGTCCGCGCCGTCGAGGTGGAACCGGCACCGATCCCCGCGAACGTCCCATCGAAAGTCGCCTACGCCGGGAGCAAAGCGTCACTCGCCGGCTCGTGTCCGTACACCGACTGCCCCAGCCACGCCTACTGCGTCCCCGACGGTGTCGACTTCGAGGCCGAGTACCGAATCGACGAGGTGGTCGGCGACCCGCCCCACGACTACTGTATGCTCGACCGCGACCTCACGCTCGTCGAACTCGCCCCACGCGAGTCCTGAGTCCGCGCCGTTACGTCCCCCAGCCGTCCGACGCGCTCGCCCGCGTACCCGAAGACGTCCTCGTACCCGCCGGACGACATCAGGATCGGGTAGAACGGCTCCTCGGCCACGCACTTCTCGCCGTCCGCCGCGGCGAAGGGCACGCCCTGCGGGACGCGCTCGAAGTTGTCGACGAACACCTCGTGGTTCGTCGCCGGCGCCTTCGGCACCCGATTGGTGAGGCGGAAGACGGGCACGTCGCCGCTCTCGGTCCCCGGCTCCGACGGGAGCACGTCCGTCACTTCGAGAAACGCCCGCACGAGTTGCTCGGCGTTCGCCTTCGCCGTCTCCGACCACTGCAGCCCACACTCCACCTCGACCGTCCGCGGGTAATCGATCAGCCGACCGCCCGCGTACGCGTCCGTCTCCACCACCGCGTCGATCGGTAGCTGTTCACAGACGGCCGCAGTCGTCGAATCGACCGTGTCGACCAGCGCGAACGGCCCGGCGTACGACTGCGTCGAGTGCAACGCCAAGGTCGTACAGCCGTCGAGTGCGGCCATGAGGCGCTCGGCCAGTCGCCGTTCGTGGCTCTCCGCCTCGGCGTCGCCGGGAAACGCACGGTTGAGGTCCTCGTCGAGGTAACGCACATCCCGCGCCAGCGCCGCTTCGTTGGCGACGACGAACTTCACCGGGCGCTGAAACGCCGGCGGATCGTCGAGCAACGCATCGACTGCCTCGGGTCCGCAGGGCTCGTCCCCGTGGACCCCGGCGACGACAGCCACCTCGGGGTCGTCGCCGAATTCACGAATCCTCATTACCGAACCTTAGCCGCGGGCGTTGAAGTGCGTTTCCGTCCGGTCGTGGCGGGTGCCGACCACTCCCGGCCGTCGTGACGCCGGACGCCGTAGCCGTTACCTCCGTGGGCCACCTCGGGTCGGTATGGACGACCACACCCGCGATCACACCGTGGGGCCGCCGATCACCGGCGATCCGACCGGGTGGCAAGCCGACCGCGCCGCGTCCAACGGGTGGGAGCACGGGACGCTCCGCCGCGCCGTGGTTCACGGCGTGCGCCTCTACAACGCGGGCGCGTTCCACGAATCGCACGACTGCTTCGAGGACGAGTGGTACAACTACGGATCGGGCACCACCGAGAGCGCCTTTCTCCACGGGATGGTGCAGGTCGCCGCCGGCGCGTACAAGCACGTCGACTTCGAGAACGACGACGGAATGTGTAGCCTCTTCGAGACGGCGCTGCAGTATCTCCGGGGCGTCCCTGGCGACTACTACGGCGTCGACGTCGACGACGTGCGGGCGACGCTCCGTGCGGCACTCGACGAGCCGACGGCGCTGCAGGGGTGGCAAATCACGCTCGACGGCGACGCTCCCGACGCCACCGACGCGGATTTCGCGTACGCCGACGCGCTCGACTGAGCCGGCCGTCCGATTCTCCGGGCTGATACTCCCTCACGCACCGTTAAGTACGCCGCCACGGAAGCCGGGCCCATGTCCCTCCAGACCGACGTTCGCCGCTCGGCGCGCCCCGTCGCCGTCGAGTTCGGCGTCGTCACCGCCGCGCTCGTCTGCGTCTCGCTGTGGGTGCGACTCGTCCACGAGGCGCTGGCCGCCGTCTCGGGGCCGGGAGCCGTCCTCGGCGGCAACCCGTTGCTCGCCGGTCTCGTGAACGGCGGGGTCGTTCTCGCCGGCCTCGTCTCGCTCGCCGGCGCGTACGCCGCCGTCCGCGACGTCGACGTGGGGCTGACGATTCCCGACGCGACGGATCTGCCGACCGTCGTCGCAGTCGCCCTGCTACCCCCCGCCCTGGTCGCCTGCACCAAACTCGTCGGTGTCGCCACGGACGTGCCGTACAACGCCCTGACGAAATCCTCCGTCGGCGCCGACGCGCCGCTCGGCCCGATCCTCCTCGTCGCCGGCCTCGGCCTCCTCGTCGGCGTTCCCTCCCTCGTCGTGGTCTGTCAGGTACTCGTCCAGGGAGGTTTCCGCCGGGTCGTCGACGGCGACGCGGCCGCTGCCGCGACGACGCTCGTCACCGGGTTCCTGCTGGTCGGCGACGCCGGCGGACTGGCGACCGTCCCCGCCCGCGGTCGACTCGCGGGCGCCGCCGTCTTCGCCGTCCTCCTCGGCGTCGCCGTCGCGAGCGAGCGCGTCGACCGACGCTGGCTCCGGTACGCCGCCCTCGCCCCCGCCCTCGCGTTCGTCGCTCTCGCCGTCCTCTCGGGCGTCGCCGGCGTGACCACCATCGCCGGCGGCCTGTTCGCGCTCACCCAGTTCGCGACCCTCGGCGTCGCCGCGTACGCCTTCGACCGGACCGGATCGTTGCTCGTCCCCGCACTCGCGTACGTGAGCTTCCTGCTCGCGGACCGGGCCGTCGTCGTCGCCTTGGAGATGGGACTGCGGAGTTGGTGAGCGCCCCGGACGGGGGTCCGGACACCCCCCGGCGCGCCAACCTATACGCTTCCCAACAATTATCGGTCAGGCCCGACTTCCACTCGCCGTGATGGCCTCCATCACGCGTCGCCGACTCCTGCGGACGGGTGCCTTGGGGCTCGTGTCCGTGACGGCGGGCTGTTCGGACGGAGCTACGACCGATCCGTCGCAGTGGTCGCCAGTCGCCACTACACGGCAGCCGACCGCGACGTCAACCCGCACCCGCACTCCGACCGCTCACCCGGAAACCGCCGCCCCCCATCTCGGCGACTTCGTCCTCTGGAACGACGACGACACACCGCACGTCCTCTCGCTGACCGTCCATCGGAGCGACGTTCACGTCCTGACGATCGAACGACGGCTCGAACCCGGCGCGTCTACGCGGGTCTCGAATCCAGTCGATCGACAGGGCCGATATCTGATCGAGGCGTCGCTCGACACCAACCGACGACGCCGCCTCCGATGGCGGATCGAGGCGTGTTCCAGCGTCGAGTACGTCCAGTGTTACGTCGACAGTGAGGGGAGACTCGGCCTCCGGACGCTCCGGCGGACGGTCGATCCGCCGCCGACCTGCGAGTGACCGTCCATCCGGACGGCCGCGGCGGTGTCTCGCGTTTCCGGCGCGCCCGCCGTTCGCGTCGCCAAGTTGCCTCTCCATATCACTTTTGTTTCCAAATATATCTCCGAAGATATCCGCATTTTCGAAGCAGAAACTGAACTAAGTGTGGGACACGTAAGGGGACGTACGATGGGAGAACGTACGACGCGTCTCGACATTACGGGGATGTCCTGTGCCGACTGTTCGGCGACAGTCGAGGCTGCGCTCTCGGCTCTCGACGGCGTGACCGACGCGACCGTCAACTACGCCACCGACGGGGGAGCCGTCGAGTACGATCTCGAGGTGATCTCGCTCGGATCGATCGTCGAGGCGGTCGAGAGCGCCGGCTACGGCGTGGTCACCGAGACGACGACGGTCACGATCACCGATATGACGTGTGCGAACTGTGCGAACAGCAACGAGACGGCGCTCGAAGGCGTGCCGGGTGTCGTCGACGCTGAGGTGAACTACGCGACCGACGAGGCGCGGGTCACGTACCTCCCCGGGGAGACGTCGGCCGACGCGCTGTACGACGCGATCGAAGGGGCGGGCTACTCGCCGGTTCGGGAGCGCGAGGGTGACGACGGCACCGACACCGACGCCCGCGACGCCGCGCGCGCGGCCGAGATTCGGCGACAGCGTCGCCTGACGCTGTTCGGCGCTGCCCTCGCCGCCCCGCTACTGGTCTTTCTCGCCGAGCGGTTCGTGCTTGGCGGGGACGTCCTCCCCGCCCGCGTCTTCGGCGTCGAGTTCGGCTGGGTCGAGTTCCTCCTGGCGACGCCGGTTCAGGCCGTCCTCGGTCGGCCGTTCTACCGGAACTCGTACACGGCGCTCGTGAAGAACCGCCGCGCCAACATGGACGTCCTCATCGCCCTCGGTTCGACGACGGCGTACGTCTACTCCGTGGCCGTCCTGCTTGGCGCCATCGCCGGGAGCCTCTATTTCGACACCGCGGCGCTCATCCTCGTGTTCATCACGCTCGGCAACTACCTCGAGGCCCGGTCGAAAGGGCAGGCCGGCGAGGCGCTGCGGGAACTGCTGGAGATGGAAGCCGAGACGGCGACGCTCGTCGACGACGTCGGGGACGAGCGGGAGATGCCGCTCTCGGACGTGACGGTCGGCGACCGGATGAAGGTCTACCCCGGCGAGAAGATTCCGACCGACGGTGTGGTCGTCGACGGTCGGTCGGCGGTCGACGAATCGATGGTGACCGGCGAGTCCGTCCCCGTCGAGAAGGGGGCCGGCGACGAGGTGATCGGCTCGACGATCAACGAGAACGGCGTCCTCGTCGTCGAGGCGACGAAGGTTGGCTCGGACACCGCTCTCCAGCGTATCGTCCGGACGGTCAGCGAAGCTCAGTCGCGCCAGCCCGAGATACAGAACGTCGCCGACCGCATCTCGGCCTATTTCGTCCCCGCGGTCATCGCGAACGCCGTCGTCTGGGGGATCGCCTGGTTTCTGTTCCCCGCGACGCTCGCGGGGCTCGTCGAGTGGCTCCCGCTGTGGGGGCTGGTCGCGGGCGGTCCCGCCGTCGGCGGGGGAACGGTGTCGGTCTTCGAATTCGCCGTCGTCGTCTTCGCCTCCGCCGTCCTCATCGCCTGTCCCTGTGCGCTGGGGCTGGCGACGCCCGCGGCGACGATGGTCGGCACCACAATCGGCGCGCGCAACGGCGTGCTGTTCGAGGGCGGTGACGTACTCGAACGCGCGCGGGACGTGGACACGGTCGTCTTCGACAAGACCGGGACACTGACCGAAGGGGAGATGGAGCTGACAGACGTGGTGGCGCTGAGCGAGTCGGCCGGTGACCGCGGCGTCGGCACCGTCGCCGACGGGGGACGGATCGTCAGTCCCGTCGAGCGCCGCGACGAGGACGACGTGCTCCGTCTCGCCGCGACGGTCGAAGACGGCAGCGACCACCCGCTCGCCCGCGCCATCGTCGAGGGCGCACGCGATCGGGGTCTCGCCGTGGGCGACGCCAACGACTTCGAGAACGTCCCGGGCCACGGCGTCCGGGCGACGGTCGAGGCGCGTGGCGGCGACACCGTCGAGGTGTTGGTCGGCAACCGGAAGCTCCTCCGCGACGCCGGGATCGATCCCGAACCCGCCGCAGCGACGATGGAACGGCTCGAAGGCGAGGGGAAGACGGCGATGCTGGTCGCCCGCGGGCCGGTCGGCGCCGCCGGGGGCGAACTCCTCGGTGTCGTCGCCACGGCCGATCGGGTCAAAGAGCGCGCGACCGAGGCCGTGACCGCCCTCCAGGACCGTGGCGTCGACGTGATGATGCTCACGGGCGACAACCAACGCACCGCCCGTGCCGTCGCCGAGCGGGTCGGTATCGACCCCGAAAACGTCCGCGCCGAGGTACTCCCCGAGGACAAGTCGGACGCAGTCGAAGCGATCCAGGACGGGGGCCGACGAGCGATGATGGTCGGTGACGGCGTCAACGACGCCCCCGCTCTCGCCGTCGCGTACGTCGGCTGTGCCATCGGATCGGGGACGGACGTAGCTATCGAGGCGGCGGACGTGACGCTACTTCGGGACGACCCCCTGGACGTGGTGAAGGCCATCCGAATCTCCGACGCGACGCTCGCGAAGATCAAACAGAACCTCGTGTGGGCGCTCGGCTACAACACCGCGATGATCCCGTTGGCGTCGCTCGGCCTGCTCCAGCCCGTCCTCGCCGCAGGCGCGATGGCCGTCTCCAGCGTCTCGGTTTTGGCAAACAGCCTGCTGTTCCGTCGGTACACCCCCGATCACGACTACGAACTGCTCGGCCGCCTGCGCTGACCCGTCGTCCACAGTCTCTTTACGTCCCCCGACGAAGGCGCCCGCATGGTACTCAGAGCCCTCGACGGGGTCGAACCGACCGTTCACGAAGACGCCTACGTCGACGACGCCGCAGTCGTCATCGGTGACGTGACACTCGAACGCTCGGCGTCGGTCTGGCCGAACGCCACGCTCCGGGGAGACCACCACCCCATCGTTGTCGGCAGGGAGTCGAACGTTCAGGACAACGCCGTCCTCCACGAGGACGCCGTCCTCGGTCCACGAGTCACCGTCGGTCACACCGCCATCGTCCACGCCGCGACGGTCGAGGAGGAAGCCCTGATCGGGATGGGCTCGATCGTACTCGACGACGCCACGATCGGCGAGGGCGCCATCGTCGCTGCCGGGAGCGTCGTCACGGAGGGGACGGACGTGCCGCCGGAGACGCTGGTGGCAGGCACGCCGGCCGAGGTGATCAAGGAGATTCCGGACGGCGAGATGGGCGCTCTCGCCGCCGACTCGTACGTGAAACGCGGCGCGAAGTACGCCGAATCCTCTCGCGTCGTCGACGAGGACTGACCGCTACCCCTCGCCGACCATCCGCTCCTCGTTTTCCCACTCCCGCGATCGGAGTTCGTACTTCTGGACCTTCCCGGTCGCGGTGGTGGGAAGGGTGTCGACGAACTCCACCCGCTTGAGCGCCTTGAACCCCGCCAGCCGTTCGCGAGTGAACTCGAGCAACTCCTCGGTGTCGACGCCGGGGTCGTCCGGTTCGCCGTTCGCGGGCACGACGAACGCCTTCGGCACCTCCCCCCAGCGCTCGCTCGGAACGGGGACGACGGCGACGCTCCCGACCGCCTCGTGGTCGAACAGCGTATCCTCGAGTTCGATGCTGGAGACGTTCTCACCGCCGGTGATGATGATGTCCTTCTTGCGGTCTTGGATCGAGATCATGCCGTTCTCGTCGACCGTCGCGAGGTCGCCCGTGTGGTAGTAGCCTTCGGCGCGGTCGGTGAAGGCCTCCTCGGTGGCTTCCGGTTGCTCCCAGTACCCCTCCATCACCTGGTTGCCGCGGACGACCACCTCGCCGATGGTCTCGTCGTCGCGGGGCACGTCCGTGCCGTCCTCGTCGACGACGCGAATCTCGGTTCCGAGGAAGCCGAGACCCTGCCGTTTCTTCACGGCGAAGCGGTTGCCATCGCCGTCGTCGAAGTGTCGCCGGGCGTCGGAGGTGGTGACGAGCGGGCCAGTCTCCGTGGCGCCGTAGACGTGTTTGAGATACCAGCCGAACTCGTCCTCGACGGTGCGGATAGTCGCCTCCGGCGGCGCCGACCCCGCGGTGGCGATGCGCACGTCCCGGTCCCCCCGCGTAGACACGTCGTTCGCCTCGTAGTAGTCGATCAGCATGTTCAACACCGTCGGCGCGCCACAGAGGTAGGAGACGTCCTCCGCCACCACGGTGTCGAAGATCCACTCGGCGTCGATCCCGCGGGTGCAGACGTGTTTCGCGCCGAGTCCCGTGATAGCGTAGATGTGTCCCCAGCCGTTGACGTGGAACATCGGGAGCGTCCAGAGATAGACGTCGTCGTCCGTGATCTCTTGATGAATCGACGTGAGGTAGGCGTGAAGCGTCTCACACCGGTGGGTACGCATCACACCCTTCGGATCCCCCGTGGTGCCCGACGTGTAGTTGATGGTGATGACCTCGTCTTCGGCCATCTCGGGGCGGTCGTAGTCGGTCCCCGCCGCCTCGACGACGGCGTCGAACCCCTCCCAGTCGCCGTCGACCGCATCGGGGTCGTTCGTGACGAACGTCTCGGTCGGAACCGACCCGCGGACGGCCTCGATCTTTCCGGCGTAGTCGTAGTCCGCGTAGATGGCGTCGACACCGGCGTCCGAGAGGATATACTCGAAGTCCTCGGACGTCAGGCGGTAGTTCAGTGGCGTGTGGATCGCTCCACACTGCATGATCCCGTACGCGGCCTCGAGGTGGTAGTGGGTGTTGGGGTCAAGTACCGCCACCCGGTCGCCTTTCTCGACGCCTCGGGACTGGAGGAAAGCCGCGAACCGATCCGCCCGCTGGCCGAGTTCGTCGTAGGTGTACCGTTCGCCGGTCGTCGCCACGACGGCCTCGTCGTCGCCGTAGTACTCGCGGGCTCTGTCGAGGAAGTCCGTCACCAGGAGCGGTTTCTGCATGCGCACAAGGTGTCCACGCGAGTTCATAATTGTTTTTGTGGCAAGTCAAACGGCGGCGTGAGACGGCTGGTGTTCGGCGTAGTGTGGTTGGAGTGAGGGCGGTCCAGGCTCGCTGGCCTGCCTGAACGCGACCGTGACACGCACCCACAGGTTGAAGTCGGTCGGGTGTCGAGTGATCGACGACCCCTCCGGATCGCCAGACGTGGTCCGGACGTTCGACGCGCCGTCGTGATGGCGACACGAGATCATGAGCGACACGAACCACACTCGATCCCGGCTCGACCGTGCACAGCGACGCGAACTGCGTAGCCTCGGCTGGCGGTGGCTCGGACGGCGACGGGCGAAGCGGCCCCGGTCCGTCGACCGCCGACTTCTCGTCGACGCCGACGTGGCGGAGACGGCGCTCGTCGATCTGGAGGCGCAGCTCTAGGGCGCGCCGGCGATCACGAACAGCGACTCCGCGTCGGCGTCGACCGTCCGCGTCGCCTCGGGGTCGACGCGGAGCGCGTCGCCGGACGACATCGAGAACGTCTCGCCGTCGACCGTGACGGTCGCCGCCCCGTCGACGAGGACGTACACCTCCTCCTGTCCGTCGTCGGCGTGGTCGTGTGGTTTGCCGCTCCAGCCGGCCTCGACGTCCAGCACCGACACGCCGAGATTCGAACAGTCCAGGCTGTCGCGCAGAAAGTGGAGCCCGCCACCGACCGGATCCACGTCGCGGTAGTCGACGAGTTCGTGTGACATATCCGTCGGCACGGCCGCCAGCGACAAAAAGATCCCCGTGATCGGATCCGTTCGACCGTCGAGTCCGCCGTCGGTCCCTCAAACGACCGTTTGTGTCTCCACGAGGCACTTGTCCCCCCGGTCCGACACGACGACCATGCGACGCGACACTGACACCTACGTCCACGCACTCGCCGCCCTCGGCGTCGCGGTTCTGCTCGTGCTCGCCGGCTGTTCGGCCGGGACCGGCTCGTCGGGGGCCGCATCGACGGAGTCCGCGCCAGCGACCGACTCGGACAGCACCATCCGCGTCTCCGGGAGCGGCAGCGCCGATGCCGAACCGAACCAGGCGGTCGTCCAAGTCGCCGTCGTCGCCGTCGCCCCCGACGCCGCGACCGCCCGACAGCGCCTCGCGACGAACGTCTCGCGGATGCGGGCCGCGCTCGAACGGACCGGTGTCGACGAGGACCGGATCACCACGCAGCGATACGACATCTACCGGGACCGGCGCCGGCCGCGCGAGGAGGGCGCCGAACCGCGCGTGCAGTACCGCGCGACTCACGACTTCGAGATTACGGTCACCGACCCCGACCGCGTCGGAGAGGTGATCGACACCGCGGTCCGCAACGGCGCGACCGAAGTCGACGACGTCGCCTTCACGCTCTCGGCGGATCGCCGCCGCCATCTCGAACGGCGGGCCCGGAGCGCCGCGATGGCCGATGCCAGGACGAAGGCGCGCGCTCTCGCCACCGACGCCAACCTCACCGTCACCGGCGTGCGGGTGATCCGGACCGGGCGGAGCGGCGCGCCGCGATACGCCGACGCAGAGGGTACCGCGACGTCAACGGCTGTCCCGACCCCCGCGGCGCCGTCGGACCTCGAATCCGGGCCGGTGGCGGTGTCCACGACCGTCCAGGTCGTCTACGAGGCCGGCCCCCGAACGAACGCGACTGCCTGACCCATCTCACTCCGGCAGCCGGCCGTGTTCGTCGATCTCGCCGTTCCGGATCCGGGTGCTGCTGCTGCGCTCGCCGTCCTCGGCGACGACGAAAGGCGGGGTGTGTATCTCGACCGGCCGGAACCCGTCCGCCAGCCGCTGCCGGTTGAGTTCGTAGGCGCACTGTTGAGCCTTCCGCCTCCGGGGAGACGCCGAGGGCGTCCACGTCCGGCCGCGTCGCGGCCGGGCCGTGGGCGTCGGTCAACTCGATGACCTCGTGGCTCGCGGTGTACGCCTCCCCCGTCGCGTCGAGTTCCGCCTCGAGTGCCGCCCGCCGGTCCGCGAAGGGGCCGAGCAGTTCCGCGTGAGCGGGGTCGCTCCGCGTTCGCTCGGCGAGCGCCGTCGCAGTGAGACCGACGATCACGTGACCGTCGCCGGTGCCGTCGTGACTGGCCGTCTGAAAGGCCTCGTGGAGGAGGGCGCGATGACCGTTGTGAATCGGCGTGAACGTCCCGCCGACTATCGCCGTTCGGGCGTCGCGGCTCATACGGTCACCTCGGACGCGACACCCGTTAACGTACAGGATCGGCGCCCGGGGGTTCCGACTCGTCGTGATTCGCTGCGCGGGAACACACGACTGTTGAACCTGCACGACGTAGTTGGCGACACCGATGCATCCGTCTCCGGCACGCGTACGGCTCCGCCGGCGTTCGACGACGACCACCCCGACCACGAACCGGGCCGTGACTCACGACTCGGCCGGTGAATCGCCGTGAACTCCGCGCTTCTTTTCGGCCTCGGGACGATGATCGCGTGGGGGTTCTGGATCACCCTCGGCGACGTCGCGTCGAACAGCATCGATCCGGTGACCGCCGCCGCCATCTCCTATATCGCTGCGGCCGTCGTCACCACCGCCTACGCGTTCGTCTCCGACGCCTCGCTGGCCGTGACGAACGAGGGGCTGCTCTTCTCGCTCGTCGCGGGCGTGGCGGCCGCAATCGGCGTCGTCTCGACGTTCGTCGGCGTCTCCGTCGGATCGACGGCGGTGGTCGCCACCGTCGGTGGGATGTACTTCGTGACCGCAGCCGCCATCGGCGTCCTCGTTCTCGGTGAGCCGATTTCGCTGACGAAAGTCGCCGGCATCGGGTTGGCTATCGTCGCCATCGTCCTGATTAACCAGTAGGGTGGTGTCTCGGTCCCGACCGAGAGTACGACAGGTGGGTCCGACGAGACGTACGACGGGGAGAATCCACAGAGGGGTGAACGAAGGCTGCAATCTCATAGCGTTTCCCCAAGTACGTCGTCGGGGGTCGGTCACCTACCAGCTAAGCGCTGGTGTGCCGAAAGAGGTTATCTCTGATCGGATGAACGTGTCCGACGAGGTACTGGAGAAGCACTACGACGAGCGGACGGCGGGCGAACGGGGGGCCAGAGAAGGGGAACCCTCGATGATCGCTGAATAACCCATTACACCGGATTTGAGCTGTGTTGCGTCGCTCAGTGGACAAATAGAGATGAGTGACTGTTGACTCCGTTGAGGCCCCCATCAACTGATACGAAAGGCCTACTGAATAGGGAGGCTCTGTTGAAATCCTGTCGTTCAGATACATTATTGTCTGAGACACCCGGTCACTGAAGAGTGCGAACCTATCGTGAGTTACTGACCCGAGCGATCACGAATCCAATAAGGACACCTAACGAGATAGTAATCAGATCGGAGTCTACAGTCGCCACCCCAAATAGACTGAGGTAATTGATGAGAAGAAAGAGGACGAATCCAAGAATCAGTGCACCAAATAGGGGGATACTATCTTCTAGCTGGATCGGGGGCATTATTCGAGGGATTATCTCCCTCGGTAAGTGCTTTGTCTGTATTGACCGCAACCGGGTCAGAATATATCACTTGCCGAGGATTTCAACGGAGCCAATAGAGAGGATGTAGTCAGCACGCCCGGTAGTTCGAGTTCAAACCGGAGGTGGCGGTAGACTCGTTGGCTCAGATGTCGCCGTTGACACTGAATTCAAGCTCGGGGATTTCCACGAGGACGGTCCCGATGGCCCCTTCATCGAGTTCGTGCATCGCCCCGATGAGGGAACACCGATCGAGAACAAATGGCGCTCCGAGCGTAAGCCGCCGATTCGGGACGACCTGCGCGACCTACTGGTGGACTACATCGAGCAGATACGCCACGACGTGACCGACGAGTACGGACGTGAGCCGCTTCTGGCAACCGAACAGGGCCGTCCGACGCGGTCAACGATTCAGCGGAACGTGTACACTGTGACGCGACCGTGCTACTACACGAACGAGTGTCCTCACGACCGTGATCTTGACGAGTGCGAGGCAGTCAGTGAGTACAACAGCGCCTCGAAGTGTCCGTCGTCACACTCGCCGCACGCGCTCCGGCGCGGTTCCGCCACTCGGGACTTGAACGACGGGATGCCCGAGGAGATGGCGAGCGACCGTCTGGACATGTCGCCGGAGGTGCTTCGAGAACACTACAACGCGCACACTGAGGAGGATAAGCGAGGCCTTCAGCGGGAGTTCTTGGATAACATGTTCGGCGGTCAAAACCCGTGTAGTTCGCGGTGTTCTTGTAGATACGTCGGATGGGGTTCCACGCCACCTTCCTCGGGAAGAACCAGCGAGTTCCCCTCTAACTGCTTGAATTCGTAATACCCCTCGCGTTCGGGTACATCCTTCACCAGAATATCGTGGTCGTCAGTAAACGCGAGCCAGCCGGTATCGAACGCCCAATGGTGGAGTCGGCACAGAGCGACGCCGTTACGGACGTCGTCCGTACCGCCCTCTGATTTCGGATAGATGTGGGCGGCCTCGACCTCGGGCCGTCCATCTGGTGTTTCCCGACTACTGCCGCAGACTACACAGGTCTGATTGTACGCTTCTCTGACAGTCTCGATGAAATCGGCATTGCGCATTCGACGGCGAGTCTCCGTGAATCGTGCTTCATCTTCGGTCAGTTGCGGTTCCGAATCCGGTTCGGCTGTATGTGACGTAGCATCGCCACCTGCAATTTTTTGATTAATTTCGGTGTCGAGGTCTAAGTCGTTGATTCGATAGGTCGCATCCTCATCCAAAAAATCGACTTCCCCCCTATCTCGAAGTCGTTGAAGCGTTTGCCTAATTTTCGCCCTCACATGGTCATTTTCTGGAAACGCGGATGCCAGTCGCGCCTCCGAGAAGTCATAGAGTTCCCGAAGATGGACAACTCGTTTCCCATGCTGTTCCTGATACTGTGCGAGTTCTTTTCTCACAGCACTAAGCCAGTCATTGACATCGTGTGCCATCCCGGTGTCCCGATGTTCCATCGTGAACATGAGAACTTCCCGGCCTCCTTGCTCCACGAACTCGTAATCCAACACATCGACTAAGCCCTGATACTCCCACAGCTCAGCACCCTTTGACTTGTAAAAGAAGTGAACCGGGATTCCTCCCTTGATGGCGTCGATGAGGATAGAGTTGGAAGGATTTGATTCGCTCTGGTCGCCGATTTGTCCTTCTCCAACGTACTCAAACCGACCCTGTCTAACTGAATCTTCGTAAGGTCCGTCTTCGTTTGCGAAGACTAACACGTACTGCCTATCCTGATTGTCCCGCCGCACGTTGATACCGGAAATTCGGTATCCGAAGCCCGTATCGAACACATCTTCGATTTCTTCTTGCGTGAGACGGTCCCCCACAGAAATCTCCTCGGGAGGCATGTTCATGTGCGTCCGGCATCCGTCCCATGATTATCAAAGCACCGTCAAATCCGAGGAGGAAGTGGGTGCAACAAGCCGCAATTGATCTAACTGGCAGACGGGAAGGAGGAGGCTTCCAAGATAGGAACAAATGGGATCGGATGCGATTGCCAGTTCCCGGGAGTAATGTCCTTACCAACAAATGGGTAATCGCCTAACATAGGTATGGCGATAGATACACGCGAAAGGCCAGCCAGAGCACCATTTCCTCCCGAACGCTTATCCTCGCAAGCACGCTACATCGGAGCATGAGTACGGGCCGCGAAATCCGCCTAATCGAGGAGGACGAAGGCGGCTGGTCGGCGATCGACGAGGAACTGAACGTCGCCAGCCAGGGCGAGACGCGAGAGGAAGCGCTCGCCAACCTTGACGAGGCGGTCGAACTGACGAAGGAAGCCCGCGAAGCCGACACCGACGCACCGGAACCCGACGCCCCGTGGTTTGAGGGATGAACGGCCCGCCGCGTGATTTCTCCGGACGGGAAATCGTCAACGTTCTCGGATCGTTCGGCTACCGCAAGGATCGACAGCGCGGAAGCCACGCGATCATGAAGTACACCAACTCCGATACCGGCGAAGTGCGAACCGTGACGGTCCCGCTGCACGACCGGGTGAAGATCGGGACGCTCCAGTCGATCGCCGAGCAGTGCGGGGCCGACGACTTCGATGCGTGGTGTCGCTGGATCGACGAGCATCGCTGAACGCATTCACACCGCCTCCGGCTCGAAGTTCATCACCAACCGCTCTCGCGTGCTCTTCGCCGATCCGCTCTTTCCGTTCCCCATGAAGTGAGTCTCGTCGCGGCCGACGACGTGGTACTCGTCGAGGCCGTCGGGAAGGTTAGAGTACGAGCAGATCCAGCGCCCGTCCAGTTCGCCGAGCGCGTCGACGAGCGCGCCGTGGTCGATGGTGTCGATCAGGTAGTAGTCCTCTTTCCCGACGTAGGGCGGATCGAGATAGAACACTGTATTCTCGGCGTCGTACTTCTTGAACACCTCGGACCAGTCGAGGTTCTCGATGACGACATCGGCGAAGCGTGCGCCGAACCGGTGGAGAATCTCGTGCTTGTTCGAGTACGACTTTGCCTGATTAGAGGCCTTGCCCGTCCCGAACCCCGCTGGTTTTCCGTACTTCCCGCCTCACTGAGAGTAGCGTAGGAAGAAGAACTGACCAGCGCGCTCGATATCATCGGAGGGCCGGTAGCCGTGATAGAAGGCGTGTGCCCACTTCGAGTGAATCCCGAAGCCCTCACGGTCGGGATGAGGACGATGCAATTAATCGACACTTCACAGGACGTTGAGTACGTCGAACGCCGACTCAGTGATCTTGAGGACGAGCTTACTGAGGAAGTAGAAACGTTCCAAGAAGAACTCAACGAGAAGCTCGGAGACGATGGCGATCTTCAAGAAGCGCTTGCGGATCACGTCGGGGAGAATGGTACACTCGAACAGCGAATCGAAGCTGCGTTTGGCGACGACGGACCGTTTGCCGAACGCCTGGATGAAGAGCTTGGTCAGAATGGCGAACGAATACAGTCCGCATTAGATATTGATAACGACGACAGTCCGATCTATCGGCTCGAACAGCGGCTCAAAGGAGAAATTGACTCCATTCGAGAGAAAATCGTTGAGCAAGAAACGGAGGCAGAACTCCGCAGTCAAACGTATCTGAAGGGTGGCGATTTCGAAGATACTGTTCAACAAGTTCTTGAAGAGATCGTTCGTCAGATCCCCAACAACGTCCGATTCACCGGAGACACGACGGGAGAGATGGGTCGGGACGTGGGTGACTTTGTCGTCGATCTAGCTGATACGGGACAGAATATCGTCGTCGAAGCGAAGACAGAGAGCTACTCGACACAGAACATCAAAGACGAGATGCGGGAAGCCCTCCAGAACAGGGATGCAGATTACGGTCTCTTTGTCACAGACACACTCGAGAACCTGCCTCGAACCAAGACCGGATGGTTCCACGAATTCCCTGAGCAGAAGACTGTCGTCGTCGCGATGAGTGAAACCGCGGAGCAAGACGTCGAGGCAGGCGATCTTCGGATTGCGTTCCACTGGGCACGCCTGCGAGCGGTTCAGGCGTACGCTGAAATGGGTGACGGCTTCGAACCTGAGGAACTACGTTCGGAACTCACGGAGATCGAGGAAGATGTTGGCCGGTTCAAGACGGTTCGTGGCCAGTGTACCGAAATCAGAAAATCGCGAGAACGGATTGAAGAGACACTCGACGATATCGAGCAGGATATCAAAAACCGGATCGCAACGATCGAAGCCGAACTCACAAAGGCTGATAAGGGGTGAAAGGTAGCTCGTTTCTCAAACTTAGGGTCGAATAACTCTGTACCGTTTCCCGCGTGTCATCCCTTCGGACTCGACAAGATCGTATCGCTCAAGCGATTGCAAGTACTTCCGACGGGTGCTCTTCGCCTTCGATTCAGAGACTCTCTCCTCAGATGTCTCATGGGGATTCTCCACAGAGATTTCGCCAGCATCGGCTATAATCTCGTAGAGGTGACGCTGGTGCGTCCCCAAGGTGTCGATCCGACGTTCGTGAATCTCTTTTCGTGCCTCGTACCGAACGGTAACAACATTCCCCACAGCCACTCGATCTTCTCCTCGCTTAGCGACGTGTCGAACCGTCCGACGCAGGAGAGCAATTGCGTGACCTGCGTCGCCAGCAGCTATGTCGGAGAGATAGTCGACGACATCGTTTTCGACACTATTCCGCTGGGGACCAGCTGAAATTCGGCCTTCAAGAATATCGCACAGTTCCGAATGGATATACTTCGTGAGGCTCACCTTTGCGGCACCACGTAGCCGGGAGACGTCGAAGCCGTCTCGATCACGCCGGATCAGATGGTAAGCTCCAGTGTCGTCGCGACCGACGTTCTTCTTATACTGAGCCTTCCCGTCGATCTTAAAAGCGCTCGCGTAGGCGGGTGTGGGGTAGTCAGGGTCGGAGATCCGGGGTCCGCGAGCGCCGATCACAACGACGGTCGCGAAGGTGCGAGACTGGATCTCGCCGACCGACCGATCGACCACGATCACGTCGCCTACGTCGAGCTCGTCGGCGCTGCGAGAGTCGACACGACCCAACGGCCGTCACCTCCGTCAGGCGCCAGAACCTGCGGTGTCTCCTTGATGTTCTTCCCGCCACGTGGGAGGTGATCGGGCCGCCGAGGACAGTCGGTGTAGTGACCGTACTCGTGGCTGCTCGACGGTGACTCAGTACACCGAGCCCCGCACGTCGGACAACGGAATTCTCGGTCTTTCTCGGTTCCAAGTTTACCCCGCTTCCGTCGAATGAACTCCTCGGCGGTGATGCCGTCGAGAGTCACGGCTGGCACACCCTCTCGTCGAGAGCTGGGCAGTGATCACGGTCAGGCGTGATCGGGAGGCCGCAGAACTCGCAAATCGGTGACTCGGACGCCACGTCGATGCTCACGAACCGTCACCGCCCTCAGTGTAGTCGATAGACGGCAGGGTTCCGCTCCGGGTAACCCGTGCTACTCTCTTTCGAGAGGGACAGAGTGAAAACCAGATTCGCACCTCTCGATGGTCTGATCGTCCCGAAAACAAAGGGCATCCATCCCTATAGATGGAATTTATTTCCGATGGACTCGCCGGGATTATTCACCACGGGACACTCTCCCAGCCTCAGTCGTTCGGCCTTCGGCCTCACGCCTTCGGGCGATAAGAGGACCGGCCACCGGAGATCAAATCCCGGCTCGTCCACACCTCGGTCGCCTCTGGCTCCCTCGGCGGACCGCTTCTGGTGGCACCCTCACCTCCTGCGGGCATCGGTTGCGGAGACAACCAATGCTGGAATCACTGACGCCGGAAGACGCAGTCGAAGCGTATCTGAACGAACGCAAGAGCGAGCTCTCGGACTCCTCGCTCCAGAACCAGCGGTACCGCCTCGACCGATTCCTCGAATGGTGCGACGAGGTCGGCCTCGACGACATGAACGACATGACCGGCCGGAAAGCCTTCGAGTACAAGCAGTGGCGTTCGGAGGGCATCAAGCCGATCACGCTGAAGACGAGCCTCGACACCCTCCGCGTGTTCCTCCGGTTCTGCGAACGGATCGAGGCTGTCCCACAGGGCGTCCACGAGAAGGTGTCGCCACCGACGATCACCGGGAACGGCGACCAGAGCGACGCGATGATCGACACCGAGGCGGTCGACCAGATACTGAGTTACCTCGACAAGTGGGAGTACGCCAGCCTCACGCACGTCGTCTTCTACCTGCTCTGGCACACCGGGATGCGGATCGGCTCCGCCGGCGCGCTCGATCTGGACGACTACGACAGCGACGAGGGGTACGTCGAGATCCATCACCGCCCCGAGACTGGGACCCAGCTCAAGAACAAGGAGGACGGCGAGCGCCACGTCAACCTCAGCCGGGAGGTCTGTGACGTGCTCGACGACTTCATCGCGTTCAATCACGGGAAGACGGCTGACGACAACGGGCGGATGCCGCTGCTCGGCACCGCGTACGGTCGTCCCTCACTCGCAACGATTCGGCGGAAGGTCTACCAGGTGACGCGGCCGTGCGTGTACACCGACGAGTGTCCACACGACCGCGAGATCGACGACTGTGAGGCGACGAAGTCTGGTCACGCGAGTAAGTGCCCGTCAAGCGTGTCGCCTCACGCTATTCGTCGCGGGTCGATCACCTACCATCTGAACGCTGGTGTACCGAAGGAGGTGGTCTCTGATCGGATGAACGTGTCTGATGAGGTGCTGGAGAAGCATTACGATAAACGGACAGCAGGAGAACGTCGGAATCAACGGACAACCTATCTTGACAATCTCTAACCAGTATGGTAGACTAACAAATTGAGGACTATAGTGAACTGAGACCATTACGCGTGGACAGTTCCGGAAATACCGAGAAAACTTATCAACCCGGATGATAGCAGGTTAACATGTTGTGCGTGGAAAAATTAAAGACCGACTGAAGGAGGAGAGTGGAAAGTTCAAATCAGTCGGGTGGCGCGGTATTCTAATTGGGTTCGCACTTTCAGTCGCTGTAGCTCCGATTATTTCTGGCTTTGTTACACCAGCTTACGTCTCGATGGGGATCTATTCCGAGCCGCAGTTCCAAACCAGTGTTAAACAAGTCGATAGCCCGTATACACCCGGAGTTCGGGCTGGAAAATTTGGCAATATCACTTGGGAGGAGGGCTTTGAGGTATATCGAGTTCGGTTCAAGCACGCTGGAGGTCCTCCTGTTGATAGAGCAGTATTTGAAGTGCGCTTCCCTGGCTGTGTGAGACAGGCTTCCGGCACAGGTGAAGGAAACGGCGACATCACGGTAAGCAGTCCTTTGAAACCCGAAATCTACACCACCAACCGTACCGATGCCGAGGTTCTGCAGTGCAGGGTGCAGATCTCAACAGAGACGATCAACGAGAATGAGGGATACCGGCTTGAGTTTGTGGTGGATCATGATCATGATCGCTGCGATCTACTGAGTTCGTACAACCCGAACAAGAAGTACCTCGTTGAGTACCAGTGGTCAAAGAAGGGTGTCCCTCTTGATGGACGAGTTATTGGCGACGTTGAAGGAGCGGACAACCAGTACGAAACGTCGCAGCTTCCTTCGAATAGCACGAAATTAGTTGAGAAAGGAGGCTATAGTGCTTTCATCTACGGCGCAGGTAATGGAGATGATCAAAAGGCTCTCAAATCCTGCTTCGAATAACTGTTGATCTGGGTGATCTGTTTCGGCCTATTCTTACCCCTTGTTGTTCCGTTCTCCGTGGGGTTGTCACAGGACGCGTATTTTTGTCGTGTTCTCATTTTGTCGTCAATAGATGCTGGCTTCATCCTAAAACAGGCATCTCAAACTGGTTGGCATGTTTATAATTGACCAACGTTCGTTTCGTTCAGTAGGATAGTTGTCAGTAGAGGTCACAAGATGGGAGGGGATACTCCATTTGTTTCGAAGCTGACTGAGATGGAGATAGAGGAACTGCAGAGGTTACTTCCTGGTTCCAAACGCGAGGTGGTGGCACGTCTGGAGATGTTAGAATCTGTCGAAAGCTTAGAACCTCTTAATCAATTTAGGGCAATTGGGTGGCTTGTAGACTTCGGGGGCGATCTTGATGACGAGCTCGCAATAACAAAAGGGATTGAACTTGGTGAATCGATAGACGAGTCCAAACTACGTTCCCGTTACCGTGGTATGCTGCATTATCGCTTGGGAACAGCATACTCCAACCGTGCATCCGTTACTGCTCACGGCGAAGACCAGTGGAACTGGGAGATTCCAGACATTGAGGAAGCGATGAAGCATTATCGACGAGCGATCCAAGAGGAAGACTTTGGAGAACTTCCGGATCTGGAACAGTGGCGAGTACTCACCAACCTCGGAAATCTCTACTCAACTGTCGGACGATTTGTTGAGGCATTCGACTATTGGAACGAGGCGCTTATTCGACAACCGTATTGGTTTCCTGCATGGGGGCAACGCGGTATCGGGTTCTTATACTATGCGAATCATGACTACGACGACGGTCACAGAACGATCCTACTGAAGAAAGCCTACGATGAGTTGGAACTTGCAGGACTCGACCGGCACGTCGGCATATCACCAGAATCTACAACTAATCGTTTCCTCCGAATCAAGAACCAGATAGCCACTCAATTTGAGTCTCAATCACCCTCTGATGATATTCTTGATTTCGAGGATTATGACTTGGGAGATACAGAGAACGAACGTCGGTACCGACGCTGGGGCCTCAATCATCGTCTCTTTCTGAACACGCTGAACGACGTTACCGATGAACCGATAGCAGCCACAGATAACCTCCACTTGGGACAGGTTCGGGGTGTGCGGAGGGAGCGAATCATATCGTGTCTTGGTCTGTGGAATCAATTAGTTGAAGAATATGTCACAGCACGGTACCTGCTCTATGAGGGTCTGAATCCAGACTCAGGCCACTTCGCCGATAAGGGTGTTCAACACATGAATACCCTTGACTATCCTATTCACTCCATCTATGGTGAAAAGTTGAAAATTGCCCTCCGAACCGCGTATTCTATTTTCGATAAGATAGGACAGTTTATCAACTATTACTTCAATTGCGGTCGAGAGGTAGAGGAGTTAGATTTCACCGACATTTGGTATACTGAACGGTACGGAGACGACCTCCAGGCACAGTTCCAGAACGAGCCAAATCTTCCACTTCGGGGACTCTACTGGCTTAGTAAGGATTTCGGTGAGTGGGACCTACATATTGAAGGATCCCTTGACAAAAGCGGGCGAAAACTTGCTGACATCCGAGATTCGCTTGAACACCGATACGTGAAACTGACTATGTATCCGATACGAGAGGACGATGAATCGGGACGATTTAACGACGAACTTGCGATAACAATGGTCCGGAAGGAACTTGAAGACGAAGCATTAGCGATGGTACGGAAAGCCCGTGCCGGTCTCATTTATTTGGCCTTGGCCGTCAATAAGGAGGAAGAAATGAAGTCAAGAACGGAGGTGCCGGCTATGCCCCTCCACTTGGGTCCGCTACGACCGAGTCCCCAGTAGCTTGGAGTCCGAGTTCTAAAGTTATATTCGAGGACAGGATAGCAACGGGATCGTCAGCGACTAATTCTGGAGTGACGTTTGTGGTGGCATGTTCAGATCAGATCTCTAATCCAGTTCCGTATCCGGCCGAATCAGTAAATCCGCAAGATTGCACCATGTTGCGTTCGTTGATCTCCTCCGGGTTGATCGCGTCAAAAGGGTGCTTCCGATCAAATTCCGAGTCGTACCGTTGTCCGTTGTGTCGCATGTGTTGCGGCGTGAATCTACCTGAGAGATGTCTAATCACCCTGCGGTTCATTCTCTACCTCCAAGAAAGCGTTATACGAGTAGAGAGGTAGGATTAGATCAAGAAGATGGTACATCGGGTAGTCCACCAACACCACCCAGTGGATATCCATTATTCGCTTGAGGGCGTTGATCCTGATCCAACTACGTTTTCATCACAACTTGAGGATCCCGATGAAGATATAAAAGTGATCGGCTATCCTCTCCCTGATGGAGATGTTTGGGTACTGTATACACCCGGAACTTCCGGAACTGTCGACGATCTATCTGCTGAATTTGATCCAGAAGAATTGAGCGATGAGCTGGACGAGATGGATCCTACGGACAGAGTAATTGCAATCTGGTTGCTTAATTTTCTCGCTGAGATGCAGGAAGAAGAAAAAGAGTTAGGGGACGATCTTTCAATATATAAACAATTAGAAATAGAAAAGATTCCGGATGCTATTGATCAGGTAGACTGGGAAGGCTCGGTATCTGACGTTGCAGGCCGCCTCATGTCTAATCTGATATTACGTCACTCCCTCCCGAACGCGAACCACCGGACGGGCGTAACCATGGCACAGGCATACTTGGAAGCCGCGGGTGCTGACTTCAAGATGCCCTCTACGACTACTGAAGAATACGATTGGCGCTCTTGGGTTCAGCCATACATTATAGAGTCAAAGCGTCTGTTGACCGTTCGTAGGCACAACCTCTATTTCAAGACGCTCCAAGATTGGGGCTGCGAAATAGTGCGCAGAAAACACGCGATCGATATTCCTCTATGTGAGTATGAGCTGGATATGCATTATCATGAGGCATGGGAGGAATATGCCGTCATGCACGAAGAACACTGTATTGGCTTCGTAGAAGACATTGCTGCAAGGGCAAACAGCCACCATCTGATAGAACAAGAGGCCCTATCAAAGGAAGAATTCGTAGACTTCCTTCGTATGGAGAACCAAGAATCGCAGTAGGGATTAATCCTGAAGATGCGCGTTCGAACGCGCAATTTCTCGTAGCCGCTCATTCTCCGGGATGTTGTACCGTTCGTTCACGCCGTGAACGGCTTCTCTGAGCGTCATCGTAGTTCTGCGTATGACCCACCAACGGATAAATCTTCCCAACACCCGCCTGTAGGATGGTGATTTAGAAAGATTACAGTCCCCAAAATAGCGGTCGAAAATGGTTGTACCTATAACTTCTGTAATCAGCACGCAGTTTCTATCAGTTGCTAAGGGCCAACAGACCCGTTGCTAATTGATTCTGGATCGACGCCCGTGGGGGCCTGTTCTCCGTCTTCAGTAGTGACTGGGCTTCGGTTTGATAACCGTCGAATCAACACAAATGCTCGAGGGCTGATCCCCGCGCCCGCCTACTGCATCAAATCGCTCACAGCCCGAAGCCGAGGCTCACCGGAATATCGTATCGACTCGCCGTTTGCAAACGATTACTGGTAAAAGGGGCCGTACGCCGTCTGTCGAATACGTTTGGCGTCGCGCCCGCATGGACTCGCCGGGATTTGAACCCGGGGCCTCTCCCATGCCAAGGGAGTGATCTACCCCTGATCTACGAGCCCTCGTCGCAACGACTCGTACCGGGGTCCGAATAATAAGGCCTTCGACTCGCCCGTACGCGGTCCGGTGACACGGTGCTCGATGCCTTCGAAACGGTTTAGTGCTCGATTCCCGAACAGACCGATGGGAACGACGCGACCGCAAATCCGACTCGCCTTCGGGCTTGGGATTGCGGGAGTGCGTGTACCGACAGGCGTCGGTGCACATACGCTTCTGCGGTCCGTCCGGTTCCAATCATCTATGGCACGAATGCACACCCGCCGCCGTGGCTCGTCCGGATCGGACAAGCCGGTGGCAGACGAACCCCCGGAGTGGAGCGACGTAGACACGGAAGCGATCGAGGAGCGCGTGGTCGAACTCGCCGAGCAGGGTCACGACCCGAGCGTCATCGGGATGAAGCTCCGTGACGAGGGCGTGAAGGGCACGCCCATCCCCGACGTGAAACTGGCGACGGGGAAGAAGCTCACGGAGATCCTAGAGGACCACGACGCCGCGGGCGACCTGCCGGAGGACCTGCGCAACCTGATGAAGCGGGCGATCCGCCTGCGCGAGCACATGGAGGAGAACCCACAGGACCACCAGAACAAGCGCGCGCTCCAGAACACGGAGTCGAAGATCCGTCGCCTGGTCGACTACTACCGCGGCGACGCGCTGGACGAGGAGTTCACCTACAGCTACGACGTCGCCGCCGAACTTCTCGACTAGGGATGTCGACCGCGCCCGCCACCCCGGAAGACGCCGCCGCCGGCGACGTCGCCGCCGCCCTCCGTGAGGCCCCGTTCGTTCGGGTCGTCGCGGCAGCCGACGGCGACGCGCTGGCCGCGAGCGGCGTCCTCGCGCGGGCGCTCGGGGAGCGATCGCTCCCCTTTCAGGTGCGCGTGGACGCGGTTCCCGATCCGACACCGGGCGAGGGCGACGACCTCGTCGTTGGCGTCGGCGTGTCGGGGGGTGACGTCACGATCGACGGCGCCGAACCGGCGAGTCTCGTCGCCGCGGCCGCCGCGCGCGAACTCGGTATCGAACCCGATCCGCTCCTCGCGCTCGCCGGCGTCGCGGCGGCGGACCACCCGCTCGACGCGGGCGACGCGGCGGCGCTGCTGGACGCGGCCCGCGAGCTGACGGCCGTCGACCGTCGCCCCGGGCTGGCGACACCGACGGCGAATCACTCGGACTGTCTGGCACACTCGACGCTCGTCCACGCCCCCGTCTCGGGCGACCTCGAGGCGGCGACGGCGGCGGTGTCGACCCTCGACGTGCCGTCGTCGCCGACCGACGAGGACCGGCGACGACTCGCGTCGTGGCTGGCCATCGAGGCGACGGCGTCGTCGTCGCGAGCCGCCGAGACCGTCGAGCGGGCGCTGCGCCCACACGCGACGCCCGACGCCCGGTTCGCGACGATCGAGGGGTTCGGCGACGCACTCGACGCGGTCGCCCGCGAGCGGCCGGGAACGGGTGTCGCCCTCGCCATTCGTGGCGCGGACGACCTCCGGGACGCGGTTCTCGGCGCGTGGCGCGACCACGCTCGGGCAGTCCACGACGCCCTGGCCACGGCGACGACGGGCCGGTACGACGGCGTCTTGGTCGCCCGCGTCGACGCCGACGGGAGCGATCCCGCGCGACTCGCGACCGTCGCACGGCTCTGTCGGGATTTCCGCTCGCCGGAGCCAGTCGTGTTGGTCGTCAGCGCCGCTGGCGCTGCAGCGGCTGCGAGCGTCGACGACGCCCGACTCGACGACGCGACGCGCGAGGCGGCTCGGGCGGTCAACGCCGGGGCGACGAGCGCCGGCGACGCCCGGCAGGCGACGGCGCGGTTCGACGGCGGAGAGGTATCGCGGTTCATCACGGCGTTCAGGGAGGCGCTATGAGGCGCGCCCGCATCGAGACGACCCACGACGACGCGACGACGGTCGCGGCCGCACTCCGGCCGGACGACACGCCGTCGATGTCGACGGACGTGACGGACGACGTCGTCCGCACGACGATCGAACGCGACAGCGTGGGCGGACTGCAGTCGACAGTGGACGACTACGTGGTGAACCTGACGGTCGCGGCGACCGTCGCACGAACGGCACGCGAACACAGACACAACCATGAGTGAACGCTCAGTATCCAAGCAGAAACGCGGCAAGCGCTGGTACACGATTTTCGCCCCGGAGCAGTACGACCGGGCGGAGCTCGGCCAGACGGTTGCCGACGAACCGGAGAAAGTCATCGGACGAACGATCGAAACGACGCTCGGCGAAATCACGGACGACGCCGGGGCGAACAACACCAAGCTCACGTTCAAGATCACTGACGTGGGATCGGACTCCGCATACACCGAGTTCATCAAGCACGAACTCACGCGGGACTACCTGCGCAGTCTCGTTCGCCGCGGCGCCTCGAAAGTCGACGCGACGATCACGGTGCTGACGACGGACGACCACCGTGTCCGGATCCAGCCCGTCGCGTTCACGACCAAGAAGGCCGACCGCAGTCAGGAACAGGCCATCCGCCGAATCATGATCGACATCATCGAGGAGGCTGCGGCCGAACGGGACTTCCAGTCCTTCGTCGATAGCGCCGTCGAGGGGCGACTCTCCTCGGCCATCTACGGGGAGGCAAAAACTGTCTACCCGCTCCGCCGGGTCGAGATCCAGAAGCTCACCCTCGAAGCACGACCCGAAGAGGTCGCCGCCGAGGAGGAGGCGGCCGTCGACGTCGACGAAGAAGACGTCGCCGTCGACGAGAACTGAGTTCGGACGACCGCTTTTTCCACGCACCCACGGTCGAGCCGAAGGTTTATTCGGCACAAGTTTTTAGGCTGGCCTAAAATGAACGGATCGACGGATCAGATCGCCGGTGCGGTGTTCCGGACACTCGCCCGCCGCGGCCACGAGGAGGTCAAGCAGGCGGTCGTCGACGCCTACGCCGGGGTCGACGAAGACGTGCTGTCGGATCGGGACGGGCTCTCGCGGACGATGTTCGCCGAGTTGTTGACGGCGCTGGATCACTACCTCGACAGCGGGGAACAGGTCGACGTGCTCACGGCGGCCGTGGAGCAGTTGGTCGACCGGTTCTCGACGGTCGTCGACGCCGCGCCCGTCCCCATCTGTGTAGTCGACCGGGAGGGTATCGTCCGACTGTGGAACCCCGCCGCCGAACGGACGTTCGGTCGCGACCGGTCGTCGATGCTCGGCCGGCCGTTCGCGGTCGCGTGGATCGACGACGCCGACACTCTCGGGCTGGAAGCGTGTCTCGACCGTCTCGACGACGGTGAGCGTGTCGTCGGCGCCGCGGCCCGCCACCGCCGCCCGGATGGCTCGCTCGTCGACACCCGGATCTGGGCCGCCCCGTTGGGTCCTCGCGGGGAGAGCGGCGCGACGTTCGTCGTTCTCGACGTGACCGAACGCCGCGCCCGCCGACAACGACTCTCGGTGCTCAATCGGGTGTTGCGGCACAACGTCCGCAACGACCTCAACGTCGCCGTCGGTCATCTCGATCGCCTCGACGACCGACTGCCGGACGACGATCCGGATCTCCGGACCGTCCGCGAGCGCCTCGACGGAATCCTCGAGTTGAGCAACGCCGCGAACCGTATCGAGCGGGTGGCCGATGCCGACCGCTCGGACACCGTCCGGTTCGACCTCGTGGACGTCCTGACCGACCTCGTCGATCGCTTGCGTCGAACCGCCCCGGAGGCCGAAATCACCCTCTCGCTTCCCGACCGGGCCCCGGTCGTCGGCCACGAACTGCTTCCGTCCGCGTTCTGGAACGTCCTGGAGAACGCGGTCGAACACAACGACGCCGCCCACCCGCGGGTGGCGGTCGAGCTTACGCCGGCGGCGGGAGCCGATCGCTTCGCGGTCCGTATCGCCGACGACGGGCCGGGGTTGCCGCCGGTCGAACGGGCGGTCCTTCGGATGGCCGAGGAGACACAGCTCACCCACAGTACCGGGCTGGGACTGTGGCTCACCAACTGGATCGTCAAAGGTTCGAACGGCCGAATCGACGTGGACTCGACCGATGCCGGAACGACCGTGGTGATCGAACTGCCGGCGGCGTGATTACTCGACGACGACTTGGCCGACCATCCCGCCGCGCTCGTGGGGGATACAGAAGTAGCTGTGCGTGCCGGGTACTTCGAAGGTGTGAACGTAGCGCTCCCCAGTTTCGATGACGCCGTTTCGCCCGTCCCACGCCTCACGGGCGGCCGCCTCGGAGTCGTAGCCGCCGGTGGCGAAGTACTCCGCTCCATCGGGGAGGCCGTCCCCGTAGGCCGTGATGGAGTGCGCGCGAGCGCTGTTGTTGTACCAGACGACTTCCTCGCCGGCGTCGACGGTGATCGTCGCCGGTTCGAACGCCACCGCGGTCATGCCCACGTCGCCGTCGGTATCCCCGAGCGTGCCGACGGCGGTACAGCCGGCCCCGCCCGTGGCGAACGCCGCACCCAGCGTCGCGATCACCCGGCGTCTGCGCATACGCGACACTGGGTGGCCGACGGATAAATGCGGCGTGGTTCGCCGGTCGAAACGGGCGATATAAAGACGTAAATCCTCGGTTGGAGAGTGGGCGACTATGCAACCGCGGTTCGTGGGGCGACTGGGTCTCGCGGACGCCGTCACCGTCGGCAACGCGATGCTCGGCTTTCTGGCGGCGTTCGTCGCGACACGGGACGCCGCCCTCGCCGCCCGAATCGTCCTGCTGGCGGCCGTCATGGACGGCCTCGACGGGGTGATCGCCCGCAAGCGGGGCGGGACGCGCGCCGGCCCCTACCTGGACTCGCTCGCGGACGTGGCCTCTTTCGGCGTCGCGCCGGCGCTTCTCGTCGCCTCGCGGGCGGCGGACGCGTGGACGTGGGCGGCCGACCCGGTCGCGTACGGCCTCGCCCTCGCCGTCCCCGCCGTCTACGTCGCCATGGCGGTCACTCGCCTCGGCCTCTACACCGCCTACGACAGCGACGCCGCCGAGACCAAGGGCGTGCCCTCGACGCTGTCGGCGACGATTCTCTCGGCGGGCGTCCTCGCGGGGTTCGTCGGACCGGTCGTCCTCGTCGCTCTCGCCGGCCTACTCGCGGCACTCATGGTGACACAGGTCACGTACCCGGATCTCCACCCCCAGGACGCCCTCGTGATGGGCGTCGTGCAGGTCCTCGCCATCGCCCTCCGGGGGCGCCCCGGCGAAGTGTTCGCCTTCGCTCTCCTCTTTCTCGCGCTCGCGTACCTGTTTCTCGGGCCACGGTTCTACTGGACCTGAGGCGCCGTCGCTGGTCACGAGGCGGTGATCACATCCCCATGTCGCTCGCTTTCTCGGGCACCGGAAGGTCGCTCACGCCCACCCCGAGGCGTTCGGCCGCGTGGTCTAGCGCCATGTCGAAGCCGTAGTACTTCTCCAGTTCGTCGCCGTCGGCCGTCCGCCGGACCGACACCATCGCGTAGCCGTCGCTGTTCTGGGCGAGAGCGGCGGTGCGGCCGTCGCACTCGAACGCGAGAACGCGTTCGTCGCCGGTCTCGTAGTAGCGGGCGGTGACGCCCGCGTCCGTCGTGCCGTCACGCTCGTCGCCGTTCCCGGACATGACAGTCGGTCGGGACGCTGGGGTGTCGAACGTTGCGGTTCCCGGCTACCGCAACTCCTCGCCGATGGTGTTGCGCAGAATCTCGCTCGTCCCCTCGTAAATCTCGTTGAGCTTCGCGTCGCGGTAGAATCGCTCGACCGGGAAGTCCTTCGTGTAGCCGTAGCCGCCGTGGATCTGTATCGCCTCGTTGGCCACTTCCCGGCTCACTTCGCTGGCGTAGAGTTTGGCCTGGGCGGCCTCCTTGACGAATCGCTCCCCCCTCATCTTTCGGTCTGCGGCGTAGTGCATCAGTAGGCGCGCCGCCTCCACTTTCGTATCCATGTCGGCGAGTTTGTGACCGATCGCCTGGAAGTCGCCGATAGGGCGGCCGAACTGCTCGCGCTCGTTCGCGTAGGCGACCGCCTCGTCCAGTGCCGCCTGCGCGATGCCGACGCCGCGGGCCGCGATGGTGATGCGCCCGGCGTTGAGCGTCTTCAGCGCCTGCACGAAGCCGTCGCCCTCGTCGCCGAGGCGACGCTCGGCCGGAACCCGGAGGTCCGAAAAGCGGAGTTCGGCGGTCGGACAGCCCTTGTCACCCAGCTTGTCTTCCGTCCCCTCGACGTAGAAGCCGTCGTCCTCGCCGGGACGGACGACGAAAGAGGAGAGCCCGTTCCGCCCCGCGTCGGGATCGGTCTTGGCAAACAGGACCACCGTGTCGGCAACGGAGCCGTTGGAGATCCAGAGTTTCTCGCCGTCGACGACGTACTCGTCGCCGTCGCGGACGGCGGTCGTCTCCATGGCGGGCACGTCGCTACCGGCGCCGGCCTCCGAGAGAGCGAACGCGCCGACGTCTCGGCCCTCGTTCAGCGGCGTCAGGAACCGCTCCTTCTGGGCCTCGGCGCCGAACGAGTCGAGCATCCCGCCCGCGAGGCTGGTGTGGGCGGCGACGATCGTCCCGAGGCCGCCGCTGCCGCGGCTGATCTCCGCCAGGGCGGCCGCGTAGGCGTGGTAGTCGAGGCCGACCCCGCCGTACGTCTCGTCGAAGGGCATTCCCATGAGCCCGAGATCGGCCATCTCGTCGATCAGGTCGCGGGGGAACTCGTCGGTCTCGTCAATCTCGCTGGCGACCGGAACGACCTCCTCGTCGACGAACTCGGCGACCATATCACGGATCTGGGCGCCCTCCGCGGAGAGGGTGAAGTCCATACCGGGGGGTACGGCCCCCGGCGCTTATATTTTGGTCGCCACGCCAGTGGGCACAGTCGAAGGGGCTAAGTGCGCTGCCTCGGACCCTGCGTGCATGGCACTCGACGCGACTGCGACGGACAGGGACGTGGGATTCGGCGTGCTGTTCGGCATTCTCGCGGTCGGGGGCGCGCTGACGATGCTCGCCGCACCCGGGCAACTGGCGAAAGCTGGCGGGTTCGCCCTAGCGATGATCGCCGGCCTGATTTCGGTCGTGGCGATCCAGGCGTACGCGTGATCCGGCCCGCGTCGCCGCGTCGTCGACCCCGTTCGCCCCTCGGCCAAAGGTTTAAATAAGAGGTTCGCCACGACACTTATAATGGAACGTCCGAGCCGCCAACGCCAGCGGAGCCAGGAGACGGAACAGGAAGCGGACGAATCCGTTGACTGTCCCGAGTGCGGGTCAGACAACATCGTCACGGACGCGGATCAGGGCGAACTCGTCTGTGACGACTGCGGACTAGTCATCGACGAACGGCAGATCGACCGCGGGCCGGAGTGGCGGGCGTTCAATCACTCCGAGCGACAGAGCAAGTCACGGGTCGGCGCGCCGATCACCGAGACGATGCACGACCGCGGACTGACGACGACCATCGACTGGAAGGACAAGGACGCGTACGGCCGGTCGCTCTCCTCGGAGAAGCGGTCCCAGATGCATCGGCTCCGGAAGTGGCAAGAGCGCATCCGGACGAAGGACGCGGGCGAGCGCAACCTGCAGTTCGCGCTGAGCGAGATCGA
>Ga0207813_100039_pt1 | contig 119803 bp, 95 predicted proteins | sample A23E3SouthBayCA_2_FD_187730 | JGI IMG/M metagenome (GOLD analysis project Ga0207813, IMG submission 187730) | Aerobic enrichment media microbial communities from Eden Landing Ponds, California, USA - A23 E3 (4) (SPAdes) | ecosystem: Environmental > Aquatic > Marine > Unclassified | place...
CCGCCAGGTCTCAGCAGAGCACGAGCGACGTGGCCCGCGCCCGCCCCTGCTGCCCGACGAACGCAACGCTCGTGGAACGAGCGGTAAGTTCGTCGCCTGTACATACCGGTCACGGACGAGCAAGTTGGGGTCACGAAGGGTTCTACGAGACGTTGTCGTCGACGTGGAAGTAGTCGAAGTCGCAGTGTCCGTCTTCCGTCGGAGTCCCGGCGGGCCCCACCGCGAACAGCCCGATCTTCGCACCGATCCAGCGTCCCTGCTGGGCCTGAAACGGCGTCCCGACCGACTCGAAGCCTGCGTCGCCCGTCGCGTAGGCGAACTGGACCTGTCCACCGTCTTCGACGTTCGCGCGCAACTCCGCTGACGAGTCCGTGAGGGACACTCGCTCGACGACCTCGTCGGAGTCGCCGTCGGCCGGTGCGGTGTTACGACCCTGTACCAGTTCGGTGCCGTCGGCGGTCCGGCGAACGCCGAGATAGGCGTACTCCTCGCCCATCACGAGCAGTCCGCCGTGTCCGGCCCCCTCCCCGAGTCCGCATCGAACCTCGGTCGTCGCCGTGAACGACGGGGCAGGGAACTTCTGGAGGAGCAGGTTCGGGACGGACCAGAGGTTCTCGGCCTCGTCTACGGGCTGGGCGAACAGGCGGAGCGCGCCGGGGCGGTGGGTGAGCGAGTACCAGCCGTGCTGGGGGTTCCCGTGCCACTGCCACTGGAGTCCCAGGCGAGCCGCCTCGAAGTCGTCGCCGGTCTGGGGCACCATCGTCGGCAGGTCGTCGGCGGCGACGTCGGGTTTCTCGTGTGTTCGGACCGGTTCGCCCGTGCCGTCGCCGTCCTCGTCGCGCCCGATGACCGGCCACCCGTCGTCCCAGGACATCGGCTGGAGGTGGACGATCCGGCCGTACGGGTCGAGTTCCTGGAAGTGGACGAACCAGTCCTCGCCGGTGGGCGTGTCGACCCAGGCTCCCTGGTGGGGCCCGTTGATATCTGTCTCTCCCTGGGCGAGGACGACCCGGTCGTCGTAGGGACCGTAGACGTCGTCCGAGCGCAGGACCGTCTGCCAGCCGTCGCTGACGCCGCCCGCCGGCGCGAAGATGTAGTACTGTCCGTCGCGCCTGTACATCTTGGGCCCCTCGATCGTCGGGTGGTCGTCGTGGCCGTCGAACACCTCGCGACTCTCGCCGGTGAGGTGTGTCCCGTCCTCGGCCATCGGCGCGACGTGGAGGACGCTGTTGATCCCGGCGCGACTCTTCGCGAACGCGTGAACGAGGTAGGCATTCCCGTCGTCGTCCCAGAACGGCGCCGTGTCGATCCAGCCCTCGGCCTCGTGGACGAGAGTCAGGTCCGACCACCGGCCCCGAGGGTCGTCGGTTTTCGTCACGTAGACGCCGCGGTCGGGGTCGCCGTAGAAGATGTAGAACGTCCCGTCGTGGTAGTTGAACGACGGCGCCCAGACGCCGTTCCCGTGCTGTGGGCGGTCGAAGGCGGGCGGCAGTTCGTCGACCGCGTGAGTGACCAGACGCCAGTTCACGAGGTCACGGGAGTGGAGTATCGGCAGCGCCGGAACGGCGTTGAAACTCGATGCTGTCATGAAGAAATCCTCGCCCACGCGGACCACGTCGGGATCGGAGTAATCGGCGTGGACGACCGGATTCTGGTACCGGTCGTCGCCGAGATTCGGATCCCAGACCTCGGAAGTTCGGTTCACGTCAGCCGGTATCACTCAACCCGTACAAAAAGGTTGTGCTCACAGTGTGTCGGAGACTCCCCGTAGCAGCCCCCGAACGGACGTCGCGGACGTCCCGGTAGTGGGGACTGAGCGGACGTCCCGGTAGCAGCCCCCGAACGTACTCCGAACGCCCGCCGGTGTCGTTTCGCAGAACCTATGTCTCCCCCTTCGGGAGAGGTGCACATGCGTGCCGCGAGATATCACGGCGAGGAGGACCTGCGAATCGACGACGTGGACCGACCGGACCCCGCAGCCGACGAGGTGCTGGTCGACCTGCGGGCCGCGAGCCTCTGTGGGAGCGACGTGAACTACCTCTCGGGGAAGACCGACCCCGCGTCCAGCCCCATCACGCTCGGTCACGAGGGTGCGGGTGTCGTCGAGTCCGTCGGCGAGGGCGTCGACCACGTCGCCGCAGGGGATCGGGTGGTGATCCACTACGTCGAGTCCTGTGGCACCTGCCGCCCCTGCTCGCGCGGGAACGACAACCGCTGTCGCAACCGCCAGTCGGTCGGCCACCACGTCGACGGCACCTTCGCCGAGTACATCGCGGTCCCCGAACGGGCCGTCGTGACTCTCCCGGCGGGCGTCTCCTTCGCGGAGGGCTCCGTCGCCGGCTGTGCGGTGTCGACGGCCTATCACGCCCTCCAGCGCGCCGATATCGACCCCGGCGACGCAGTCGTCGTCTTCGGCGCGGGCGGCGTCGGCCTCCACGCCGTCCTCTGTGCGGAGAGTCTCGGTGCTGGAACGACCATCGCCGTCGACCTCGCCGACCCGCAACTGGACGCCGCGGAGACCTACGGCGCGGACGTGACGCTCAATCCCGAACGCGACGACGTACTCGAACGCGTCTCCGCCGCGACCGACGGGTGGGGGGCCGACGCAGCTATCGAGTGCTCCGGGTCGTCCGTCGCGATGGCGCAGGCCGTCGACGCCATCAACGGGGCCAACGGCTACGAATCGGGCACTGTGGTCAGCGTCGGCATCCAGACCGAGGACATCTCCGTCGGGTTCGGCGACGTGCGCGAAGGGCAACTCCGCGTCTCCGGCGACCACCGCCGCTCGGAACTGATGGAGGTCCTCACGCTGCTCGAAACCGGGTCGGTGGACATCTCCCCGACACTGACCCACGAAGTGACCCTGGAGAACCTGCAGGACGGCGTCGACCTCGTCCGTGAGGGTGACGAGACGGTGGGTCGCGTCGTCGTCGACACGTCCTGAGCCAGCCCAGTACCGCTACGACGAACTCCCTCGATCCGTCCCGGTATCGACTCGATACCAGGGCTGGTGAGCGTCTCCGGATGCCCCGTCGAGAAGGACGTTCTCGGTGGCGTAGGCCTCGGCCTCCGCCGGTGTCAGTTCGCTGGCCCACGACACTCGCTCGTCCGTCGACTCCCCACCGGGGCCCCGGTTGTCGTACTCGACGTACGTCACCGTCTCCTCGGCGTCCGGACGGGACCAGTTGTGCCAGCCAGCCGGGTTGATGTGCGACCCCAGATGCGACCCGATGAACGCGACGTGGGCGTGGTCTCGCCACGGTCGACCCAGATACAGGTCTGACACGTTCGGCTCTGCGGTCAGCGTACAGTCCCTGAAGACGTACCCGAACGGCTCGCTCCGGGGGGTCGATGCCGCCGTGACGTACGAGTCGGCTTTCGAGTGGATGTCGCAGTCCTCGAAGACGGCCGTGGCGCCACCGAACACGAAGTCGGTCGTCCCCTCGACGTGGCACCCGTCGAAGTACTGTCGTGCCCCTTCGCCGGCCGTGTAGACCGTGTCCTGGTTCCCGACGAACCGGCAGTTCTCGAAGACGGCTCTATCGGCCTCGACGTGCAGCGCGACGGCCTGCCCGCTGTCCGGCCCGGCGCTGTTTCGCACAGTCAGGTTCCGGGCACGGAAATCGTTCCCGCACACCTTCAGCGTGTACGTGAAGAACGTGCTGTTGCGTCCGCGGCCTATCTTCTCGAAGTGGTCGTCGTACGTGATGACGGTGTCTTCCTCGCTCTCTCCGACCAGGGTGATCTCCGGGTTCCACGAGTGGACCGTCACTTTCTCCTCGTACACGCCGCTCGTGACGAAGATCGTGATCCGCTCGGGCGGGAACGACTTCGCGTCGTCGATCGCCGCCTGGATGCTCTCGTAGTCCCCGTCCCCGCTCCGGTCGACGACGTAGTCGTATCCGGTACCGTCTCCCGAACTCATTCGTACCTCACGACAGTCTTCACCGATCCCTATACTCTTCGGTCTGCCTCAGCCCCTTCGCCTTCGCGTGGAATCAGCTTCTCTGAACACCGCCGGTGTGGCTACCCGAGTGTTTATCACGCCGAGTGGAGAGGTGATAGCACATGTCGCGATACGACGTCACCGACTATGGAGCGACGGGCGACGGGACGACGGACGACACGGATGCCGTCCAGGGGGCCATCGAAGACTGCGCGGCGGCAGGCGGGGGCACAGTTCACCTTCCGGCCGGCGAGTACGTGATCGAACCGGTCTTTCTCCGCGATGACGTCACGTTGCACCTCGACGGCGGCGCGACGCTGCTGGCCAGCGAGGCGATCCACGACTACTCCGCCATGGAGGGGCGCAGGACCGGTGGTGAGGACGAACGAGAGCGGACTGTCGCGGCACCCATCAGCGGCCAGGGTGTCGAGAACGTCGGCATCACCGGTCGGGGGACGATAGACGGCCAGGGGCAGGTGTGGTGGGACGCGAAAGCGGCGGGCAAACTGCCCGAGCACGGCCGGCCCCGGTTGATCAACCTCTACGACTGCGAGAACGTGCTGATCCGTGACGTCACGATCCGCGACTCGCCGAACTGGAATATCCACCCGGTCTACTGCGAGAACGTCACCGTCGACAACGTCAGCATCGACAGCCCCGCGGGCTCCCCGAACACCGACGGAATCAACCCGGAGTCGTGTCGCAACGTTCACATCTCGAACTGTCACGTCACCGTCGGCGACGACTGCATCACCATCAAGTCCGGTTCGGGCGAGGCGGCCCGGCGCGTGGGCGCCCCCTGTGAGAACATCACCGTCACCAACTGCACGATGGAGGCCGGCCACGGCGGGGTCGTCATCGGGAGCGAGATGTCCGGCGACGTGCGCGACGTCACGGTGACCAACTGCTCGTTCAGAGACACCGACCGCGGCGTCCGCATCAAGACACAGCGGGGACGGGGCGGCGTCGTCGAGGACGTGCGCGTCGCCGACGTCGTGATGCGCCGCGTCGCCTGTCCGTTCACCATCAACGGCTACTACTTCACGGACATCGACAGCGAGCCGGAACCCGTGACGGAAGCGACGCCGATGGTCCGGAACGTCCACTACAGCAACGTCTCCGCGCGAGACGTGGAGAGTGCGGGCTTTTTCGCGGGACTGCCCGAACAGCGCTTCGAGAACGTCACCTTCTCCAACGTCGAGATAGAGGCGACGCGCTCGCTCGACGCGACGGACCTCAGCCCCGTGATGGCCGACGGCTACGAGCAGCGCCACGGACTGTTCTGCAAGTCCATCGGCGAGATCGCCTTCGAAGACGTTCGTATCTCGACCGCGGACGGCCCGGCGATGACCTTCGAGGAGACGGACCGCGTGACAGTCGAGGGGCTCCGGGTCACCGCTCGACAGGACCCACCTGTCGTCGCGGCCGACGGTGTGGGCGAACTCCTGGTCGGCGGCTGTGACATCGATTCCGGGGTCGACCCCGTCCTCGACGAACGGGGCGAGGGTGTCGGCGAGGTGTCCCTCCGTGCGAACTACGGTGACCTCGACGACCGCATCGGATGAGGTACCCCGACACGGCTCCGTGAGTGCAGACGACCGAGAAACGGCCGTGCCGATCGCAAGCGGGTGCCCCGTCGACCGCACGCAGACAGACCCCTTTCGGACGGGCCAACGTCGAACACTGTCTCCGACCGCTGTGGCGCCGCGTCTGAGGATTTATGTCCGATTGCTCCCTGCGGAACGCTATGGACGTACTGATGACGGGGCCGTACGGTCGAGTCGGGAACGCGCTCAGGAAACACCTCGACGACCGCGAGGAGTACGACTTCACGTACCTCGACGTACAGGACCACCCCGACGTCGAGACCGTCGTGGCCGACGTGACGGACTACGGAGCGATCAGGCCGGCGTTCGAGGGGAAAGACGCGGTCGTTCACCTCGCGCTCGACCGCCACATGGGGAGCCAGCACACCGACCCCGAGTGGCTCGACGCCTTCCAGCGCGAGCTCGCGGGCACGGTCAACGTGTTCCGGGCGGCCGTGGAGGCGGGCGTCGAGACGGTGGTCTACGCCAGCACCCACCAGCTGGTCGAGCCGTACGTGCTGGACCACCCCTCGCCCGAGGACGACGGCTTCGTCGTCGACCACACGGTTCCCACGCGGCCCTACTCGCTGTACGGCGTGGTGAAAGCCTTCGCCGAGCAGTTCGCGCGCTTCTGTACCGAGGTCCACGACCTGCGCTGTTACGGCCTCCGCATCGCGTGGGTCATGGCCCCCGACGAGGACCACCCCTACGCCGTCGCCGAGCAGGGCGTCGAGGCGGGCGAGTGGGGGCGGGGCAGCGAGGCCTACGAGTCCGCAGTCGCCCGCGAGAAGTGGCTCTCTCACCGTGACGCCGCCCAACTCGTGGACTGCTGTCTCCAGGACGACACCGTGGCGTGTGACGTGTTCTACGGGGTGAGCGACAACGATGGACGGTTCTACGACATCGACCACGCTCGCGAGGTGCTGGGATACGACCCCGCCGACGACTCCGCCGAGTGGGACGGACCCCCCGAGTGAGGGACTGTCCGTCAGGCCCGGCTGTTCGTGAATGGCCTGGCACCCTGTACTGAACAGTCACACAGTCCAGATCTGGCACTGTTCCGGTGGAAGACATGCAGTTCCTCGCCCTGGGGACAACGTTTATTATGACGCTGGACCCGCCTCTTTCCGATGGCCGATTCAGGGATCCATATTGCGGACGACAACCCCCGGTACTGGCAGTACGACGGCGAACCGACCCTGTTGCTGGGTGGGTCGAGTCAGGACAACCTCTTCCAGGTGCCCGGCGTGGAACACCAGCTCGACGTGATCGCGAACGCGGGCGGCAACTACGTGCGGAACACGATGTCTGCCCGCAACCGGCGAGAGAGCGTGCTCCGGTGGGGTGCGGAGAACGTCTGGCCCTTCCAGCGCGTCGAAAGCGGCGAGGCGGGCGCGACGTACGACCTCGACCGGTTCGACGACGCCTACTGGGAGCGCTTCGAGCGGTTTCTCGCCCTCACCGCGGAGCGCGACATAGTCGTCCAGATCGAGGTGTGGGCCAGTTTCGACTACTACCGCGGACCGTGGGACGAGAACCCGTTCAACCCGGCGAACAACGTCAACTACTCCGCGGCGGAGTCCGGCCTCGAGGAGACGGTCGATACCTCGCCCACCGGCGCCGCGCCCGATACCCAGCCGTTCTTCTGGTCGGTGCCCGCAGAACTCGACCTCGGCGTCGTCCGCGAGTACCAGCAGCGGTTCGTCGACCGTCTCCTCGCGGCCACCACCGAACACCACCACGTGCTCTACTGCCTGGACAACGAAACCAGCGTCACGCCAGAGTGGAGCGCCTACTGGTCGGACTATCTCCGCGAACACACCGACGAACGAGTGTACGTCACCGAGATGCTCTGGGAGGAAGACGCCAGTCACGACCAGCACGACGCCACCGTCAACGACCCAGAGCGCTACGACTTCCTCGAGGCCTCACAGAACAGCAAACACACCGGTCAGCAGCACTACGACATCGCCACGACCTTCCGGGAACGCGCGACCGACCCGGCACGTCCGGTCAACAACGTGAAGATCTACGGCACCGGCGACGGCACGCAGATCGACTTTACGGGGTCGGAACACGACGCAGTCGAGCGGTTCTGGCGAAACGTCTTCGCGGGTCACGCGTCCTCGCGGTTCCACCGCCCGCCGTACGGCATCGGGATCAACGCTCGCGCCGAGCGGATGCTCCGGAGTGCGCGCGCAGTCATCGACGCCGTCGACCCCGTGGCCTGTGAACCACGGAACGACCTGCTCTCGGACCGGAAACCCGACGAGGCGTACGCCCTCGCCGACCCCGGCCGCCAGTACGCGGTCTACTTCCCCCGCGGCGGGAGCGTGACGCTCGACGTGGCCGAGGACTCCGGGTTCGACGTGCGGTGGTTCGACGTGGAAGCCTGCCAGTGGGTCGACGACCGGCCGGCCGACGACCAGCAAGCCGACGACCAGCCAGTCGACGGGTCGCCGGTCCGTCTCGACGCACCCTACCGGAAGCAGTGGGTCGCCGTCGTGGACTGACCCCGGTCGACACCACCGGTCACCCGGTCAGCACAGAGACTAAATACTGCACCGCCTATGTACCGGGAAGGACACCCCGGCCATGGATCCCGAACGTACTGTCTGGGCTCTCATTCTGGGCACGACAGTTCTGGTTGGGGCCGCCATCGCCGGTTCGGCCGTCGCCGGCGCCGGGAGTGGTGGCCTGGTGGCGGACGCGGCGGGAGACGAGCAGACGCGGACCCCGACGGAACTGCAGTTCGAGGAGGTCGGCCGCGACGTCGGGTTCCGGTACAACACGAGCGATCCGTCGGGGGTCATCTCCGACGCCGGCGTCTACGCCGCGGACTACGACGGCGACGGCTGGACGGACCTCCTGGCGATCGGCGCCGAGCGACCCACCCTCTTCGACAACGACGGCGGGCAGTTCAGCCCGAGCGGGCAACTCGACGGGGTCGACCGGTCGATGCGAAGCGCCGTGTTCCTCGATTACGACGCCGACGGGAGCGAGGACCTGGTCCTGTTCCCCCGGCAGGGACGGCCGGTCGTCCTGCACAACGAGGGCGGGTCGCTCACCAAGGCGGACGGCGTCCTCGACGCGAACTTCTCGCGGCCGGTCGGTGCGGCCGTGGGCGACTACGACCGCGACGGCTGTCCCGACCTCTTCGTCGTCGAGAACGGCGACTGGTCGATGGGCCTCCCCGACGGTCACGAGAACGCGTCGGTGACCGGCGCGGCCGACAACGGCAACGCGAACCGGCTGTTCGACGGCGACTGTGACTCGTTTTCCGACGTGACCGACGACGCCGGTATCACGGGCGCGAGCTGGAGTCTCGCGGCGAGCATGGTCGACCTCGACCGCGACGGCTACCCTGACATCCACGTCGCGAACGACTTCAACGACGACGTGGTCTACTGGAACGACGGCGATGGCACGTTCACCCGGCAGGTCCTCCCGCCGGAGACCAACCGGAACGCGATGGCCTCCGAGGTCGAGGATTTCACCGGTGACGGCCGGCTCGATCTCTTCGTCACGAACATCCACCTGCCCGAGAGCGTCAACGGCACCGTGGCGTTCGTCGCGGGCGGGCGCGCCGAGGGGAACAACCTCCTCGCCAGCGCGGGCGACCGCTCGTTCGAACCCTCGGGCCAGCGATGTGGCGTCGCCGAGGGCGGGTGGGGCTGGGCGGCCGTCGGCGCCGACCTCGACAACGACGGCGACACCGACATCTTCCACACGACGCTGGAGTTCACCGGCCGACTCGGGACCGAAATGCTGCGCGCCCGGGAGACCAGTCCGGCCTACAGCTACCCCGTGCTCTTCGAGCAGGAGTCGGGAGCGGGGTCCCCGTCCGACTGCGAGTTCGCCACCGCCAACGCGTCGGCCGCCGGATTCGAGGTGACCGACGGTCACGGCGCCACGCAGGTCGACTTCGACCGCGACGGCGACGTCGACATCGCGATGGCGATCAGCGGCGGACCCGCGGGTGCGGAGCGCTACCGTCTCTACGAGAACGTCGGCGCGACGGGCGACGCCCTGCAGGTCCGCATCGAGGGACGCCCGCCGACGGGTGCCACGCGCGTCTTCGTCGAGACCGACGCCGGGACACAGGTGCGGTCCCACAACTCCAAGACCGACTACTTCTCCCAGGGCGAGCGCGTGTTGCACTTCGGAACGGGGAAGTACTCGACTGCCGACGTCCGCGTCGTCTGGCCGGACGGCAGCGAACAGACCTTCGAGAGCGTCGAGACCGGGACCCGCCTCGTCGTCTCACCGGACGGCGTCGAACAGCGGGTCGCGCTGGACGGGCCACCGGGGTCGTGGCCGCTCCCGGGCTCGCTGTCTTCGGGCTGGCTCCCCCCGGGTCCCGTGAGCGCCGGTCTCCTGCTGGTCGCGACTGTCGGCGTGTTCGGCACCGCAGTCGTCGGCTATCGCCGGTTCAGGTCGGAGTGACTCACGCGGCGTCGACCCGGTTTGCCTCGATGTAGTCCCAGTCCCAGTCGATACCGAGTCCGGGGTCCTGGGGCACGGTGACGGTGCCGTCGTCGTTGAGTTCGTCCGTCGCGGAGTGGAGGTGCGGGGGCGTCCAGTCGTAGTCGTGTTTGGGGTGGAGGAGCCCGCGCTCGCAGTAGCGTCCCGGAATCGACATGGCGCCCATGACGTGGAGGTTCGGCGCGCCGCCGCCGTGGGCCTCGCAGGTCATCTCGAAGGCCTCACAGAGGTGGACGGTCTTCATCGCACCCGTGATCCCGCCGCCGTTGCCACAGCTCGTCCGGCAGATGTCCATCGCACCGTTGCGGATCCACTCGGCGCGGGTCTGCATGTTGCCCCGCAGGCACTCCGGCCCGACGACCGGGATCGACACCTGGTCGGTGAGCCACTCGTAGGCCGCGGTCGATTGCTCGTTCATCGGCTCCTCGAACCAGAGGTAGTCGAGGTCGCCGAGTGCCTCGCCGATGCGTCTGGCCTCGTTACGCGTGTAGAAGTGGTGGGAGTCGAGCATCAACTCGATGTCGGGGCCGACGCGCTCGCGGACCGCACGGCAGGCCGCGATCACCCGGTCGGGGTCCTCGTCGTAGGGCGGCATCCATCCGTGGAGTTTGATCGCGGGATACCCCTCCTCGACCAGGTCCTCGGCGAAGTCGGCGTAGGCCTCCGGTGTGCCCAGTCCGTCGGGGTCGTCGTCGCCACACATCGTGCTCGCGTAACACGGGATCCGGTCGCGGTCTCCCCCCAGCAGTCGGTAGACGGGGAGGTCGGCGTGTCGGCCGGCGAGATCCCAGAGTGCGTGGTCGATACGGGCGAGGGGCCCACGCCGGTAGGACGTCGCCCGGTGTGTCGCGATGTCCTTCCAGATGGCCTCGCGTGCGAGCGGGTCCAGGCCGTCGAGGAAGTCGGCCATCCAATCGTTGCTGCGCTCGCTCCCGCCGGGCGCGTACCCGTCCGGTCCCCCGTCGGTCACGATGCGTGTGATCGTCCGCTCGGTCTCGACCGGGTCGCCCTCGCCGGGGTGTGAGTGGCCCTTCCGGTCGGACTCTTTCGGTTGCCGTTTCGTCTCGAATCTGATGGTCTCGACGTCGGTTATCCGCATGCCAGCACCGACCGCGAATACGGGCAAAAGTCTTTGCCAAGCGGAACCGCCCGGCCGACGAACGTTTCGACGACCCCGGAGACCGCCGGCACTGGTCCGGTCCAGTTCGGGTCGATTGGTTCAGGCCCGGTCAGTTCGATCCAGTTCGGAGTCGGGGTACTACCGACGATTACTGGTCCAGTACCGTAGCGTCGGCCACGACCGGCCCGTCGACGGATCTCGATTCGCCGGACTGCACCTCCCCCCGGACCGTCAGACAGTCGCCGAAGCCGAGTTCGCTGTCCGATTCCCCGTCGAGGAACACCGGAATCGTCCCGGTCTGTCCGTCCAGTCGGAAGGCGGTGAACGCCGCGGAATCGTCGAGCGAGTAGTCGACCGTCCCCATTATCTCGACGGTCGACCCGGTCGCCTCGCCGTCCACACTGGCGATCTCGGTCTCGCCGGGGCCACAGTCCACGTACGCGCCGACCACCGGGACGTTCTCGAGTCCGACGAAGACGACGCCGGCTCCGATAGCGCCCGCGCCTGCGACCCCCGCCAGGACCGACCGCCTGCTGACCGGTCCGTCGTCCGCTGCGGAGTCGAGATCGCCGTGGCCCGAGTCGGCGCTTCCGGAGTCGTCCGCCTCGGAGAGTCCCTCGCGGTCGCTACGGTCGGTCTCGCTGGCGGCGTCGAGTTCGTCGAGGAAGTCCTCGATCCGGGTTACGGCGACGCCGGACCCGTCCCCGCGATGGGGATAGAGGTCGATGCCGTCGACGTCCTCGCCGTAGCGGACCACGAGCGCCGGCCGGTGGCGTCCGAACGTCTCGTCGGTGAACACGCGGCCGTCGACGTCGTACTCGCGGCCCGGTCGGACGCTCCTGACGAGGTCCGAGCGCGGGTTCGACCAGTCTTCGCCCTCTCGCTCCGCGAGGTCCACGAACTCGTACTCGATCCCGCGTCGTTCGGCCAGGCGTTCGATCCGGTCGCGGATCGCGGCGGGGTCCTCTTTCGGATCCGACACGCCCGAATCGTAGTAGAACTCTACCTGCTCGACCGTATCAACCATGAGGCAGGATGGTGACGCCAGACTGAAAAAAGCCAGATATCCGCCGCTTTGAAAAGTCCCGCCCGCCCCCGGCACGCGGGGGTTTAACCGTGGATCGGCCCGGGGCACGCTGCGACCGGCCAGGACTACGCTGTGACCGGCCTGGAGTACGGCGCGACCAGCCAGGGACTACGAGTCCTCGATCCCGCGGTACGGAATACGGATGTCGTATTCGCCGGGGTGCTCGGGCTCCAGTTCGCCGTTCTCGATCATGTGTTGCAGCGGATTCGACAGCGTGCGAAGCGGGGTCTGGACGACGCCGTTCGTCCGGGCCGACTCGTAGATCGACATCAGGATCTCGATCGTCTGGCGGGCCTGGTGGGCGCTACAGCGGTGCTCGTGTTCGGCGCCTTCCATCACGGCCACCATGTCGTCGAGATAGGAGAACCGACTGGAGACGTCGCGCTCGGGGGCGTACGTCGCGGTGCCGTCCTCGTTTCTCACCGTTACTTCCTCGCCCAGTTCGAGCCGGAGCGACCCCGACGACCCGTGGACCTCGATCTGTCGCTCGCCCAGGTCCGGTTCCGGGAGGTCCATCTCGAGTGTCAGTCGCGTCCCGCTCTCGAAACAGACCTGCCCCAGACAGCGGTCCTCGACCGGGACGCCCCGTTCGTAGCGGTCGGTCTCTCGCTCTACCTGCCCGACGACCCAGGCGGTCTCGGGGTCACCCAGGACGTAGCGGGTCAGGTCGACGAGGTGGGTCCCCCAGTTGAGGAGGCCGTCCCGGTGTCCCGTCGACACGAACCTGGGTTCACCGACCGCGCCGTCGGCGACCAGCTCGCGCGCCTTCTCGTGGACGGGGTCGTAGCGCCGCTGGTGGCCGACCGTGAGGACGACGTCGTTGCGGTCGGCGGCCTCGACCATCGCCCTGGCCTCGCCCATGTCGGTGCACATCGGCTTCTCGCAGAACACCCCGTCGACGCCCTGCTCGGCCGCGTCGACAGTCATTCGCGCGTGCGTCGAGTGCCAGGTACAGACCGAAACCACGTTCAGGTCGACGCGTTCGAGCATCGGTTCGTACGTCTCGAACGTCTCGTCGACGCCGTGCGCTTTTGCGAAGTCCCCTCGCGTCTCCTCGTCCGGGTCGGCGGCGGCGACGACCTCGGTCAGTTCGTGGTTCTCGTACGCCCGGGCGTGCGCCCTGCCCATCCCGCCGCAACCGATGATACCGACGCGGTACGGTTTCGATGACACGCTCCCCGGTTTGAATACGCCCTGGAAATACGTGGCGGTACCGGCGAAATTCGAGCGGGCCCGTACCGACCCACACCGTCACCGCACACGAGTTCCGCCCGGCGACGCTACACCGTCAGCTCGTAGGACTCGCCGGCCTCGCGGTCGAACGAGACGACGCCCCCGTCGACCGCCGTTTCGACGGGTTCGCCGTCGCACGTGACGGTGACTTCGGTCGGGTCGACGTCTGTCACTCGAACGTGGCACTCGCCGGATTCACCTGACCGCACCTGTGCCTCCGAGAGTTCGCCCTCCGTCCACGCCACGTCTACCTCGACGTCGCCCCGGGCACACAGCCCTTCGACGGAGCCGTCGGCCCAGGCGTCCGGAAGCGCGGGGAGGAGCGCGATTTCGCCGTCGTGGCTCTGGACCAGCAGTTCCGCGATACCCGCGGTCCCGCCGAAGTTCCCGTCGATCTGGAAGGGGGGATGGGCGTCGAAGAGGTTGTCGTACGTCGAGTCGTCCAGGAGCGTCCGCACCCGGTCGTGGGCGCGCTCGCCGTCTTCGAGTCGGGCGAACAGCGCGATCGTCCACGCACAGCTCCAGCCGGTGTGTCCGCCGCCGTGTTCGAGCCGGTAGTCGAGACTCGCCGCCGCGGCTTCGGCGAGATCCGGCGTCTCGCGGGGCGTGATCCCGTCGCCGGGGTAGAGGTCGAACAGGTGCGAGAGGTGTCTGTGGCCGGGGCTGACCTCGTCGTAGTCGTAGAGCCACTCCTGCAGGCGCCCGTCCGCGGTGCGTTGCATCGGCGGTAACTCCGGGATCGTCGCCTCGAGTTCGGTGACGAACGCCTCGTCGACGTCGAGTACTCTCGCCGCTTCGAGACAGCTCTCGAAGAGCGTGCGGGCCAGCTGGGTGTCCATCGCCGGTCCGGCACAGACCGACGTCTCGCTCCCGTCCGGGGCCTCGAACGCGTTCTCCGGCGATATCGAGGGGACGGTCACGAGCCAGCCCTCGTCGGGGTGTTCGACCAGGAAATCCAGCAGGAACTCGGCGGCCTCGCGCATGACCGGATACGCCCGTTCTTCGAGGAAGGTGTCGTCGCCGGTGAACCGGTATCGCTCCCAGAAGTGCAGCGAGAGCCAGGCCGCGCCCGTCGGCCAGAGCCCCCAGAAGGCGCCGTCGACCGGCGCGGTGTTGCCCCACCGGTCGGTGTTGTGATGGACCACGAACCCGTCGCAGTCGTAGTGTTCGTCGGCGAGACGACGCCCCGGTTCCCGCAGCGACTCCACCAGGTCGAACAGCGGTTCGTGACACTCCGAGAGGTTACACACCTCCGCCGGCCAGTAGTTCATCTCCAGATTGATGTTCGTCGTGTAGCCCGAATTCCACGGCGGGTCTATCTCCTCGTTCCAGATGCCCTGCAGGTTCGCCGGGAGCCCCCCGGGACGGGAACTCGTGATCAGGAGGTACCGACCGTACTGGAAGTACAGCGCGACGAGGTCGCTGTCGGCGGCACCGTCACGGAAGGCGTCGAGTCGTTCGTCGGTCGGCCGGTCCACCGGCTCGCCGAGGTCCAGTCGGACGCGGTCGAACAGTTCCCGGTGGTCGTCGACGTGGCGGTCGTGGAGCGTCTCGATCGAGTGGTCGCTCGCGTCGTCGAGTCGGGACTCGCACGCGGTCCTCGGGTCCTGGTCGTCGTCGGTCGCCCCGTCGAGCAGGAGGACGAACCCGTCGGCCCCAGTGACGCGGAGTTCGTCGTCTTCGGCGCTCACCTCGCCGCCCTCGACGGACGTCACCCGGGCCCGGACGTCGAACTCGACGCCCCACCCGCCGACGTCGTCCGGGCTGATATCGGAGCGTGGCAGGTCGACGACGCCGCCACGGAGGACGATCTCGCGGTCACCCACGGTCGTCGACCGCGCGTCCTGCTGGCGGTCGAGTGCGATCGCACAGTCGATATCGCCCGGCCCCTCGGTCTCGACGCGAACCGCCGCGACGTCGTCGGCCGCGGAGACGAAGACGTCCCGTCGCACCGTCGTCTCCCCGAACGTACACTCCGTCGTGGCGGTCGCCGTCTCCAGGTCCAGTGACCGGCGATAGTCCGCGCTGGGGCCCTCCGGGTTCCGGAACCGGAGTCGGAGGTCGCCGGCCGTCTGGTACGGTCGGAGCCGCGGCGGCCGCCCGAGCATCGACTCGTCAGCGAGCGCCTCGGCGTCCCCGTGGCGGCCGTCGAAGACGAGTTCTCGTACCTCCTCGAGGGCCTCGCCCGCTTCGGGGTTCGTCCGGTCGACGTGACCGCCGCTCCAGATCCGTTCGTGATTCAGCTGTATCCGCTCGTCCTCAGGTGATCCGAACACCATCGCGCCGAGGCGACCGTTGCCGACCGGGAGCGCTTCGGTCCACTCCGTCGCCGGGTCCGCGTACCAGAGCCGCCGTCCGTCGGTGTGGCCCCCAGCGGCAACGTCACTTCGCTGTAAATCACCGCTCGACCGATCCATGCCACCATCTGTACCCCCTCTCGGTATCAAAGTACCGGCACGGGGAGAGGGACCTCTCGCGAAGTCCCGCGGCCCGCCACCTGCTCTCCTGTTCCTCCAGGGGGAACGATCCGGTGTCGAGATCCCGGTCTGGGGCGAAACGATCCGCGGTCTGTCGTTCGACAATCTACACGTGCCGGGTTCTCGAACCGAAATCGGGGTTCTCACCGATCGTCGAGAACGTTCCCGGTACGGGAACTGTCGACGGTCGTAGCGGTCATCGTGGCTTCGCTGTCGCTCGGTGCGGGCGTTCGCTCTTCGACGGACCGAGCGTCCGCCGTTCGTTTCGAGGGAGAGCCAGCCGGAGCGAATTCGAGCTCTCCCGTACCGTGCCTGTAATTCCGGTCTTCGTCAGTAGCAATTACACCACTAATATTGTAAGGAAGATGAAGTACGTTGCACACGCACCGGTTAGAGTGTTCGCTTCGCGTAGCACAGGAATACAGGGAATATTGCGGTTTTTCGGGTGTATCGGCCAGTATCTTCGGTACGTTTGCGGGTAAATTTTGTTCCTCTGTGGGGAACAGTGTGGGCGAGTTCGCGTCGGGATCACTCCACGATCCGGGAGAGCGAGTCGTCGAGATCCGCCCTGCTGGGTCGAGTGCAACAAAACAGTTAATGCGGAAATGACTGTAGAAGGGACCGACATGGCCGAATCTTCGGACCCAATAGCGGTCGGCGTGGTCGGCGTCGGCAGTCTCGGTATCCGACTGGCGCGACAGTTCGACGAACTGGACGGCTCCGAACTGGTCGCACTGGCCGACGTCGACGCCGAGGGACTGGACGCGGCGGGTCAGGAACTGTCGGTCCCGCCCGCCGACCGGTACACCGACTACGAGACGATGCTCGAGGAGGCACCGCTCGACGCCGTCGGGATCGCTACCCCCAACGGGTTGCATCGCGACCAGACCATCGCCGCGCTCGACCGGGACCTGCACGTCATGTGCGAGAAACCGCTGGCGACGAACGTCGAGGACGCCCACGAGGTCGCCCAGCACGCCGAAGCGAGTGACCGGACGGTGATGGTCGGCTACCAGCGCCATCTCAACCCCGCGTACGAAGTCGCTCGCGAGCGCTGGGCACTCGGCGACAACGACCCGCGATTCATCACGGGCGAGATCACCCACGACTGGCAGTCGTACTACGAGAAGATGGAGAACTGGCGGATGGACCCGTACCTGAGCGGCGGCGGCCACCTCCTCAACGTCGGGACGCACGTCATCGACGCCATCCTCTGGACGACCGGGTTGACCCCAACCCACGTCAACGCCTACGTCGACTTCCACGACGACGACCAGATCTTCGACAAGCAGTCCTCGATCATCGTCGAGTTCGACAACGGCGCCGTCGCCAACGTCTCGGACACGGGGATGGTCGCCCGGACCCGCGAGCACGTCCACATCTGGGACGAGGAGGGGGCAGTGTATCTGGAGGGACGGGAGTGGGACGAGCGGTTCGTCACGACGATCGACGCCGACGGAACCGAACACGACCCGTACAACGACTACGAGCGCTGGCTGAGCAAAGGACGCGCGTTCCTGGAGGCGGTCGAGACGGGTGACGAGCCGCCCGCGACGGTTCAGGACGGGCTGCGTTCGGTGGTTATCACCGAGGCCGCCTATCGGTCTGGTCGTCAGAACGAACGCCTCTCGCTCGCCGAGGAGTATCCCTACCTCGACTGGATTACTGAGTGACGATTTCTGGATTCAGGGCGTCGTAGCGCTGTTTTCTCGTCGGTCCCGTGTTCGCTGTCGAACGAGACAGGCAGGGGTTGCACTAGCATCGGGTTCAGCAGGAAACAGTGTCGACACAAGTCGATTCGAGGACCGCACCGCAGTCGACGTGGTGGATTGAAAGCCCTCGGGGCGCTCGCGGGTCGCTAAATCGGATATCCTCGCTTCGCTCGGATAGGGCCGATTTACCGACTGAAGTGGACGCGAGCGCCCCTCGCCCTTTCAGTCCGCCAGGGAAAATAACGTTTCACAGGCCGTCTCGACGTGGATTGTTCGGTGGCCGATGCCACAAACAGATCCCTGGCGGACTGGAAGGGCGAGGCGGGGTCGCGGCGAACGGAGTGAGCGGAGTCGCCTGCGCGGGCCACTATCCGCGCGAGTGCGGCGCGGTGCGGGTGTTCGAGCGCAGATATCCCGCGCAGCGACCGCGAGCCCGCCGAGGGCTTCCATCTCACGATCGCCACTGCGGTTGCGGGAGCTGTCCCGACACGAATCGTTACTCTGCCGGAGCCGAGACTACCAGCGAGAGACTATCCCACTGTTTGCATCGTCCCGTTCGGGAACACCCGGAGGCGCTGGTCGGCCTCGATCGAGTCGAACGTCCGCTCCGTACCGTCGGGCCACACAACCTCGATCTTCCCGACCTCCTCACTCTCACCGAGGCCGAAGTGGAGCACTCTGGTGTCCTGGGACTGGTAGTCCGACTTGGCATTCACGACGCCGAACTGGCTGGTCTCGCCGGCAGTCACACTGACCTCCGCACCGATGGCAGTCGAACCTCCGGAATCGAGGACGCTGACCTGGAGGCTGTGTCGGCCGTCGAGTTCGTCGGCGTTGTTCTCGTAGAGCCTGAATGCGCCGTCGTACGTCGAGACGACCAGGTCGACGTCGCCGTCGCGGTCGAAGTCGAGTTGACCGACGCCGCGGCCGTTCGTCTCCTCGAACCCGAGTTCGGAGGCGTCCCGGCTCGTGAAGTTCCCACCTGTGCGCTCGAACACCATCGGGTAGGTGTAGTGAGGGTCCTCGTCGTCGATGCGGACGACGTCCTGGGTCGCGTGGAACAGGTCGCGGTCGGCGTCGTTGTCGAGGTCGGCGTGGACGGCCGCCCAGCCCCAGCCACCCTCCTTGACGCCGTACGAGCCGCCCGCGAACTCGAACTCGCCGCCGTCGCGGTTGAGCATGAGGTTGTTGCCCTCGATGCGCTTCGAGCGGAGGACGAACGCGAAGTAGCGCTGGAGTCGCGCGCGCTTCTCGGCCGAGATGTTCGCCTCGTCGACCGGGAAGTAGATGTTCGTCACGAAGACGTCCGCGCGGGCGTCCCCATCGAAGTCACCGATCTCGGAGGACATCCCGTTGCGCGAGGTTTCGGCACCCATCACGACGCGCTCGAACGTACCGTCGCCCTGATTCCGATAGAGCGTGTCGTTGTTGAAGTCGTTGGCCACGTGGAGGTCGGGGCGGCCGTCGCCGGTCAGGTCGACGAAACTCGTCGCGAGACTCCAGTGGGCGCCCGCGATGCCAGCCTCGCCGGTCACGTTCACGAAACCGTCCTCGGTGTTCTCGAAGAGGAGGTTCGGAGCGCCGTTGTCCTCTGCGACGTAGCCACCCTCGGGGTGGAGGAATCCTTCGGGCGTCGTCTCGGCCCAGTCGCCGTACTGGGCGACGAACACGTCCAGGTCGCCGTCACCGTCGTAGTCGGCCGTCGAGGCTCCGACCGCGACGCCCATCTCGACGCCGAGGCCGTTATCCGCCCGTTCGAATCCGTCGCCCGTGTTCCGCAAGAAGACCGCCTCGCCGTTGCGGGGCAGGAGCAGGAGGTCCTCCCGGCCGTCGTCGTCCGCGTCGAAGAAGTGTGCGCCCTGCACGGTCATCTCGACGTCCGGCAGGTCGCCCGAGCGCTCGAAGGACCCTTCCGTGTTCTCGAAGAGTGCGGGTTCCTCCCCGCCGATGGCGAGTACGTCGGGCCAGCCGTCGTTGTCGTAATCGGTCACGTAGACGCCCGAGTCACCGTTGCCGACGCCCGACGCCTGTGCCTCGTAGTCGAGCCCCGCGCTCTCGGTGGCGTTCTCGAAGCCCCACTCGGTACCGCCGACGAACCCGCCGACGCCGCCCGAACACCCCGCGAGTACGAGGAGTGCAACGACCGCCAGAATCCCTGCGTTACGTCGCATCTGCATCCGTACGTTGCGTCGCATCAGCACCCGTACGTTGCGTCGCATCCGTTCACTCCCTGTCCGGCCGCGGTGTTGGAAGTGCTCTGTGTTCGCGCGGCGGGATCAGGAACGTCGCCCGCGAGCGCGTCTCCAGGTAGTCGATTATCCCGTGGTGTGCGTCGGCGACGTCGGTGTCGTACTCGTCGGGATTCATCGCCTTGCGCGTCTCTATGAAGTCCTCGATCCCCTCCTGGACCGAGGTGAAGTTGAAGCCCGTGACGCCCTCCTCGGCGACGTCCGTCGCGACGCCCTCCGACCGTCGCAGGATGGTGGGTTCGAAGTCGTCGTTGCGGGCCGTGGCCGTCTTCGCGGTGTGGCCGATCCGGTCGTGGTGATGGGACCGCTCCTCGACGGTGTCGGCCATCTCCTCGGTGACGCCGCTGTCGCCGCCGAGCGGTTCGCCCGTCTCGCCGATGTCGCCGTGTGGGTGTTCGGTGCTGAACATCAGGTCTTTGCGCGCCGCGTCGTCGTTGTCGTACCAGCGCCCCAGGTCGATCCGCAACCGGGAGACGGCCTGGGTCGTCGCGCCGTCGAAGGGCCCGCCCGAGATCGTGACTGCGTCTTCACTGGGGAGGCTGTCCCTGAAGCCGGACTTGTACCCCATCGACAGCGGCGCGTGGTCGGGGATGCGCTCCTCGTCCAGTTTCTCGGCGGGGAGTCCCTTTCCGACGACGCCGGTCCGCCGCTCGGCCTTCTCGAAGATACCCTCGAACGTCGCGGACACTTCGACCCCGTTGACCGTGTCGACCTCGCCGAACAGGGCCTGTTCCGCGCCGAGGAGGACCGACCCGAAGTCGGCGGTGAGGACGAGCAGCGCGTCGTAGTTGTCGGCCTTCTCGGGGTCCTCGCCGACGGCCGAGAGGACGTCTTCGGGACGCTGGAGGTCGACGCTCTCGGGGAGGTCCGTCTCGAAGCGGTCGAAGTACGTCGGCGAGTAGCCGAGTGTCGTCACGAGTCCCTGGTTGATCGAGGCGCCGATGTCCCCACCGGTGCCGCGCTGGTAGGCCCGATCGAGGGTTTCGAGCGCCGACTCGACCGTTTCGCGGTCGGCCTCGGTCGGTGCGCCCGACCCCGCGTAATCGAGAAAGAGCAGGACCTGGTGTTCCGGGAGCACGGTGTTCCCGTGTGCGTCGCGGACGATGTACTGGCCCCACGCGTGCTGTCGCCGCGGAAGTTGCGAGAGGTCGTCCGGTCCCTGCGGGAACTCGGGTTCTTTCGCCGCCGCGGTCCCACCCTCCCAGTTCAGACAGGCACTCAGCGCGCTCGTCCCGCCGATCGCCACCGCCGCCTTGACGAACGTACGACGGTCTAGACCCCGGGAGTCATCCGGTGACATACCCCACTGTTTGCCGAGGGCTGTCTTAACCTTTGTCCGACGAACTTAACGCTCGCAAGCGAGCGTTGCGTTCGTCGAATGGAGGCAGTTGGTGCCGGCCACGTCGCTCGTGCTCTGCTGAGACCTGGCGGTCTCAGCGCCGCACTCGCTTTGTTTCGTGGGAATTTCGCAGTCGACTACGAGGGCCGCGACCGGGGTCGCGGGCCGAACGTGGCCGGCACAACCCCCCTTACCGCGAGCGAAGCGAGCGGTAAGTTCGTCGCCTGAATCGAACACTGTCTGAGAACCGTTCGACATCCAGTAGTTTCCCTGATCACTCTGGATTCCCGACTATCCACAGGAGAGCGTCGGATTCAGCGGCGCGAACATCCCCCGCGGGTTCGCACGGAAGAACCAGGCGTGCAGGCCGTAGTGTCGGCGCTGGTCGGTCTTCGGGCTGTGGCCGTCCGCCGGCCCGTGGAACTCCTGACCGAAGAGCGTCGGCGGCTCGTCTGTCTCAGAGACCGGCACGTACCACTCCGCGCCGACGAGCTGGTAGGTCCACGCCTGGGTCAGCCGGTAGAGCAGGACCGGCGGTTTCTCGGGGTCGGTTCCGCCGGTGCCGTCGGTGCCGTCCCTGACGAACGCGACGCCGTAGCCGCCGTCGTCGGTCGCGATGCACTTCTCGGTGTTCGTGTAGCCGTTCCCGTCGACCTCGCTGCCCACTGCGTACTCGTCGAGCGCCGCTCTCACTGGCTCGATCCGGTCGACCAGTTCCGGCGGGTCGACGGCCGCGTTGTACCGCGCGAACAGTCCGTCGGGGTTCTCACGGAAGAGCCACGCGTGGAGGGCGTAGTGTTCGGGGACGAACGCCGTCTCGCTCTCGTAGGGGCCCGAAAGCTCCCGGCCGAACAGCGACGGCGGGCCGTCCCGTCCCTCTGTCGGAGCGAACCACTTCAGCCCGAGCGGTTCGTACTGGCCGTTCGCGGTGAGTCCGTAGAGTATCGCCTGGGGCTGTTCGGGGTCGAGTTCCCGTACCTCCGTGTTCACGAACGGGATCCCGAGGACGCCGTCGTCGGTCCGGACGTACGTCCCCGCCGTCTGGTATCCCTCGTCGATCGCCGTCGCGACGTCCGAGAACCGGGACAGCGACTCCTCGTGTTCGCGGAGTTGCTCGGCCGGACTCGGCGGGCTGAGAGCGTCCAGACAGCCGGTCAACCCCGCCGAGACGGCGACTGCACCCGATCCCAGGACAGCACGGCGTGAGAACCGCCGGGTCATGTCCCGTCGTTGGCCCCCCCGGCATAAGAAGACGGGGGTCGGGACCGCAGCGAGACCGACCGGCCGATCGTGGTGCGACCGCCCAACATCAGCAGTGACTGCGACCGGGCGCTACCGCTCGGTGAGTTGCGAGATGCGGAGTTCTCCGGTCTTCTCGCGGGTGAGGTCCAGCCCTTCGATCTTCCTGATCGTGAACTCCCCGAGGACGTTGATCTCGTTGCCCTCCTCGAGGTGGCCGCCGACGGTCTCCTCGCCGTCGTAGGCGGAGACGTGGAGGTGCGGTTCGCCGTCGGCGATGACGCCCTCGACGTTGGTGACCTCCCAGGCACCCTCGCGCTCGACCTGCGTGTTGCGCGCGTCGGGGTCGCTGATGTCCGTCGTGTGGACGTAGTGGAAGTTGAAGTTCGAGAGCGTCCCGATGCCCGAGACCACCGCACCGGTTTCGATGTCGTGGTCGTCGATGGCCTCGCGTAGCGACTCCAGGACGAGGTCGCCGGGTTCCAGCTGTACGATGACGTATCCGTCGTCGGATTCGAACGAATCCATACGCGAACTCTCCACCGCGGGCACCAAAAATCCACGGTGCTCCCGTCCACGCTCCCCGGGCGTACAGTGCGGTCGGCCGCACTCTCCGTGGGCACCGCTCGAACTGGTCGGCCGAAGTTCCGTGACCGTGATTTTTATACTGGCGTCGGGTAATGCTCAGTCGATGACCGACCAGACGGCTGCTTTGGACGTGACAGCGTACGGTGCGACCGGCGACGGCGACGAGCGCGACACCGAGGCGCTCCAGGCGGCCCTCGACGCGTGTGCCGGGAGCGGCGGCACGGTGACGGTCCCGCCCGGCGAGTACCTGACCGGGCCGCTCCGGGTGGGCGACGACACGACCCTCGACCTCCAGGCGGGTGCGACGCTCAGTTTCGTCCGCGACCACGAGGCGTTCCCGTCGATGGCGAGCCGCTGGGAGGGGTGGAACAAGACCGGCTTCCACCCGTGTCTCCTCGTCGACGAGGCCGAGAACGTCGAGATCACCGGCCGCGGGACAGTCGACGGCCAGGGCGACTACTGGTGGGACTTCTACGGCGTCGACGACCGGGACCTCCCCGAGAGCCTGGCCGAGCGACTCGCCGAGTTCGCCGAGGCAAACGACAAGGACGACGACGTCAGTAGCTTCACGCTGCGACCGCCGCTCTTCCAGGTCTACCGCTCGGAGAACGTCAGCGTCTCCGGGATCACCCTGAAGAACTCGCCGTTCTGGAACACGCACGTCCTCTACTCGAAGAACGTCACGATTACCGACGTCAACATCGAGAACCCTCACGACGCACCCAACGGCGACGGCATCGACATCGACTCCTCGCGGTTCGTCCGGATCAGCGACACCTACATCAACGCCGGCGACGACGCCATCTGTATCAAGTCCGGCAAGAACGAGGAGGGACGACGCGTCGGCGAACCCGCATCGCAGATCACCGTCACCAACTGCACAATCGAGGCCGGCCACGGCGGCGTCGTCATCGGGTCGGAGATGTCCGGTGACGTCCGCGACGTGACCGTCTCGAACTGCACCTTCACGGACACTGACCGCGGGATCCGCATCAAGACCCAGCGCGGCCGCGGCGGCGTCGTCGAGGACCTGCGCTTCGATACGATCGTCATGCGCCGGGTCGCGTGCCCGTTCACGATGAACGGCTACTACTTCATGGACATCGACAGCGACCCGGTCGACGTCGACGAGGGGACGCCGATGGTCCGCAACGTCTCCTTTTCCGATATTACCGCACGCGACGTCGAGAGTGCGGGCTTTCTGGCCGGGTTGCCCGAGCGGCGTTTCGAGAACCTCTCGTTCTCGGACGTCGAGATCGACGCCACGCGCTCGCTGGACGCGACTGACCTCGATCCGGCGATGGCGGACAACTACGACCAGCGCCACGGCTTCTTCTGCAAGTCCGTCGACGACGTCTCCTTCGAGAACGTCCGGATCCGGGCTGCCGACGCGCCCGCGATGGCTTTCGAGGATACCGGATCGGTCCTGGTCGACGGGGTCCGGGCGACGGGCGACCAGTCCTCGCCGGTCGTCGACGCCGCCGAAGTGGACGAACTCCTGGTCCGAAACTGCGACGGCCAGGACGTCGAGGGGCCGTTTCTGCGAGTCGACCCGTCCGGGACGCGACGTGTCTCGCTCCGGGGGAACCACGGCGACCTCCGGTGACGGTCCTCGACACCCGCTCACAGGCCTGTACCCGACGGCGACTCTCGGCGGTATCGCCCGCCACGACCCAGCGGATTCACAACCCGGTTCTCGCCCATTATCAGCGACCACCACTGGGTGGACAAAATTTTTAACCACTGACATCATAGACGGTCTCAATGGGCGCAACCCGGCGGACAGAGGATTCGATTGCCGCCTCGTTACGGGACCACGTAACGGGGCCGGTTTCGAGAGCGACGGCCGTCGTCGCGGCGGAGTTCGCGGAGGTCGACGCCGAACGGGAGGCGTTCGAGGCGTTCGAGGACCGCGTCGCTGGGATCGACACGGTCTCGATGTCGCGTTCGACGCCGGCGAGTCAGCGCCCCGGCCTCGTGCAGGCCCGTCCCCAGTGTGCCGAGCGGGTCCGAAACGCGTTCCGGGAGACGGTGATGAGCGTCGACCACTACGACGACCTCTACGGTGAGACCCTCGAGGAGCACTTCGCGGCCGAACTGTCGCCCGACCTCCTCGCGGGACTTCGGGAAGGTGCGGGTTCGCAGTTCACCGACCTGTACAAGCGGACGCTCCTGGGCGCCATCGAGACTGCGATCGACCAGCGCGAGACGTTCTGTGAGATCCTCGACAACGAGCGGGCGTCGCTCGAATCCTGTGGCGAAGCACTCGAGGCCCTGGTCGACGACCTCGACGGGACCCGCGTTCGGCCACAGAACCGTTCCGAATTCGCGGACGCGCTCGACGAGGTCGCCCGCCAGCGTCAGGAGACCTTCGCCGGCCGCACGTCGTCACCGCGGACGGACGGTCACGACCTCTGTAACTACCTCTACGGTGACTGTGAGTGGACCTATCCCGTGCTGACGGCGGTCACGCGACTCCGTGGCACCGTCAACGGACTCGTCGCGTAAGGATCGTCGGTTATCGTCGCGTCGTCGACGTTTTCGTCGCGTCATCGACGTCATCGTCGCGTCGTCTACGTCGCCGCAGTTCTGAACGACTCTCTCGGTTTCAGACGCCGGCTCAGACGTGGGCCCAGCCGTCGCGCTCGGCCGACTCGTAGGCGGCGTCGAGGACGCGCAGGAGCTGGACGGCGTCGTCGACGGTGGCCGGCACGTCGCCCGTCTCGTAGCCCTCGAAGTAGGCCTCGAAGTAGTCCTGGACGTAGTCGCCCCAGGCGGGGAAGCGGTCGTAGGTGAACTCGTAGTCGATGGTTCGGCGGGGAGCGCCGGTCCAGTCGTCGTGGTCGGCAGTGAGTTCGAGCGGCACAGTGGGTTCGTGCTGGAGGGAATCGTGGTGGACGGGCGTCTGGGCCTGGGCGTCGGTGCCGTAGATCCCGAGGTGGGTGTCCTTGCCGCGTTCGTCGAGGTAGTAGCCGGTGTGATACGTGCCGAGGACGCCGCCTTCCGTCTCGAACTGGAGGACAGCACCGGCATCGACGTCACACTCCTCGGCGTCGTGGAACTGTGCGTTGACCCGCTCGATGGGGTCGTCGAGCACCCACGGCATCATGTCCACCCAGTGGGGACCGATCCACTGGAGGGCACCGCCGCGACTGGTGGCCTCGTCGTAGATGTAGTGGTCCGTATTCCGGTAGGCGAGCTGGCTGGCGTTGAACCGACCCTGGACGGTCCAGATGTCGCCGAAAAAGCCCTCCTGGACGCGCTCGCGCAACTCCATCGTGATGGGGTTCTTCCGGTAGAAGGTGGTCGGCGAGACGGTGACGCCCGCGTCGTTGGCCTGCTCGGCGATGGATTCCAGATCCGCCGCCGTACGGCCGATGGGTTTCTCGCTGACGACGTGGACGCCGTGGTCGACGGCCGTCTCGACGATACCGGGTGTCTCGTCGTTGCGATAGGTGATCCAGACGACGTCAACGCCGCTGTCGGCGATCAGTTCGTGAGGATCCTCGTAGGCCGTCGCGCCCGCAACGAGGTCGGCGGCGTCCTGGCCTTCCGTGGTAATCTCGTCCGGTCGCTCGTCCATCGCGGCGATGTTGGCAACCTCGATCGACTCACCGGGTTCGCAAACGGCGGTGATGTCGACGTCGAGGCCGCTCGCGATCGCGAAATACGGGTCTCGATGGTGGTGGTCTACGCCGATGTAACCGACTGTCGTCGCCATACGGGAACCACACCCAGCAGGGACCAGTAGGTTGGGATGCCGGAAACCTTTGCTTCGGGACGCGAGTCGTACCACGGGCTGTCCCGGGAGCTGATTCGCGTCACGGGGACGTCCCGGGAACCTATTTATGCCGTCGCACACACCGTAGACGTATGGATCCGGCAGTTCCCGAGTCAGAGATACGGCGGGCCTGCGGCGAGACGGAGTTCCCCGAGCTGGGCGTGATCGAGCAGGTCTGGGACGTCGACCCGATCCCGACCGACGAGGTCACGGACCGCGCGGCAGCGGCAGTCGACGCGCTCGATTTCGACAGCGTCCCCGAGGGGGGCGAGGTCGCGGTCGGCGCCGGCAGCCGCGGCATCGCGAACCTCCCCGAGATCGTCGGCGGCGTCGTCCGCGGCGTCCGCGAGCAGGGCTACGACCCCTTCGTCTTCCCCGCGATGGGGAGTCACGGCGGCGCGACCGCCCAGGGTCAGCGCGAGAAACTCGCGACGCTGGGCGTCACCGAGGAGTCGGTCGACTGTGAGATACGGGCGACGATGGACGTCGAGCAGGTGGGGACGACCCCCGAACGCGACGTCGCGGTCTACGCCGATGCGTACGCTGCAGCGGCCGACGCCATCGTCATGACCAACCGGATCAAGCCACACACGGACTTCACCGGCGAGGTCGAGAGCGGGCTCTCGAAGATGCTGGTCATCGGGATGGGCAAACAGCGCGGCGCGAAGATGGCCCACGACTGGGCGGTCGACTGGAGCCTGCGGAACATGCTCCCCGAGATCGCCACCCAACTGCTGGAGGCGCTCCCCGTGGCGGGCGGCGTCGCCATCGTCGAGGACGAACACGACGATACGACCCTGATCGAGGGCGTCCCGGCCTCCGGCTTTCTCGACCGCGAGCGGGAACTCCTGGAGATGGCCAGAGCGCGGATGCCGACGCTCCCCTTCGAGGAACTGGACGTACTCGTCGTCGACCAGCTCGGCAAGGACATCAGCGGCCAGGGGATGGACACCAACGTCACCGGCCGGCGCCACTTCACCATCGCCGAACCCGAGCCCGAATCGCCCGACATCAAGCGCGTCTACGCCCGCTCGCTCACGTCGAAGACCCACGGGAACGCGATGGGGATGGGCGCGGCCGACTTCGTCCACCAGGACATCGCGGAGACGGTCGACACCTCCAAGTCGCTCATCAACGCGATCACCGCGAGTACGGTTCGCGGGGTCCGGCTGCCGCCGGTGGTCGAGACCGACCGGGCCGGACTGATCGCAGCCCTCGGGACGATCGGTCCGGTCGCGGGACCCGAGGCGAGAGTGCTACGCGTGACCGATACGATGCGCCTGGAACGGTGTTACGCGTCGGCACCGCTCGTCGAGGAAGCGCGAGAGCGTGACGACCTGCGAGTCGTCGAAGAGCCCGTCCCGGTTCGATTCGACGAGGACGGCCGGTTCGCGGCCGCCAGTCCCGACTGAGGCTGTCACCGCCGCCCGACGAACGCAACGCTCGCCCCGCGAGCGTTAAGTTCGTCGCCTACAGTTCGAGGTCGGGAACGGTGAGTCGCTCGCCCCGGTCCCAGGACTCGTACCCGAGTTCGGCGAGCTGGACGCCTTCAGCGCCCGAGAGGAAGTCGTAGGGGAACGGTTCGTCGGCCACCTGGTGGCGGATGAACAGCTCCCACTGCTCTTTGAACGCGTTCTCGAAGGTTCGGTTGTCGGGGACCTCGGTCCAGTCCTCGGCGAACTCGTGGTCCTTGGGCTGGTCGGGGTTCCAGACGGGCTTGGGCGTCGTGGCCTGGCCCTGGACGGTACACTCGCGGAGGCCGGCGACGGCGCTGCCCTCGGTGCCGTCGACCTGGATCTCCAGGAGGTCGTCGCGGTTGACCCGCGTCGCCCACGAGGCGTTGACCTGCGCGACGACACCGTCTTCGAGTTCGAAGGTGGCGTAGGCGGCATCGTCGGCAGTGGCCTCGTAGGGCTCGCCGTTCTCGTCGACCCGTTCGGGGATGTGCGTCTTGCCGAGACACGACACCGTCTCGACGCTCCCGAAGAGGTTCTCCAGGACGTAGCTGAAGTGGGCGAACATGTCGTCGATGATGCCGCCGCCGTCCTCGGCGCGGTAGTTCCACGAGGGGCGATTGGCGGGCTGGCCGTGGCCCGTGAACACCCAGTAGCCAAAGTCGATGTTGACCGAGAGGACGTCGCCGAAGAAGCCTTGGTCGAGCAGGCGCTGGAGTTTCATGATGCCCGGCAGCCAGAGTTTGTCCTGGACGATACCGTGTTTGACGCCCGCTTCTTCCGCGGTCCGGGCAAGATCCATCGCGGTGTCGAGGTCGGTCGCCAGCGGCTTCTCGCAGTAGACGTCCTTGCCGGCCTCGATAGCCTTCTCGACGGCCTCGGCCCGCCGGGGTGTGACCTGGGAGTCGAAGTAGATCTCCTCGTCGCCGTCGAGGCAGTACTCCAGGTCCGGGTCGGCTTCCCAGCGCTCGACGCCGTGTTCCTCGGCGAGTCGCTGTAATTTCTGTTCGTTGCGCCCGACGAGGACGGGTTCCGGGACCACGCGCTCGCCGTCGGGCAGTTCGACGCCGCCTTCCTCCTGCAGCGCCAGGATCGACCGGATGAGGTGCTGATTCGTCCCCATCCGGCCGGTGACGCCGTTCATGATGATACCGATCTCTCTCATGTGTGCTCGTCAGTGGTGTTTCAGGTACGTCGAACATAAGCGTATGGAAACGTCGACGGCTCGCCGGGACTTGCGTCGTGGGATCCGGTGTAAGTTCGACGACCTGTCGGTCGTGGGAACTGGGGTTGGTAGCGGACGTACGGACAGTGTCGTCGTCGCCGTCGGTTACTGTCCAGTCGGCTGATCCAGTTCGTTCTGCTATACGCTGTATCTAATATAATAAATCCATTACGATTAGAAAATTACCAGAAATAGATGAAGAAATATTCGAATAGACCGTTCACGAGTCTCCCGAGGAGGATGGGATCGATTCTACGGCATAGAAGACACTTTTCATCCAGGAATACCTTGTAGAAGGCTACGATATCGGATATAATCGCCCCAGTTATCGGCGACTGTAGACCGAAGTTAGACTGCGCTATCAAAAGCCGCATCGGACAGCCGCCGAAGCCGAGAGATCCGACGAAAAAGCGTGTCACGACGAGCTCAAACCAGGCGAGCGAAGATGGACGCCACAGTACTCCGTGTCGATCAGGCCGAGAAATCTATTCGAGCAGCGTTTAGTCCCCGTGTTTTCCGCCTGGCACGCTATCTAGGGTCGAACTTTTCGGCCAACACAACCGGGCGTATCTACTCGGGGCGATCGCCGAAGCCGGCGAGTGATTTTTCTCACGGATCACCGACTAGGTCACTGTCGACCGCGAAATACATATTTTCCTTTACTATCATTGGATTCAGATATGATCCAGTCATTGTGTTCGACGGATCAACCGAATTTCCAGGGGTCAGCCGGCACGGACCTGGCGGCTCGTGGCGGCCTCGCTTTCGCCGCGTCCTCCGTATTCGCCGGAACTCGATCCGGTTGCGGCTCTCGACGGATCGCCCACCGCGATCGGCACTGCTCTCGACCAGCGTGCCTGCCTGATAGCGAGATATCAGTGCTATCGACTGCTATAGACTCTCACATACCATTCCGATTCTCGGGATAAAAAGGTGGCAGAACCGTTCACTGCCACAATCTATTTGCGGTTGTAACGAAACTGGAATCACATGGCGTTTGAGCTGGCGATCTCGGGAGACACTGTACTCAACGATGGGATTTCGTCCTGCGAGAACGAACGATTTCTAGAACTTATCGAGCAGACACGGGACGCCGATGTCGCGTTGACACACCTGGAGACGACGTGTCACGACTACGACGAGTCCGAAGTGTATCCGGCCGCGATGTCGGGCGGAACGTGGATGCGGGCTCCGAGGACTACCGGTGAGGAGTTGCGCTGGGGTGGGTTCGATATCGTCTCACACGCATCCAATCACGCGCTGGACTTCTCCTATGGCGGCTTGCGGGAAACCTGGGAGGTACTCGACGAGGCTGGCGTCGCACACGCTGGTACTGGTGAAAATCTGGCGGGGGCACGCGAACCAGCGTTTGTCGACACTGACGAAGCCCGGGTTGGGCTCGTATCCATGACTTCTTCCTTTACACCCTGGGGACGGGCGGGTGCAGCCAGACGGGATATGCGGGGCCGCCCCGGCGTCAACCCGCTCCGCTTTACCTTCCAGGTCGACGACGAGACGTTCGACGCGATCCGGACAGCCGGAACGTCACTCGGACAGATCGTCGTGGAGGAAGAAGAGACGCTGACGGTGACAGATCCCGCCTCCAGGAACACGACACGCCGATTCGAGCGGTCCGACGACCAGGAGACACACCGGGGACTCCATTCGCGGGACCGAGAAGAAAATTTGCGAGCCATCTCCTGGGCGGAGACAGAGGCCGACGTCGTCGTCGCCCATATCCACACCCACGAATTCAGAATCGGTGGCCGAGTCACCCAGCCCCCGGAATGTCTGGAAACCTTCTCGCGGGCCTGTATCGACCACGGTGCTGACGTCGTGGTGTGTCAGGGCAGTCACGCCCCGACACGGGGGATCGAGATCTACGACGGGGCACCGGTCTTCTACGATCCGGGCGACTTCGTCATTATGGCCGACGCCGTGACGAGACAGCCGGCGGATTTCTACTACGCCCACGAAGAGGGGCTATCGAACCACCCGCTAGAGGCCAGCGTCGAAGAGGCCATCCAGGCACGTGGCCCCATCCGCCCCTGGGAATCCCGGACCGTCTTCAAAAACGAGCGGGAGATGCTGAGTCCCGCCGGCGGCTTCTTCCAAGGCCCCGGCAGCGTCCTCGTCCGCTGTCGATTCGACACCGCCTACGACGTCGAACGTATCGAACTCTCCCCGTTCCAGTGGCTGAGCGAACCGGAATCCCACGTCGGTGTCCCGAAGGCCGTTACGGGGGAGGCTGCCGACCGCACTCTCTCCCACGTCGCAGATCTATCCACGGAGTACGGGACGGAAATTACGATCGCCGATGACAGCGGATACGTCACCGTCTGAGACGTCTGCGTCAGAGACGTCTGCTCTCTGTACCACTGCCCCATTTCCGTGAGTGACTGGACGGTTACGACCCGTTCTCGACGACGCCCGTGTTCAGAAGCCGGTCGACTTCGGACTCGTCGAACCCGTGTTCCGAGAGGATTTCGTCGGTGTGTTCGCCTGCACGAGGTGGTTTTCTGTCGATCGAACCCGGCGTCCGAGAGAGACGGACGGGGACGTCGGCCCCGAGCACCTCCTCGCCGTCGACGTTCTCGATCTCGCGGATAGTCCCCCGCTCCCGGAGATGCTCGTCTTCCGTCGCCTCGGGCACGTCCTGTACTTCCGCGACGGGGACGCCGGCGTCGAGTAGCTGCTCGACGACCTCGTCCCGTTCGTAGTTCGAGAACTCCTCGTCCATCTCGGCGTACAGCGCGTCGCGGTTCTCCAGACGGTCGTCGTTCGTTCGGAAGCGGGGGTCCTCTTTCCAGTCTTCGCGTCCGATGCTTTCACAGAGCCGTTCCCACAGGTGCTGGAACGCGGTCGCGACGTACACCGGACCCGTCGCCGTCTCGATGACGCCCGAGGGAGCGTACGCCTCCCAGGTGTGGCCCTGCCGTTGCGGGACGCGACCGACCATGTCGTAGTAGGTGTACCACTGCGCCATGAACGTGGCCGCAGTGTCGATCAGCGAGGCCTCGACCTTCTGTCCCTCGCCGGTCCGTTCCGCGTGACGGAGAGCAGGCCAGATAGCGAAGGCCGCGTAAATGCCGGTCCCGATATCGATCGTCGAGGCGCCGACGCGCGAGGGTTTGCGGTCGGGTTCGCCGTTCATCGACATCAACCCGGAGACCGCCTGAGCGAGGGGGTCGAATCCAGGGCGGTCTTTGTAGGGGCCGGACTCGCCGTAGCCGGTGATCGAACAGTAGACCAGTGCGGGATTGATCGCAGACAGGGTCTCGTAATCGCAGTCGAGCCGTTCCATCTTCCCCGGTCGGTTGCTGTGAAGGAGCACGTCGGCGTCCTCGACGAGTCGATGCAGGACGTCTCTCCCTTCGTCGCTCTTCAGATCGAGAACGAGCGACCGTTTGTTTCTGGAGAAGTTCGGCAGGGTCGAACCCTTGGCGAACCGCCGTTCGCTCCCGCCACCGGGTGGCTCGATCGAGACGACTTCCGCCCCGAAATCCGCGAGCAGGGCCCCTGCAGACGGTCCGGCGATGGCCTGGGAGAGGTCGAGAACGGTCAGGTCCCCGAGTGGTCCGGTAGGCATAGCTGGGGGGAGTCGATGCAGTTACAAATAACCTTTGGCTGGTCCCGGGTAGTTCCGTCGGTGGCTGATACCGGGTAGTTCCGTCGTTGGCCGATCCTCGGTCGCTCCGTCGTCGTGACGGGTAGCCGATCCGGAGGCCCACCCGCGGTCCGATTCATCAAAACCTATATGCCGGTTACTAAACTTGATGAGGACATGGCAGCGCGTCCGCTAGACGACGTTACAGTACTGGATTTCTCACAGGGAGTCGCTGGTCCGGCCGCCGGGGCCTTCCTCGCCGACCTCGGGGCGGACGTTCTCGCGATCGAGCCACCTGGCGGCAAGACAGCGCGAAAGTACTCGGGGCCGAACGTCATCCCGAACATCGCACGCAACAAACGGTCGATCGTTATCGACCTGAAAGCAGACGAGAGCACCGAACTCGTGCAGAACCTCGTCGAAGACGCGGACGTCCTCTTCCACAACAATCGGCCGGGCGTCTCCGAGCGACTCGGTATCGATTACGAGACGGTCTCGGAGATCAACCCCGCGCTCGTCTACTGTTCGATCACCGGCTACGGTGAGACTGGCCCCTACAGGGATCGGCCGACTATCGATCCGCTGGCACAGGCGATGTCCGGGCTGATGTCGATGACGGGCGAACCCGACCGCAAGCCCTCGCGCATCGGTGCCTCTGTCGCCGACATCGGGACGGCGCTCGCGGCCGCGTTCGCGAGTCTCGGTGCGCTTCGACACGCGGAGCGAACCGGCGAGGGACAGAAAGTCGAGGCCTCGCTGCTCGATACAGCAGCCTCGGTCATGGGGAGCTGGTACACCGAATTCGACAAGAACGGCGAGGTCCCGACGCGGCAGGGACACACGTGGAACGCGTACGCTCCGTCGGGCGTCTTCGAGACCGCGACCGACCCGATCTACCTCGCGACGCCGCTGGAATTTCTCTGGGAACGGGTCTGTGACGCCGTGGACCGCGAGGACTGGCAGGACGACCCGCGGTTCGAGACGAGCGACGACCGCCTGGAGAACCGCGACGCGCTCCACGCCGAGATGGACGAGGAGTTCTCGAACTACGAGCGCGACGAGTTGCTCGAACGGCTCCACGAGGGTGGCGTCCCGGCCTCCGAAGTCCAGACCGTCGGCCAGGCGGCACACGACCCACACTTGCACGAACGAGGGACCATCCAGGAGGTCGAGGACGTCGACGGCGAGCAGGTCCTGGCCACCGCGACGCCGGCGCTCTTCTCGTCGACGCCCGCCACGATCGAGAGCGGCCCGCCACAGACTGGCGAACACACGCGGGAGTTACTCGCCGAACGAGGCTACGACGAGACGGCGATCGAGGACCTCATCGAGGCGGGTGTCGTCGACGCGAGCGACTGACTGACGACGGTCTATCGACGAAGGATGGGCTGCGGGCGACCGGGGTACGAACACGCTTATATACTGTGGAATGGGATCGTGGACCATGTCGGACATGCCGCTCGGGGAGTTTACGGTCCTCGACCTGTCGCAGGGCCTCGCAGGCCCGACTGCCGGTGCATTGCTCGCGGACTTCGGTGCCGAGGTCGTCTCGATCGAGCCACCGGGCGGGGGGAGCCAGCGGAAGATCGGCGAGGGGTCTGTCCTCCCCAACGTGAGCCGGAACAAGCGAGCGATAGTGGTCGACCTGAAGACGGAGGGCGGGACCGACGTCGTCCACCGACTCGTCGAGGATGCCGACGCGCTCATCCACAACAATCGGCCGGGGACGATGGAACGGCTCGACTGCGATTACGAGACGCTGTCTGCGATCAACCCCGCCCTGGTCTACTGTTCGATCACCGGCTACGGCGAGTCCGGCCCCTACAGGGACCGCCCCGGGATCGACCCGCTCGCCCAGGCGATGTCCGGACTGATGTGGACGACCGGTGAATCCGACAGGAAGCCCTCCCGTATCGGGGGCCCGACGATCGACGTCGGTGCGGGAATCCACGCTGCCTTCGCGGTCGTGACGGCGCTGTTCCACGCGTTCAGAACGGGAGAGGGGCAGAAAGTCGAGGCATCGCTGTTCGACACGGCCGCGTCGATCATGGGGAACTGGTACACCCAGTACGACATGACGGGGAGCGTGCCGACGCGGCAGGGGCACGCGTGGGGGACGTACGCGCCCTCCGGCGCCTTCGAGACGGGGACGAAACCGGTCTACGTCGCGACCCCGTTCCAGGCCATCTGGGAGAACCTCTGTGCGGCCGTCGACCGGGCTGACTGGAACGAGGACTCGCGCTTTGCCACGAACGAGGCCCGACTCGAGAACCGCGAGGCGCTCACCGACGCGATAGAGGCGGAGTTTACGAACTACGAGCGCGAGGCGCTGCTGGACCGCCTTCTCGAAGCCAGCGTTCCGGCCTCCGAACTCCAAACCGTCGAAGAGGCGGCATACGACACGCACCTGCACGAGCGCGGGACCGTCCAGCGCGTCGAAGACGTCGACGGTGAGGAAGTGGTCGCGACGGGGACGCCAGTCAGGTTCTCCGAGACGACGACCGAGATAGAGACCGTGTCACCCGCGGTCGGAGAGCACACGCGCGAGGTACTCGAGGACCACGGGTTCTCGGCCGAAGAGATAACGGACCTCTTCGAGTCATCCGCCGTCAGTGGCGACGAACGGTAGCAGTTCCGTGCCCACGGTGCCACCCGGGCGAGAGCGGCCGCGACCCCTATTCTAATGATAGTTCGAGTGGTGGATGCTAGCGTATCAATGACGTTCGACGTGGTAGTTACCGGCGACTCCATCATCAACAGAGAGGTCTCGTTCTGCGAGGACCAGCGGGTCACCTCGCTCCTGAACCGCGTCCGTGACGCAACAGTCTCGCTCACCCACCTCGAAACCGTCTGTCGCGGCCACTCCGGGGGTGGCGACGGGGCGTATCCGGCCGCGATGTCGGGCGGGACGTGGACGCGTGCGCCGGAGTCGGTCGGCGAGGAACTCTCCTGGGCGGGATTCGACGTCGTCTCACACGCGTCGAACCACGCGCTCGACTTCTCGTACGGTGGTCTCCGGGCGACCTGGAACGCCCTCGACGACGCGGCCCTCCCGTTCGCCGGCACGGGAGAGAACCTGGCGGCGGCGAGAGAACCGGCGTTCGTCGACACGTCGGCCGGGCGGGTCGGGCTGGTCTCGATGGCGTCGTCGTTTCCCGACTGGTGCCGTGCGGGCGACGCCCGACCCGACGTGCGGGGTCGACCCGGCGTCAATCCGCTCCGATACCACTACGCGGTCGGCGACGAGTCGTTCGAGCGGCTCCGCGAGATGGGGCGGACGCTCGGTCTCGTCGTCAGAGAGACGGACGAGGCGCTGACGCTCATGCGCCCGGAGTCACGGAACGCGACGACCCGGTTCGAACGCTCGGGAGACGGACGCGTTCGCCGGGTGCTCGATGCACGTGACCGCGAGGAGAACCTCCGGGCGATCGAGTCCGCGGCGATGTCCGCCGAGGTCGTCGTGGCTCACGTCCACACCCACGAGTTTCGTCTCGGTGGTGACGTGAGCGAACCGCCACGGGCACTGGAGGTGTTCGCACGCGAGTGTGTCGACCACGGCGCCGACATAGTCGTCAATCAGGGGAGTCACGCGCCGACCCGCGGAATCGAGATCTACGACGGTGCCCCGGTCTTCTACGACCCCGGGGAGTTCTTCCTCACCTCCGCTACCGTGACCCGACAGCCGAGCGACTTCTATTACGGCTACGAGGACGCCCTGGACGAGCATCCACAGGCGGCGACGCCGGCCGAGGGCATGGCCGCACGGGGGTTCGACCTCCCCTGGGAAGGGGCGGGCTTCGCCGAGGAGGACTCGATGAAAAATCCCGAGGGCGGTTTCTTCGTCGGTCCGGGGAGCGTTCTCGCCCGGTGTCAGTTCGACGACGCGGGAACGGTGACCGCGGTGGTGCTCCATCCGGTAACGTGGCGGAGCGAACCGAAGTCGCTGACCGGGCTGCCGGTCGAAGCCGAGGGCGAACTCGCAGCCGAGATCCTCCAGTACGTCGCGGAGCAATCGGCACAGTACGGGACGACCGTCGAACGCGAGGGGTCGACGGCCAGGATCGAACTCTGAGGGCGAGCCACGTTGCAGAGAGGACACGGGTCTCCTGGCAGTGCGGTCTCTCAGAGGGGTGGAGACACAGCAGTCCGGACTACGTCCCCGACTCCCCGGCACCGTCGAATTTCACCGATTCGCACGCGGCCCCCGCTTCGAACACCGATTCGCACGCGGTTCCCGCTTCGAACATCGCTTCACGCGTTCCGATCGCACTCTGCAGGGTGAGCCGTTCGGTAACCAAAATGCGTATTACGTAGTTCGGTCAAACAGTTGGGTATGAGTGGCGCGCTAGACGAGCAGCCAGTCGTAGTTGTCGGTGCGGGGCCGGTCGGCATGACGACCGCACTCGCATTGCACGCTCGAAACGTTCCAGTCACGATCCTCGAGGCGGATCCCGCCGACCGGGACCGTTCCGGGAGTCGAGCGATCTACGTCCACGGGTCGACGCTCCGGACGCTGGAACGGGTCCAGCCGGGACTCGGCCGCGATCTCGTCGACGAGGGGATGATCTGGCCGACGCGACGCACCTGCTGGCGGGGGAAAGAAGTGTTCTCGCGAACGTACGACTCGCCGGGTGGCGGCGGTGGGATACCGCCGTTCACGAGCGTCCCGCAGGTCCGCACGGAGGCGTACATGCACGAGGCGCTCGACGATTGCGGTATCGACGTCCACTGGGAGTCCGAGGTAGCGACCGTCGAATCCAGTCCGGAGGGCGTCCGCGTGGAGACGGCCGACGGCCGGGAGTGGGAGTCGCCCTACGTGGTCGGTGCCGACGGCGGCGGGTCCACCGTCCGGGACGAGATCGGCGTCACCTTCGACGGCGACCAGTCGGCGAACTCCTTCATCGTCGCGGACGTCGCGGAAGTCGAGGGCGACGGCTACCCGAACGAGCGGCTCTTCCACTACGACCACCCCGAGGTCGGCGGGCGGAACGTCCTGCTCGTCCCGTTCACCGGCGGCTGGCGCCTCGACATCCAGTGTCTCCCCGACGACGACCCGGAGGAACTGTGCACCGACGAGAACATGCGTGAGATCATCCGGACCGTGATGGGCGAGGAGTACGAGGACGAACTCACGTGGATCTCGACGTACCGGTTCCTCCAGGTGAGAGCCGACAGCTTCGTCGACGAGCACCGTCGCGTCCTCCTGGCGGGCGAAGCCGCCCACCTCCTCGCCCCCTTCGGCGCCAGGGGGATGAACTCCGGAATCGCCGACGCTGACGAGGCCGCTTCCGCCATCGCCGTCGCCAGCCGGTCGCGCCGTGACGCAGTCGCCCGCGACGAGGTCGAACTGTTCGCCGCGCGCCGGGAGAGAGCGGCCCAGTACAATCTCGACGCCGCGGGACAGGCACTGGAATATCTCCAGGGCGACGACCCCGCGACCGTCCTCCGGAAGGAGGCTGCCGCGTCGCTCGCCGACCACTTCGAGGTCGCCGGTGAGTACCTCGACGACGCACCGTACGGCCCGCACGGCGCCCCACCGATCGTTTCGACCGGGAACTACTGACGCCGGTGCCAGTCCTCGCTACGCGAACCGTCCGTTCCGGTGTCCGCGTTGACGCGTAACTCGGCTATAGCGGAGTCGAATTGGCGCGTAACTCGGCTACGGCGGAACGTTCCGTGCGCTCGTTCTCGAAGGAAAACAGACCCCGGCTAGAGGCCGAGCTTCCTGGCCACCCAGTGGTCACGGGCGGCGAACACCATCGCTTCCTCGTCCTCGAAGTCGGTGCGTTCGGCGACGAACGCGTCCCACTCGCCGTCGGAGACCAGCCCGAGTTCGTCGGCCGACCCCGCGTCCGACGGGCTCGCAGCGACCAGCTCGTCCAGCGTCTCGAAGTCGGTGTACGCCGATACGAACTCGTCGTCGAACACGTCCACGAGCGGAATCTCGTCGTCGGGGTCGTAGACGTCCGGCGCGGCCGGTACGTCTTCAGCGGCCTCCACAGCAGCCTCTAGGTCAGTCTGCAACACCATACCCGGGACTGTCCGTCCAACGATAATAAATTCCCGTGTTGCGCGCGGACCGCGACCGGCCCCGTCGCCTGCACCGAGTGGCGACCGGGGCTTGCGCCGAACAGGAGCTATAAGTCCCTCCTTGCCACAGCAGTAGATACATGCGAGACAGCGATGCGAGAGCGGCCAGCGACGGTGACGTCGACCGCGTCCGTGCCGCGACAGACGACCGGTCGGAGTACGATTACGTCGCGGACGACGTCGAGCGGCCGGCGCTCGTCGCCGCTCTCCAGGGCCGCGTCGACGGCGAGGTCCGGTTCGACACCTACACCCGTCAGCTCTACGCCACTGACGCGTCGGCCTACGAGGTGACGCCGGTCGGCGTGGTCTTCCCGACCTCCACGGCGGACGTCGCCGCAGTCGTCACGTACTGTGCCGAGGAAGGCATCCCGGTGCTCCCGCGCGGCGGCGGCACTTCGCTGGCCGGCCAGGCAGTCAACGAGGCGGTCGTGCTGGACTTCACGCGCCACATGGACTCGGTGTCCGACCTCGACCCGGACGCCGCGACCGCCACGGTCGAGGCCGGGACGGTACTGGCGACTCTGAACGACCAGGCGGCCGAGTACGACCTGACGTTCGGCCCGGACCCGGCGGCCGGCGACCGGAGCGCTATCGGCGGCGCCATCGGCAACAACTCGACCGGTGCCCACTCGCTCGTCTACGGGAAGACCGACCACTACGTTGAGGAGTGTGAAGTGGTTCTCGCGGACGGGACCGTCGCCACACTCGGCGAGGAGCGGGTCGACGCGCTACGAGAACGGGCCGACCCCGAGAGCGACGCGATCCTGGACCGGGTCGCGGCGGCCGTCGTCGCCGTCCTCGACGACCACGCGGACGCGGTCAGCGACCGATATCCGGACCTGAAGCGCAACGTCTCGGGGTACAACGTCGACCGACTCGTCGCGGAAGCCGCGGGTGATTACGGCCAGAAGGGCACCGTCAACCTCGCACGCCTGCTGGCCGGGAGCGAGGGCACGCTCGCCATCGTCACGGAGGCGACTGTCTCGCTCGAACCCGTCCCCGAGGCGAAGTCGGTCGCGTTGCTCACGTACGAGGGGGTCGTCGACGCGGTCAGCGACGTCACGCACGTCCTCGAACACGACCCGGCAGCCGTCGAACTGATCGACGACGTCCTGATCGACCTCGCAGCGGACACCTCCGAATTCGCCGACGTCGTCGCCGAGCTCCCCGACGGAACGAACGCCGCACTCCTCGTCGAGTTCTACAGTGAAGACGAGGCCCAGGGGCGCGAGCAGGTCGCCGCTCTCCTCGACGATCGTGTGCCGGACGCCGGCAGTGAGGCTGGGGAGGCAGCCAGGTCGGACAAAACGGAGGCCTACGCCTTCGACGCGCTCGAAGCGTACGACGCCGACGACAGGGCGTCGCTCTGGAAACTGCGCAAGTCCGCAGCGCCGATCCTGCTGGGCCGGACCAGCGACGCGAAACACATCAGCTTCCTCGAAGACTGCGCCGTCCCGCCCGAGCGACTCCCCGAGTTCGTCGCCGAATTCCGGTCGCTCCTCGACGAACACGACACCTTCGCCTCGTTCTACGCCCACGCTGGCCCGGGGGTGTTGCACGTGCGACCGCTCGTGAACACGAAATCGGGGGCCGACGTGGAGACGATGGAAGCCATCGCCGATGGGGTGACCGACCTCGTCGTCGAACTGGGCGGGTCTGTCTCGGGCGAGCACGGCGACGGGCGCGCCCGGACCCAGTGGAACAGGAAGCTCTACGGGGAGACGCTCTGGGGGGTGTTCCGGGACCTGAAGGCGGCGTTCGACCCGGACTGGCTCCTCAACCCCGGACAGGTCTGTGGCGACGTCTCGATGACCGAGAACCTGCGGATGGGACCGGACTACGAGTTCGACGCCGGGTTCGACCCCGCGCTGAACTGGGACGACGAAAACGGCATGCAGGGGATGGTCGAACTCTGTCACGGCTGTGGTGGGTGTCGCACCGACCAATCCGAGGGCGGAGTGATGTGTCCGACGTTCCGTGCGGCAGACGAGGAGATAACGACGACCCGCGGCCGGGCGAACCTGCTCCGGGGGGCGATGAGCGGCGACCTGCCCGACGACCCGACCGACGAGGCGTTCGTCACCGAGGTGATGGACCTCTGTATCGGGTGCAAGGGCTGTGCCACCGACTGCCCGAGCGAGGTCGACATGGCGAAACTCAAGGCCGAAGTGACCCACGCCCACCACCAGGACCACGGCGCCGGCCTCCGGGAGAGACTGTTCGCCAACGTCGACGTCGTCGCGCGCGTCGGGAGCGCGTTCGCACCGGTTTCCAACTGGATGCCGACGCTCCCGGGCGTGCGGTCCGTCGCGGAGCGGACTGTCGGCATCGCCAGCGAGCGGTCGTTGCCGACGTTCGAACGCGAGACTCTGCAGGAGTGGTTCGCGGCCCGCGGACCGCGCGTCGACCGCAGCGACGCCGAACGAACGGCGGTGCTCTTCCCCGATACGTACACGAACTACAGCCATCCCGAAGTCGGGAAAGCAGCAGTCGAGGTGCTCGAAGCGGCGGGCGTCCGCGTCGAGGTCGCGCCGGTGACAGACAGCGGCCGACCGGCTTTCTCGAAGGGGTTCCTCGATAGCGCGCGCGACACCGCCCGCGAGGCCGTCGACGCGCTCGCGCCGAAGGTCGAGGCCGGCCGGGACGTCGTCGTCGTCGAACCGAGCGACGCGGTCATGCTGCAGTCCGACTACCGCGACCTGCTGTCCGGCCCCGACGTCGAAGCGGTGAGCGCGAACACGTACGGCGTCTGTGAATACCTCGACGCCTTCCGTCTCGACGAGGGTGTCGCGTTCACCGTTCCCGAGCGGTCGCTGGCGTATCACGGCCACTGCCACCAGAAAGCGACGAAGAAAGACCACCACGCCGTCGGCGTCCTCCGGCGGGCGGGCTACGCGGTCGACCCGCTCGACTCCGGGTGCTGTGGGATGGCCGGAAGTTTCGGCTACGAGGCCGAACACTACGCGATGAGCGAGGCAATCGGTCACGAGTTGCGCGTCCAGGTCGATGCGAGCGACGCCGACGTGGTGGTTGCGCCGGGTGCCTCCTGCCGGACGCAACTCTCCGATCTGGACGTCCGCAGGGAGTTCTCCTTGCGGCCGCGTGAGCGTCGGGAGACGCCACCGACGCCGGTCGAGGCGCTAGCCGCCGGGCTCTCGGGAGCCGAATAGTGCGCGGGAGCGGGGAGTGAGTACGTGGCTAGTGACTGCGTGGCCCTCGACCGCGACTGTCTGTCCCCTCGACCGCGACCACCATCCTTTAAGAGTCTCTCAGTCCCAGCGATAGCCATGCGATTCGTCCGCTACGACGGCGACCAGCTAGGCTTGCTGACAGCAGACGGGACCGGAGTCATCGACCTCACCGACCGGTTGGGACTCACGGGCCGTGAACCGCTCGTCGAGTACATCGACGGCGAGTACGACGCCAGCGAGTACGCGAACGAGGACCCCGACTACGACGTCGCCGAGGTCGAACTCGGGTCGCCGGTCGGCCGTCCGGGGAAGGTCGTCGCCGCGCCGCTGAACTACGAGAACCACATCGAGGAGGCGATCGCGGACCGCGACGTCACCACCGACGAGTGGTTCTCGATCACGGACAAGGGGTACTTCCTCAAGGCGCCCTCCAGCGTCGTCGGCCCGGACCACGGGGTCGAACTGCCCTTCAGCGACCGCCGGACCGACCACGAGATCGAACTCGCGTTCGTCATGGGCGAGGACGTCAGGGACGTCGATGCGAGCGACGCCTGGGATTCCATCTTCGGGTACACGATCCTGCTGGACATCTCGCTCCGGGGCGACCAGGACCGCTCGAACCGCAAGTCCTACGACACGTTCACCGTCGTCGGCCCGTGCGTTGTCACCGCCGACGAGGTAGACGACCCACAGGACCTGGAGATGGAACTGCACCTCAACGGCGAGCGCCGCCAGGCCGAGAACACCGGCGACATGGTCTACACCTGTGCCGACGTCGTCCAGTACGCCTCACTCGGCGCGACGCTCGAAACGGGCGACGTCGTCACGACCGGAACCCCCGAGGGCGTCAGCGAACTCTCCGACGGCGACACGATCGAGGCCGAGATCGAGGACGTCGGTTCGATGACCGTCGACGTCACCGAACGGGACGTCTCGTTCGCGGACGTGAACGTCGAGAAAGGCGGCCAGGAGTGAGCCGGGCACGTCACACCCCCAGATACTCCTGGCGTACGGTCTCGTCCTCCCGGAGTCGTTCGGTGGTCACCTCGTCGACGATGCGTCCCTCGTCCAGGATGTAGTGACGGTCGGCCACGGCCATCGCGACGGCGACGTTCTGTTCGACGAGCAGTACGGTGACGCCGCGCTCCTCGTTGATCTCCTCGATGAGCGACTCGATGCGACGGACGATGTAGGGTGCCAGTCCCTCGCAGGGTTCGTCCAGCAACATCATCTTCGGGTTGGCGACGAGGCTCCGGGCGATGGCCAGCATCTGTTCTTCGCCGCCGCTCAGGTTCCTCACCGGCCGGTCACGCATCCTCGCCAGTTCCGGGAACTGTTCGAAGACCGACTCGGTCGGGAGCGGGTCCGACGCGTGATTCGCCGCCAGCCTGACGTTCTCGGCGACGGTCAGGGCGTCGAAGCAGCGCCGCCCCTCCGGGACGAGTGTGAGCCCGAACTTCGGTATCTCGTAGCTCCGTGCGTCGAGGAGGTCGTTCCCGTCGAACGTGATCGAGCCACCCGACACCACCGGGACGTCCGCACCGACGATCGACCGCATGGTCGTCGTTTTGCCGGCCCCGTTGCGGCCGAGCAGCGACACGACCTCGTCCGATTCGACGGCGAGATCGAGGCCGAACAGCACCTGTCCGGTCTCGTAGCCGGCTTCGACGTCGGCGAGTTCGAGCAGACTCATAGTTCCTCCCGCATCCCGCCGAGGTAGGCGTCCTGCACGTCGGTGTTTGCGCGAATCTCGGCGGGGCTGCCAGTGGCGACGACCGTCCCCCCGTTGAGAACCGTGATCCGGTCGCTCGTCTCGAGGACGATGTCCATGTCGTGTTCGATCAGCAACACCGACAGGTCGAGTTCCGTCCGGAGTTCGTCGACCATGTCCGCGGTTTCCTGGGTCTCGGAGGGTCCCATCCCGCTCGTCGGTTCGTCGAGCAGGAGCGTCGACGGCTCGGTGGCCAGCGTCGTGGCGATGCCGAGCCGACGCTGGTTTCCGTGGGAGAGGTTCGCCGCGGTCGTGGCGTGTTCGTCGGCGAGTCCGACCCGTTCGAGGTGGTCGAAGGCCCGTTCGCGGTGTTTCGTCCGGCCAGCTCCGAGCAGGTTCAGGCCGAACGTCCCGGTTTCCATCGTCTGGACGACGATGCGGACGTTCTCCAGGACGGTGAGGTCGGTAAACAGCTGGTTCGACTGGAACGAGCGTGCGAGGCCGCGGTGGGGGCGTCGTTCCTGTGACAGGTCGGTGATCTCCTCGCCCTCGAACCAGACGTGCCCTTCGTCCGGCGCGAGTACGCCGGTGATCAGGTTGAACGTCGTCGTTTTGCCGGCCCCGTTCGGGCCGATGAGCGAGTGGAGTTCGCCGGGCGCGACCCGCAGGTCGACGTCGTCGACAGCCAGGAGGCCGCCAAAGCGCTTCGTGAGCCCCTCGGTCCGGAGGGCCCCATTCTCGGCGGTTTCGGTGGTTTCCACCTGCCCCCCCGAATTATCGGACTCGCTCATCGTCGCTCACCTCCGAGGCGGGTGTAGAGACGGTCGACCGCACTCCGTGTGAGTCCCCAGAGCCCTTCCCGCGGTGCGAGCAACACGGCGACGACGAAGATGAACCCGAGGAAGAACTGCCAGTAGGAGAGGACGCCGGTGAGATCGACGCGGACGAGCGGGAACTGCACTGCCGGCACCACGAGCGTCGAGAACTCGGTGAGCCACGACTCCGAGAACAGCCAGACGAACACGCCAAACAGCGGCCCGAAGAAGTAGTTCACACCGCCGAGGACGCTCATCAGGATGACGTCACCGCTCGTCTGGATGGAGAGTGTCTCCAGGTTCGCCCCCGAGTTCACCAGTGCGAACATGACACCGGCGATCGCGGCGAACAGGCCGCTGAACGTGAACGCCCAGATCTTGTACTGGCGCGTGTCGATGCCGACCGAACGCGCGAGGGCTTCGTTCTCGCGGACGGCGACGAGCGACCGACCGAACGGCGACCGGACGATCTGCCACAGCGAGAGCGCAGCGACGAGGAATATCGCTGCCAGCAGGAAGTAGAAGTCGAATCTGGTCCCGCCGACGACGACGTACTTCAGCCCGCGTTCGCTCTCGATCCAGACCGGGGAGGCACCGGTCACACCGGTCGACCCGCCGGTCAACCCCCCGTAGTTCTGGTTCGCGACGAAGTGAAACGATTCGGCGAACGCGAGCGTCAACATTGCGAAGTAGATCTCACCCTTGCGGGCGATGATCCGCCCGATCAGATAGGCGAGGGCGGTGGCGAGGCCGATCCCGATGGGGGCCGCGACGAGGAACGGGAGCTCGAACTGCGCGATCCCGGCCGCCGTCCCGTACGCGCCCAGCCCGAGAAACATCGCGTGGCCGAACGAGAGCAGTCCGCTGTATCCGAGGAGGAGGTTGAAAGCCGCCGCGAACAGCATCCAGACGAGGATCGTGTTCGCGTACGGAGCGTACCCGAGGACGTATTCGCTCCCGAGGACCGGGCGCAACAGGACGACCGTCGCGAGGAGTCCGACCGGGACGCGCCAGCGCCACAGTCGACTGTCCTCGTCGGCGAATCGCTCGGCGGCATCGACGAGGGAGGCGTCACCGCTCATTCCATGAACCCCTTCTGTCCGAACAGCCCGCGTGGCCGTACGAGCAACACGACGATCATCACGAGAAACGGCATCAGGCCACCGATCCCGGAGACGTTGATCGCCGCCACGTTCGTCGTCTCCGCGAGCGTCGCGAGGACCAGCGGGGTGAGATACGTCGCCTCGGCGATGAGCAACCCCGAGACGACGCTGCCGAAGAGGCTCCCGACCCCACCGACCACGACGACGACGAAGGTGATGATGATGAACTGGTTCCCCATCGCGACGTCCATCCCGAGTTCCGTCCCCCGGAGGACGCCACCGAGCCCGGCGATGGCCGCCCCGAGCATGAAGATCAACACGAACCGGAGCGGGATGTTGACGCCGAGGAACTCGGCCATCTCCCTGTCGAGGACTCCGGCCCGGATGGAGAGGCCGAAGTCGGTTCGCTCGATCAGGAGGTAGACGGCAGCGACCACCAGTACGGAGACGACCACGGTGAACAGGCGCATCCGCGCGATGGTCGTCACGCCGAGCGAGAGGCTCTCCTGGAGGACCGGCGGCGTCGGGACGCTGAGCGGTGACCCGCCCCAGACCGCCCGCGTCGCCTCGGTCAGCATCAGCGCGAGACCGAACGTGGCGAGCAGGCCGATGAGCGGGTTCTCGTCGTAGACGTGCCTGAGAACGGCCCGTTCGATGGCGAAGCCGACCACGGCGAGCAACAGGGGAACCACGAAGAGAGCCGCCCAGAACGACAGCCCCCACTGGACGACGACCTGGAACGTCAGATACGCCCCGAGCATGAAGAACGCGCCGTGGGCGAAGTTGACCACCCCGAGCAACCCGAGGATGATCGAGAGGCCGAGTGCCACCAGCACGAGGATCATCCCGTAGACGAGTCCACCCACGAACTGGTCGACGAACAGCCCCGGCCGCATCACGAACGCGTGTGCGAGCAACACCAGCAGTATCCCGGCCGTCAGGACGGCTGCTGGAGAGACGCCGAAACGTTCCACGTCTCGCAGCACGGCACGAACACGACCCATCGATCAGAGGCTACAGCCGGTTTCCTCGCAACTCCGGGCGACGTCCCCGCCCGCGACGGTGTCAGTGACGTCGAACCACTGCTTGTAGGGGTCGCCCGTCATCTCGCTGGTCTCGCGGGCCGCGACGACGTGGGTCGGCTGGATCAGCTGGTGGTCACAGGCACGCCACTGGAAACTCGCGTCCGGCTGGATGTCGTTGACGGGACTGTCCGTGATCTCGTGGCCCTCGAGTTCGCTCCGGATGTCGTCGCCGTCGGTCGTCCCGGCCCGCATCGCCGCCCGGACGAGCTGGTCGACGGAGACGTACGCCATGTAGTGGCGCGAGAACGGGTCGGTCTCGCCAGCGTCCGCGACCCGCTGTTTGAACTCGTCGCCGCCGGAGACCGTGTTGACCCACCCGGTCGGCCCGACGTCGACCATCGAGGCGGCCTCCTCGTCGAGCCCCCACATCACGAGGTCCTCGAACTGGTGGAACATGACGGAGAGTTCCTCGTCGAGGCCGCGATTCCGGAGTTGCCCCGCGGCGGCACGCGCGTCGAGCCCGGGAACGATCATCGCGACGCCGTCGGCGTCCGAATTCTCGACGTTGTTGATGTACTGGGTGAAGTCCTGGTTGCCGGGACCGGGAACGGCGTCCTTCCCGACGACCGTCGCCCCGTTCTCCTCGAGGACGGAGCCGATGACTTCCTGGCCCGTCTGCCCCCAGATGTAGTTCGTGTACAGGAGATACCAGCTGTCGGCCTCGTCGGCCATCGGCGCACCGACCGAGCGGGCCATCATCGTGTTCGACGGGTACGCCCGGAACATGTGCGAGGCACAGTCCGCCCCAGTGAGCGTATCCGACGCCCCCTGAGTGATGAACGGAACGCCGTTGTCCGACGCCCAGGAACCGATGCTCCCGGCGACGGCAGAGGACACGCCGCCGTGGGCGAAGTCGATCCCGTCCGAGGTCACGGCCCGTTGCATCCGTTCCTGGGCCGCGGCGGGGTCCGTCTCCGTGTCGTACTCGTGGACCTGGACCGTGATGTCGAACTCCGCCTCGAGGTCGGCCTTCGCGAGTTCGGTGGCAGTCGTCATCGAGCCACCCCACGGGGCGAAGGGGCCGCTGTACGGTGCAAACACTCCGACCGACACTTCGTCGGGGCCACTGGTCGTCGTTCCCGTCACCTGGGCGGTGGGCGATCCGGAGTCGCCGCCGTCCCCCGTGTCGGTGTCAGCGTCGGAATTACAACCGGCGAGCAGTCCCACCCCGATCGCCGAGGTTCCACCTGCAGTTCTGAGGAGGTCACGCCTCGTCAGCCTGGACATAAGAGGGAACATGAAAGCACATTACTTATAATTATCGATGGTTACATTTAAACGCCACAGTTTAACCGTGACGTCGGGTGATTCGCCGACTCCCTCGTCGTCCTCCCGACTGCTGGACGTCGGGAACGATCCGCCCGGTAGTCCTCGTGTGGCCCACGAGAGTAGCTGGTAGACCGCGACAGCCGCCGGTCGGCGTCCGTTACGACGACGGTTCGGCCTCGGCGTAGAAGTTGAACGCCTCGAACACCGGCCGGTCGGTCATCCCGAGGAGGATCGCTTCCCCGTCGGGGTCGTGGTGGTGGATCGCGTCCGGCGGGACGACGAACATGTCCCACTTCCCCCACTCCAGCGCCTCGTCGCCGACGTGAGTGGCGCCCTCCCCCTCGATGACGAAGTACACCTCGGTGGCGTTGTGGAAGTGCGGGTCCGTCGCCCCCTCGTCGAGTAACTGCGCGCGGAAGGACATCGTCGGGAACAGCGGCGGCTTGCCCGTGGCCGGGTTCACGTACGCCAGGCTGTACCCGTCGTAGGGGTCCGGTTCGTCGTTGTCCGCCCGCTGGCGGAGCGACTCCAGCATCTCGTCCCAGCCGAAGCGATACGGCGGCGTCGCCTCGCGGATACCCTCGAACGGTCCGGGAATCGACCCGTCCGACTGCTCGTTCGCGGGCCGGCCCCGGCCGTACTGGGAGTCCCAGTAGCCCTGGGTCTTGGTGACTGGCTGGCGGGTGAGCTCGTGGTTCTCGAACGCCTGGCGCTTGTTCAGCGAGTCCAGGAAGAGCGGCAGGTCGAGGACATCGAGCCACGTCGCGGTCTCGTCCGAGTCGTTGACGTGGTCGTGCCACTCCCACTGGGGTGTCGTGACGAGGTCGTTGTCCTCCATGGGGAACTCCTCGCCGGCGACGACCGTCTTCATGTCCTCGTTGCCGTCGATGGTGAACCGGAGCGCGTTGGCCGAGTGCCGGTGCGATGGGGCAGTCTCACCCGGGGAAACCGTCTGGACGCCCACGTAGATCGTGTTCGAGATAGCGTTTCCGAGTGAACTGTTGATCGGGACCGCGACCCGCCGCTGGAAGCCCGGGGGGAGGTCCGCGATCGGGACGTCCTCCTCGATGGCGTCGATCGCCGCCCGGATATCGTCCCACTTCCAGATGCCCGCCGACGCGTCGTCTACCACCTCGCCGAAATCGTCCTCGACCTCCCACAGCGGGCGCAGGTCGTGCTCGTCGAGGATACCTCGGGTCTCCGAACTCAACTGGAGCAGCTCTTCGGGGTCCTGCTGGTCTGACGCTGGTTCCCCTGACTCTTGCTCTGCCATAGACGGCTATTCACGCAGAACCCGCATAAATGTACGGGGGAGTCTCGAACCGGTGCGTTGTGCCTCGTCGTTGTATCGCCGGTCCGAGGGGACACTCAACTGGAATCTGCCTGCGCGTCGAATACGTCTGCGGAAGCGAAGACCGACCGACAGTCCTCACAGACCATCTGGCGCTGGATGGCGTACTCCCAGAGTTTCCCGCCACAGCTCAGGCAGTCGAAGTGCGCCTGCACGAACGGACTCTCCTCGGCGTAGGGGTTCTCGAACTCGGCCATGGTCGACGTTGGCACTGGCAGTCAATAAAGTCTATCGACCGACGTGGTGTCGTCTATCGACCGGTGTGGGGTGCCGGTATCGACCGGTATGGGTGTCGTCGCTCGCTTCGATGCTTCGCATTCTCAGCGCTCCTGCGTCGAGTGCATCGGTTCGACCGTTACACCGGTCAGTCGTCCGCGTACTCGTCCATCGCGGCGCGGAGATCGTCGGGGAGCGTCGTCGCTCCGTCGCCGTCTCTGTGCGCACAGACCCGCTGTTCGTACCCGGAGAACGCCACCTCGCCCCCACAGCGAGCGACGTACTCGAAGCGGACGCTCCGGTCGCTCGTCTCCGGCGAGAGACCGATCGTGACCTCGTCGCCGGCTTCCACCGGCCGCTCGAATTCGAAGTCGATCTCGACGAGCGGGAGGCCGACGCCCACCTGCTGGGTGAGTTCCCAGTACGGGAAGCCGATCTCTTCCATGAACATGTCGGAGGTCTCGTGAAGTGCGTCGACGATGCGAGGGTAGTGGGCGATACCGAAGGGGTCCGCATCCGAGAACCGGACGACCCAGAGACGTTCGAACATCCTCACTCCTCCAGGACGACCAGCGCGTCGAGCGCCGTCGCCCCGTCCGGAGTCGCGAGTACGGGATTCACGTCCAGTTCCGCGATCTCGTGTTCGACGACGAGGTCACCGACGGTCGCGACGACGCGAGCCAGTGCGTCGACGTCGACCGGGTCGCTGCCGCGGTACCCCTGGAGGAGGCGAGCGGCCTGTAACTCCTCGATAGCCCCGCGCGCCTCCGCGACGTCGACCGGGGCGATCCGGTGGCTCGTGTCCTCGAACACCTCCGTGAAGACGCCGCCGAGACCCGTCAGGACCACGGGGCCGAACGAGGGATCGCGAAGCCCCCCGGCGATGACCTCCGTTCCGGCGTCGACATCCTGGGCCGCCTCGACGAGCACGTCAACGTCGATGTCCTGTTGGGCGGCGGTAGCGAAGATCCGCTCGGTCGCGTCCGCGACTGCACCCGGCGACTCGAGTCCGACGGCGACGCCGGCACCGCCACCCCACTCGCTCTTGTGGACGACCTCGGGCGAGGACACCTTCACGACGACCGGCGCTCCGATCGCCCCGGCCGCTTCGATGGCGGCGTCCACGCTACCACAGACCGCGAACTCGGGTGTATCGACCCCGGCGTCGGCGAGCAGTCGCTTCCCCTCCGCCTCCGTCAGTCTCGTTCGACCGTCGGCCCGCGCCGCCGCGATCGGGTCAGACATCGACGGTCACCTCGCGCTCGTCGTCGGTGCCGTGAAACCGCCCGTACCGGGCGAGGGCGCCGGCCGCGTCGGCAGCCCGCTCGGGCGTCTCGAACAGGGGAACGCCCGCCTCTGACAGGGCGTCTCGCTCCTCGGCCATGTCCTCCTCGATGCCTTCGGCGGCGAAGAGCACTGGCTTGTCGACGCGGTCCGCCAGCCCGTCGAGCGCGTCGATCGGATAGCCCAGAGCCTCCTCGAACAGTTCGTACACGAGGACGATGTCGACGTTGTCGTCCGTCGCGACGGCTGTCACGATATCACCGAACTCCGGCATCGGCCGACCCGTATCCACCGGATTACCCGTATAGGTGACCCCCGGGAGGACCTCGCCGACGCGCTCCTGGGTCTCGCCGGTCAGTTCCGGCAAGTTCCCGCCCGCCCGCTGGATGCGGTCAGTGATGATGATACCGGGGCCGGCCTGTGCCGTGACGACGCCGACGTTCGGGCCGTCCGGTTCCGGCGAGTGTCCCAGCGCGGCGGCGGCGTCGAGGAGGTCGTCGGTGGCGTCGACGGTCGGGACGCCGTACTGGGCGAATCCAGCCTCGTAGAGGTCGTGGCTCCCGGTGAGTGCGCCGGTGTGTGACGCCGCGAACTCGCCGACGTCGGACTGGCCGACCTTGTACGCCACCACGGGCGTCTCGGCTTCGCGGCAGGCCTCCAGTAGCGCACGCCCGTCGTCGGTCCCCTCGACGTGGAGGGCGATCGCCTCGGTTCGCTCGTCGTCGTCGAAGTACGCGATCGTCTCGGTGAACCCGACGGTGGCGCGGTTGCCGAGTCCGACCATCGCGGAGACGCCGCGGCGCTGTCGGCGGGCCTGGAACGCGAGCACGTGGGCGATACCGCCGCTCTGGGCGATCACGGCCGTGTTGCCGGCCGGAACGTCCCCGACACCGCTGGCGAACGAACACTGGAGGTTCGCCGCCGGAACGACGAAGCCGCTCGTGTTCGGCCCCAGTAGCGCGATGTCGTGTTTGGTCGCCCGTTCGACGAGTTCGGCCTGGAGGCGTTCACCGTCCTCTCCGGCCTCGGCGAAGCCGCTTGCGTAGACCACCGCGGCACCGACGCCGGCCTCGCCACACTCGTCGATCACGTCGGGCACCGCTGGACCAGGGACACAGAGGAGTGCGAGGTCGATGTCGTCGAGTTCGGTCACCGAATCGACGAAGGACTCGCCGAACAGGGTCCCCGTTCCCGACGGGTTGACCGGGTAGACGGGGGCCTCGTACCTGGCGGCGTTCGCCATCGCCTCGTAGCCGATCTTTCCGTCCGACTGCGATGCCCCCACGACAGCGATAGACGTGGGGTTGAACAGTGCTGAGAGGTTCACAGTGCCTTGTTTCCGGAACGGGGCCAAATTGTTTTCCCTCTCTTCACAACGCAGGACCCGTTCCAGCGGCGACCGCGTCCGGTGTCTGCCCGGATCGGACCGGACCGGGTCGGACTGGACCGGACTGGATCAGACCGAGCAAAAGCCCGCTTCGCTGGACGAATACGCCGTTACTCGTCGGCGGAGCCGTGTTCCCGCCGCTCGATGAGTGCCGTCCCTTCGTAGGAGATGAGGCGTTCACCGTCCTGGTCGAACCCTTCGATGCGCCTGGTCACGTATCCGCGGTCGTCGCGACGGTCGGACGTGCGTTTGTCCACGACCTCTGCGTGTGCGTGGATCGTATCCCCGGGTGTGACCGGAGCGTGCCACCGGAGTCCGTCGATGCCGACACCGGCGAGCGTCGCGATCGGCTCCTGGTTTTCGACGACCAGTCGCATACAGATGGCACCCGTGTGCCACCCCGAGGCGACGAGTTCACCGAATATCGAGTCTTCGGCCGCTGTTTCGTCGAGATGGAACGGCTGTGGGTCGTACTGGCTCGCGAATTCGACTATCTCCGCTTTCGACACCCGATAGGAGCCGAGGGTTTCGGTCTCCCCGACGGTCAGGTCCTCGTAGAAACGCATACTCGGAGCGAGGTGGACAGCGAATATAACAGTAGTGGACCGACGCAGCTGGCGTCTCCGCTGCGGTCACTCCTCGACGGGCAGTTCGCCGAGTTCGCTGTCGAACCGCTCGCGGAGCCGCTGCTTGTCGAACTTCTGGGTCGACGTCTTCGGGATCTCGTCGACGAAGCGGAACAGGTCCGGCAACCACCAGTTCGGGAACTCCGAGCGCAACTGGTCGCGAAGGGACCCCTCGTCGATCGACGGGTCTCCCCTGACGACGTACGCCACTGGCCGTTCCTGCCACTTCTCGTGTGGGACGCTGATGACCGCCGCCTCCGAGACGCCCTCGACACCGATCAGTGCGTTCTCGAGTTCGACCGAGGAGATCCACTCCCCGCCGCTCTTGATCGCGTCGTCGAGGCGGTCGACGACGTCGAGGTATCCGTACTCGTCGATCGTCCCGATGTCGCCCGTTTTGAACCAGCCGTCCTCGGTGAACGAGTTCTCGTTCGCCTCGGGACGTTCGAAATACCCGTCGGTGAGCCACGGCGAACGAGCGTGGATCTCGCCTTTCGACTCCCCGTCGTGTGGAACCGGGTCCCCGTCCGTATCCCGCAGACGGATCCGGGCACCGGGCGCCGGGATGCCGGCCTTTCGCATGAGTTCGTACCGCTCCTCGTCGGGGAGCGACCCCGTCTCGGTCGTCTCGAAGGTGTTGACGAGGTGCGGTGAGGCCTCCGTCATCCCGTACCCCTGGTAGATCGGCGCCTCGTACTCCTCCTCGTATTTCCGCATGAGCGAGGACGGCGGGGCGCTGCCGCCGGTGAGTACCCTGTCGAGGCTGTCGAGAGACACGTCCTCGGCCGACTCCAGGTACGAGTCCATCTCGATCCACACCGTCGGGACCGCAGCCGCGACAGTCACGTCCTCCTCGTGGATCAGGTCCGCGATGTCGGGCGGGTCCGTGTGCTGACCGGGCAGGACGAGTTTCGAGCCGTAGAACGTCGCCGTGTAGGGAAAGCCCCACCCGTTGACGTGGAACATCGGGACGACGGGCATGACGGCGTCGCTCTCCCCGACGCCGAACACGTCGACGTGCCCGTGGATCAGGGTGTGCAGGAACATCCGCCGGTGGTAGTACTGCACGCCTTTGGGCATCCCGGTCGTCCCCGAGGTGTAACAGAGCGCGAACTCCGTGTTCTCGTCGAGTTCGGGCCAGTCGTAGGACGCGTCGTACCCCTCGATGAACGACTCGTAGTCGACGACGGGTCCGAGGGTGGTCTCGGGCGGCACTTCGTCGGCGAGGACGACGTACTGCTCGACCGTTTCGAGGTCGGCAGCGATGGCCTCGACGGTGTCGACGAACGCCGGATCGACGAAGAGGAGCCGGTCGCTCGCCTCGTTTATCATCTCGACGAGGTGGTGTTCGGGGAGTCGGTGGTTCGTCGTGTGGATACTGCGACCGCTACAGGAGGGGCCGAAGTACAGTTCGAAGTGGCGGTAGTGGTTCGCTGCCATCACCGACACCCGGTCGCCCCGGTCGAGTCCGTAGTCGTCGAGGGCGTGTGCGAGCTTGCAGATCCGCTCGTAGGCGTCGCCGTACGTGTACCGGTGCAGGCCCCCGTCGGACTGCTTCGTGACGATCTCCTTGTGGTCGAACTGGTCCACCGCTCGTTGCAGGAATTTCGTTATCGTGAGTTCGTAGTCTTGCACACGTGTCACCTCGGTTCGAATCGGTAGAAGACGCGCTCGTGGTCGGCGGGACCGTCGATCTCGACGACCTTCAGCGTGACCGGGTCGCCGATCGCGAGGTCCTCGTACTGTGCCCCGTCGATACGCGTCGACAGCCGAACGTCGCCGACCTCGACGATACCGACGACGAACGGGACCTCGTCCTCCATGCCCATCGGGGGGCCGGCACGCACCGTCGAGAACGCGAACAGCTCCCCGTCGTGGGGCAGGTCGACGTATTCGAGGTCGTCGCTGTGACAGTCCGGACAGACGACCCGGGGCGGGAACTGGGTCTCCCCGCAATCGACACACTGCGTCGTCGTGAGTCGCCCCGTCTGCAGGTTCTCGTAGAACTCGTGGATGCCCGTGTGCTCGGCCGTCTGGAGTTCGTAGAAATCCAGCAGTCGCGGGAGTTCGATGGTGTCGGGGAGCGTCACCGTGTCGCGGTCGTCGCTCATGGTCGACCACGCGCCATGGTCATGACGCTGTGTACGGAGGCGCTCCCGCTGAGGTTGTGTATCAGACCGGTCTCGGGGTCCGGGACGCGCCGCTCGGCCGGCACCTCGCCCCGGAACTGGTCGTGTATCTCCAGGGCCTGTGAGACGCCCGTCGCACCGAGGGGATGGCCACAGCCGAGCAGGCCGCCACGCGGGTTGACGGCGATGTCGCCGTCGAGTTCGCTTCGCCCCTCCTCGACGAACTGGCCGCCTTCGCCCTGCTCGACCCAGCCGAGGGCCTCGTACTCCACGATCTCGCTGATCGAGAAGCAGTCGTGGACTTCGGCGACGTCGAGGTCACGCACAGGGTCGTCGATACCGGCCTGTTCGTAGGCCTGTTCGGCGGCCCGCGTCGCCTGCGGCCAGCCCGACATCGACGGGAGGTTGTTGACGGAGTTGCTGGCGAAACACGCCTGGCCACTCCCGGTGATCCACGTCGCCTCGTCGGTCACCTGGCGGGCTTTCTCCTCGCTCGCGAGTATCAGTCCCGCCGCGCCGTCGGTGATCCCGCTACAGTCGAAGAGACACAGCGGCGGCGACAGCGGGAACGAATCGAGGACGTCGTCGACGGAGACCTCCTCCTGGAACTGTGCGAACTCGTTGTGTGCGGCGTGACTCTTGTTCTTCGCGCTGACCTGCGCTAGCTGTTCGCGGGTCGTTCCGTACTCGTGCATGTGCCGCTGGGCGACCATCGCGAAGTACGGCGGTGCGTTGAGCCCGTTGACGCCGTCGAACTCGCGGTCCATCACGTTGGTCATGCTGGCCTGGGCCTCCGGCGTGTGGTCTTCCGGCAGATTCATCTTCTCGACGCCGAGGACGAGCGCGGTGTCGATCTCGCCGGCCGCGATGGCCAGCCAGGCGTACCGGAGCGCCGCCTGCCCGCTCGCACACGCCAGTTCCGTCCGGGCGATCATGCTGTCTGCCTCGACTCCGAGCAACTCCGCGACCAGGGGTGCGACGTGCGTCTGGAACGCGAACCGTTCGGGCTGTACCGCCCCGACGAACAGTCCCTCGACGTCGGCGGGACCCACGCCGGATACGTCCTCGAACGTGGATTTCCCCGCCTCCTGGACGAGGTCCTTGAACGTCGCCTCGCGAGCGCCCCAGCGGGTGTGACCGCCACCGACGATGCCGACGTTCCGGGTCACGGGTCACCACCTCCCGGGAGCCGGCCGTTTCGTTCGCGGCTCTCCAGTCTCTCAGTCATCGCCGAACTCCGGGTCCCTGTCGTCGTTGAACGCGGCGACGCCCTCGAGCATGTCGTCCGTCGAGGCCAGCAGTCCGAAGCCCTGGCTCTCGAGGGAGAGCGCCGTCTCCAGGCTCGCGTTCTGTCCTTCGGTGATGACCTGTTTGGCGACTTCGAGCGCCGTTTGCGGTCCGTCGACCAGATCCGACACGACATCGTCGATGGCGTCTTCGAACTCCTCGTCGGCGACGGCCCGGTTGAGGATCCCCCAGTCGGCCGCCTGTTCGGCGGAGATGTGCATCCCGCGATAGACGAGTTCCTTCGCTCGCGGTTCGCCGACGAGTCGCACGAGCCGCTGGGTTCCGCCGCCGCCGGGGATGAGACCGAGGTCGATCTCCGGGCTACCGAGCGTCGACCCCTCGGTCGCGATCCTGAGGTCACAGGCGAGGGTCACTTCCAGGCCCGCCCCGAGACAGAACCCGTCGATCTTCGCGACCGTCGGGCGCGGGAACTCGTAGATCGTCTCGATGGACTCGTCGACGTGCATCAGGTCGGTCGGCTCCGACGTTGTAAAGCCCGTAATGTCCGCGCCTGCGCTGAACGCGCGGTCGCCCGCGCCCTCGAAGACAACGCAGGCGACCTCGTCCGTGTCGACGGTATCGAGCAGGCGCTGTACCTCCTCGAACATGTTCGTCGAGAAGGCGTTGAGCCGCTCCTCGCGGTCGAAGACGACGGAGAGGACGCCGTCGTCGCTCAGGTCGTGGCTGATGTAGTGATACGGGCCGCCGTCGCTGTAGTCGTAAAACCCGCGACCGGCCGCTTTGCCGGTGTGGCCCGCTTCGACGCGGTCGACCAGATAGTCCGCTGGCTCGTATCGTTGGGCACCGGTCTTCTCGTGTAGCTCTTCCAGTTTCTCGAGTGCGACGTCGAGGCCGAGTTTGTCCCCGGTCTGGCACGTGCCCTCGGAGAGACCGCCACCGAGGCGCATCCCGACGTCGACGTCGGCCGGATCGGCCACGTCCTGGCCGACGAGTTTCGCCGCCTCGTTGACCATCCGTGCCTCGATCCGGAGGCTGTCGACCCCGTCGCCCTGCGTCGGTTCGTAGTCGGCGCCGGGACCGTCTTCGTAGTCGTAGAACCCCGCACCCGATTTCCGCCCGAGCGCGTCGTCCTCGACGCGGGACCTGACCGACTCGGGGACCGGATCGCCCCACTCCTCGCGAGTGTGAGTGAACACGTCCAGCCCGCCGAAATCGTTGAGTTCGAACGGCCCCATCGGGTAGCCGTGTCGGAACACCATCGCCGCGTCGATCTCCCGAATGTCGGCTTCCCCCTCGTCGAGCATGAACGCCGCTTCCCCCATGTACGGCGTGAGTACGTTGTTGACGACGAACTGTGGCACGTCCTTTCGAACGCGAATGGGCGTCTTTTCGAGTGACTCGACGAACGCGTACGCGCGGTCCACGACCGCAGTTTCGGACGCTTCGCCGGCGACGACCTCGACGAGGTCCATCTTCACCGGCGGATTGAAGAAGTGGAGTCCACAGCAACGCTCCGGCCGGTCCGTCCCCGTCGCGATGTCGCTGACCCGGAGACTCGACGTGTTCGTCGCGATGATGGCATCAGCGGGCGCCGCTTCGTCGACGTCGGCGAAGATACTTCGCTTCAGCTCCAAGTCCTCTGGTGCGGCCTCGATTACGAGGTCGGCGTCGGCGACTGCCGGTTCCAGGTCGACAGCCGTCGAGACGCGTTCGAGGACCTCGTCGGGGTCCGCTACCTGTCCGTTCTCCTCGAGTTTCCCGAGGCTCCACTCTATCTGGTCGTACCCCTCCTGGACGATCTCCGCTTCTACGTCCCGCAAGACGACGTCGTAGCCAGCGATCGCAGCTACCTCGGCGATACCGTGGCCCATACTGCCGGCTCCCAGAACTGCAACGCTGTCTATATCGATGTCCATCTACTTACGCGTCTTCGTCCTGCTTATTGAATATTGCGGTAAATCTCCCGGTGGGACGCAGTCGAGAACGCCCACAGCAACCGGCGAATCGCGTCTGCTGGGGCGATTCAATCGATTTTCCGGGACCGGTTCCCGTGCCAAGCCCGACCTGCCGTCACGTCCGTCTTCCCGTATTTCGGACGGCCGCGAAGGACACGTGTAGCCCCACGCCACGGTATCACGTCGAACTGTGTGGGTGAGTCCCATCCCGAACCACTCCGAATATCTCGGACGGTCTCGACCAGAGAGTCCGGACTCACTGCGACCCCCCGAGATCTCGCGAGCCTCTCGACCGATCCCCCGAAATACCCGGATAGATCGTTATAGATCGGTCGGGCAAGCATCAATTACACTCATACAACTGTAATCGGCTTCTGGTGCAGGGCAACTGCAGAGATCGTCCGGTGGGACGGATATAATTACAATACTAATAGTGTAATTGAAACCGTCGTGAGCCCGCCGGACAGTGCTGAAACCACCATCGAGCGGCGTTCGAAATAACCGCAGGCCTGTCTGTGGAATACACGTACGGATCCACGGTCGATCGCCGCGTGAGAGGGAATAGTGGGTGTCTTCGGAGCTGTCACTGGTCACTGCTGGAGCCGGCCTTCACGCTGGTTTCGGCCGATGACTGATTCACATCGCTATGGTATTCGATGGCACACGATACTGGCGTGTCAAGCTCTGACACGCGGTTACCATCTCGGGTTCGACGAACGGACCCGTCGTCCCGTTTGAAGACGATCTGCCTCCATCTGGCGACCCCCGCAACGGCAACTGAACAGACGTGCGAACGTCGAGCGTCCGAAATAACCGAAGGGTTTACGGCATTCACTGACCCACGGGACGTCATGGAATCGGAATCACCGCCGCTGAAAACGATACAGCGGGCGGCTGAAATCATGGATCTGCTGAGCAACAAGGAGTGTTCCGGAGTCGCCGACCTCTCGCGACGAATGGACCTGCCAAAGAGTACTGTTCACGACTACCTGCGGACGCTCCAGACGCTGGGCTTCGTCGTCAACGAAGACGGAACGTACCGTCTGGGGTTCCGTCTGCTGGAGCTGGGTGGTGAGGTGAAGTATCGCAATCGCCTGTATCACGTCGCCAGGCCCGAGATCGAACGGCTCGCCGAAGCGACGGGCGAACTGAGCAGCGTCAACGTCGAGGAGGCGGGCAGATTCGTGATCCTCCACACGGAACAGGGCGAGGAGTCACTCCAGCTCGGGATCTATCCCGGACTCGCCATCCCGATCCACACGCACGCGGCCGGCAAAGTGATGCTGGCGGGCTTCTCCGAGGAGAAAGTCGACCGGATCATCGCCGACCGCGGTCTCCCCAAACAGACGGAGGACACGATATCCGACCGCGACGAGCTGCTGGCGGAACTCGGACAGATCCGCGAGCAGGGGTACGCTGTGGATTCGAACGAACAGGTCGTCGGGATGGGTGTCGTCGCAGCCCCTGTCACAGTCGAGAAGCGCATCGTCGGGTCGATCGGGATCGTCTGCCCGACGGACCGCCTCGAGGACGACGACTTCCGACAGGAACTCGTTCGCGAAGTCCAGAAGTCGGCCAACATCGTCTCCGTGAACTACCAGTACTCGTAACCCCGTCGTGTCGGTGGTGCTTGCACAACCCTTATATTGGATTCGTAGAGAAGGTTCCTGTACTCCATGGGCGATTCCCAACCCCAGCCGGACGGTGAGAGCACCGAATCGACGGAGGTCCCGCCACAACTCGGGCCGGACGTTCTGCACGACGATCCGGTGACCCCCCCGCAGTGGCGGTCCGACGGACAGTGGGAGGCGGACCCGCTTCTCGTCTCGGGCGAGGAGGCGTATCGAGACGGCGAGTATCTCTACCAGGACTACGTCTACGACGACAAGGGGGCTGCGACCGGCGAGGTCGCGTTTCCGCCGCCGGACGACCCGCTCCAGCCAGTTCCGAACCCGACGATCGGGAGCCACTCGACGGGACGGCTCGTGTACCCCAGGGACGCCGAAACGTACGGGCACAACGCGGCGGACCTGCTCGAGTTTCGCGCGACGCTCGAGGCGGGCACGCTCTCGTACAGGGTCACCCTCCAGACGATGAAACAGCCCGACGTCGCCGCCGTGGCGATCGGGATCGATACGGGCGGCGATAGCGGAACTGCGGACTGGGGATTCGGGATCGGCGAACTCGGCGACCTGAATCTCGATTACGTGCTCGTGACGTGGGGAACTGGAGCCATACTGATCCACGCAGACGGCGACGGCGGAACGAGTGAGCGGGTAGCGACGGCAGCCGACGTCGACCGAAACCAGATCGAGGTTTCGACGCCGCTGTCACCGGACGGTGACACCTGGCGCCACTACGCCGTCGTCGGTCTCTGGGACAGTGCCGCGGGCGAGTTCACGGACGTCGCCGACGAACCGACCGCGGACCAGCCCGGCGGGGCTCACGGAACGAATCCACCGCCCGTCTTCAACGTCGGCTTTCGATCCGAGGAGCCAACCGGGATCATGCCGTACTCGGGCCCGCTCCCCGGATTGCCCGAGGACAGCGAGATAGACGATGTACGATACGGGCAGCGACGTGACCACGCGCAGGCGAAGGCTCTCCGGGATCGGGACATCAGCGGGTTCTTCGCGGACGTCGATACGGCCAAACTCGAATCGAACGTGACCGACGAGTCGGTCCAGGACTCGGGCTACCTCTGTCGGCTCTACGCGTCGAGACACACGTTCGGTGAAGGGGTCCGGAAGGAGTTCGGCCTGGACTCGGACGCCCGTCCGTCCGACGACCGGGGCCGGTACGACCTGTTCCTGAACGACGTCCAGCCCTACGGACTCTACGTGCCCGAATCCTACGATCCGTCCGAGCCACACCCGTTGCATCTCCACCTCCACGGCGGTTCGTCGTCGTACAATTCGGTCGCGGGACGGGAGAACTTCCTCCGGCAGTTCGGCGACGAACGAGACGCGCTCGTCCTCGTCCCGGAAGCGCGAGGGCCCGGCACCTTCTACCAGAGAGAGGCAGAACTGGACGTTCTGGAGGCGATGAGCGACGTGATCTCCCGGTACAATATCGACCTCGACCGGGTCTCGGCCAGCGGCGTCTCGATGGGTGGATACGGGGCATACCGCTTCCCGTCGCGCTATCCGGACGTGTTCACCAAGACCGTCCCCATCGTCGGCTCGTTCTGGCCTGGTTCGGAGAGTTTGCTCGACAGCCTCCGCACCGTCCCCGTCCTGCTGGTAAACGGCCTCCAGGACGACCTGGCCACTCCCGCACACTTCCTTCCGTCCGCAGTCGGGTTGCAGGAACGGGAGTATCGCCACGAGTTGAACATGTACCTCGACGACGACCACGGCGGAGCGGTATCACGGGACGAGTGGGCCTCGGCAAACGCGTTTCTCGAAGGCGAGTATCTCGGCGACTCGACCCGCGACCGGTCGCCACGACACCTCACGTACACCCGGATCCCGGGAATCGAGAGTCCGGACCTCGACCTGATACACGACGGTGCATACTGGATGTCCGACCTCGAAGTCGCCGACGACGCGGAGGAGGGGACTGTCGACGCCCGGTTCGGTAGCGACGACCCATCGGCCGCACATTACAGCGACTTCGAGGTCGAACCCGCCGAACACGTCGTGATCGGGACGCGCTGGAACCCGGACCACGACCCCGAGGGCCGGACGCTCCACGTCTCCCTCGAGGACGTGACGGCGGTCACGTTCGACCTCGACTGGCTGAGCGGATCCCACCAGGAGCCGGGTGCGGTCTCGGTCGAGACGAACAGGGAGGCGACGATAACGCTGGTAGAAGGGGACGGAGCTACGGAACTGTCGGTGACCCCTGGATCGAGCACGGCGGAACTCGAGTGAGTCCCCCACTGGGGCGATACTCGCTCCACTCCCGTCCCAACCCTCTCGATATCTTCGCCCGGTGAAAAGCAGTCAGAATACCGTTAAATATATCTAGTTGTTTCTTAGATTCCGATAGTTTCATATATGGGTGTGCCGATCACTCCATCGAGATGGAGCAGAAGCTGTCACGGCGGCGACTTATGCAAAGTGGTGTCGCGGTTACCGCTCCCCTCCTGGCCGGGTGTGCGAATCAGAGCGACGATTCGACACCGACGTCCGACGATTCGGACGGTGGGAGGACTGACGGCGACACCGACGAACAGAGTCCGACCTCGCAGAACAGTAGTCCGCAATCGATCCACATCACACAGGGTAATTCACCGCTGTATCGACTCGATCCGCTCCAGGACCCGTTCGCGTTCGGTCGGCGGATCCTCAACAACGTGTTCGACGGACTGTACGAGTACGGGGACGGCCCGGAACTGGTACCGGTCCTCGCCGACGGGGAACCCGAGGTAGAAAACGACGGACAGCGGTACATCGTCGAGATCGTCGACGACGCGAAATTTCACAACGGTGACCGGCTGACAGCCGAAGACGTCCTCTACTCGTTCGTCCAGCCGTTGCGGGCCGAATCGCTGGGTAGCGGGGACGTCAGCATGATCGATCCCGAGGGGTCGCAGGTGGTCGACGAAACGACGGTCCAGTTCGACCTGGAGTTCCCGTACGCGCCGTTCCGGACCTCGGTTCTCCCGAGACTGATCGTCGACAAACAGGCACGGGAGGAGGACCCGGAAGCGTACAACTCCGCCCCGATCGGCTCCGGCCCGTTCAAGTATTCCAACCACGTGGAAGGCGAGTTCATCGAGATCGAAGCCTGGGACGACTTCTGGGGCGAACCGTCACCGAACCTGTCGTCAGCCCGCTTTACTGTGACCGAAGACGACGCGTCACGGGTCTCCCAGCTCCTCGCCGGGGACACCGACATGATCAGCGAAATCCCGGCATCGGCGTGGGAACGGCTGGAGAACAACGACAACGTCCAGATCCACTATCGGGACAACATCGCGTATCTCTACTCGGCGTTCAACTGTAACGACGGCCCCACGGCGAACGCCGACGTCCGGCGAGGTATCTGGCACTCCTACTCCGAACAGGCGTACATCGATTCCCAGTATCCCGAGGCGGTGCCCGTCGTCGACAAGATCTCACCCGTTCCCCAGCCGGTGCTGGAACGGTGGGACCTGCCCGTCGAGGAGTATCGGGAACTACAGACCGTCGAGTACAACCCCGAGAAAGCGGCCGAGTTGCTCGACGGAAACATCCCGGACCCGTGGGAACCCACCTTCGTGTCTCTCGGCGAAGACCCGTTCCACGAGTATCTCTCGGCACGGCTCAGGGGGCTCAGCGAGTTCGGCCTCACCATCGAACCGCAGATCCAGTCGTACGGGATCCCCCAGTTCAACGACACCGTGTTCTCCGGCAACGCCGAGGACTACCAGATGTACTCGATCGGACACACCGGCGGTCTCGACCCGGACTCCTACTTCTACTCGCTGTTCAGCGAAGCACAGCGGGGTGTGCCGGGCGGGAACGGGTCGTACTACGGTGACGAGGAGTTCCTCTCGAAGATCGAAGAGGCCCGGCGGATGTCGGACCAGGACGCTCGTCGACAGATCTACGACGAGTTGATCCGGGAAGTGCTGGAGCAGGCTGCACACATGCCCCGACAGCAGATCGGGAACAACGTCGCCACCCGAAGTACTGTCCAGGGTGTCAACGTCCCGGTCCACCCGGACTGGATGCTCCATCTCACGAATCCCATCAACAACGTGAGCGTTTCCGAGTAGGCACTCGACAGTAGAATCTAGTAGAGCGGTCACAACGCTACGCCACGCATGTTACGATACACTCTCAAGCGCGTCTTCCAGGCGGGGTTTACACTCCTGGGTATCACGTTCATCACGTTTCTCCTCATGGAACTGATGCCGGGTGACCCGATCAGCGTCATCGTCCAGAACCAGGACGTGAGCCAGGAGGTGATCGCGAACCTCAGGTCGAAGTACGGACTCGACCGTCCGCTCCACGAACGCTACCTCTCCTATCTCGGCGGGCTGTTACAGGGCGATCTCGGCTACAGCTTTCGCCGCCAGGCGCCGGTCGTAGAGGTCATCAAACCGCGACTGGCCCCGACGCTGCTGCTGGTCCTGTCCTCGTTCACGTTCGCTCTCGTCACGTCGATCCCCCTGGGCGTCCTGGCCGGGGCAAAGCGAAACGAACTGCCCGACCACGTCTCTCGGCTGGTCTCGCTGGTCGGCATCTCGACCCCGGAGTTCTGGGTCGCGATAATGGCCGTGCTGCTGTTTTCGGTCCACTTCAACGTGCTCCCGGCCTCGTCCCTGGTGTATCCGTGGCGGTCCCCCGATTTCTACGGATACGAGTCCCAGATGCAGTTGTACGTCGAGACGGTCCGTCACCTCCTGCTCCCGGTGCTCGCACTGGGCACTGCCCAGATGGCGACACTCATGCGGGTCGAGCGGTCCTCGATGGTCGAGACCCTGCAGGAGGAGTACGTCCAGCTAGCGCGGGTCTACGGGATCCCCGAACGGCGGATCCTCCGGAAGCACGCGTTTCGACCGGCGCAACTGCCGATAATCACGCTCGTCGGCCTCAACCTGTCGTCGGCGCTCGCCGGGGCCGTCGTGATCGAACAGATATTCCAGATCAACGGCATGGGAACGCTGTTTCTCGACGCCGTACAGTCGCTCGACTACCAACTGGTGATGGGTATCACGGTCATCCTCGCGACGATCTTCGTTCTCGGAGTGATCGTCACTGACCTCGCGTACGCATACGTGGACCCGCGCATCAGTTACGGCGGTGAATCATAACAATGGCCACAACACAGAACGTCGACCAGGAGGTGTCCTCGAGAGGGGCGAGCTGGCGCCAGATAGTGCGCCACATCCGGAAGGACTCGACCGCGTTCTTCGGGATGGTCATCACTGCGGTTGCGTGCAGTATCGCGATATTCGCCACGATCGACGCGAACCTGGCGACACTGACACTCGGTCAGTTCGAGAACTACGCCCTGGCGAACGTACTGCCAGTGCTCCAGAATCCGGTACGGACCCCGCCACCCACGGAACTGGACCCGTTTCTGCCACCGGCCTTCGCCGAGGAGGGGACGTGGGCACACCCCCTGGGGACGGACAGCCTCGGTCGTGACTACTTCAGCCGGATCGTCTACGGGAGCCGCATCTCGATCGGTGTCGGGATCATCGCCACGACGCTGGGGTTGGTCGCCGGGATCGCCTTCGGCGCAGTCGGCGGCTACTACGGCGGCTATATCGACGACGCGCTCATGCGCTTCATGGAGACCGTCCGTTCGATCCCGGGGCTCGTGATCATCATCGTCTTCACGATGTTCGTGAGCGGCGGGAATCCCGACATCCGGTACGCTATCGTCGGCATGGCTATCGTCACTGCACCGACGTTCGCGCGCATCATCCGGAGCCGGGTCCTGAGCGTTCGCGAACTCGATTACGTCGATGCGGCCCGGGCAGCGGGGGTGAGAGACCGGAACATCATCTATCGACACATCCTCCCGAACAGCTTCGCACCGGTCCTCGTCTACTCGACGCTCCACGTCTCGTATACCATTCTGGCCGTCGCGACGCTCTCGTATCTGGGGTACGGAGCCCAGGCGCCGACCCCTGACTGGGGCGCGATGCTGAACGTCGCACAGTCACAGATCCACTCGCATCCGTGGCTCAGCCTCTGGCCGGGACTCTCGATTTTCTTCACGATTTCCGGATTGAACCTGTTCGGCGACGGCATCCAGGACGCGCTCAACCCCAAGATCAGGAAATGACTATGGAATCTGAGACACTGTTCTCGGTCGACGGCCTCGCGACGGAGTACCGAACTGATAGCGGCCGGATCCGGGCGGTCGACGACGTCTCGTTCGACGTAGACGCCGGCGAAATCGTCGGGATCGTCGGCGAGTCCGGCGCGGGGAAAAGCGCCGTCGTAAAGAGCATCCTGCGAACCCTCGGTGAGAACGGCGAGGTCGTGAACGGCGAGGTGCGATTCAAAGACTACACCGTCGTCAGCGTCGACGAGAACGGTCGCGACCCCGATATGCTCTCGGACAGGGAACTGCGAAAGCACGTCCGGGGGAACGAGATCGCGATGATCATGCAAGACCCCACGGAGAGCCTGAATCCGGTCTACACGGTCGGATCCCAGATCCGGGAGATCATCGGGATAAATCGGGACCTGGGCAGTGGCGAGGCGAGGGAGGAAACGATACGCGTGCTTCGCGAGGTCGGCATTCCCGAACCCGAATCCAGGTACGACGACTACCCACACGAGTTCTCCGGCGGCATGCGCCAGCGCGTCCTGATCGCGATGGCCCTCGGCTGTCGCCCGGACCTGATCATCGCCGACGAACCGACGACAGCGCTCGACGTCTCGGTGGAAGGGCAGATCCTCGAACTGATACGGGACCTGCGAGACGACTACGGAACGAGTTTCGTCTGGGTCACCCACGACATGGGCGTCGTCGCCGAGATCTGCGACCGGGTGAACGTGATGTACCTGGGGAAGATCGTCGAACAGGGGCCGGTCGACGACATCTTCCACAACATGCAGCATCCGTACACGGAAGCGCTGATAGATTCGGTGCTGAGCCCGGACGAGAAAGTGGAGAAACTCGAACCGATCCGTGGGGTCATGCCCTCGCCGATGGACACGCCCGACGGCTGTCGATTCCACACCCGCTGTCCCGATGCGCGCCAGGCGTGTACGGAGATACACCCGGAGCTCGATGCGTCCACGGAACACGACGCCGCGTGTATCAAACACGACGACTACGGCTACGAACAGAGCGAGCCGCTGCACATCGAACGAGAGTAGCGTCGAAAACAGAGACACTCGATCACCTACAGCAAGACAATGAACATCCAGAATTCGACGTCGAAGAACTCGTCTCCGCCGGATCCCGTCGGGGACCCCCTGCTGAAGACGGAGGGCGTTACCAAGCACTTCCCGGTGAAGACGGGATTCCTCGCGGACATCCTCGGGACCGAACACGTCCACGCAGTCGACGACGTATCGTTCACCCTCGAGCGCGGTGAGACGCTGGCCGTGGTCGGGGAGTCCGGCTGTGGCAAATCCACCCTGGCGCGGACGATCCTCCAGCTCGAACAGGCGACGGACGGTTCGATTCAGTTCAAAGGGCAGGAACTCACGGAACTATCCGACCGGAAGATCCGTTCGTTGCGCCAGGACATGCAGATGGTGTTCCAGGACCCGAAATCGTCTCTCAACCCGAGAATGAGTGTCGGTTCGATCGTCGAAGAGCCGATGAAGGCCCACGACTTGCCCTACCGGAACGCGACCGGTGGGGCCGACTCGCCGGGAGACGTCGACGAGGAACTCGTGGCCGAGGAAACCACCGGCACATCGGAGTTCCGAAGCGAGCGAGCCCGTGAACTCCTCGACCTCGTCGGTCTCAGTCCCGACTCGTATTCGCGCTATCCACACGAGTTCTCCGGGGGCCAACAGCAACGGATCAACCTGGCACGGGCACTCTCGACGAATCCGGACCTGATCATCTTCGACGAACCCGTCTCCGCGCTGGACGTCTCCGTGCAGGCGCAGGTGCTGAACAAGATAGAGGAGATCCAGGAGCGGATGGGTCTCACGTATCTCGTCATCTCTCACGACATGGGGGTTGTACGGTACGTCGCCGACCGAGTCGCCGTGATGTATCTCGGTTATCTCGTCGAACTCGGCGAAGCCGAAGAGGTGTTCGAGAACCCCCAGCACCCCTACACAGAGGGGTTACTCGAGGCGATACCGCGGCCGGACCCGCGAAAGCGAGGCGCCCGGAACTCCCTGGAGGGGGAGGTCCCGAGCCCGGAAGACCCCCCGTCGGGCTGTCGGTTCAGGACCCGCTGTCCGGAACTGATCCAGCCCGGTGTCGGGGAACTCACCCCGGAGGGGCTCCCGGAGAATGTCGCCCGGGCTCGACTGGACACCTACGAGATGGACGACGAGAAGTGGCAGTCGACGCTTCGATTCCTCCGGGCGGTAGAGCGGCGCGAGTTCGCGTCCGAAGATGCCGACCGCCTGAAAGGGGAGTACTTCCCCGAAGGGATCCCGGGCGGAGAACCCGGAGACGTCGTCTCGGAGGCACTCACGCTGGTTGGAGAGGGCGATACAGAAGCCGCCGCCACGCTGTTGACGAACACGTTCGAGGAGAACAGCATCTGTGCCCTCGAACGCCCGGAATACACCGTCGAAGCCGAGATCGAGGGCGGAGAACATCTCGCCTGTTGCCACCACTGCCGGGACCAGTGAACCTGCCGACGGAGTGTTTCTAGTCCATCACCGTCATCACCGGGACCGACGCGTTGAGGAGAACGGTCTGTGTGGTATCCCCGAACAGGGCCTTCCCCGTCGGGGAGCGTCGCTTCCCCCCGATGACGAGATATCGGACGTCCATCGTCTCCGCTGCCGAGACGATCTCGTCTGCGGGGTTCCCGACGCGCCCTGCCGTCGACAGCGTCGCCGAATCCGAGTCGGACAGGGTGCTCTCGGCGACCTGTTTGGCAAACCGGCTCGCGCTGTCTCTCTCCTGGTCGAAAGACGGTCCGGAAATGTCGACAGTGTCGCTCACGGACTCCCGGTGTTCTTCGAACTCTTCGGTCGGGACGACGTGGAGCACGACCAGTTCCTCGTCGAACGCCGTTGCGAGGTCGTTTGCGACCGAGACGACCGGACTCGGTTCGGTGTCCTCGTCGACCGCTGCGAGAATCGTCATTGGCGTACCTGTGTACGCTGTCGGCCCATAAATAATTCCCTCCGGTCCAGTATCGGGAGAGACGTGGTCCTCCACTTCCGAAGCCGACGCTAATATTCGACAACGTGTTCCGACCGGCCCGCCGGGACGTCCCTCGAACGGACGCCCGCTCGACTTCGGAGCCGGATCGTGGCTTCGGAACTGGAGTCGACGTCGAGGGTTATCGGCTGGTCGCGGTCGATCGACGTTTCGTCGACGTGGACGGTGACCGCCGCGACGCCGTCGAGTTCGACTGCGAGCGCGTTCTCCGAGGACACGGGCGCCGAACTGTGACACCATCGAGTGCCGGTCGTGACGTGTTTCCCGGGGAACCGCCCGCTGTCCGTGTACGCTTCCGGCACCGGCTCCGGTTCGGTCGTCGCGAGGTCCGTGACGTCGACGAGACCCTCGTCGGCTCCCTCTGCCAGCGTGATCCCGCTGACCCAGTACGCCCCGTCACAGACGAGGTCCAGCTCGGGATATTCGTATTCGGAGACCCGGCGGTAGGTGACCCGGGCCGGCCGGGTCGTCTTCGTCTCCTCGCCGAGATACTCCCCGTCGAAGAAGGACTTGATCGGCCCCCACTGGTCGTATGCAGAGAACGTGACGTGCCCGAATCCGAGGAATTCGGACAGTTCGTGACGATAGCCCAGCTCCCGGAGCCGGTCCGCCGTCGGGTTGTATCTCGAGGGTGGGACGATCTCGTCGTCACGCCCGTTCCAGAGGACGACCGGCACGTGGCGCAGGTTGTCCAGCAGGGGCACGGCGGCGTCGCCGACGTACACGAACGCCCTGGAGAACAGGTCCGGGTACATCGACGTCGTCTTGAAGGTCCCGAACCCCCCCATCGACGCACCGCTCACCGTGATTCGGTCCGTGTCGATGCTGTACTGTGAGAGTGCGTCGGCGAGCACCTCGAAGACGTCCAGTATCCCCTCGTCCTCGTAGAAGAGATTCGGTCCGCGCGCTTCCGGAACCACGACCACCGCATCCCGCTCTTCCCCCAGCTGGCGCAGGTAGTTCTCCTTCCCGATGCTCGTGTAGACGGACGCACCGCCGTGGAGGACGAGGTGGAGCGGATTCTCCCCGTCGGGCTGGTACCCCTCCGGGACGTACACCGTGTACGGTTGGATCCGGTTCAACAGGACGTGTGCCGTGGAAGTGTTCTGCGAGGGGTTGTCCCGTTCTTCGACGTCGATCCCCTCCCCGAAATCGAAGCGAGACGCGTACAGGCGGAACTGTAATCCGGAATCCGGAACGCTCTGCTCGCGGACTCCGTCTCCGAGTTTCCGAAAGTCGATGTCCACCCCCATATCGGAGATGTCTCGTGCTGCCAGAGCGTTCGCCTGGGCGTGTTCTCTGTAGTGACCGTAGCTTTCGGAGGGTTCGCTCGGGTCGATATCTTCGAGTCTGGTCGGATTGCCGACGTTCGCCTCACCCGTACTGGCCAGGAGCGGCTCGTCGAATCGAAACGCGACGTTGAAGACGGGCGGCGGGTTCGTCCCGTTGCTCACACCCGGCTGGTCGTCACCCGGCTCGTCGGCGATCTGTGTGAACTGTTTCTCCTCGGCGTCCCAGAGCCCGACGACTGCGTAGTGGCGCCAGGTTTCGTCGCCGGGGTCGAGCGGTGTCGAGACATCGATCTGGTTTCTGTCCACGTCGACCGACGAGGGGATCGATTCCGTTGACCCGTCAGCAGACACTATTTCCCCGCCGGTTCCCCAGGTGACCACGACGTGGTCGAGATTCAGTTCGCCGAGCGAGCCCAGCCCGTACCCCCACTCGTCCGTTCCCGACTCGCCACCGGTGTCGATCCCGATGGCGACCGCTGCGATCTCCGGTTCTCTCATCGTCTGCAGCGTGAGTCGGTACTGAACCCCGCTCTCTCCCGGACGCGTTCGGAACTCGAGCAAGTCCGCCGCGTTGTTGCCGTAGCGGTCCCAGTCGTCGGGATACACGAAGTTCCCCGTCGGCGCGTTCAACCCCTGTATCGCCGGTTCGGGCCAGAACGGGTCCGGGTTCTCGGTCGTGTTCGCCCCCTTATCGTCGTAGACGTAGTCCTGGTAGAGAAACTCCCCGTTCCTGTAGGCACACTCCCCGGAGACGAGTAACGGATCTGCCTCCCACTCGCCGACGGTCTCGAGCTGCGGGGGAACAACTGGATCCGTGTACAGGAAATCCGGACCCGGTCGCGGCGATCGACCGCTGTCGTCAGAACATTTATGCTTTCTGTCAGAAGCCTCTTCTGGCACCGTCATTCTGTATGCGGATATCAGGAAACCAGAGTATATAATTTTGGGAACTCCCGGTCACTGATGGAACGTCACAGACGTCGCGAGGAGTGGCGAAGCCGTTGCCGAGATCCGGCTCACTCGATGGTTCGTTCGAGGAATCGCCGGATAGCCTCGGGACCTGCGGGCGGGAGGTCCGCGACGAGAGGGTCGGGCGACCCGCCTTCCTCGACGTGTGTCGCCTCGTAGACCGACTGGGCGTGGGTCGGGTCCGCCGCCAGCAGGTCCATCGCCACGCGTTCGCCCTCGATCTCTTCGACGCTCTCGACCCAGACGTGATTCAGGTCGTGTAACTCGTAGAAGACGGCGTCGACAGTGGCCTCGTCCAGGGCGTCGAAAAAGCGGTGGCTGTGTTCGACGTCGACCACCTCGTCCTGGCGGCCGTGCATCAACAGCGCTGGCGGGCTCTCGGGCGTGACGTGCGTGACGGGACTGGCCTGTGCCCACCGGTCGGGGCGTTCGGACTGGGGGCCGCCCAGCACGAGCGAAATGAGCCCCTCGCTCTCCTCGGCCCCGTCGTCGCCCACACTCTCGTCCTCGACGATCCTGAAGTCGGCGGCGCCGTACCAGCTGACGACGGCCTGCACCGCGCCGGATTCGTCGGGCGCGACGGTCTTCTCGACCTCGTCGGCGAAGGCGTCCCCGAGGTCGGTGACGTCGTCGACGACGCCCGCGAGCATCGCGAGGTGGCCACCCGCGGAAGAGCCCCACACGGCGATCTGTTCGGCGTCGTACCCGTACTCGTCGGCGTGAGCACGAAGCCACCGGATCGCGGCTTTCACGTCGACGAAGTGGTCGGGGAAGCTCCCCCGTGGAGTGGGATTCGACGGGTCGTACATCTCTTCGACGGCCGCCCCGTCGGGAGCCTTCTGGAGGCGGTAGCTGACGCTGGCGATGGCACAGTCCCACTCGGCGGCGTACCGCTCCGGGTCGGGGATGTTCGAGCGCGTCGCCGCGATCCAGCCGCCACCGTGGACGTAGACGACGAGCGGCGGGTTCTCAGAGTGCGGGAGGTAGAGGTCGAGTTTCATCTCGCCGGTCTCGCGCTCGGCGTAGGGTATCCCCTTCCGGACAGTGGTATCGGCCATGCTATCGCGAACGAGATAGTGTGAGATAATAAAGGTTTGAACATCGAATCCCGGTTCGGCCGGCAGTTCGATGCAGCGCTGGCAGCCACACCGGGCGCGGGCCGATCGAGGTTTCGTCGACCTGAGACCGTCAGACCGTCGCGAGGAACGCCCGGAGTTCCTCGGTCGCGCGCTCGCGCTCGTCCCAGAAGACGCAGTGGCCGGCGCCGTCCACGTGCACGATCCGCCCGTCCGGGAGGAAGCCAGCTATCTCCCGTTCGCGCTCGCGTTCCGGCTCGTCCGCGTCGGCTTTCAGGATGAGCGTCGGCACCTCGAACTCGCCGTACGTCTCGGTGGGGTCGATCAGTCCGTCCCCGAACATGCGGCCGATCTCGGGTCGAAGCCGGCGCCTGGCTGCGGCCACTCGGCGCGCGAGGTCGGGCTGTCCGCGCTCGGCGAGGTCCCGGAACATCGTCTCGGCTTCCAGCAGTTCCTCGACGCTGTGGTCCTGCCACCACGCGATCTGCTCCTCGAGGTCCTCGTCCGGTGCGTCCTCGCCATCCTCGTCCGGTCCATCCTCGATCACGTCGTTGACCCCCTCGAGCGGCCAGACCGGGTCTTCGAGGACGACGGCTCGCGGCCGGTCCGGTCGACTGACCACGGCCTGCGTGACCGTGTCGGCACCCATGGAGTGGCCGAACAGGATCGGGTCTTCGATCGCGAGCGCGTCGAGCAGTCCGTGCAGGTCGGCCGCCCGCTCGGACGCGCCGTACCCCCCGTCGGGGGCGTCCGAACGGCCGTGCCCGCGAGCGTCGTACAGCACGACGTCGAAGTCGTCTCCGAGTTCACGGGCGAGGTCGAGCCGACAGTACCCGTCGTCGGTGAAGCCGTGGGAGACGACGAAGGGTGGACCCGACCCGCCGGTGCGGCAGTAGTGTAGTTCGATGCCGTTCGCCTCGACGGATCCGCGCTCCCAGTGCTGGGGGATCTGACTCTGCCCACTCATCGGGTACAACCTCTCGACCGGGGTAGAAAAATCGTCCGGTGTTCGCCATGTGTCGACGCGCGTTTGCACAGTCTTCGGACGCGTCCGCCACAGCCCCGCTGTGTTCAGGATTCGTAGACGAAGCGGTCGACCACCGCGTCCGCCTCGCACGTGGTTCCGTGCCCGGTCGCGTAGGGGCCGAGGAAGACACCCGTGAACCCGGTGGCCACCTCCGTCGAGAGGTACCTGGTCGCCGCCGAAGCGAGTTCTTCGTCGTCTACGCGAAAGCGGAATTCCTCGGTGTCGGCCACCACGGCCAGGTCGGTCGATGCCCCGACCGGGGTGCGCCCGACCACGTCCGTCGCGTCTCCGATACGAAGGCGGACGATGGCTTCCCGGCGACCGTTCCGGCGGGTCACGCCGAGCTGGTAGTGGTGCCGTTCGTTGGCCACCACCGCGAGTCCGGCCTCGTCGCCGTCGACCGGGTCGAACGACAGCGACAGCTCGGCCCGGCAGTCGAACGCTGTCTGTCGCCGGCCGACGAAGGTCGCTCCGGGTTCGTCGAGGGTTTCCGGACCGCCGCGGAGGCGGAGCCCGTCCGTCCCCGTCCGGTAGCGTTCGCGGTCCGGGTTGCGTCGGAACTGCCACTCGGTGCCCAGTCCGTCGGTAAATTCGGTTTCGGTGTGCTCGACTGGGTCCGGTTCCGCCCGGGACTCACCGGGGATCGAGGCCCGCATCTCGGCCTGGATCGGATTCCCGTCGTTGACCACTGGCCAGCCGTCCTCCCACGAGACGGGGGCGAGGAACGTCTCCCGACCGAGATGGTGGTATCGCGGCCACGGTCCACGCTGGCGGATGCCGAGGCAGACGAGCCACCACGCCCCGGTTTCGTCCTGTACGAGGTCGGCGTGGCCGACTGCACGGACGTCGTCCCGTGGACGACCCCAGTGAGTGAGCACGGGATTGTCCGGGCACCCCTCGTAGGGACCCGTCGGGTCGTCGGCACGCGCTGTGACGACCATGTGACCCGCGTGCGTTCCCCCTTCGGCGAGGATCAGGTGATACGTCCCGTCCCGTTCGTAGATGTGCGGGGCCTCGACGTAGGGGTCGCGGAACCCCGTCCATATCGTCCGTGGGTCGCCGAGCTCGCCGGTTTCCACGTCGAGTTCGGCCTGCCGGACCGGGTTCTCGGTGTCCTCGTCGTGATACGTGAAATAGCAGGTGTCGCCCTCGAAGAAGAGGTCCGGGTCGAACCCCGGGGCGTCCACCCACGTCGGGTCGGACCACTCTCCGGTCGGGTCCTCGGCGGTGACGAAGAAGTGGCCATCGCCGCTGACGTTCGTCGTGACGAGGTAGAAGATCCCGTCGTGGTGACGGAGCGTCGGTGCGAAGATGCCGCCGGACGGGTCGACGTTCCGGAGCGCGAGCTGGGAATCGCGGGTGAGCGCGTGACCGATGGGTTCCCAGTCGACGAGGTTCTCGCTTCGATAGAGCGGGACTCCGGGGAAATACTCGAACGAACTGGTCGCGAGGTAGAAGGTGCCGTCGACCTGGCACACAGTGGGGTCGGGATGGAATCCCGGCAGTATCGGGTTCTCGTAACGCATGGCTGTCTCTTCACGAAAAACGGTGTTTACTCTGTTGGTTTGCTCGATCGTCGTTCGTGGCGCGTGAGCTGACCCCCGAGTGATCCGAGTGAGTATCCTGTATTATTCGACGATCAATTCAGAAAAATATTCATAGAATAATTCCTATATATAGGGGACAGATGGAGTCACGTCCCGATCCGCGACCGGGTGGACAGAGCCGGTCCCCGGCCGCTCTCGTCAGTCACAGGGGGCCAGCTCGCGGTTGCCGAGATCGTGACACGCCCGTTCGTCAAGATATCCGGCTGTACGGCGCTGTATGTCCCCAATCCGGCGAGACCGACCACGGTAGCCTCGGATCGACGACGAGCGAGACGACGAACGGGACGACGCGGTGGTTTTTCGACGAGAGACGCCGCCGTGAGCGACTCGACGACGCGCTGGCCCTCGTGAACGACGCTGGTCGTCCCGACCCCGTTCTCGCCGAGGACCGATACCGATCCCGGACGATTTCACAGGGCGATTGGACCGCTTACGGATATATATGTAAGAGTATGAATTTGAGAATCTATCGATTACAGATGGTATTTGCCACGTCACGCTCGACACGGCAGAACAGCGGCTCGAATCCGTCACCGTGTCCCGTCGTTCGGGCGGTATTTCACGCGACGAGACCGAACTGAAGCTGGCTGCTTCGTGAGCGACAACGAGTTCGGGAGACCCCAGTCACTGCGGTTCGTCTCGTGCGATACCAGGCCCGCACCCGCGGACCGGTGGTCGTGTTCGCCCGCCGCAACTTGCTTTCAGCCACCGCGCGCGACCGCAGGATGTGTCACGGTGTTTCTCGTCACGTAGCGGAGGGTCGCTTCGGGAACGCAGCCTAGGGGGACTGCACGTTCCGAAATTCGAACCGCGCGCCGCCGTCGGGCGACTCCGTCACGTCGACACGCCAGTCGTGGCCCCGGGCGATCGCCCGGACGATGTCGAGGCCGAGACCGGTGCCGGTCGAGTTCGACGAGTACCCGGGCTCGAAGACGCTCTCGCGTTCGTCGGGAGGGATGCCCGGGCCGTCGTCGGCGACGAAAAACCCGGCCTCGTCGTCGAGAGCGCCGACGGTGACGGTGGCGTCGTTCCCGGCGTGTTCACGGGCGTTCCGGAAGAGATTCTCGAACAGTTGCTGGAGTCGGTCTTCGTCGGCCAGGATGGGCGTGTCAGCGTCCACACTGAGCACCATCTCGCCCTCGTCGACGGTGGCCCACGCCTGGTCGACGGTCGATTCGAGGTCGACCCGCCGAAGGTCGCCGATAGATTTGCCCTCCCGGGCGAGCGTGAGAAGGTCGCTGACCAGGTTCTCGATCCGGTCGAGTGCGTTTTCGATTTTCTCCAGCTGCTGTTCCTCGCCCGGAGCGTCCACGAGTTCGAGGTACCCGCTCGCGACGTTCAGCGGGTTCCGGAGGTCGTGACTGACGACGCTCGCGAACTGTTCGAGCCGGTCGTTCTTCTTCGAAAGTTCGGAGACGGCCTCCTGGAGGTCCCGCTCGGTCTTCTTCAGGCTGGTCCCGTCAGTGATGATCGCGAACGCGCGTTGCGTATCGTCGTACTGGTAGGGTATCAGCCGGAGACGGTAGTACCGGGTGCCGTCAGGCAACGAGATCGAGAACTCCTCCGTGACTGGAGTTCCTCCTTCGACGGCGCCGTGGAGATCCTCGTCGACGTCGTCGAGGTTGACGACAGATCTGAACTGCTGTCCCTCGTAGTCTCCATCGATCGGGAAGCTGGTACGAAACTCGTCGTTGACGGTAACGATGGAAAACGCGCTGTCACACGTAGACAGGTCCGCGACCGCGGTCGGTGCCTTCGCAAACAGCGACTTCCACCGGCGTCGATCGCTCTCAGAAATCGCCAGGGCCCGCCTGGTCTGACTGATCTTCGTGCCGGCAAACCCGCCCCCTACTGCACCGCCGAGAGCCGCTCGTGCTACTGCAGCCGACGAGTCAGTGCCATCGCCTACGACCCACAGCCCGATTCCGGCGCCTCCGAGCGCCCCGCCAGCGCTCCACATCGCCACTGTCATCCAGTCCACCCGATCAGCGCGGCGGTGTAGATATCCGATCATCAACAGGGCCGGACTACCCAGCATGGCCACGATCAGTGCTTGCAATGGTGAAGCGGTCACGTCCCATCGAACCAGCCACTGGCTCCCGATCGCGAGTTCAGTTAACGGGACTTTTGCTGTTCCGATCATGTATAGCGCGAGAGAAAGGCCCATTCCGTAGTCTGTTTCTGATTGTTCCGCAGCTATTGTTAGCGTTGCGCTGGGATTCTATGGATTGATAACGGCCCTATGCTGCCCGTATACGTTCTCATTCATACTGTCGGTGACCCGCTCGCCCGGAACGCCACCGCCCTCTCGTTCGAGCAGTCACTCACTGGCTGAGAGTAGATTCAGAGTTCGTGTCCGCAGGCACAGTCGCCGATGCAGTAGGACGTATCCCCGTCGAGGCCGAGTTTCGACGCCGCGGCGGCGGCCGTCCCCGGCGGTTCCGGCTCGGGCAGTATCCGGCAGGCGGTCGCGCCGTAGGGACGGTCACCGACGTCGAGTGTCGCCGTCACCTCGCCCGCCGCGTCGTCTATCACCCGGACGACGTTCGCGCTCTGGACCGGGACGTACAGTTTCCGGTGGTCGGGGTCCCAGGTGGCGGCGAAGGCACTGCCGCCGAGGTCGATCCGGTCTGTCACTGCCGGGGTCTCCATGTCGACGACGGTGACGTCCTCGCTGCCCCGCGTGAGGACGTACCCCGTCGAGCCGTCGGCGCTGATCTCGCTCGTGAGCGGTCCGTCGCCCAGGCCGTCCTCGCCGTCGAAGCGTGCGATTTCGGTGGGTGCGGTCGGGTCGCTCACGTCCCAGACGGTCTCGATGCCGGCGCGGTGTTCGACCAGCATGCGCTCGCCCTGCGGGTCGACGGTCCCCATCCAGGGCTGGGGTGCGCTGTCGCCGATCGGTTCGACGTCGACCTGTGTCTCGATGGCGAATTCGTCGATATCGACGACGGTCAGCGTGTCGCCGTAGAGATCCGGCACGAACGCGTAGCGGCCGTCGGGGTGGACGGTGACGTCACACGGCCCGGGGCCGTCGTTGTCGCCGCGGCCGCCCTCGTCCGTCCGGTCGAGTTTCGCGAGAACCTCCCCGAACGTCTCGCTCTCGGGGTCGGCGTCGATCTTGTACTGGATGTGGGCTGGTTCCCGTGCGCTGACGACGACGGCCGACCCGTCGGGGGTGAGTTCCTGCCAGTTGGCCCCCGACCCCGTCTCGACGCGGGCGCGTTCGGTCAGAGTGACGGGGTCGAGCGCGCGGACGCCGCGGCCGACGTTCACCCAGAGGCTGTCGGTCGCCGAATCGACCAGCGTCCGTGCGTACTGGTTCGACGGGAACGACGACGTGAGCCCGACGTGGGTCGTCTCGACCACCTCCTCGGCCGCGACGTCGACGACGCTGACCGTCATGTCCCCCGTGTTGAACACGACGACTGCGTCGCGCTGTTCGGGTGTCGCCGTCTCGGTCTCCGAGGGCGTAGTCTCACTTCCGCCGTCGGCGTCGTCGCTCGAACAGCCGGCAGTCGCCGCTGCACCGAGTGCGGCCGACCCTGCGACGAATCCTCTGCGGGAGACCGGCGGGCCGTCCTCGCCCCGGTTCGGGTAGAGGTCCGTGTTCGAGTCGAGATCGGCGTCGTCGTTTCCGCCTGGGTCGGCGTCTCCGCACAGGCATGCGTCTTCACCCGACTCGGCGTCGCCGCCCGACTCGACGTCCTCGCTCATACCCGTCATTGGGGGAGTCCTCGAATATAGCCTTCGAGCGTGTCCGTCGCCTGGGCACGATCGGTCGGGAATAGTGCTGGAGAGACTTGTTCTGAAGGCAGCACCGCAGTCGACGTGGTGCGTTGAAAGCCCTCGGTCCGCTCGCTAGCTGGTACCTCGACCGCACTCATCGGTGAGAGTTGAAAGCCCTCGGGCCGCTGGCGGTCGCTGAGCGGGATATTCTCGCTCGGTCAACCGCACCGCTCCGCACTCGCGAGAATAGGGCCCGCTCAGGCGACTACACTGCACGCCAGCGGCCCTCGCCCTTTCAGTCCGCCAGGGATAATCCCGTTACACAGGCTGTCTCGACGTGGAACGTTCGGTAGCCGACCCCACAGATTGCTTCCCTGGCGGACTGGAAGGGCGAGGCGCGCTCGCGGCGAGCGTAGCGAGTGTAGTCGGCTGCGCGACCCCTATCTGCGCGGGCGATGCTGAGAGCGCAGATATGTCGCGCAGCGACCGCGAGCGCGCCGAGGGCTTCCATCGCACGACCACGAGGGCGGTCAGGACAAGCACGGGAGGTGTTGAGGGCGTGCCCGTTTCTACAATACAGGCGTTCGAAAGAAGGACTATATTCGGTCCCCCGCTCTATCGGGTAATGGCAGCAATCGAGCGATTGCGGGTCTACCCGGTGAAGGGACTCGACGGCATCGACCTGGACGAGGCCCGGATCCGCGAGGGCGGCACGCTCGAATACGACCGCGAGTTCGCCCTCTTCGACGCCGAGGACCGCATCGTCAACGGCAAGTGGACCGACCGGGTGCACGAACTCAGTACGGAGTTCGACCCCGAGACAGCCGAACTGCGCGTCGAGACACCAGAGGGCGAGCGCGAGAGCTTCGACCTCGGGAGCGCGGATGGGCGTGACGCCGCGGCGGCGTGGTTCAGCGCCGACTTCGGTGGCGACCTGACCCTCGAACGCGATGGCACGGTCGGACACGTCGATCGCCCGGACATGGGCCCCTCGGTCATCAGCACCGCCACGCTCCGGGAGGTGGCCTCCTGGTTCGACGAGTTGACCGTCGACAGCGTCCAGCGGCGGCTGCGCGCCAACGTCGAGGTGTCCGGCGTCCCGGCGTTCTGGGAAGACCGCTTCGTCGGTGCCGCCGCCCCGGTGTTCGAGGCCGGTCCGGTTCGCTTCGAGGGCGTGACCCCCTGTGGTCGGTGTGTCGTCCCGTCGCGCGACCCCGACACCGGCGAACCGCTGGAGGGCTTTCGCGAGCGGTTTCTCGAACGGCGCGAGGCGACGTTCCCCGAGTGGGCCGACTGGGAGGCCTTCGACCACTACTACTCGCTGATGCTCATCGCGAGCGTTGTCGAGGGGCGTGGGGAGTCGCTTCGGGTCGGTGAAGCGGTGGACGTGATCGAGTGATAGGCTGACGCTGCGCTGCCCCTAGAGGATGGCTCCGCGTCGTGGTGCTTCGTGTGTGGCCGTTGTATGGGCTACTGCGATGGTGCGGGTGTGTAGGTCGATCGAGACGCGCCACGCGTGTTGGTATGCTTGCTCAACACAGGGTCCGACTGACCAGTACCTGTTAGTCCAATCGAATCCTCAAGTGCCCCATGTCGAACGATTTTTCATTAGATGGGGACGGCATCCCCTGGAGATCTGACCGGACGGGAGCGGGTAGAGGTCTGTCACTGACGAATCTGCTCCTGATTCACGGGATGTGTTCGACGCAGTCGACGAGGTCGTCCTCGGTAGTCCACCGATAGAGTCGCCCCTGTTCGGCGAGCATCTCGAAGATTGCCGTCTGTATCCCACTGTACGGGTTCTCGATGTCGGCGCCAGTATCGATATCGTCGGCTTCGACGGTGTCGTACTCGCGCTTGCAGACGTGTGCCTTCGCGAAGTACTTCTCGAGGGCAGTGAAATAGCCCTGTTCGACGAGGAAACCGCCCTGAGAGTGTTCGGTGACACCGACGATCGAGTCCGTATAGTCCGCGAGCAGGCGGAACTTGAGGTAGGTGTTGACCCACTCGCTACGGATATCGACCATCAGAAACGCGTAGGCGTCGGGCCGTCGGTTGAGCCGGTCTTTGACGAGCTGGAGCCGACGGATCTCCGGCCGACCGTAGCTCCCGAGGACGAAATACGCCCGGTCGGCCGAGAAGAGCGGCGAGAGTTCGGCGACGCTCTGTTTCAGTGTCTCGTACTCCTCGGGGGTGAGCGAGGTTTTGTGGAGGTGCGTTTCAGTGCGCTCGGCGAGTTCGTCGATGACCACTGCGTTCTCCTCGTGTGCTGTGTCTCCCTCGTCAAGGAGAGCAATGCGTCGACCGACACGGTTAGCGTATCGCTCACGACTGATTCGTATTTCGACGAAACGGTTTAGCCCGTCCTCCACGAAAACATTCGTGATGAGCACTCCCGACGAGGCTACGGGTGACCTCGATACCGTCCGCGAGCGACTCAACGTCGTCACCCAGGAGACGCGATTCTCGCTCGTGCAGGACATTCTCGGGCATCCGTCGGGGCTGCCGACGCTGAAGGAACTGGACTACGTCAATCCGAGCCGGAGTCGGACGACGATTCGCCAGCATCTCCAGCGCCTCGTCGAGGCGGGCATTGTCGAGCGAGTCGAACTCCCCGAAGACCGCCGACAGAACGACCTTCCCTACACGTTCTACCGGATCAGCGAGGAGGGACGTCGATTCCTCGGGGACCACAGGCTGTTGCGCGCCGAGGAGACGCTCCGGAAGGTCTACGACCGGGTCGAGAAAACCCCCGAGATCGAGCGCTACGAGTCAGCCCCTCGTCCCGACCGGTGAACGAGTCCGGGATTCGACATCGACTACCCGCTCGTCGACGGCGTCGATAGCGACGAAGCGCCGGTTAGCGCATAGCGACGGTTCGTGGGGCGAGTTACAGTACCGATCCATAAATCCTGGAGTGTGAAACAGTCGTACCAGCTATCAGCAAACGGAACGCTGAAGAAACCCGACTGAGTCGATAGCGATAATCCGTGCGCCCGTTTCGTGCTGGCGATACTACCTACGACCAGTCGATAGCGATCGACGCGAGTACGGTCGACGATGTCACGGTTACCGTCGCCGTCAGTGCAGACCGTGCCGACGAACTCGAGATCCTCGACAGTATTTACACCGCAGCTGAGGGCTACTCGTTTTTCCCGTTTCGAGACAAATCGGACGATCTGGAACACGAAAGATCGGTTGACCTGTTCGAACGAGTCATCGCCGCCAATCGCCACCGATTGAGAGCTACCGCACATCTCGGGGCAGACGGATCTGATCCGGAACGCGTCGAAGCGGTCCAGTCCGCAGTTTTGACGAGAGAAATCGGAGCTGATGACCGACTCGTGATTTTAGATGGGAACGAAGACAAAGCAGAACGGTTCGGACGTGCGGTTTCTGGTATTTCAGAGAGCTGTCCGCCAGTGGTCACCTGCATCCAATCCGAACTCTACTACCCCACGTCACTGCTCGCAGACCTCTGTGCAAGCCATCTCGCATACCAGATCGATCACCCACGCCACTGTGGTGAAGTGACCCCCTCTGCACCGGTTACGAAAGAGGATTTCAACCATCGCTGGGGGCCTGCCTATAGCACGATGATCACGTCTACAGATTCCATTACGACGGAGTCAATCGAACAGCGGAGGGCGGAAACGGTTCGAACACGAATGAACTGCTGGTTCGAAGGACAGATGGGTGGGGGAGAACCGGTCCCGTACGATGTTTCTGTCCGACCGATTGCACAGTACGTGCGAGAACAGGGGTACGAAGAACTCGCTACGCGACTCTCGGAGGTATAAGAACAGGTGCATTTCCTGTGCCCACGTCCGTCTTCGACGCCCATTGGCTTGCGCCGCCGGGCTTGCGGGCCATGGTCACACAGGCTCCACGCAGCACCTCTGCGCTCGTTTTAACGTACTATATGGCCGCATATAGAACTTTGGATGGGGTGACTGAGCAGGACTTCTTCCGGTCGACTGGCACGAACTCGATCCCTGTGTGCGTCAATGACGGCGATGCAGTACGGAGCGGCGACGAAATTCCGCGCACGGAACTCGCGAAGGCAGCCTCCACGATCCTCGAACAAGGTATCCTGATGTTCCGCAAGGACCCCGTGTGAATCGAACTCCACTGTCGAGGAAGGTGAGCAGGTCGAACGACAGTCGATCGATATCGATGCTGCTCTGCTCGATCACATCCACTGACTCTCCTGGTTCTCCGAACTGAGTTGCAATTATGTGGGGGCCCCTCGAACGACCGGCCATGGATCTGGACCTCGACACGTTCAGCGCCCGTGACTGGGAGGAACCGACCGACGAAGCGCCCGTCAGGTTCGCCATGGTCGGACTCGGCTGGTGGACGCGCGAACAGGCGATCCCCGCCGTCGAGGACGCGGACCACTGTGAGACGACGGTCCTGGTCAGTTCCACCACGGAGAAGGCGGAGTCCGTCGCGGCCGACCTGGACGGGATCGAAGCGGCCCTCACCTACGACGAGTACGCCGAGGGTGCAGCGACCGACCACTACGACGCGGTGTACGTCTGTACGCCGAACGGCCTCCACCGGTCCAACGTCGCGCCCGCCGCCGAGTACGGCAAGGCGGTCCTCTGTGAGAAACCCCTGGAGGCGACCGTCGAGGACGCCCGGACGCTCGTCGACGACTGTCGTGAGGCGGACGTCCCGCTGATGGTCGCCTACCGGCTCCAGACCGAACCGACGGCCCGTCGCGCCCGCGAACTTATCCAGGGTGGCGCCATCGGTGACGTCGTCTCGATGCTCGGGCACATGTCCGACACGATACTCGACTTCGCCGACGCGACGAGCTGGCGGCTCGACCCCGAGCTCTCGGGCGGGACCACGCTCAACGACATCGGGATCTACCCGCTGAACACGCTCCGGTTCGTCCTCGGCGAGGACCCGACGGCGGTGTACGCCCGCGCGGAGTCCGTCCAGCCCGAATACGAGGGCGTCGACGAACACGGCGCGTTCCAGCTGGAGTTCCCCGGGGGCAAGCTCGCGTCGTGTACGGTCTCTCACAGCGCGGCGGTGACGTCGACGCTCCAGTTCGTGGGCACCGACGGACGATTGAGCATCGACGGCCTGTTCTTCCCCAACACGCGCAAGACACTCCGGATATCGGGGCCGGACATCGAGGGCGAGTATCGACCCGAACCCGTCGACCAGATGCGCGAGGAGTTCGACTACTTCGCGAACCGCCTCCAGCGCGGGCTCGACCCCGAACCCGACGGCGAACACGGCCTCTTCGATATGCGCGCTATCGACGCCCTCTACGAATCCGCCGAGACGGGCCAGCGTGTCGAGATCGAATAGCGTCCTCGACGACATCTCCGTCACGAACCACCGCTGGTCTTATGGCGTTGGGTGACTTCCCAACACGCAAGGGATGGCTCAGGAGCCGGTCTTCCAGTACACGCACGTCGAGGCGGGGCTCGTCGAGAACGTCGTGCTCCGACCGACTGAGACCACCGAGACGTACCCCTCGGGCTGGAAGTATTCGCTCCATCCGGGCACCCTCGAAGACCTGACACTCGTCCGGTACGACAATGCCCACGAAGACACGAAAGGTCACGAACACCACACCGCCGCTGGCGACGTCGACGACGTCGAGTTCCCCGGGATGGAGGAACTACTCGTCGAATTCTGGGCGAGCACAGACGAGTACTGGGACGCTGTCGGTGGCGATCCGCCCCGTCCCTACTGACCGTATACCGACCGACGCGACTCCAGATATGACCACACTCCACATCACCGTTGGCGACCGAGAACAGCTCCGTGAGGACGCCCTACAGTTCGTCCGGGCCGCCGAGACTGACGATATCGCCGAGCAGGACGGGAAGGCGACACTCCAGTTCGGAACCTACGACGATTTCGTCGACAGCCTCACACCGCTCCGCCTGGAACTCGTTCGAGCGATCGCCGAACACGCACCCGAAAGTATGCGGGCGGCGGCTCGCCTCGTCGACCGTGACGTCTCCGACGTCCACTCGGATCTGAAGCGACTGGAGACGCTCGGTATTCTCGAACTCGAAGAGGGTGGTCCTGGCGGCGCGATGCAACCCGTCGTCCCGTTCGACCGCATCGAGATGCACATCGACTACCCGCTCGACGACGTCGATGGCGACGAGGCGCCGGCCAGCGCATAGCGACGGCCTCGTGAGGCGAGTCACATAGAACGATCGGACTCGTTACCCGAGGAGTTCCAGTTCGGCGGCGACACGCAGGAAATCCGCGTGCTCCATCTCCAGTTCGGCGCTCGCCTCCCGATAGGTGAACTCCCCCGCCTCGACTCGCTCCCAGACGTCGAGTACGTCGTCGACGATATCGTCGCCGTACTGGTCAGTCGCGTAGGCGAGCGTCTGGTTCTCCGCCTCGACAGCAGACGCGATATCTTCGAGGGACAGGTGGATGTCGAACTCTACGGGAGCGTACGCCGCTGGCTTCTCCCGAGTGCGACGCAGCAACCCCGCTCGCTGCAGATCACGACAGTACTCGTGTGCAGTCGTGTGCGGGAGGTCGAGGTCGTCGGTGAGTTCGGTGACCCGGAACTGCCCTCGCTCGGCAGCGAACCGCAGGATGTCGAGCTTCCGGTCGTTGGCCAGTTGCTCGCCGATCGTCCGCAACCGCTTCCGGGACAGGGGAGGGTCGTCTGTAGCGCTCATCCGGTGAAGTAGTATATACGGCAAACTCGTATATGTGTTCCGGTGGCTCTTTCGTCTCAGACGTCTTTGACGGCGGCGATAAGAATCACACTCCCTCCGCGGACCGACACACAGGTCTCAACTGACTTGTGCGTGGCAGTAAAACCCATCGCGTATGGAGTGCATCGGCGCTGCTCGTGACGAGGTGCAAACACACCCGCCCGTGGAGGACGACGGATGACGCTCGACTTCGACGCCGACCGGCCGGTCGTCGGGATGGTTCACCTGGACGCACTGCCCGGAGCCCCGGCGTTCGACGGCGACCGCGCGGCCGTCCAGGAAGCGATGCTCCGTGACGCCCGCCGGCTCGAAGACGGTGGCGTCGACGGAATTATCGTCGAGAACTTCGGTGACGCGCCCTTCTACGCCGACGACGTCCCGAAACACGTCGTGGCCTCGATGACGGCGCTGGTCGGGGACCTCTCGCGCGAGGTCGACCTCCCGCTGGGGGTCAACGTCCTCCGGAACGACGCCGAGGCCGCACTATCGGTCGCCGCGGCGGCCGGCGCGTCGTTCGTGCGGGTCAACGTCCACACCGGTGCCAGACTCACCGACCAGGGGGTCGTCACCGGCGCGGCCCCCGAGACGGTTCGCCTCCGGGAGCGCCTCGACGCCGACGTCTCGATTCTCGCGGACGTGGACGTCAAACACTCCGCCCCGCTCGCCGAACGGCCCCTCTCCGAAGAAGTCGCGGAACTCGTAGAGCGCGGCCACGCCGACGGCATCGTCGCCAGCGGGGCCGGGACGGGCGAGGAGACCGACCAGGAACACATCGAGCGGGTCGTCGCCGCCCGGGACGAACTGGACGCCGCAGTCCCAGTCCCGGTGTTCGTCGGAAGCGGCGTCACGAGCGACACTGTAGTCGACACGCTGGCTCTTGCCGACGGCGTCATCGTGGGGACGGCGCTGAAGGAAGGCGGCGAGACGACCGCACCGGTCGACGTCGAACGGGTCCGTACCCTCGTCGACGCGGCGCGAACTGCGTAGCTGAGGATGGGCGTCGTAGAACCGGTCACGAGACCGCCAATTCCGCGTCGGGAACTATGGAACAGCCGCTCAGTGTGGATGCGAACGTAACATTGTTTCAGGGACAATGGCTGTGAGAGAAAGTACTTCCGCAGACAGCACCGCACTCATCAGCGAGAGTTGAAAGCCCTCGGGCCGCTCGCGGTCGCTGAGCGACATATCTTCGCTCCCTGCGGTCGCTCAGATAGGGGTCGCTCAGGCGACTAAAGTGAACGCGAGCGGCCCTCGCCCTTTCAGTCCCCCAGGAAAAATCTGGTTTCACAGGCCGTCTCGACATTGTTTGTTCGGTATCCGACCCCACAGACATCTCCCTGGCGGACTGGAAGGGCGAGACGGGCTCGCGGCGAGCGAAGCGAGCGGAGTCGCCTGCGCGGGCCCTATTCGAGCGAGTGCTGTGCGGTGCGGTTGTTCGAGTGAGAATATCCCGCGCAACGACCGCGAGCGCGTCGAGGGCTTCCATCTCACGAGTACGACTGCGGTCGCGGGACCGCGAACAGTGCGAATCGCTACCGCTACATCCTCAACTGATCGATCGGAGTCGCTGAAAAAATGCGAGCCTCGTACGACAGCCACTAGCCGAACGCGAACAGGTCACCCGCGCCGGTCGCGGCGAAGACGACGCCGTCGGCCACCGCTACAGGGGCGGTCGTGCCCGCACGTCTTCCGCCGTCGTCCGTCCAGTATCCGCGCGTCTCCAGGCTCCAGCGCTCGCTCCCGTCCGTCACGTCCAGCGCGGTGAGGAGGCCCGCCGGGTCGCTCCCGTCGGCCCGTCTGCCGGTGTACCCGCCCACGTACAGCGTGTCGCCGGCGCGGACGGGGAGGCCGAGTCCATCCCCCTCGCCCGGTCGCTCCCAGACCTGTCCCCCGTCGGTGGTGAGCGCGTGGACCGCCCCGTCCTCGACCACGTAGAGGTGGCCGTCTCCGACCACGGGCGGCCCGGGGATGCCGCTCTCGCTCAGGCGGCGGGCCCACCGCTGTTCGCCGGTCGCGGCGTCGAACGCACGGACCTGCCCCTCCAGTCCGCCGACGTAGACCGTCCCGTCCGCGACAGCGGGGGCCGAGAAGACTCCCGGGTCGTCCGGGCCGCCGGCGAGGACCTGCGTGTCGCCCCCGTCGGTCCCAACCGAGACGAGACGGTCGCCCCAGTCGGTGACGTACACCCGGTCGCCGGCGACCGCGGGCGGGCGAGGGCCGTGTTCGCCGTCGAGTGCGAGTTCCCACCGCTGCTCGCCGGTCGCGGCGTCGAACGCGCGTACCGTCGGGTCGTCGACTGCACCCGGGACGTAGAGAGTCCCATCCGCGAGCGTCGGCGAATTGAACGCCAGGATGTCGGACTCGCGTCCGTCGCGCCAGACGACGGTCCCGTCGGCCCGGTCGACGGCCACGAGGTCCCGACCGGCGAAGTAGACGGTGTCTCCGGTGACGACGGGCGCGGTCGGCGACGTGATACCCTCGACGCGCCACTCGCTCTCGCCGGTCGCGGCGTCGAACGCGCGCAGGCTGTCGCCGCCGACGTAGACGGACCCGCCGGCGACGACCGGCGGCGAGTCGGCCAGCGTGGCACACGTGGCGTAGCGCCACGCGAGTGACGGGTCGGTCGGTCCCGTCGCGTCGACGCTGTAGCCCGTGTTCGCGGGCCCGGCCTGGAACTGCGACCACGCGCCGTCGACCGAACCGGGCGCGCTCCCGACTTCTCGTTCGCCGGCGACACATCGCTGTTCGGTCTCGTCCGGAGTCCCTGAACTCGATTCACTCTCGCTCGGGGTCGCACCAGACCTCGGTTCGCTCTCGGTCGGAGTGTCGTCGGGGTTCGGTTCACTCTCGCTCGGCGTCGCGTCGACCGCCGTTTCACTCTCGCTCGGCGTCGCGCCAGACTTGCCACTCCGGCATCCGGCCAGCCCGGTCGTCGCCCCGGCCACGACAGCGAGGAGGGTCCGTCTCGTCGTCGACTCGTTCCGGGAGGGGACCACGATTCACACGCCCGGTGGCTCCGACAAGTGTTTTTTGCCCGACCGGACGACCATGCCGACTCCCAGCCCAGACCGCGAGGCTTCGAACGCGTCACTCCGTGCTCGGTGGTGCACTACGGGTCGTCGGGCAGGTCGATCCGTGTCGCCAGCGAGCCACGGGGTCCGGGCGCGGTACAGTTCTCTCCCGCTGCGACGGCAGCCACTCGACCCGCAGTCGTCGGCGACAGTCCGCCGAACACCCACGCGTGAATCAGCGCGGCGGTGAACTGGTCCCCGGCCCCGGTCGTATCGACGACGTCGCGGTCGACCGCGGGGATGTGGACCGGTTCGGCGTCGTCCTCGACGAGGTAGGCACCGTTCGCGCCACAGGTGACTGCGACCCGGTCGGCACCAGCGTCCCGAATGGTTCGTGCGGCCTCTGCGGGCTCCTGGTCGAGGTACGACCACGCGGCGACCTCGCTGGTGACGAAGAGATCCGCGATCGCAGCGACCTCGTCGATCGTCGCAGGGCTCGTCCCGCGACCCTGGAGTTCCGACAGCGGCCCCGACAGGTCGAAGACGAGTGTCTCGATAGCACCCGACTTTCGCAGTTCGACGAGACGACTCACGACCCGGTCCGGCGCGTAGGCGCTCGTGAAGACGCAGTCGGCGGCCCGGCAGCGGTCACGATCACGCTCGGAGAGTCGCAACTGGAGGATGCTATCGCCGCCGGCGACGATCATTCGACCGCCGTCCGGGCCGCGCAGAATCAGCGTATACGACGACTCCCCCTCGCCTCGCTGGATGGCAGGGGTCACGCCGTGCTCGTCGAGTGAGTCGACGATCACGTCGGCTGCGTCGTCACGGCCGACACGCGAGACGACCGTCGGGTCGTATTCGAGGGTCGCGAGCGCACAGGCCACGTTCGCGGCGACACCCCCAGCGCGTTCGGAATAGTCGGTGACGAAGGCACCGCCGTCGGGTTCGGGCAGGTTCGTGACGGCGTAGACCCGGTCGAGTACCGCGCTCCCGACGCAGACGACCGCTGTCATCGCTCGGGCACCGCCCTCACCCGAGCGACCGCCACCAGTCCGTCCGGGAACCTGCCCGACCGAGACATGTGTCATTCGAGCGCACACCGCAGAATAAAGTGCTCGATCTGCCTCGTCGACGACGAGACGGGTCTTCGAACGTCGGCCCTCCCGAGCCTGATCCCCTGTTGCCCACCCGAGTGCGGTGACGTCTGGTTCGTCTCGGTCGTGGTGTTGTCAGAAATATACGTAAATCACTACTTTTTGTTTATTACCTATTGTAATATATATTGATTTTGTGAATTTCTGTGTGGGGAGACCCGGAACTGGCAGTCGGCTTCCGTGAGGGGCGGATCATAATAATTTGCGCCTTCAGTCCGTATATAGCCGGATTTAAGGGTTCCTTCGGATTCTCTCGGTCGCACCCCACCAGCGCTGTACAGCGGACCCTGTCGATCGCGTACAGACACTTTTCAGCCCATAGAGGGCCTATATTCTGCTATCGTCGAGCGCGGTTGCCGGTCGGCTGGTGGATCCGCCGGTGAGCGGAAACGTGCCCCACTCTGGCCAGAAGTATCGAAGTAATATTATAAATAGGTATCCGATACTTAGGGTGTATATCGTGGACGCTATCCGGATCGACCGTCGGGGGGTTGTCTCTTGCCCGACGAACGGGAGGTCGCGCCAGACGACCACAGTCCCGGGCCGTTCCGTTGGTGGTCGGGCACGCAGTGTTCGAACGCCTCGTGCGGTCACGGTCGGTTCCTGCTGCGACCCGAAAGATTAATTATTGGGTCTACGAGACGCGGATATGCCCGAGAGACCGAACCTCGTCTTTACTTTCGCCGACCAGCTCCGCCTCCAGTCGTGTGGGTACAGCGACGGGTACGCGGACGACCCGGACCCGTACACGCCGAACGTCAACGGACTCGCCGACGAGTCGGCGGACTTCCGGAACGCCGTCTCCGGCAGTCCGATCTGTGCGCCGTATCGGTCGTGTCTGTTCACGGGAAAGTACGCGAGTTCGACCGGGATGGCGATCAACGAGCTCCGGACGATGCCGGACCCGGACGCCATCGGGCACGTCCTCTCGGAACACGGCTACCGCACCGCGTACATCGGCAAGTGGCACCTGTACGGGACCGAGAACAGCGACGACGACACACAGGAGTTCGTCCCGCCCGGCCCCTATCGTCTCGGGTTCGACGACGAGTGGAAGGCCTACAACATGAACCACGACTACTACGACGGCTACTACTACGAGGACGAACCCGACCGGCAGGAGGTCGACGGCTACCTGCCACACACGATGACCGACCACGCGATAGAGTTCCTCGAACGGGCGAGTGACGACGACCGACCGTTCGCGCTGTTCGTCAGTTACGGCCCGCCACACGACCCGTGGACCTGGGACAACTGCCCCGAGACGTTCGCCCACCTGTTCCGCGACGAGGAGTTCCCGGACCCGCCCAACTTCGCGGACGGACACGCCCGCTACTGGCACCCCGAGTGGGACGAGGAGTGGTACGAGTCCGAGTGGAAGCCCGACCGATTCAGGCGTCGGCAGGTCTACGCCGCACAGACGGCCAGCCTCGACTGGGAGATCGGCCGGCTTCTGAACGCGGTCGACGACCAGGGCGTCCGCGAGGAGACGGCGTTCGTGTTCACCTCCGACCACGGCGAGATGTTCGGCTCCCACGGCCGGATCGCCAAGAACGTCTTCTACGAGGAGGCGGTCCGCGTTCCGTTCCTGCTTCGACTCCCCGGCGTGGTTGACGCGGGCGTCCGGTCGGCGCCGCTGAACACGCCCGACATCGCGCCGACGTTGCTCGGCCTGCTCGGACTCCCGGTCCCCGAGTCGATGGAGGGCACGGACCTGAGCCACGTCGCCCGGGGCATCGACGGTCCGGTCCCCGAGGCCGCGTTCATGCAGGGGATGGGCCACACCTACCAGTGGGAGGACGGCAACGAGTGGCGCGCGGCCCGCGACGAACGGTACACGTACGCCCGGTGGCTCGACGGGCGGGAGTTGCTCTTCGACAACGTCGCGGACCCCTACCAGCTCGACAACCTCGTCGACGACCCCGACCACCGGGACGCTCGCGAGCGACTGTCGGCGTTCGTCGACGAGCGAATGGCCGAACTGAACGACCCGTTCGAACGGACGACCTGGTACCGGGACCGGTGGGAGACCGACCGCGTCATCGTCCGGTCGGCGACCCGAGAACTCCCCGAGGAGTACCGACCCGAGACCGAGTGAGACGGACCGTCGTGAGCCGGTCCAGGGTCTCCCGGCCCCGCAGGTCGACGGATCTCGGGAAACGGCCACAACGATCCGTACGGGAGGGGTGGCCGACCCGGAGTGGGGGGCGGCCGACCCGGAGTGGGGGGCGGCCGAGCCGTACTGGGGCCCGGCGAAGCCCTCGCGACGGGCCGGGACGCGCTCGGCCGGGGGTAGACTGAAGACGGCACGGGGCGACTGTCCGGGCGGAGACTATGCGATCCAGCCAGTCCCACCACGGGATCGACTACATCGAGTGGGCGCTGGACCGACCGGATTCGGTCCGGTACGACTTCGCGGCCAGCGACCTCGCGAGCGGCGTGGCCGACGGGGTCCCGGAAGTCATCGCCGACCTCCCGCCCCCGGACTCCGACCGGAGTTTCGCCTCGCTCGTGGCCGCTCGCTACGGGGCCGACGTCTCGCCGGAGAACGTCCTCGTCACGCCGGGGGCGACCGCCGCGAACGCCCTGCTCACGGCCGACGCGGTCACCCGCGCGGAGGCGTCGACCCCGACGGTGGTCACCGAAACGCCCGGATACGAACCGCTCTCGGCGACACCGCGGGCCCTCGGAGCGGACGTGACACACGTCGAGCGCCCGCCCGAGACCGGCTACGGAGTCCCGCGGGACGCGCTCCGGGCGGCTCTCGACGGGACCGTCTGTCTGGTGTCGCTGACGAACCGGCACAACCCCTCGGGCCGGCTCCTCTCCCGGGAGCGCCTCGAGTCGGCCGGCACAACCGTCTCGAGCGCCGGAAGCCTGCTCCTCGTCGACGAGGTGTACGCGCCGTTCGTCGACACGCCCGCATCCGGGCCCGGGACGGCCTTCGGCGGACCCACCGCCGCGGGCCTCCCCGCGACCGTGGTGACCAACTCGCTCACGAAGTTTTTCGGCCTCGACTCGCTCCGGCTCGGGTGGCTGGTCGGGCCCGACGAACTCGTCGAGCGCCTCTCGGGGATGCAACACCACCTGCTGGACGTGTCCCGGACGAGTCGCTACTTCGGGCGGGTCGCCCTCCACAACGCCGGGACGCTCGCCGGGCGGTCGCGTGGCCTGCTCCGTGAGAACGCGGCCCTGCTGGACGAGTTCGTCGACGGGACCGAACGCCTGACGGGGGTCGTCGACGCCGAACACTCGATGGCATTTCTCCGCTACCGGGACCACGACGGCGACGCGGTCGCGGATGCGGCCCTCGACGCGGGAGTGCGGGTCGCGCCGGGACGCTTCTTCGGCGACCGGTCGCGCTTCCGGCTGAGCCTGTCCCGTGACCCCTCGCACACGGCCGAGGGACTCGACGTCCTCGGCGAGGCGCTGGCCGCGCTCCGGTGAGAGCGGAGAACTCGTGTCGTCGCCAGGGGACACGTCACCGACTGGTCGTCGGCCGCTCGGCGTCGGCGTCGCTCGGGAGCGGGGGATTGTAGATCGTGCGACCGGCCTGGTCGAACAGGTGGATGCGGTCGTTGCGCACCGATATCGACACGGACTCGCCGATATCGAAGTACCGGCTGGCCGGGATCTGGGCGACGATCTCGCCGACGTCCGCGACCTCGAGGTAGACGATGTTGTACGGGCCGATGTGTTCGAAGACGTTGACCTCACCGACGGGGCTGTCACCGTCGTCCCCCGCCGAGAGAGAGATGTCCTCGGGACGGATGCCGAGCTCCGTGGGCGTCCCCTCGGCGCCGTCCGGGAGACCGAAGCTGAACGGACCAGCGGTTATCGTCTCCCCCTCCAGGCGACAGGGGAGGAAGTTCATCCCGGGGCTACCGATGAAGTCGGCGACGAAGCGGTTTTTCGGCCGGTTGTACGCCGCTTCCGGCGAGCTGACCTGCTGGATCTCCCCGTCGTTCAGCACGACGATCCGGTCACTCATCGTCATCGCCTCCTCCTGGTCGTGGGTGACGTAGACCGTCGTCGTCTCCAGTTCCTGGTGGATCTTCTGGAGTTCGGCCCGCAACTCGATCCGGAGCTTGGCGTCCAGATTCGAGAGCGGTTCGTCCATGAGGATGATGTCCGGGTTCCGGACGAGACTCCGGCCGAGGGCGACGCGCTGTTTCTGCCCGCCGCTGAGTTCCTCGGGGGTCTGGTCCAGGTGGTCGCCGATACCCAGCATCTCGGCGGTCTCGGAGATCCTGGACTCGATCTCCGCTTTCGAGTGCCCGCTGTCCTCCAGCGCGAAGGACATGTTGCGCCGGGCAGTCATGTGGGGATACAGCGCGTAGTTCTGGAACACCATCGCGATCCCGCGCTCCTGGGGTTGCTGGTCGGTCACGTCCTCGCCGTCGAAGAGGATCTGCCCGCTGGTCGGCACTTCCAGGCCGGTGATACAGCGGAGGATCGTGCTCTTGCCACAGCCGCTCGGGCCGACGAGCGTGAGGAACTCCCCGTCTTTCACCGTCAACGAGACGCCGTTGACGGCGACCAGGTCGTCGAACTTCTTCGTGAGGTCTTTGAGTTCTACTTCCATCGTATCAGTCCTCGAATCCGCCGGATATGCCTTTGATGAACCGCTCCTGCGAGACCGCGAACAGCAGGAGGACGGGGATGACGGCCAGGATGCTGACCGCCATCAGCTGGTTCAACACGACGCTCCCGCGGTTCCCGAAGAACGTCGCCAGACCGACGCTTATCGTGTACATCGGGGTATCCTGCATGAACACGAGCGCGAACAGGAACTCGTTCCACGAGAAGACGAACACGAAGATCGCGGCGGTCGCGATCCCGGGTTTCGTCAGCGGGAGGATGACGCGCAGAAACACTTTCCACTCCGGGATACCGCCCACGCGGGCCGCCTCTTCGAGGTTGTTCGGGAGCGAGTTGAAAAAGCCGTACAGCAGGAAGATGGCGAACCCGGTGAACAGCATCGCGTAACAGAGGATCAACCCGAGGTGCGTGTTGACGAGTCCGAAGTCGGCGAACATGACGAACAGCGGCAACACGAGGGCCTGCGTCGGGACCATCAGCGTGCTCAGAAAGAGCATCAGGAACAGCCGTGCGCCGGGGATCTCGCGACGGGAGAGGGCGTAGGCTGCGGGCGTCGCGACCGTGACGACGAGTACCGTCGCGCCGGCGGAGACGATGATCGTGTTGACGAACCAGCTGACCCACATCCCGTTCGCGAGCGCGTCGACGTAGGGTATCAGCGACGGGCTGTCCGGGATCAGCGTCGGCGGGAACTGTGTCACTTCCCGCCCGGTCTTCAGCGAGGTCGAGACCATCCAGTAGAACGGGAAGACGACGAGCAGCGTTACCAGCCCGAGTGCGGCGTACAGGAGGCCGCGTTCGGTCCTCGTGAGGTCGGCCGACTCCTCTCCGGCGGTCGAGTCCCGGCCGGGGAGATACGCTCTAATTGACATCGAACTCCCCCTCGACGTAGAAGAACGCCGTCGTCAGGACGAGGACGATCGAAAACTGGATGAAGCCGATCGCGGCCCCCTCGCCGTAGTTGAAGAAGGCGAACGTCTGCTTGTAGAAGTACGTCCCGAGGATCTCGGTCGCGTGCCCGGGCCCGCCCTCGGTCATGACGAACACCGAGGCGAAGGACTTCACGGCGTTGATGATCCCCAGGACGACGACGATCACGAGCGCGGACCGGGCCATGGGGACGGTCACATGCCGGAAGGTCTGCCAGCGTGACTTGCCCTGTACCTTCGCCGCGTCGTAGACCTCGTCCGGGATGGACTGGAGGCCCGCCAGGACGATGACCATGTAGTAGCCGGTGCGCTTCCAGATGACCATCAGTAACACGACCGGCAACGCGAGTACGGGCGAACTCAGCCACCGGATCCTGGAGTCGACCACGCCGGTCCCGACGAGCACCGAGTTCAGGATGCCGTTGTTGTTGAAGATCCAGACGAAGAGGATCCCTGCGACGACGATGGGGACGATCTGGGGTGTGAAGATGATAGACCGTATCGTCGTCGAACCCGGCACGTCGACGTTGAGCATGGCGGCGATGACCAGGCCGAGGACGACCGGGACCGTGATCCCGACGACGCCGTAGACGAGGGTGTTCTGTGCCGCCTGCCAGAACACCGGGTCCGACAGCACGTTCTGGTAGTTGGCCAGCCCGACCCACTCGTTGGCCCCGCCCAGCGAGAACTCCTGGAAACTGAGCAGGAACAGTTCGACCAGCGGGTAGAGCATGAAGACGGCGTACAGCAACAGTGCGGGGACGACGTACAGGTAGAGCTTGAGGCTGATCCGTCCCGAATCGGTCAATACGTCGAGTACTCTGTCTCGTATCGTCGCTATCATGCTGGAACCAGTCCGCGGGGACACGCCGAAACCGATGCGGTCGGAGACACTGTTTTTCGTCTCGAGTTAGAGGACGTTGTTGTTGATCCGGTCGACAACCCTGTCGAGGACCGACTGCGCGGACTCCTCGCCGTTGAGTGCCGGTGCCATCCCCGAGTACAGCGCCGAGGAGACGGCACGGTAGTTCGGGTTGATCGGCGGGGCCGTCCCCTGTTCGAGGGCAGTCTCGAAGGAACTGAAGATGTCCTCGTTCTCCTGGGCGGTCTCGAGTTCGAACCCGGACGACCGGGCCGGGAAGTAGCCGTTGTCGAGCGTGACCTGCATCCCCGGGTCGGTGTTGGCCCACTCGACGAAGTCCTGGGCCGCCTCGAGCGCGTCGCCCTCGGCCTGCTTGGTGATGACGATGGAGTTACCCCCGAGGAACGACGTGCGCTCGGCGTCCGAATCCGGGGCCGGGAGCAGTCCGACGCCCAGGTTGCCGTTCTCGATCATCTCGGGGTTGTTGTCCCTCGCGTACCCGAGCGCGTAGCCACCGCTGGTGACGATCGACGCGTCGCCCGAGATGAACATGTCGTGTGCCTGCTGCCACCCGGTCGAGACGAGGTCAGTCGAGTTCCCGCTCTGATTGAGTTCCGCCCAGAACTCCAGCGTCTCGACGCCGGCGTCGGAGTTGATGACACACTCGGAGCCGTCGTCGCTGAACAGGTTCGCCCCGTTCGACCACGCGGTCGGCAGGAAGAAGAACCCGCCGAACGAACTCGCGGTACCCGTCCTGTCCCCGGTGGTGAGTTGCTCGTTGGCGGCGAGGAACTCGTCCCAGGTCTCCGGCGGGTTCTCGGGGTCCAGCCCCGCCTCCTCGAAGTGTGCCTTGTTGTAGTAGTACACCGACAGGTCGATCCAGAACGGCATCGCGTAGGTGGTGTCGTTGTACGAGACGAAGTCCTCCCGGAGCGGCTCGAACACGTCGTCGCGGTACTCCAGGTCCGAGGTGAACGACCCGATGTCCCGCAGCGCACCGAGTTCGGCGAAGTTCGCGATCTGGACCACGTCGAGTCCGATCACTTCGGGGGCGTCGCCCGCGCTTATCTGGGAGATGGCCGACTGATAGGCCCCACCAGAGGTCGTCGGGTTCACCTGCGTCTCGACGCTGTAGTCCTCGCTCCCGCTGTTGTACTCCGTGGAGTAGCCCTCGCACCACTCGTACCGGTCGTAGTACGTTATCTCTGTGCTCCCGCTGGACCCGTCCCCGGACCCGTCGTCGGTGGTCCCACCGTCACCGCCGTCCGACTGTTCGGAACACCCTGCAGTCGCCGCGAGCGCTCCGCTGGTCAGGAGCAGGTACTCACGCCTGTTCAACCCGCTAAAACTCGTATCTCCTTGCCTCGGCATGGCATTACGCTGAGCCGGCTAATATATAATCCTTTGTGTGTCGGCAACCCACTGGCCGGCCCGGACGTCCGACCGCAGCGACGTGCGTGTACAGCAACGCCCGCTGTAGCGCCCCCTGTACTGCACAGCAACGCCCGCTGTAGCGCTCCTCGCAAGTCAGTGCCACCCGGCTGCGCTGTCCTCGCAGATCAGTGCGTGCAGTCACAGGCTCGCATCCACACCTGCATCTCGGACTCGTCCCTGTTGGCCCACGCGTAGTACGGGACGGCCGTCACTGTGACGGTCTCGTTCGCGGGAGGCGTCCGGGACCGGTAGAGAGCGTCGTCCCCGCCGGTCGCGGTCAGCGTCGCCTCGCCGCGGACCACGACGGTCCCGTCCAGGCGGTCCGGGTCGTACTCGGCGGAGAACTCCGCGTCCGCCCGGAGACAGACGTTCTCCAGCGGGGCGTCGTTGTCGACGCCTTCGAGACAGTACACGACCGGTCCCCGCTGGAGAGCGACCCGCCCGGCTGCCGCCGTCACCTCGGGATGGGCCTCGACCTGTCTCACTGGCATCGGGAACTCCAGCGTCAGCGTGTCGCCGTCCGTCCACGTGCGCCGGAGTTCGACGTGACCCTGTTCCACGTCGGGCGTGACAGTCTCACCCTCGACGGCTATCGTCGGGTCCGAACACCACCCCGGGATCCGCGGCCGGAGTGTCATCTCGACCGGGGTGTCGGTGTGGACGCTGATCTCGACGGCTCCGTCCCAGGGGTAGTCGGTCGTCTGTTCGACCGTGACGGCCGACCCCGCGACGGAAGTCCGAACCGAACTCCCGGCGTAGAGTTCGACCGAGAGTTCGTCCCCGTCGACCAGGTAGAGGTACTCGCCGAGCGAGCCCAGGAGTCGGGCGACGTTCGGCGGACAGCAGGGCGTGTCGTACCACTCCCGGCGCTGGAGGGGGAACCGGACCCCGGAGACGTGTTCGAGCGGGTGACTCTCGCCGTCGCTCTCCAGCGGGTTGGCGTAGAAAAACCCCGTCCCGTCCAGGGAGACGCCGGCGAGCAAGGCGTTGTACAGCGTGCGTTCCACGAGGTCGCCGTACTTGCCTTCGCCGGTCAGCTGGGACATCCGGCGATTCCACACGATACTCCCCACGGCGGCACACGTCTCGGCGTAGGCCGTGTCGTTCGGCAGGTCGTAGTCCGAGGTGAACCCCTCGTTCTCGTGGCTGCTCCCGAACCCGCCGGTCACGTACATCCGCGTTCCCGTCGCGTTCGTCCAGATCCGCTCGACCGCCGCCGCGAGTGCGTCGTCGTCGGTTTCCATCGCCACGTCGGCCATCGCGGCGTACATGTACGTCGCCCGTACCGCGTGACCGACCGCCGTGGACTGCTCCCGGACCGGCAGGTGGTCCTGGATGTGCTCGCCGTCGTAGGCCCCGTCCTCGTCGAAGAGGAGGTCCCGGTACTCCTCGTAGATCGCGTCCGTACACAGTCTCGCGTCGGGGTCTTCCATCTCGCGGGCGAACCGGGAGTCCTCGCGCCCCCGCTCGTCGAGGAACGTCCGGGCGAGGTCGAGATACCGCCGCTCGCCGGTACACCGGGAGAGCCTGACCAGGCCGAGTTCCACTCCCTGGTGGCCCGGCGCACCGCCGCCATCCCCGAAGACGTCGACGAGGTGGTCCGCGAACGCCGTCGCCACGTCCAGTAACCGGGACTCCCCGGTCGTTTCGTGGTGGGCGACCGCCGCCTCGAAGAGGTGACCCGCGCTGTAGAGTTCGTGCATGTACGTGAGGTTCGTCCACCTGTCCTCCGGGGCGTGTAACGAGAAGTAGGAGTTGAGATACCCGTCGTCGCGCTGGGCGCCTTCGAGCAGGGTGACCACGTAATCGACTCTGGCTTCGAGGTCGGGGTCCGAACGCCGCGACAGCGCGTAACTCGCGGCTTCCAGCCACTTGTAGACGTCCGACTCGTCCCGGTACATCCGGTTTTCGAGCGCGAGTTGCGCGTCACCTGGGGTCCCCTCGGCCGCACGCCGGAGGTTCTCGAAGCGTCCCGCATCGACAAGCTGTCGGTACACTGCCTCGAGCGTCGTCGTATCGGTCGTCGACACGCGCGGCGACCAGAACTCGTCGTCGATCGTCACGTGCTCCAGGTTCGGCGTCTCTTTGCCGGCCATGACTGCTACCCGGTCTCACTCCGGAGATTTATATCTGGGGGTCGAACGCCGTCGAGACGTTTCTCCCAGGTGATGGGAAAGAATTTGTACCAGTAGGTAGCAAGTGGGGGCACATGCTTCGCGAAAGCCAGCGTCTGGAACCCCGGTCGTTCGAACGACTCCCGCTGGGGACGGTCGAGCCCCGCGGCTGGCTCCGGCGTCAGCTGGAGATCCAGGCCGACGGGCTGACCGGACACATCGACGAGACGTGGGAGGACCTCGCCAACAACGCGTGGCTGGGCGGGGAGTGCGACGGCTGGGAGCGCGGGCCCTACTACGCCGACGGACTCGTGCCGCTCGCACACCTGCTCGACGACGACGACCTCGTGGCGAAGGCCGGACGGTGGGTGGATGGCTTTCTCGACGCGCAGGACGAGGACGGGTGGTTCACGCCCGAGCAGGTGTGGGCACGAGCCGACCCCGACGACCCCTGGTCGCGGTACGTCATCTGCAAGGTCCTGCGACAGCACTACGAGGCGACGGGGGACGAGCGGGCGTTCGACGCGGTCGTCTCCTTTGCCGAGTACCTGCTCGAACACCCCGACGACTGGGAGATCAACGACTGGGCCGAGATGCGGTGGATGGACCTCGCGCTCGAACTCCACTGGCTCTACGAGGAGACCGGCGAGGACTGGGTGCTCGACGTCGTCGACCTCCTGATCGGTCGGGGATTCGACTGGATCGACCACTTCTCCGATTTCACGTTCGACGGGAAACAGCTGGACGACCCCCAGATGAGTACCCACGTCGTCAACAACGCGATGGGGATCAAGGCGCCCGCGGTTCACTATCGCCAGCGCGGGGACGACACGTCCAGACAGGCCGTCTACGACGGGTTCCGGAACCTCGACCGCTTCCACGGACAGGTGACCGGTCTGTTCACCGGTGACGAGCACTTCTCCGGCAAGAACCCATCCCAGGGAACGGAACTGTGCGCTGTCGTCGAGTACATGTACTCCCTGGAGTACCTCGTCTCGACGCTGGGCGACGTCGCTCTCGGTGACCGGCTCGAACGGATCACGTACAACGCGCTCCCGGCGACGTTCACGCCCGACATGTGGGCCCACCAGTACGACCAGCAGGCCAACCAGGTCCTGTGTAACGTCGCGGAACGCTCCTGGACGAACGGCCCGGACGCCAACATCTTCGGACAGGGCCCCAACTTCGGGTGCTGTCACGCCAACTTCCACCAGGGGTGGCCGAAGTTCGTCGCCAGCATGTGGATGCGCTCGGCCGACGACGGGCTGGCGGCCACCGCGTACGGCCCCAGCGAGGTGACGGTAGAACTGGACGACGGCACGGCGGTCACGGTCGTCGAGGAGACCGACTACCCGTTCGAAGACGCGGTCACCTTCCGCGTCGAGGCCGACGAACCGGTTTCGTTCCCGCTCCACCTCCGGATACCGTCGTGGGCCGACGACGCGCACGTCAGCCCCCCGGGCGCCGACGCTCACGAGACGACAGCCGGGGAGTACCACGTCGTCGAACGCGAGTGGGAACCCGGCGACGAAGTGGTTCTCTCGACGTCACCGGCGGTCACGACCGAACGCCGCCACCACGGGAGCGTCGCCGTGTTGCGCGGGCCGCTCGTCTACTCCTATCCCGTCGAGGCGGACGCGCAGGTGATCGAGGGGACCCCGCCGACCGCCGACTGGGAGTACCACCCGGCCGAGCCCTGGAACTACGGGCTCGACGTCGACACGGAGGACCCGGACGCCTCGGTCGCCGTCGAGATGGGGGCTATCGGGGACGTCCCGTTCTCGCCCGCCGACCCGCCCGTCGAGCTCACGGTCCAGGGAGGGCTCGTCCCCGACTGGCGCCTCGAGGACAACTGGGCGGGCGAGATCCCCCACAGTCCGACGCGAGCCGAGGGGTCGTCGACGGAACTCACACTGGTCCCCTACGGAGCGACGAACCTGCGGGTGACCGAGTTCCCCCTTCTCACCTGAGCTTCGCGGTTCCCGGGAGCCGTGCGACCGGAGAACCCGCCGCCGGGTCGGCCCAGCGGAGGCCCCGCCGCTTATGTTCTATCCTCCCCCACGTCCGGCTATGGAAACCGACGACACCCCGGTCATCGAAAGCTCACAGAAGCTGTTCCGGGTTCTCGAACAGGTCATCGAGAAGGGGGGTGCCGGCGTGACCGAGATCGCCGACGAGACCTCGCTGGCCAAGAGCACGACGCACCTCCACCTGCAGTCGCTGCTCGCGACCGGCTACGTCGTCAAACGAGACGGCCACTACTACCCGTCACTACAGCTGTTCGAGTGGGGCGAGAAAGTCAGAAACGGGATCGAGGTGTACGTCAAGGGGCGGGGCGAGGTCGACGACCTGGTGACGAACGTGCGGGGGGTCGCCAAACTTGGCGTACTCGAGGGTGACAGCGTCAGACTGGCGTACGTCAAAGAGAACGCCGACGACGAGACCGAGTCCTCCGCGCAGTCGATCTCGACCGAGTTCAACGCGGAGTCCCCGACCGTACTGGACCACACCGGGGAGTACCGGAACCTGCTCGGCAAGGAGATGAACATCCACGCCACGGCCATCGGCAAAGCGGTGCTGGCCGAGATGTCCAGGGACGCCGTCGAATCAGTCCTCGACCAGCACGGACTCCCGCAGTACACCGAGAACACGATCACCGACGAGAGCACGCTGTTCGAGGAACTGGATCGCATTCGCGAGCGGGGCTACGCGATCGACTCCGAGGAGTGGTCCGAGGACATCTCCTGTATCGGCGCGGCGATCACGCGCGAGGACAGACCTGTGGGTGGAGTGAGCATCAGCGGCCCCGATGGATACGTGGACGGTGACCTCGTCGACGAGATCGCACGACGGGTGATCAACACCACGAACATGATCGAGGTCAAGTTGACACACGGTCGATAACCTCCGCCACGTTCGTTCAGCAGTGCTGAACACAGGGGACCGTCAGGATACGACCGCGTTACCGTCTGATCGGTCGACCCCTCGATCTACCCAGAGTCTCTAATATGATCGCTGTATCGGGACAAACAGCCAAGAACTACTGCAGGAGACGAATTCGTGAACGAACGTCCACCATGCGTAGTCAGCTGGAGCTTCGGATTGCCACGGGCCGTCGTCCGTTCCGGCCACATAGATTACACTACTATGACTGTAATATCTGAACGTAGTTCGACGAGTCAGGTGTCGATGTCGTCGCCGACCTCGGACGTTCCGTTCCCGGAGCCGCCGGCAGTCCGATCCGTACAGCCCCTCGTTCAGCCAGACTGAACGACTGTCGGACCGGGCGACGCGGGAGGCCGGGGGCGTTCCCGAGTTCGGACTCCGGTGTGTCCGGGTGACTCTCGGCGCCTCGTAGAACCAGGGGACCGCCCCCGGTATCGCCACCGGGTATAACTAATTCTAGAATAGTTTTATATACTCATGACTGCACCGTTCGACAGTCAAGATGGGCGCAGTGCTAGTGACGGGAGCAGCCGGTCAGATCGGGACGGAACTGACGTCGACGCTCCGGGACCGGTACGGGTCACGGACAGTCGTGGCGAGCGACGTCGACCCGGACCCGGGACTGGAAGACCCATACGAGAGAGTGGACGTGACCGAGCGGTCGGAACTGTCGCGGGTAGTCTCCGAGTACGGCGTCGACACGGTCTATCACCTCGCCGCTCTCCTGTCGGCCGAGGGAGAACGGGACCCAGCGCGGACGTTCGACGTGAACGTCGGCGGGCTGAACACGCTCCTGGCCGTCGGGCAGCGACACGACGTCGACCGGATCGTCGTCCCGAGCTCGATCGCGGTGTACGGCCCGGAGACGCCGGAGAAACCGGACGAACGGGCGTTCCTCTTCCCGACCACGATGTACGGTGTCACGAAGGTCGTCGCCGAACACCTCGGACGGTACTACTCCGGGCGGACCGAGCTAGACGTCAGAGGCGTCCGGTTTCCGGGGATCATCAGTCACGAGACCAGGCCCTCGGGCGGGACGACCGATTACGCCGTGAACGCCTTCTACGGCGCGGTCGACCGGGGCGAGTACACGTATTTCGTGCGTGAGGACACCAGGCTTCCGATGGTCTACATGGCCGATGCCGTCCGGGCGCTCGTCCGGCTCGCCGAGGCCGACAGGGCGGACCTGCGGTTTCACTGCGAGTACAACGTCGTGGGCCAGAGCTTCACGGCCGGCGAACTGACGGCGCGTATCCGGGAGCGGGTCCCCGACTTCCGGGCGCGGTACGAGCCGGACGAGCGCCAGGAGATCGCCGATAGCTGGCCGGCCACTCTCGACGACACGGCCGCCCGGGAAGACTGGGGGTGGAGCGCGGCGTACGACCTCGACCGGATCGCCGACGACATGCTCGCGAACCTCAGGCGATAGCCGGCCGGAGACCCCCCTCCCGGAGGTAGTTTGATATGAACGGTCTCCGTTACCCCACACGGGATCGGAGCTCACGCCCGCGCGCTGTCCAGGCCCGAGCGGAAGTGCGGACCCACTGTCCCATCGTTCCGGGAGGGTCCCGGCCGCTGGCGACTCCGGCCCGGAGACTACAGACTCATGACGGACAGCAAGACCGCGTATCTCGGTGAGAAGGTCGAGCGCATGGACGAACGAGGCGAGACCTGGACGCTCCGCCAGCTCGAGACCGCCTCGAAGCCGAACCCGGTGGTCGAGGGCAAGGACGTCATCATGCTGGCCTCGAACAACTACCTCGACCTGGCGAACGACCCGCGACTGCGCGAGGCCGCGAGCGACGCGATCGCGGAGTTCGGCGTCGGCGCGGGGTCGGACTGGTCTATCGCCGGGTACACGGAACTCCAGGCAGAACTGCACGACGCCATCGCGGCGTTCAAAGGCACCGAAGCGGGCGTCTCCTATCAGACCGGCTTCGCCGTCAACGCCGGTCTCCTGCCACAGATCCTCGAGGAGGGCGACGTCTACGTCTCCGACGAACTGAATCACGGCAGCATCATCGACGGTATCAGGCTGTCGCCCGCCGACTCGGTCGTCTACGAGCACTCGGACATGGGCGACCTCGAAGACACGCTCCGGGCGGTCCACGACGATTACGACAGGATCGTCGTCGTCACCGACGGTGTCTTTTCGATGGACGGGGACGTGGCGAAACTGGACGCGATCCACGACCTCGCCGAGGAGTACGGGGCGATGACCTACGTCGACGACTGCCACGGCGAGGGCGTCCTGGGCGAGGGCCACGGGATCACGGCCGAGTTCGGACTCGAAGAGGAGATCGACTTCCAGATGGGGAGTTTCTCGAAGGCCTGTGGCGGGTTCGGCGGGATGCTCGCCGGCGACGAACACGTGGTCGAGTTCGCGTACAACACGTCACGGACCTGGTTGCTCAGTGCCGGCTACCCCCCGGCGGTCGCGGCCGCGAACAGGCGCGCGCTGGAGATCATCGAGGAAGAACCCTCGCGGGTCCGCGAACTGTGGGAGAAGCGGGACTACTTCCAGTCGGGCCTGGAGTCCATCGGCTTCGACACCGGGAACAGCGAGACGCCGATCGTCCCCGCGATGGTCGGTGACAGCAACAAGGCCAAACGGCTGGCGAGTCGCCTCTTCGAGGAGGGCGTCTTCGCGATGTCGATCGTCTACCCGATGGTCCCGCGAGGGGAAGCCCGCATTCGCAACCAGGTGAACGTCGGTCTCAGCGAGGACGACCTCGACGAGGCACTCGGGGTCTACGAGCGACTCGGCCGGGAACTCGACATCGTGTGACTGCCCGGGTCGGCCGCCGACTACCCGCTGGCGACTGTCTTTTCGGGTTCGATCAGCCGGAGGTCCCGCGCCGCTACCGGTCCCCGCAGGAACTCCACTGCCCGGCCGACCGTCTCCGCGTCCGTCCCCAGTCTGACGAGCGCCGCCCCCCCGGAGAGCCGGTCGCCCTGCCACGAGAACTCCACCTCGTCGACGGTCAGTGAGACGCCCGCGGCCCGACTCGCCCGTTTCGCCGCATCCAGGGTCTCTGTGACCCTCTCTTCGAGGTCGTCTCCGGTCAAAACGACGGTGAACTCCGTCGTCTCGTCCTCGATCCCGGCCTCCCTGACCGACACGTCTCGATCTTCGAGCGTCTCCAGGATGGAACTGAACTCCGCTGGCGTACACTCGAACTGCAGTTCGGCCGGACTCCGCCCCGGTCGGGCAGTCGACCCGTCCCGGCGGACCGAGAGGAGAGCGGGGTCGGCGTCGGCGACCGGTCCGACGACCCGTGACAGTTCTACCCCGTCGTCTTCGAGATCGACGTGAACTGTGTATCGATGGGTCTCACATCCCATTGGAGACCACTCCAGAATCATGGTATCTATATCTTTCGGTATCCGAGGCAGTCGTGGTCCGACATCGCTTTCGGAGCTGTACCTCTCCTGTGAGGGACCCGACCCAGTCACAGGCGGTTTCCGGGCCGTCCGATATAATCTGAATACTGACTGTTCTAGATAAACATCGAATTTAGTAGATATTGACATATGCCGAAGCCTCCGTGACGTCCGTCTGTGAACTACCCCTGTGTGGTCGGCCGCTCGGCTCCCTGCTGTTCCTCGGAGAAGGAGGATTCGCCCTGAAACTGGTCAAAACCGGAGCCGTCCCGGGGAGGAGGCTTCGAGTAGGTCGTGTCGTCGACGTCGTCCCGCTGTTTGCAGCCTCGGGGACTATCGCTACGAGGCCGTTCGTCCGTTCGCTGGACGCCGTGTGGTGGATTTCGTTCGAACCGCGAGCGGGGGGCCGACAGCCAGTACTGCTCGCTGTCGTTTCGGCACAGCGTTTCAGCGATCGAGACCTGATCCCGAGCCCGTCCCGACTCGGACCGGCGTTCTCAGCCCGTGAGCTACCCCGGAATCGGAACCCGTCGCCCGGCGGGTGCTATCGACGTATTCTGGACAGCAACCATCCCGTCCCCTGTCTCCTGGAGAATGGACGGGCTGAGGCGGTGGATCGCCCGTTCCCTGGCCGACCGGGCCGTCCAGCCAGTCGTCTTCGCCGTGCAAGCGGACTGGTTTCCCGTCGACTGCGAGGCGGTCTCCAGTCGCCGTGGAGTGTGACTCCCGTCCGGTCCCGCCCTCCCGGCGTCGACCGCACTGTGACTTCGAACCTATTCCCCTAACTATAAATTTTATGTCTTGTATTTTTATCTGATATACGTGCGGATAGCGGGTGACTTCACCGTCGTTCGCCCGGGAGTCGTCTCTCGTCCGTGAGTCGACGCGTCGGGACGTAACAGGAGTCGATACTCCAGGGGGATCGAAGGCTCTCGACGACAGGTGGTGTCGTCGCCAGTCTGTAACAGAGTACGTCTCCCGATCGGTACTGGAGCAAAGCATACCCCGGTGGCCAGCGAGACGGTACGTGAGCGATGAACGACCTGGAACGGGCAGTCGACATCGCGGTCGATGCCCACGAGGGACAGACGGACAAAGCAGGTGAGACGTACATTCGCCATCCACTCCGCGTGATGGAAGCGATGGACTCCGAAACCGAGCGCGTCGTCGCCGTTCTGCACGACGTCCTCGAGGATACCGAGTACACGCCAGAGAAAATCGAGAGAAAATTCGACGAGGAGGTACGGAAGGCTGTCGAAGCGCTGACGAAGGAGAACGGGGAGGACTATCTGGAGGAGTTCATCCCGCGAGCAGCGGCGAACGATATCGCCCGGAAGGTCAAACGTGCCGACATCGAGGACAACATGGACCTCACGCGACTGTCCGAGGTCGACGACAGCGTCCTCGAAAACCAGGCGAAGTACCACCGGGCGCTTCAGCGGCTGTGACCGACCCGTCCGCGACCGTCTCGTATCGGGTGGCAAGTCAGACGACTCCGTCACGTTCTCGCCGGGAGTGTGAATCTGCCGGACAGTCCCTGGAAGAATCAGCCGGTGGCGGCCCCCAGTTCTGTTTCGAGACGGGTGATCCGCGAGGAGATGTCGTCTTCGATGCTTGTGAGGGTCTGCCGGATGTCGTTCACGGACCCTTCGAGGTCGGTACATTTCGTCCGGATCTGTCGGAACCGGTCGATGGCGTCTTTGATACCGTCGAGTTCGGCCTTGACTGCTTCCGGGTCGATCTCGTCGCCGACCTCGACCGACGAGAGTAACGCACGAGTTCGTGCCCAGTGGTACGCGAACTTCAGGAAGCGCGGTTCGATCTCGTCGTCCTTGTCGCCACTCAGAGCGACGACGACGTACTCCTGGTCGAACTCGGAGAACCAGCCGACTTTCGTGCGTGGGAGGTAAGCCGTCGAACTCGCGACGAAGATACCGTAGTCGGCCTCCCGGTTCTCGATGGCTTCCTCCATCTCCGACTCGACGGTCCCGCTGAACGCGCCGTTTTTCGCCTCGACGGCGATGCGTTGCCCGGTCTCGTCGAGGGTGACCACGAAATCGCCCTTCTTCGAGTCCCCTTTCGACCCGGTGTCCTCGCTCGTGTCCGTGACCTGGTTCGGCGTCTGGTGGACGAGCCCCTCGAGGATCTCCTGGAGTTGGTCCTCGAAATCGTAGCCTTTCAGCCGAGTCTCCTCTCGAACGGCCTGCTCGCCGGTCTCCTCGTCGAAGCGCTGTTTGATCGTGTCGATCTCGTCGAGGATATTCTGTTTCAGACGATAGGTGGGCGTCCCTTCGCGGTCGGGGTCGAGAGCCCGCTGGATCTTTTCGCCGTCCTCGCCGAGTTCCTCGTTCAGTCGCTCGACCAACTGCCCGTCGTCACCGAACGCGTTCTCCAGGTGGTCTTCGAGGTGCCCGTCCGCTCCGAGGTGGTTCTCCAGGATCCGCGGGACCTGGCCGTCGTCGTCGAATCGGTCGTCGAGTTCGTCACGGAGCGATTCGAGTTCGTCCTCGAACTCGCGTTCCATCTCCTCGAATCGCCGTTCGACGTACTCCGCTTCTTTCGACGTGTCGACCAGCTGGAGCGCCGACGCGCCGATCCGTAACGCACGGTCCAGGGCTTCTTCTCGCTGGTCCGTCTCGAACTCGGCCATGTAGTCGGCTACCTCCTGGTCGTGGACAGTGAGCTCTTCGACGGTGACTCGATTCTCCTCCGTGTCAACGGAGATATTGGCTGCGGTTGCCATGTGGGCTACATGAGAATTACTAGTCAAAAAGCTACTGTCGAACGCGGGGACGCCGGTCTTCGCTCGGCGTGCAGCGAGTCGGGATCACCCGAAAGTCGGTGGTATTCTTCCGCACTCCAGTTGCTCCGCTCGCTCTCTGAACCACCTCTCGGGGAGTCAAGTGGTATGTCCCTCCCGGAGCAATCGACGGTATGAGCAACGGTGGAGACCGGATCGAGCCGTTCTCTCCCCGTCGCCGGGGAACGGTCGATTACATGCGCGCGGCGGGTCGGCGAAGCAACGTCCACGGCCTCGTCGAGGTCGACGTCACCGAGGCGAGACGGCGTCTCCGAACCATCGAAGCGGAGACGGGGGATCGACTCTCGTTTACGGCGTTTCTCGCCTTCTGTCTCGCCCGGGCTATCGACGACCACCCCCACGTCAACGCCTATCGGGACTGGCGTGGTCGCGTTCACGTGTTCGAGGACGTCGACGTGAACGTCCTCGTCGAGACGACGATCGAGGACGAACGGATCGGCGTCCCGCACGTCCTCCGGGAGGCCGATCGACGGTCCGTCTGGTCGCTTCACGACGAGATCCGGGCCGCCCAGGAGTCTCCGGACCCGACGGAACTCTCGTGGCTGGAGCGGATGGCGTTCCGACTCCCTGGATTCGCCCGGCGTTCGGTCTGGCGACTCCCGCAGTGGTTCCCGGGGCGGTGGAAAGACGTGGCGGGAACCGTCGCTATCACCTCTGTGGGGATGTTCGGCCAGGGTGGGGGATGGGCGATCAGCCCTACCAACTACACGCTGCAGTTGACCGTCGGCGGTATCAGCGACAAACCGCGACTCGTCGACGGGGAGATCGAATCCCGAGAGCTGCTCGATCTGACGGTCACGTTCGACCACGACGTCGTCGACGGTGCGCCCGCTACCCGGTTCGTTCGACGCTTGACCGAACTCGTCGAAGATGCCCACGGACTGGGTGAAGACGCCACGTAATCGACGGCTCGGCCCCGTCGTGGGCGGTGACGATGTCTTCGTCAGCGACGTGCCTGGGTCAGTCTCCGCCCGGCAGGTGACCCCGGCGAGTACTCGACCCCCAGTCGCCGTCCGGTTCGTTTCACTCGGAACGGTCGACGTCTTCGGATCGGTCGATGTCTCTCACGAGGTCACGGAGCTGGTCCTCCGTGAGTGGGTCGACGAACGCTCGCTCGCCGGTCGCCGTGTAGAAGAGACTCGCGGTGACGTCTTTCTCCGGGAAACACGCCGAGAGGACGTGATAGTACGCGCTGAGTTGCTTCCGGTATTCTGACTGACCACGCCGCGTCCGGTCGGTCTTGTAGTCGACGATCTCGACCTCGGTGGGTGTCTCGTGTACCAGGTCGACGATGCCCGAGATCGTCACGCGCTCACCGTCGACTTCGAGGGGGAGCACGGCGCGTTCTTCGACGTGGCGTTCGCCCGGGAGGCTGTCGAGAAACGCTTTGACGTGCTGTTCGTCCTCGGAATCAGCAGTGGTCGGCGTGACGTCCTCGCCGAGTGCGTAGGCCTCTGCGAAGTCGTGAACGCGCGATCCGAACTCCCGGCCGCGGAACTCGACCGACTCGGTGTCGGTATCCGTGTCGGTCTCGGCACCGTCGTCGGTGAACACCTCGCTGTCCATGAGGGTGTGCGGTGTGTGACCCGTCGGACCCTCGGGCGTGACGATCGAGAACGGGAGCTGGGTCTGGGCTGTCGTGGTCCGCTCGACGGGCTCGACTGTCGGGTCTGCCTCGCGTGTGGGACAGGGGAGTTCTGCGAAGAACGTGTTCGGGTCCTCGCCACCGGTGAACAGCACGTGGCTTTCGGCCCGCGTGATAGCGACGTAGAGGAGGCGTCGTTCCTCGTCGTAGTCACGGGAGAGGCAGTGGCGGATGACGTCGTGTCGCCAGTTGTCGTAGACGTGGGGCTGCTCGGCGACGTGGGCGTACTGCTTGCGCTGGCGGATCCCGACCGGCTCCGCGTACTGGACGACGCTCGACCCGCCGCCCTTGGGCGGGAACTTCCCGTCGTTCATGTTCGCGAGGACGACGATCGGGTATTCGAGACCCTTGGCGGCGTGGATCGTCTGGACCGTGACCGAGTCCACACCGGCGCTGGTCGTGATCTCGTGGGTACTCCCGGATTCGATCCCGCGTTCGACGACGCGAATGAGGTCGCCCCGGGTCAGCGTGGACGTCTCGTGGAGGGACTGGATCGTATGGAGGATGACGTCCGCGTACTCGCCGGTGAATCCGTACCGGTCGAAGACCGCTCGCGCGACGGCGCCGACAGCGTCTCTCTGTTCGAGTGTCTCGCGGAACGCGCGGAGATTTTCGGGGTAGGATTCCGTGTCCAGCACGTGGTCGATCTCGTCGATGGTGTAGCCCGCCTCTTCCATGACGACCGCCCACCCGCGGTCCGCGTTCGAGTCGAGGATCCGGAGCCAGGCCAGGAGCAACTTCGCCTGGTCCGTCCGGAACAGTTCGATCCCGCCGTCGTAGGCCATCGGGAAGTCGTACTCCTCGGCGACCGTCAGGAGTTCCCTGCCGAAGTCCCGCGTTCGAGTGAGGACGGCGATGTCTCCGTACTCCGGGACCCGCGCGTCACCGTCGTCGTCTTCGACGGCGTACTCCTCGTTCCCGACGATGTCCTGGACCGCCGAGAGGACGGCCTCGTGTTCGTCCGGGTGGTGGATCCCTTCGATGGTCGTGTTGTCGAACGCGGCGTTCGAGGAGAGCGAGACGACGTCCTCGCGGACGCTTTCGTCGACCTCGTCGCGTTTGCTCGCCGGCGTGACGAGCGCCTCCTCGGAGAAGTCGAGAATCGTCTGTGTCGACCGGTAGTTCTCCTCGAGTTCGATCCGTTCGACGTCGGTGTCGAAGGAGACGCGGTCCCGGTCGTCGTTGAGTTCGGCACTGAACTTCTCGAGTCGGTCCTCGAAGTCGCGGATGTTCTCGACGTCGGCGTACTGGAACGAGTAGATGCTCTGTTTCCAGTCGCCCACGGCACAGACGTTGTCGGTCCCGGCCAGCAAGAGTGCGAGCTTGAACTGTATCTCGCTGGTGTCCTGGAACTCGTCGACCATCACGTAGTCGAAGGCGACGCGGTCCCGGAGGGCGTCGTCCTCACACAGGAGCGCGAACGCGAACAGTTGCAGGAACCCGAACGTCAGGTAGTTCCGACCGAGCGCGAAGTCGAGATACTCGAAGTAGATGTCGTGGACGAACGCCTTGAGATCCGCCCGCTCCTCGTCGTACACCTGTTCGGCGACGTGGTCCGGTACCTGTTTCGTCCCGGAACCTCTGAGTTCCGATTTAGCGGGTGCGTCCGGCAGGTACGTTTTGTTGCGACCAAACCGGCTGAGTTTGCTCCGGAGTCTCGACTGTTTGCTCCCGCCGTTGCGAGGTCGATTGACGTCGTCGAACAGCGTTTCGAACGCGTCGAAGTCGCCGTCGAGCGCGTCCGCACCGTCCCGGTACCAGCCGTCGGCCGTCGGGAAGACACCTTTCGACGCGAGTTCCGAGACGACGTCGAGGAGCCCGAGTGGGTCCGAGAGCGCACGGAAGAAATCCGCGTACTCGGGGTGGTCGTCGCGGAACCTGTCGACGAATTCCCGGAAGAGTGCGTTCTCGACGAGGTCGTCCTCGACGACACGGGTGGAGCCAGTGATCCGCTCGTCGAGCCCCAGGTGGGTCGGCGCGCGGTAGCCGTGCTCGCGCAGGATGTCGAAACAGTGTGAATGGAACGTCTGGATCGATCCCTCTGTGAGTTCGCGCAGCGAGTACGTGGAGTGGTCCACGATGCGCTCTCTCATCTCCGTGGCTGCACTCCGGGTGAACGTCACCAGGAGCACGTCCGCCGGTTCGACGGTCGGCTGGTCCACGATCGTCGCGTATCGTCGCGTGATCGCGAACGTCTTCCCGGTCCCGGCGCCCGCGTCGACGACGTAGAGCCCGTCGGTGTTCTCGACGAGCTCGCGCTGTGCCGGGTTCGGCGTCGGGTCACTCATCGGTACCCTCCAGCAGCAGGTCACGGTGGTCGACCCGACGGTAGTTCGGCTCGCCACTCGGCCCCTCGACCGGGAACCGTTCCTCGCCACGCCTGTACCTGTTCAGTTCCTCGATCCGGTCGGCGACGAACCGTTCGAACGCGTCCAGGTCCTCGCGGAAGAACGTCCGCTTTCGGACGCCATTGAGTGCTCGGATCGCCTGGTCACACCCTTTCTCCGCATCGACGTCGTCGGCCGTCTCCGCCGTGACCGCGTCCGTAAACGCCTCGGCGAACGCCGATGCCCGAAGTTCGTCTCTCTCGGTCGTCTCCGGGAAGGACAGACGCTCCATGATCCGGCTGTAGGCTGTGAATCCCAGACTCTCGAACGTGGCGACGCAGTCGTTGTACCCGTCGAGGAGCGTGTCGTACGCCTCCCGGGACGCGACGTGCTCGTCGAAGGTCCACGGGTAGTAGGTGACGGTCGTCAGCGCGTCGTCGAGGCTGGCAGTCCCGGTGACGACGTCGTCGAGTGTTTCGAGGAAGTGACAGAACGTGAACTCGAGCGGTTCCCCGGGACGCACCGTCCTGAAGTGACACAGATACATCGCGGCCTGGAAGTTCGGCGTGTCGTGTGGCGGGTCCGTCGCGGCCGCTTTCACGACCGACCGGCTGGACTTCTTGTGCCCGCTCTTGAAATCCACCAGGTGGTCGGGGGCGCTCACGAGGTCGATCTTGCCTTTCATGCCGAGTGCGGTATTCTCGAACCAGCGTTCGGTGAGCGGCGAATCGACGGGTTCGTCGAAATACGCCGCGAAGAAATTCTCCCCCCAGCCCGACGCCGGCGTCAGGAAGTCCCCGGAGTCCGGGCCGTGTGTCTCCAGGTACTCGATTATCGTCTCGATCCCGATCCGGTACGAGCGCCTGCGGAGGGGTTCGTCGGTACCGGGGAACAGCGCGTTCGCTTCCGCCAGCATGACCTCGACGACATCCTCGAGCGTCTCGTCGTCGACGACGTCCGGATGGTTCACGTAGAACTCGGCGAAGTCGTGAAACAGGTTCCCCTCCGCGAAGTAGTCCCTGTCCGGCCCGTCGACCAGTCGGCCGAAGAAGTAGTCTCGCGGGCAGTTGACGTAGCTGTTGAGACTCGACTGGCTGATCGTCTCGACCGTCGACGGTTCGACATCGATATCTTCCGTCTCGAAGCCGGTGTCGGCAGTGTCGAACGTCCGCCGGTGGGAACTGGCCTCGAGGTCGCTGAACCGCTCGTACCCGGTATCGAGGAGTTCGCCGAAGTAGAGACAGGGGGTGACTGGCTGCCCACCCTGCGTGTCCTGGACGAGATAGTACTGGTTCACGCCGCTTTGCAGCAGTAGCTGGAACTGGTCGAGATGTCGCCGGAACTGCGCGTCGGTATCGACCCACGGACGCTGCGGGGGCGAATGTGTCCAGTCTTCGTCGAGTCCGACGTGAAAGACGACGGGACGGTCGACGTACCCTGCGGATTTCGCGTCGGCCAGGAGGACACCCTCGTTCTCCCGGTCGACGGGGACCTCGTAGGTCTGCAGATAGTACGTCAGTTCCTCGACCCCCTCCCGTGTGACCTCGGTCTCTGTGAGTCCCAGCTTCGCGAGTTCGTCCCGGAACGACTGCAGCTGGTCACCCGTCTGCCCCTCGTATTCGTCGAGAGCCTCCGCGAAGGTTCGTGACGGGAGCGACCTGCAGAACTCACGAACCCACGCCGTCTCCGGGAGGTCCGTCCGATATACCCGTTTATTGTCGTGGTCGATCGGGACGTCGATGCCCATCTGGGCGAGTACGGGTTTGAGGTCGCCCACTGTCGTCTCGGACCCACGGAAGGCTGTACGACAGAGCGTGAGAAACGACCGGTGATATTGGTGGTCGATGAACCCGGGCCCGCCGTAATATGGGATGTCGGATGCGTCCAGGGCTGCCTCGACGAGAGACGAGTACCGACTGTTGCCGTCCAGAACGACGGCGACGTCGTCCGCGGTCGACGGACTGACCGTGTCGACGATCGCGTCGACGATATCCGCCGAGGAGTCGAAGATATCGAACGACGGGTAGTCGAACCTGTCGCCGGTAAAGAGGTCGATGGCGTCGTACTCGTCGGGCAAGACGGCCCGCTCGAGCGTCGTCAACTGACCCTCGCCGACGACGGCGACCGTCTCCGCGTCGATACTGTACTCGGTCAGCGATTTCGAGGTCGACCGTACGTCCGCCATGATGTCGACGACTTCCCGCGTCTCGTCGTCGACGTAGGCGTCGTAGGAGAGGATCGACTCGACGGACCCCTGGTGTTCCCAGCACTGCAGGACGTTCCCGACCGCGTGACTGACCGATTTCCAGTCGTGGTCGGTGCGGTCGACGACTTCGAGAAACGCGCTCCGGTCTTCGGCCTGTTCGCGCCGACCCGCTGCGAGCCGCCGTGGCGTCGTCGCGAAGGTCCCGAACTGCGGAACGTCCACGCGACGGTTGATCGCACTCGCCAGGGGCGCGTCCGGGGTGAGAACGATATCGTACTCCGAAACTTCCTCGTAGAGCCGCTCGACCGGCCTGGCGCGCTGAATCGGCACGGGTCTCCAATGCGTAACTAACTGGTTAAAAGTTGGTATCGGTCTCGCAGTACGCGGATCCCGTCGATGCACTGGCGCCGTGTGACTATCGAACGAAAGCACGGTATTTGGATAGATCGATCATTCCGTTCGGATGTTGGCTTGCGGTTTCGAGGTCAGAAACCCGGTCTGGGCGCTGCAGGCTCCGGTTCGACTATCGAACGAATCGACCTTTGCGGCGCGGGGTGGCCGAATTCGAATCGCTGAAAACCGCGGTGGAAACGGACGGTTCGCATGATCTGGTGTTTCTTCTGTCTATCAGTTTCAGGTCTCGAATCCTCCAAGAGAGGTTACTGCGGAACGCTACCTGATGCCGCGGTAGGCATTCCTGCAGTTAGAGAATGGCCATCAGTACTCAAGTGACACTCCAACGTAGTCTTCGTATGAACCTCGGAATCATCCTCGAAACGAACGATCCAGAGCGCGTCTGGAACGCATTCCGCCTCGCAAACACGGCTCTCGACGCGGACCACACTGTCAAGATATTTCTCCTCGGCGACGGCGTTGAGGCACCAGACCTTGAGCACGAAAAATTCAACCCCCACGGTGTGATGCTCAAATACACACAGAACGGCGGAGAACTCTCCGCCTGCGGGACCTGCCTCGATTCCCGCGATCTCGAAGCGGACGACCTCAGACCCCGTGGGACGATGGATGATTGCCTCCGTATCGTCGAAGACGCCGACAAGGTGCTTACTATCGGCTGAAATCGCGCATGATTCCGGACGAGGGTCCGTTCAGTCAGCGGGCTGTTCGGCCCGCTGCGGTTTCTCGACTTGCAGCGGGTCTCCCGACGAAGTCGCGGACACCAGTCGCAGGAACTGTCCGGCGTTCGTCAGCAGTTTGTTCTCAGCTTTCCGGAGGTGTTCCTCGTACGTGGAACGAGTGACGGCCGTCTGGTCGGCCAACTCTCGGATAGACGTCTTCCGTGGCTGTTCGTAGTACCCGCTTTCCAGCGCCAGTCGGAGGGCCGCCATCTGCCGCTCGGTCACGTCTTCGAACAACCTGTCGACCGGGGCCAACATGCTATGTGGGATCTGCTGTTCCGTGACAGCAGTCTTCGAGAGCACCTCGATATCCCTGTCATCCTCTAAGTCCTGCAGGAGAGCTCGAATGTCCGCCTCGTCGAACGCGATGACCGTGTAGTGCTCCCACCCCTGGCGATGGATCGTCGGCGGCTGATACAGGGCATTGAACTCCTCAAATCGCTGGATGATAGACTCCTCCAGCGAACAGAGACAGGACTGCGTGACGATGTGGAGCCCGGACTCGTCGATCGACTCGTGGAGGACCGTCCCGAGGCGGCCGATCTCGTCGAGCAACTCCTCTGTCGGCGACTCCGGCGAGGTGATCTCGATCACCTGGCAGTCGCTCAGATACCACTCGCGGATCGTGAGGTCCGGGTAGTGTTCTGAAATCTCCCGATAGGGACACTCGTGTTTGACCCGGAACGAGGCCTCGTACAGACTCATATTCGTACAAAAGGTTTTGACTGGATTAAGGGTACCGGTCATGTCCGGCAGGAGCTATATCCCGATACCCCATCTATGGAGGAACACTGATGCCGGAAATCGACCCCGATCGACTCAGCGAACGTGTCCAGACCGACGGCGAGGACGTGCTCGTCCTCGACATCCGCCACGAAGCGGACTTCGACGACTGGCATATTCCAGACAGCGTCAATATCGACGTCTACGACGAACTGACGGACAACCCCGACGCGGCGAAAGGCGAGCTATCTGACCTTCCCGAAGAAAAAGAGATAGTCACCGTCTGTGCTGCGGGCGTCGTCTCGCAAACTGCCACAGACGTCCTCCAGGAGATGGGTTACGATGCGCTGACGCTCACGGACGGAATGAACGGCTGGAGCCGTGTTCACCGACACGCGACCGTTTCGGCTGCCCTCGATGGCACGATTATTCAAGTCGCCCGGCCGGGGAAGGGTTGCCTCTCGCATGTCCTTATCTCGGACGGAGAGGCCGCCGTCTTCGACCCGTCACACTACGTCGAAGAGTACGAGGCGATTCTCGACGACCAAGACGCGGAGCTCGTCGGTGTCTTCGACACGCACGCCCACGCCGACCACGTCTCCGGCGGCGCGCAACTCGCCGAGCGCCACGGCGTTTCGTACTATCTCCATCCGAAGGATGCACTCGCTATCGATGCGACGCCCATCGAGGACGGGCAAACCGTGACGGTTGGCGAACTCGAAATCGAGGTCGTCCACACGCCCGGGCACAGCGAAGGCAGCGTCTCGTTTGACGTCGACGGCGCGGCGCTGTTCACGGGCGACACGCTCTTCCACGGGAGCGTGGGACGCGTCGAACTCGGCGTCGAAGCCGGGATCGAGGACTCCGACGTGGAAGCGAATGCTGCGACGCTCTACGAGAGCCTCCAGCGCTTGCTGGACCGGTCGGAGGACGCGGTCGTCCTGCCGGCCCACGATCCTGGTTCACCCGAACCGCCGGTCACCGCAACTCTCGGCGACGTCAAAGAACGGAATGAGGACCTCGGACGTGACCGCGATGAGTTCGTCGAGACGCTCGCCGGTGACATCCCCGACCACCCGCCGAACTTCGAACGCGTCAAGCGAACCAACGTCGGGCAGGAATCGGTTCCCGACGACGAACTGGCCGAACTCGAACTCGGCCCGAACAACTGCGCTGCCGAGTGATCCATGAGTACGGCAACTACCCACAAACAGGGGATCCGCGAGCACCTCGGACAGTTCTCACTCCACGTCCTGCTCGTGTTCGCTACCGGGTTGACCATCGGGTCCGAACGCGCGGTCGTGCCCGTTCTCGGTCGGGACGTCCTCGGTGTCACGTCGCTGTTCGTCATCGGCTCGTTCGTCGTCTCCTTTGGGATCGTCAAATCGATCCTCAACCTCTACGCCGGCAAGTGGGGCGAGGAGTACGGCCGCAAGCCCGTCCTCGTGCTCGGGTGGGCGACGGCACTCCCGCTCCCGCTCATTCTGATCTTTGCCCCGAATTGGGGCTGGATCACCGTCGGGAACGTCCTGCTCGGGATCAACCAGGCGCTGACCTGGAGCATGGCGATCAATGCGAAAATCGACCTCGCAGGTCCGGATCAGCGGGGTCTCGCGGTCGGCATCGACGAGGCATTCGGCTACAGCGGCGTCGCTGCCGGCGCGTGGATCACGGGTCTCATCGCCGGACAGTGGAGTCTCCGTCCGGAACCGTTCTACTTCCTCGCCGTCGTGGTCGTGCTGGCGTTCCTCATCTCGGTTTTCCTGATCACGGAGACCGTCCAGTACGCACAGGCCGAGGGCGACGACGACCACCACGACGCGAACCTCCCGTTCAACGAGGTGCTCAAGCGCGCGACCTACGGCGACAGGACGCTGTTCGCCGCGGCACAGGCCGGTCACATCGAGAACTTCGTCGATACGCTGTTCTGGATCGCGGTGCCGCTGTATCTCACCAGTCAGGGGCTCGGCATCGCAGCGGTCGGCGTCGTCGTCGGCGTCCACAGTGCGATGTACTTCCTGCAGATTGCGACCGGTGGACTCGCAGACCGCATCGGTCGCCGTCCACCCGTGATCGCCGGGATGTTCCTCGCCGGGGCTGGCGTTCTCGGGATGGTGCTCGTCGACGGGTATCTCCCGTGGGCTGTCCTGGCCGCCGTCTCAGGATTGGGCATGGCACTGTTGTATCCGAACCTGATGACCGTGCCGAGCGACGCAGCGCACCCGACGTGGCGGTCCGCGGGGATGGGTGTCTACCGGATGTGGCGTGATTCCGGCTATGCCGTCGGGGCCATCCTGATCGGACTCTCGATGGAGTTCACCAACTCCGAGGCTGCATTCTACATGACCGCAATCCTGATGTTCGTCTCCGGGGCAGTGGTGTACGTCTGGATGGAGGAAACCCACCCCGACTTCGGGACACACGAGCCGCCAGCCCCCGCACCGGAGACGCCGGCCCAACCGGTAGCCGAATCATGATCCCGGATCACTGTTCTCGCCGATACCGGTGTTCGGCCCCCTTTATCGTGAAATGCAAGCCACCGGCCGACGCTATCAACTTCGCCCAAGCTAGCAGCTCAGTAAGCGAGGACAACACTCGTCGGTTCGGTATCGCTGCATAGGCAAACGATCAGGATCCATCCGTCTTTAGCTAATCCGAGAACTGCCTGACAGCAGCGGCTTATCGGGACACCTATTCGAGAGGAATGAGGAGGCGGTGTCTGTGCACGACGACCG
>Ga0207813_100041_pt1 | contig 117540 bp, 128 predicted proteins | sample A23E3SouthBayCA_2_FD_187730 | JGI IMG/M metagenome (GOLD analysis project Ga0207813, IMG submission 187730) | Aerobic enrichment media microbial communities from Eden Landing Ponds, California, USA - A23 E3 (4) (SPAdes) | ecosystem: Environmental > Aquatic > Marine > Unclassified | place...
GCTTGCGTTGAACCCACTCCCACGCACGTACAGTTCCTGGTCGGAGACGGAGTCACCCCCGTCGTGGGAGATGGTCAGAACACCCCAGTTGCTGTTCCCGCTTCCGGAGTTCTCGTCGATCTGCTCGTAGTCGAAGCCGATCGTCGCCGTCGGTGCGCCTTGCTGTGCCTGATTCCCCAGTCCGAGGACGAACGACGCGATGACCGCCGCCAGGATCACCGTGATCGCCACCATCAGGATGACGCCGATAACCGGCGACACCGCGTCGTCGTCCGTGAAGAGTTCGTTGAGTCTCATCTGTGTGCCTGCATCCCGACCCGAACCGTGGATCCGCCCGGGACCGGGAATGCTATCGGCACATCCAACAGTATCAGTACTTAATACCGGCCACCGTTCAGCCGGCGCTGGAGTTTCAGACCCAGCTTGAGACGGAGTCGCCCGAATATCATCTCGCGAAACGAGGTGAAACGCACTCCAGACAGCGGATCACGTCGAAACGGAGAAGTAGGCGATATGTCGTTCGGCTGTCCGTTGTCGCGAGAGCGTTACCGGTCGAACTCGTCGGGTGCGTACTCGTCGTCGCCGAGTTGCTTGTCGGCGCCGCTGTAGGTGTGGTATGCAGCGGAGACAGTGAACGTCGCGGCGATGACGGTCGCCCATTCGAGCGGTGTCAAGAGCGTGAGGGGGAAGAGGCCGGTCCACAGTGCGGCGACGACGGCGCAGCTGATGGACCCCAGCGAGAGGTAGAACTCCCGCCAGGGGAACTCCGACCCCGGGACGATCTCCAGATACACCGTCATATCCTCGGTGTAGGGCGTCCGCGCGACCGTGTTCGCGTCCGAGTCGTACTCGACGATGCCGGCCTCCTCCATCTTGCAGAGGTGGGTCTGTTGGAGGGTCGTGTAGACGCGTTTCTTCTGGTCATTGGTCACGTCCTCGACCGGAGTCTGGTACTCCCAGGCGGCGACCTGCCTCGCGAGGTCGCTCAGCTCCACCGGTTCGTCGAACCGCTTGAGATACTCGAGGACGTACCGTCGCCGCTGGTTCTGCAGCACGTCGAATATCTCGCCTTTCGACAGCTCCTCGTGCCCCTCCGCGCCGGACGGAAGCCGCCTCGTCTCGTTACTCATGATGTCAAGTCCGTTGTCGCACCGGGCGCTCGGCCCGTCACGTCACCGATGATGTGTGATTCGATGGCCATCCGCTAAGAGAGTTTCGGAGCGGTCGGTCGAACGACACCTGCCGTCGGCGACTCCGATCGCGACCGTTTCCCGGACGCCGTCGCTTGATTCTCACGATCGATTCCATCTTTTGATCTCAACTTCGATAAACGGGAGGCGCGTTCCGGAGAACCCCGAGCGGGACGGGAGGTTAGACGCGGTCGGTCAGGCCGTGGGGCCGGTCCACTGTTTCAGCGTGGAGGAGCTCTCGCCGGTGGAGCTCTGCCAGACGAGGCTGATCTTGCCGTCGGATCCGATATTGTCGACGCCCGTACTCATCCCGGCCTGCACTTCGGAAGTCGCGCCGGCGGTACTGCTGTATTCGGCCCAACTCTTCCCGAGATCCGCGTTGTCTCCAGTCCCAGCAGTCCCCTCGCTGCCACGGATGTAGAGGTTCTGGGCCTGGATCGTCTCGCCGCCGTCGTGCGTAACGGTCAACGTCGCTTCTTCGCCACTGGCGCCGTTCCACTCGAAGCTAAACGACGCCTGCGGGGAAGTGTTACTGACTTGGTCACCGAGTCCGAGGACGAACGTCGCGATGACCGCCGCTAAGATGACCGTGATCGCGACCATCAGGATGACGCCGATGACCGGCGACACCGCGTCGTCGTCGTTGAGTAGTTGCTTGAGTTTCATGGGTTGTCGTCACGCCCGATACGTGGGGACGATCCCCGGTAGGTGGCCGCCAGACCGAGCCATCCACGGCGGGTCCGGCGGCGGTCGGTGCGTGTCACTTCTGACTCTCCCAGCACGCTACATAAGCGTCACTACCGTATTATCAAAATCGCAAATTCAAGCCTCGACTGGTTGATATCGATTTTGATTTTCGAAGGTATCGCGGAGCTTGAATCGCGGTGGTCGGGCCGTCGGAGCGACGGCGCCCGCTCGCGAACGGCGACACCCCGGCGACCGCTCCAGTCGGAGTCGTTAGACGGTCGCGTCGGGCGTGACGGAGCCGCTCGAGACGGACCGCTCACGAGAGAGGAGACAATATGCCGAACCGTCCGGGAATCGAGATCGAAACTGCCGGATCGGCAGCGGAGGTGGTGGGATGGCGATCGAAGTTGAGAAGCATTAAGGTGCGTCTCCCAACACAGACGGGTGTGCAACCGGACCGGCTCGCGCTCCTCTCCGTGGTCGCGCTCCCGTTCCTCGGTGCAGCGGTCGCACCGCTGGTCTACCGGGTCCTCGGAGAACGGACCGCATACTTCGCAGCAGCCGTCGCAGCCGCGTGTCTGGGACTGGTCGCGTTCGTCGCCGACGCCGTCGGGACCGGCGGGACCACGTACGTCGTCGAGTGGATCCCCAGCTACGGCGTCTCGCTGGCGTTCTACGTCGACGGCCTCTCCCTGCTCATCGGTACGCTGGCCAGCGGCGTCGGCGTGCTCGTGTTCACCTACTCCGGCGGGTACATGCACGGCGAGCCGGGCCAGGCGAAGTACTACGCGACGCTCTTGGCGTTCATGGGGTCGATGCTCGGCGTCGCCTTCGCCGCCGACCTGATCGCGCTGTTCGTCTTCTGGGAGCTGACGAGCGTCTCCTCGTTCCTCCTCATCGGCCACTACCAGGACGCCGACGCCTCCCAGTACGCCGCCCGCAAGTCGATGCTGATCACCGTCGCCGGCGGCCTGTTCATGCTCGTCGGCTTCCTCCTGCTCCACGTCGTCGCCACGGGCATCCCCGGCGTCGACTCGGCGTTCCGCCTCGCCGGCGAGGGCTCCATCCTCGCCAACGCCGGCCCGATGGTCGACGCCTTGCGCGCGCAGGGACTGTTCGTCCCCGTTCTCCTGCTCGTCGGCGTCGGCGCCGCGACCAAGTCCGCCCAGATCCCCTTCCACATCTGGCTGCCCAACGCCATGGAAGCGCCCACGCCCGTCTCGGCGTTCCTCCACTCGGCGACGATGGTCAAAGCCGGCGTGTACCTCGTCGGCCGCGTCCGACCGCTGCTGGTCGGCGACGAGTGGACGCTCCTGTTCGGCCTCCTCGGGCTCGCGACGATGACCGTCACGGCGATCCTCGCCGTCGGTGCCAGCGACATCAAGGAACTGCTAGCGTACTCGACGGCCTCCCACCTCGGACTCATCGTCGCCGGCTACGGGATGTCGAACTACATCGGCGCCGAGACGGGCGCCTTTCACATCCTCAACCACGCGCTGTTCAAGGCCGCCCTGTTCCTCGTCGCCGGCATCGTCGCCCACGAGGCTGGCACGCGCGCCATCGACGACCTCGGCGGGCTGGCCGAGGACCTGCCGATAACCGCGGGGGTCACGGTCGTCGCCTCGCTCGGGATGGCTGGCGTCCCGCCGTTCAACGGCTTCTACTCCAAGGAGTTCCTCTTCCACGCCGTCTACTACACCGCCGAGCACGCCGTCGCCGACGGCGGCTCGGTCCTCTGGTGGGCCCTGCCCGTCGTCGCCGTCTTCGGGAGCGTGTTCACCTTCCTGTACTCGATCAGGTTCCTGATGCTCTTCTTCGGCGACAAGCCCGACGCGCTCGGCGAAGTCCACTCCCCGCCGGTGGCGATGACCCTGCCCGCGGCCGTCCTCGGAGCGCTCGCCCTCCTGGTGGGCCTCGGCGGCGTCACCGGCACCATCGGGGTTCACCTCACACCGGTCGAGGAGTTCGTCGGCGCGGTCATGGAGAGCTCCCTCGGCCACGGCGGCGGCGAACACGCCTTCTCGTACCACCTCCCGACGGAGGTCACGCCGTGGCTGATCATGAGCGCCGTCACCATCGGCGTCGGGGCGGTCGCCTACCCGTTCTTCGACGGGATCCGCGACGGCGTCCGGGCCGTCCGGAGCGTCGACCCGCTGCGGCCCAACTGGTACTACGACGGGATCACCGAGGGCCTGGACCGCTCGTCGGCCATCGACATCGTCCAGACGGGGAACCTGCGCACGTACGCCGCCGCGCTCTCGCTCGCGCTCGCCGCGCTCGCGCTGGGCGCGTACGCGGCCGCCGGCGTCGCGATACCCGCACTCGACCCCGCGGGGCTCGAACTCGCGCTGATCGTCGTCCTCGGGGTCGCCGTGGTCGGCGCCGTCGCGGTCACGGCCGCGCCCTCGCACATCGCGGGCGTGTTGACCCTCTCGATCCTCGGGTTCATGGTCGCCATCTTCTACATCCTCGGGAGCGCGCCGGACCTGGCGCTCACCCAGCTGGTCATCGAGACGCTCGTGCTGGTGATCTTCCTGCTCGTCCTCGACAAGCTCCCGGCGTTCTACGGCACGGTCGACCGCCTGCGGGCGGCCCGCGACGCGGTCGTCGCTGGCGCCGTCGGGCTCACCGTCGCCGTGACGGTCCTGCTCGCGACCGCGGGGCGGCCGGACGACGTGATCGCCCAGTACTTCGTCGCCAACGGCCCCGTCCCGGCCGGGCACGACCCGATCTTCGCCAACGCCGGCGGTGGCGGGAACATCGTCAACGTGATCCTCGTCGACTTCCGGGCGTTCGACACGCTGGGCGAGATATCGGTGGTGGCGATGGCCGCGCTGTCGGTCGTCACGCTGATCGCGATGCGCGAACGAGGTGAGATCCAGTGACCCAAGAGAGAGAGCCGACGGTCATCGCCCGTACCGTCGTGAGACTGGTCGTACCGCTCATCCTGGTGACGGCGCTGGCGCTGCTCTTCCAGGGGCACAACCTGCCCGGCGGCGGCTTCATCGCCGGCGTCCTCACGGTGACGGCCTTCGCGCTCGTCTACATCATCTTCGGCCTCGACTACCTGGAGACGGAACTGCTCGACCGCACTCCCGACGTCCGCGCCGAACCCGAAGCGGGCATCGTCCGCGAGTACGGGCAAGTCCTCGCGGTCGGGCTCGCCGTCGCCGCCGGCAGCGGGATCGCCGCCATCGCGCTGGGCTACCCGTTCCTCACGCAGGCGGTCGCCTTCGTCGAGCCGCTGCCGATCTACGGCTATCTGGAGGTCGCCTCCGCGCTCGTCTTCGACCTCGGGGTGTATGCCGTGGTCGTCGGCGCTTTGCTGACGATCCTCGCGGAGGTGGGTGCGGAATGACGCAGGTGATCCTCGCCGGCGTCCTCGGCCTCCTCTTCGCGCTCGGGACCTTCCTGATCCTCCGCCGCGACGTGGTCCGGGTCGTCTGGGGCGTCTCGATCATCAGTCAGGCGGCCAACGTCTACCTCGTCACGATGGGCGGGCTCTCGGGCCAGGCACCGGTCCTCGGCCACGACGGGGGCCACCCGGTCGCCTGTTCCATGCCCGACGCCGGGGCCGGCTGCATCACCGACCCGCTGGTGCAGGCGCTCGTGCTCACCGCCATCGTCATCGGCTTCGGGACGACCGCCTTCGCCCTCGTGCTCACCTACCGCCTCTACGAGGAGCACGGGACGCTCGACCTTGGGGAGGTGTCCGTCGAATGAGCGCCGATCTGGCCGTGACGACGACCCACGTCGTCATCGCGCCGATGCTCGTCGCGCTCGTGACCGCTATCGCGACACTGGCGACCCGCCGGCGCGACCGCCTCCAGCGCGGCCTCAGTCTGCTGGGGATCGGCACCTACGCCGTCTTCGTGGTCCTGCTCACCGACACCGTCCTCACGGGCGGGCCGCTCACGTACCAGCTCTCGGCGTGGTCGGCGCCGTTCGGCATCACGCTCGTCGCCGACGCGCTCGCGGTGTTCATGCTCTCGCTGGCGGCGCTGGTGACCGTCGCCATCCTCGTCTACTCGGTCGTCTACGTCGGCGACCAGGGCCAGCGCGTCTCCTATCACCCCCTGTTCCACTTCATGCTGCTGGGCGTCTCCGGGTCCTTCCTCACGGGGGACGTGTTCAACCTCTTCGTCTGGTTCGAGGTGATGCTCATGCCCAGCTACGTGTTCGTCGTCTTCTACAGCGGCGCCCGACACACCGCCGCTGCGCTGCAGTACACGGTCCTCAACCTCGTCGGCAGCGCGCTGATGCTCGTGGCCATCGGCGGGCTCTACGCGACGACCGGCACGCTCAACATGGCCGACCTCGCCCGCCGACTCGCCGACCCCGCCGCGTTCGGCATCGACCCCGCGCCCGTGCTGGGCCTGTCGGCCATCCTGTTCATCGTCTTCGCGCTGAAGGCCGGGATCGTCCCCTTCCAGTTCTGGGTGCCGCCCGCGTATCGCGCCGCACCCGCGCCCATCTCGGCCTTTCTCGCCGGCGTCACGAAGAAGGTCGGCGTCTACGCGATCGTCCGCCTGTACTTCACCGTCTTCGGGGTCGGCGCCGTCGAGGGCAGCCTCGGCCTCCCCGGTCTGTCGGGGTCGTCGTTCCTCGCCTTCTTCGGGCCGGTGATGTTCCTGATGGCGCTGGCGAGCATGCTCCTCGGCGGGGTCGGCGCCGTCAGTCGGGACAACCTCGACGACGTGTTCGCCTACTCCAGCATCGGCCAGGTCGGGTTCATCGTCCTGCCACTGGCGGTGGTGGCGACGGTCGGCGACCACTCGCTGGGCGCCCCGGCGACCGACCTCCAGATACTGGGGATTGTCGCCGCGCTGATCTACTCGCTCAACCACGCCGTCGCCAAGTCGCTGCTGTTCATGGTCAGCGGGACCGTCCACGACATCGCGGGCACGATCAAACTCGACCGGCTGGGCGGGATCACGACGCGATTCCCGGTGCTGGCCGGCTCCTTCTTCGTCGGCTCGCTCGCCCTCGTGGGTATCCCGCCGCTGTCGGGCTTCTTCGGGAAACTGCTCGTGTTCGACACGAGCGGGCGGGCGCTCGCGGCGGGCGCGCCGGGCGCCGGACTGGCCCTGGCCGGGGCGCTCGTGGGTGCGATATTCACCATCGCCTACCTCTCGCGGACCTGGGCGCGGGCGTTCTGGGGCAGCGTCACACCGGTCGTCGAGAACGGCACCCGCTCGGCCGTCCTGGTCGCCGTCGTCGCCGCGCTCGCGCTCGTGGTCGTCGCCATCGGCGTCGGCTTCGATCCCGTCTACGGGTTCGCCGAATCCGCGGCGCAGGCGGCCCTGGACACCGAGAGCTACGTCGACGCCGTCGGACCGGAGGTGGTCGCCCATGAGTGACCCCACGCGCGACCGGTACACGGCCGTCGCGGGCCGGGAGGTGAGCCGATGAGACGCTGGATCGGCGTCGGCACCGGCCTCGCCGTCGTCTGGCTGTTCGTCCGCGGCGTCACCGCCGAGACCGTCGTCGGCGAGTTCGTCATCGGCCTCGCCGTGGGCCTCCCGATCGCCTACGCGTTCCGTCGGTTCTACCTGCCGGACCTGGCGCTGGGCGAGCGCCTTCGGGGCCTGCCCTACGCCGGGATCTACTTCGGTCACTTCGCGAAGGAGTTGCTGACCGCGAACGTCGACGTGGCTTACCGCGTGCTCGCCCCGTCGATGCCCATCGAACCCGACGTGATAGAACTCCCGCTGCGCGTCGAAACGGACCTGGCGGTCACGACAATCGCCAACTCCATCACGCTCACGCCGGGGACGCTGACGATGGACTACGACGCCGAGCGCAACAGCCTGTACGTCCACGCCATCGACGGCCGCGACCAGGACTCGATCGTCGACCCGATCCGCACCTGGGAGGACCTGGCACTGCGGATCTTCGACGAGGAGCGCGATCCGAGCGATCCGGTCCCCGACCCGGATCGAGCGGCCGAGACGGGGGGTGAGTCCGGTGGCGAGTGAACTCCCGGCGTTCGCGGAGACAGCGATCGCCGCCGCGCTCCTGCTGACCAGCCTCGTGACGCTGCTGTCGGCCTACCGGGTCATCCGCGGGCCGACGGTTCCGGACCGGATGGTCAGCCTCGACACCATCGGGACGAACGTCGTCGCCATCGCCGCGCTGTTCGCCCTTCAGACCGGCAAGGGCCTGTTCGTCACGGTGAGTCTCGTCCTCGCCATCATCGGCTTCATCAGTACCATCGCCGTCGCGCGCTTCGTAACCGAGGGTGACATCATCGAATGATATCGACCGTCCAGGCCGCCGTCGTGACCGCGCTCGTCGTCGTCGGGAGCTTCTTCCTCCTCGTCGGTACGATCGGGCTGCTCCGGTTCCCGAACGTCTACAACCGGATGCACGCCACCAGCAAGGCCGCCACGCTCGGCGCCTCCTCGATCCTGCTTGCCACGACCGCCTACTACGGACCGGTCGGCCCCGGACTGACCTCGCTGGTCGGGATCGTCTTCCTCTTTTTCACGGCCCCGACCGGCGCGCACGCCATCTCGCGGGCCGCCCAGAAGATGGGCATCCCGTTCGTCGACACCGCCGACTGGCCCGGAACGGTCCCCATGCGCGACGACGAGCCCGGCGACGACTGACGCGGATCGCTCTCGGTCAGTCCAACATCGACTGCCCGCAGTCGGGCGGTCGTCGTGGCAAGCAGTGCGAGCAGTCCGTCCGGACTCCGGTCGTGACTCGGTCTCACACCTCCGGGTCGTTTTTCTCACCGGCCGTCGTTGCGAGGGTATGGGCCACTGGACCGAGACGGTCTACCGCGAGCACCCCGACGTCTTCCGCCGACACCTCGAAGACAGGCTCGCGGACGCCGAAACGGAGACCGACGACCTGCTCGTGCTCCTCACCGACCACGGTATCGACCCCGACCGCGCGCTGGACGTGGCCTGTGGAATCGGCCGCCACGCGGTCGAACTGGCCGACCGAGGCGTCAGCGTTCACGGTATCGACATCTCGGAGGCGTACCTCGACCGGGCGCGTGAACGCATCGCCGAGCGCGCGGTAGGCGAGCAGGCGACCGTCGAACGCCACGACATGCGCGACCTCGACGACCTCGCCGGCGAGTACGACCTCGTCTACAACCTCTGGACCTCCTTCGGCTACTACGACGAGGAGACCGACCGGGCGGTCCTGCGCGGGATGTACGAGCGCACCGCCGACGCCGGCGCGCTCGTGCTCGAACTCGTCAACCGCGAGGGGGTGCTCGCGGAGTTCCGGCCGTCCGCTGTCCCGGAGGACGACGAGGCTTACGTCGTCGAATCGGCCGAGTACGACCCCGAGACCGCCCGCATGGAGACGACCCGCCGCGTCTTCGCGGCCGACGACGACGGCTACGACTACGAGGGAGAGATGGTCTACGACGTGCGCCTCTACGCGCCCGCCGAACTCGCGGCGCTGTGCCGCCGAGTGGGCTTCGACGACGTGTCGCTGTACGCCGGCCTCGACGGTGAACCGCTTGAGCGGGAGTCGACGCGACTGGTCGTCGTCGCCGAACCCTGAGCGGGACGAGCGCACGTTCGCGACGCCCGGCGACGGCTCGAATACCGGAACGACCGAGGGCGACAGAACACTGCTCCACCGAGACGACGGGGATCGAGCCGCGTCAGTCGAGTTCGACGGCCAGTTCGTCGGCGACTCGCGCGCCGAGACCGCTCTTTTCGCCCTCGTACTCGGCGACCTCGTCGGCGCGAACGAGCAGGGCTCTCGTGCGGTCGCCGGCCATCACGCTCGCGTCGTTGCCGACCACGAAGGCCATGCCCGCCCGCTCTAACAGCTCGCGGGCCTGCGCGACGATGGCGTCGTCGTCGCCGCCGGTTTCGGCCTTGAACCCGACGATCGGGAGGTCGGGGTTGTCCTCCCGAACGGTGTCGACGAGCTTCGGCGTCGGTTCGAGTTCCAGCGTCAGCGACTCGGCGCCCGACCGGATCTTCGACTCGCGGCGCTCGACGGTGTAGTCGGAGACGGCCGCCGCCGAGACCAGCGCGTCCGCGTCTGCGACGACCTCGCGAGTGGCCGCCAGCATCTCCGCCGCCGACTCCACGGACTCGACGGTCGCGTACGGCAGGTCCTCGCCGTCGTGGACGAGCGTCACGTCGGCGCCGCGAACGTAACAGGCGCGGGCGACGGCGCGGCCGGTCTTACCCGACGCGCGGTTCGAGAGCGTCCGGATCGGGTCGATCGACTCCGTGGTCGCGCCGCTCGTGACGACGACGTGACGGCCCGCGAGCGGGTCGGGCGTCGCCGCGCGGACGGTCGCGAGTACGATCGCCTCCTCGGTCGCGATCTTCGCCTTGCCCTCCTCGACGCGCGGGTCGACGAACTCGACGCCCCACGACTCGACGCGCTCGATAGCGTCGAGCACGCCGGGGTGGTCGTACATCGGCTCGTGCATCGCCGGGGCGACGACGACGGGGACGCCCGCGCCCAGCGCCGTCGTCGCGCACGTGGTGACCGGCGTGTCGTCGACCGCCGCCGCGACCTTCCCGACGGTGTTGGCCGTCGCGGGCGCGACCAGCAACACGTCGGCCCACCCGTCGCGACCGCACAGCTCGACGTGTTCGACCGCGCCGGTGATCTCCGTGACGACGGGGTTGTCGGTCGCGAACTCGACCGCCCACGGGTGGAGTATCCCCTCGGCGGCGTCGGTGGTCACGGCCCTGACGCTCGCGCCGCTGCGGCGCAGTTCGTGGGCGAGTTCGACCGTCTTCACCGCGGCGATCGAGCCTGTCACCCCGAGCGCGACGTTGAGGCCGTCCAGCATCGCCCGCATCTTCTCGCCGCCGCGACTTATAAGGGCCGGCTCGCGCGCGGCCCCTGCGACCGGCCGGAACGGCGACGGCCGATCGCCGCGGGCGGAGCCGTCGCTACGAGACCGAGAACGGGGACCGAGAGAGAGGGGGAGAGGGTGTCCGATCCGATAGGGGATGCCTCTGACACCCATCAGATATTCGTCGCGAGCGGCCTATTGAGTGTTCCGTTTGTTCAGTAGCCGCGCACGACCACGAAACCGGGCGTGTTCGGATGTCCAGGGCTTCAACGGAGGGGTTTTACCGTCGGGTGGTGCCAGGAGAGCGCTGGCTGGCGCGTCACTGCTCCTCGGCGACGCTGGGGTGCATCGTCGGCTCGTCGGGGTGGGGTTCGGCCACCGACTCGCGAAGGGCCGCGCGGGCCTCGTCCTCGCGGCGGCGCCGCTCGGCCTCGTCGATCTCCTCGCAGCCCGGCGGCACCTCGCGGTCGCGACCGGTGAAGTAGCCCTCGGGGACGACCCAGTCGTGGTAGAACGGCCGGTCGGAGTCTTCGATCAGCGTGATCGCCACCTGCGCGCCGTGGCCGGCCGCGACGACCGCCTGGTGGTACTGCGTCGCCAGTCGGCCGGCCGCGTACAGCCCGTCGACGTCCGTCCGACCGAGGTCGTCGATACCGACGAACCGCTTCGACCCGCGGTGCACCAGCGAGACGTCCAGTTCGTCGAGATACGAGGGGTCCGACCACGACGCCGCGACGACGTACGTGGCCGTGATCGCGTCGCCGCCGTCGAGAGCGACATCGAATCCCGGCACCTCGTCGCCGGGGCCGGGGTCGCCGTCCTCGGGGTGCGACGGGTCGTCCGGGTCCAGCGGCGCCACCCGTTCGACACGCGCTTCGGTGAACCGGACGCCCGCTCGCTCGGCCTGCTCGCGCGTCGAATCGAGCAGCAGTCGAGGATTGACTCCGGCGGGGAAGCCGGGGAAGTTCTCCAGGTGTGCGTTGCGCCGGAGGATCGGTTCGCCCGCCGAGACGACACGGGTGTCGAGGCCCGCGCGGACGGTGAACAGCGCCGCGGTCAGGCCGGCCAGTCCCCCACCGACCACGAGTACGTCTTCGTCGGTCACGCTCGCCGGTTCCACGCCGGCCCGGTTAAGCGATACGGCCGCGGTTACTCCCGCAGCGCGACCGCGAAGGCGACGAGCGAGATCATCACCAGCGCGAGCGCGACCGTCGCCCGCTCGTCGGGGACGCGGACCGGGACCGCGACGTAGCCCACGAGCAGCGCGACGCCGGCGGCGGCGACGAGGACTGCTCCGATGGCAGTCGCGTGGACGAGTTCGGTCCGCGCCGGCGGCCGGACGCCGGGGAGGTCGCGGTCGAACCCGGCGGCGTGGACGCCCAGGTCCCAGACGGCGAGCGACCCCGCCGCGGCCGCGACGACGGCGATCGTCGGGAGGGCGTCCGCCAGCAGCGCCGCCCCGACCAGCACGAGGGCGGCACCGAGCGCGAACCCGCCCGTACGCCGGGCGAGTCGCCGTGTCACGACTGCAAGCCCGTGGACGAACGCCAGCACGACCAGCAGCGCACAGAGGGCGCCGACGAGCGCGGGCACGGCCACGGCGACGGGGCTCGGGACCGCGACCACCCCGACCGAAATGTCGAACGCGCGGGTGAGAACCGCGAGGACGCTCCCTGCGAGCGCGACGGCCACCGCCGCGAAGCCACCCGCGGCGGCGGCCACCGTGTCCCCCGGGGCCGGGCCGGTCCAGAAGACGACCGCCCGGTGGACCGCCGGGGCCGCGGCGACGCACAGCGACACCGCCAGGACGACGCCGAGCGCGGCGTGGACGACGCCGTCGAGCAGGACCGACTCGACGACGGTCGCGAGCAGCGGTCGCGCGGCGAGCGCCCCGGCGACGGCGTCGCGGACGAACACCGTCGAGCCGGCGAGTCCGACGACGACCAGCGCCCCGACGTACCACCGCGGCACGTCGTCGGCGGTCAGCCTGAACGCCGCGGCCAGTTCGCCCTCGGCCCCGGTTCGGCCGGGCGCGAGCGACTCCAGCGCGCGGGCCGCGCGGTCGGCGGCGAGGCCGGCGGCGAGCGCGGCCGCCTGCAGCCACACCGCCGCGAGGACCGGCGCCGCCGTCGCTCGCGCGAACGCCCACTCGACCAGCCCGGGCGCGAATCCGGTGCCGACCAGCAGGTACCACGCCACTGCGAGCGCGAGCGCGACGAGGGCGACGAACCCCGACTCCGAGGCGACGCGCGTCAGCCGACCGGGCCACTCCCCGGTGACGTCCGCGAGCGCCGCGAGCGCGACGGCCGCGACCCCGACGAGCAGCACCGCGTGACCGGCCCGTCCCGTCGTCCCGACGAGTCCGACGGCCGCGACGAGCCCCCCGGCCCCCACCAGTACCGAGATGCTACCGGCGGCCAGTCGACGTGTCCGCGAGGGGTCGAGCGCGCCGACCCCCCAGCCGAGGACCACCGCGCTCGCGACGCCGACCGGCCCCACCCAGGCCGGTCCGGAGAGTCCGATCGCGGCCAGCGCCGCGCACGCGGCGACCGCGAGCGCGCCGCGCGCGGACACGACGCCGGCGCGGGAGCGGCCGTCGGCGCTCATCGGTCCCACCTCGCCGCCGCGCGGTCGACGGCCACCTGCAGCGGCTCCGCGGGCGACCAGTCGACGAGCCGGGCTCGGGCCGTCCCCGTCAGCGAGCCGATCCGTTCGGCGCGCTCGATCCGTTCGACGGTCGTGCCCGCCGTCGCGCGACCGGTCAGGTCCGGGCTGACGACGGTCGTCACGTGCTCGTGGGCGACCAGCCGCTCGACCGCCCGGACCGCGTCGTCGTCCAGCAGCGGCGAAACGAACACCACCTGGGCGCCTGCTGGCAGCGCGTCGCCCAGCCCGCGCGTCCCGCCCGGGAGCGCCGAGTCGCCGAGCGACCCGCCGGCGCGGTCGGCCGCCGCGGCGTCGCCGGTCGCCACCGCGAACGACCGCCCGACGGTCACGTCCAGGTCGTCCACCGCGACGCCGAGTTTCGTCCGCAACAGCGCCCGGAGCCGCAGCGACTGCTCGGTCCCGGTGGCCGGCGGGAGCGTCCCGTCCGCGCCGAACCAGTCGCCGTTGACCCGCGAGAGGACCGACGCGCCGACCTGCGTCCCGCCGTCGAGGAGGTCGTCGGCCAGCCTGACCGCGGCGTAGCCACAGAGGTCGCCGGCGTCGGGGTCGCCCGGGGCCGCGCGAGGTACCGCCCGGCCGTCGACGACGAACACGACGGTGGCGGCCTTCGACTCGCGGTAGGTGACCGTCGTCAGTTCGCCCGTCGACGCGTAGCGGTTCCAGTCGACCCGACTCGCCGCGTCGCCCGGCGCGTACTCCCGAGTGGCGTAGAACTCGACGCCCTCGCCGCCGGAGTCCGTCTCGACGCGGCCCGCGCCGATACCCGTCTGGGCCGCCAGCGGCAGCGAGTCGACCCGCGCGTGACAGACCAGCGACTGCGCCGCCTCGAAGCCGGTCCGCCGAACCGCCTCGCCGCTCGCGCTGCGCGCGACGACCGTCACGTCGCCGAACTCGTGCCGACCCCGGACCGCCGTCAGTTCGTACTCGACGGTCGCTCGTTCGCCCGCTTCCAGCGTCGCGGCGCCGCGAGCGTCCCCGTCGGCGATATCGAGGTCCGACGGCGGGTCGTCCGCCACGCGCACGTCGGCGAGCGGCCGGTCCCCGGCGTTGCGGACCGCGACCGTCACGGCGATCCGGTCGCCCGGGTCGGGGTCGATCGGGTCGACGCGGCGCTCGACGACCAGCGACGGCGACGGGGGCCGCGACAGCGACGCCACACCCGCGTACGCCAGTCCGACGATGGCCGCCAGGAACAGCCCGGTGTTCGACAGGAAGACGCCGAGCGCGACCGCCGCGAGCGCGAACGCTACGCCCGCGGCCCAGCGGTTCTCGACGCCCGATGCCGTCGTCTCCGCGCCGGTCGTCGCTTCCCTCGTTTCGGCCGACCCGTCGTCCGCGACCGCGCCGCCCCGCCGCTCGGCGCCCGCGTCGCTCGCCGGCGACCCGGCGTCCGAACCGATCGCCGCCGATGCGGCGTCGGCGGTCGCGTCGTGGCGGTCGACCGTCGCCTCGGCGTCGGCGGCTTCCGCCCCGCTCACCGCCGCCTCGACGCCGGTGACGGCCGCCAGTTCCGCGACGGTCGCCTCGACCCGCCGGCGGAAGGGGTCGCCGCTCGCCCAGTCCGCCACCCGGACCCGGACCGGGGCCGGCACGTCGTCGCCGAGGTACGCCGCCGCCCGCGGGTCGTCCGTCCACTCGCCAGACTCCAAGAGCGCCGCCACCTCCTCGGCGTCGCCGCCCGTCTCCGCTCGGAGCACGTCCATCGCGAGCCCGCGGACCCGGTTCTGTACGTCGACGCGCTTCCAGCCGTTCCCGGCCGTCTCCGGATCGGTGAGCGCGTCGATCGCCTCGTCGATGTCCTCACCGACGAGCCGTTCGCCGGTGTCGTCGGCGCTCGCGGGCGTCGGCACGGTCACGTCGGCGCCGTCGTCGGCGGCCGCGCGACCGCGCCACAGCGACCACGCCCCGAGGACGAGCGCGAAGTGCGCGAAGAAGTACACGAACGGACGCGCCGGCCAGACGACCGCGCCGACCGCGTCCGCGAACGCTCGCCCACCGAGGCCCCCGACGAGCGCCAGCGCGAGCGCCAGCGCGAGGACGCCGACCAGACCGGCCCCGACCCGGATCCGCCGGCCACCGACGCGGCGGTCGACGCCGATCTCGAGGTTCAGCGAGGACGAGTTGCGGTCGCGGTCCGGGCCGACCGACGGCGGCCCGTTCATTCCTCGTCCTCCCGCCGGGCCAGCACGGCCCTGGCGGCCGCAACGGCGGTCTGCGCCCGCTCGTCGGTCGCCGGGGCGTCGCCGTATCGCACGTCCCTGAACACGTCTCTGAGCCGCTCGACGGGCTCGACCGGGTCACCTCGGTCGGCCGCGGCCCGCGCCAGTTCGCCCGGCGTCCGCGCCGCCGGGTCCGCGACCGGGAGCGGCTCGGCGAAGGCGGCCCACGCTCCCTCGACCGTCCGGATCGGTTCGTCGCTCGACTCGGGTTCGACCCCGGCTGCCGCCCGCGCGTCCGTCGCAGGCGCGCGTCCGCTCGCGCCGCTCGAACCGCCGAGCGACAGCCCGGACAGGACGCCCGACACCGACGGCAGCGACCCGCCCGAAGACGAGAACAGCCCGCCCAGCCCGGCGAGGAGACTCCCCGTCGCGCGCGTCCCGCCGCCGACGACGGCGGCGAGCCCCGAGACGGCGTCGCTCGCCACCGACCCCGTCGTCGACAGCAAGCGCGCCGTGCCCGTCGAGGCGCCGACGAGCGCGACCATCGTCGCCTGTGGCACTCGCTTGACCAGCCCGGACGGCGAGGGGCCGCCGCCGAACGACCACGGGAGCGAGAGCGACCCGAGGCTCGGCCCGGAGCCGGAGCCGGAGCCGCCGGTCGATCCGAACGAGAGTCCGCCGAACGCCGCGGCCGTCGCGAGCGCGACCACCACGCCGCCGAGCGCCCACGGCCACAGCGCGACGCCGTCGCCGCCGGTGTCGCTCCCCTCGTGGACGACGGGCGTCGCCGTCGGGGTCGCGTCGGGCGTGGGGGAGGGGGTCGCCTCGTCGCCGGCGGGGGTCGACGAGACGGTCGTCGCGAGCGCTGCGGTGGGCGTCCCGCCGCCGCTCGCAGCCTCCGACGCGTCGGTCGCCGTCCGACCGCCGCGCTCGGTCGCCGAGTCGGCGGCGTCGCCGACCTCGCCGGAGCCGTCGGCGCCGATCAGGTCCGTCTCGTCGGCGGGCGCCGAGCCGAACCCCGAGGCCGGGAAGAGGGTACCGCCGAGCGCGACCGCGAGGACGGCCAGCGCGACCAGAACGGTGCGGGGACCCGTTCGCTTCACATCGGACAGTCGGCGCTTCGCGCCAAAACCTTTCCGCCCGAGACACAGTTCAGCGACCACACAGTTTTTGCCTCGGCGGCGAGTACCGGCCGTCGTGACACTCCCGAGCGACCGCGGGCTGGCGACCCGGATGGCGGCCGCGCTCGCCGTCGCCGTCGTCGCGAACGCCCTGTTCGTCGGCGTCGTGCTCACCCTCGCGGCGCCGTGGCTCGGCGCCGCCGTCCGCGGGGTCGCCCGATCGGCCGGCGTCCCCGGGTCGGTCGCCGCGCTGTGGTGGCTCCCGCTCGCGGCCGCGCTCGTCGCCGCCAGCGTCTGGGCGCAGCTGCGTTACGTCCGTACGGAGACGCTCGCCGCCGTCGACGCCGACCCCGCCGCCCCCGAGACCCACCCGGATCTGGACCGGCGGGTCACCCGGCTGGCCGCCCAGGCGAGCGTCCCCGCGCCCGAGTGCTACGTCGTCGACAGCGAGACGCCCAACAGCTTCGCGCTCGACGGCGCCGGCCCCCCGGCCGTCGTCGTCAGCACCGGCTTGCTGGCGACGCTCGACGGCGACCGCCTGGACGCCGTCCTCGCACACGAACTCGCCCACCTCCAGCACCGCGACGCGACCGTCATGACGCTGGCCTCCTTTCTCCCCGCGCTGACCGGCGACCGCTACTCGCCGCTCGACCACCTCGGCCCGTGGGCGCGCAGCCGCGCCGTCTGGAGCGTCGCCCTCGCCGCGCTCTACGTCGTCGGCGCCGTCGCGACGGGCGCGAACCCGTTCGCCCCGGGCTACACGCTCGGATTCGCGGGCGGGCTCCTCGCCGCGGTCGTGGTCGGCGGCGTCGCCCTGGGCGTCTTCGCGGTCGCGACGACCGTCGCCGCCCGCCGGCTCTCCCAGTACCGCGAGTTCGCCGCCGACCGGGGGGCCGGCCGGCTCACCGGCGACCCCGCCGCCCTCGCGGACGCGCTCGGGACCCTCGACGACGAGACGGCGGCGACCCCCACCGTGGACAAGCGACTCGCCTACGACGAGGTGCGCGGCCTCTGTCTGCTCCCGACCGGCTTCGGGACCGACGAGCCGGCCGACCCCGACGAGTTCCACGTCGAGACGCGGTCGCACCCGCCGACCGAGGAGCGAGTCGCGCGGCTCCGCGACCTGGTCGACCGGCAGTGAGCGCGGCGGTCGCGAGTCACCGGTCACGACCCGGCGGTCACGACCTCAGGAGAGGTCGAACTGCTCGGCGGCCGTCTCCATGTCCTTGTCCCCGCGCCCGCTGAGGTTGACGAGGATCGTCTCGTGGTCGGTTTCCTCGGCGACCCGCTTGGCCATCGCCAGCCCGTGGGCCGTCTCCAGCGCCGGGATGATCCCCTCCTCCTCGCTCAGGGCGCGGAAGGCCGCCAGCGCCTCGTCGTCGGTGATCCCCCGGTACTCGGCCCGTCCCATCTCGCGGAACATCGCGTGCTCGGGGCCGACGCCGGGGTAGTCGAGCCCCGCCGAAACGGAGTGGACCTCCGTGTCGTCGTCGATGACGCGGGTCTTCATGCCGTGGAGCACGTCCTCGTGGCCGTCGTCGAGCGGCGCGGCGTGGCGGTCGGAGTCGCCACCGTCGCCGCCGCCCTCGCCGCCGTAGAAGGCCACGTCGTCGTCGCGAAAGGCGTGGAACAGACCGATCGCGTTCGACCCGCCGCCGACGCAGGCGACCGCCGCGTCCGGGAGGTCGCCCGTGCGTTCGAGGAACTGCTCGCGGGCCTCGCGACCGATGACCGACTGGAACTCCCGGACCATCCGCGGGAACGGGTCCGGTCCGACCACGGAGCCGACGAGATAGTGCGTGTCGTCGATGTTCTCGACGAAATCTTCGAGGGCGGCGTCGACCGCTTCGGAGAGGCCCTGGCCCTCGCGGGAGACCTCGTTGACCTCCGCGCCCATCAGGCGCATGCGGAAGACGTTCATCCGCTGGCGCTCGACGTCTTTGGCCCCCATGTAGACCTCCGTGTCCATGTCGAACAGCGCGCCGACCATCGCCGTCGCCGTCCCGTGCTGGCCGGCGCCCGTCTCGGCGATGAGCCGCGACTTGCCCGCCTTCTCCGCGAGCAGGGCCTGGCCGACGGCGTTGTTGATCTTGTGCGCGCCGCCGTGGAGCAGGTCCTCGCGCTTGAGGTAGATCTCCGCCCCGTAGCGCTCGCTGAGGTTCTCGGCGTGATAGATCGGTGTCGGGCGCCCCGCGAACTCCTCGAGGATCGTCCGCAGTTCCGCGCGGAACTCCTCGGTCTGTGCCACCGACTCGAAGGCCCCGGCCAGCTGGGCCAGCGGTTCTTGCATCGGTTCCGGAACGTGTCGGCCACCGAACTCGCCGAACTCCTCGCTGTCGCTCATAGACGCCCATGTCCTCGCTCTCGGTAATAGGTCTATCGGGCCGACCGTCGCCGTCCCGTGCTCGCGTTCCCAGCGACAGGGAACCGCCGGGAGCGATTATACCGTCGGCCGCGAACGGTCGAGTATGCGCTCCCTCGTCGCGACCGACGGATCGACAGTCAGCGACGCCACGGTCGAACACGCCGCCCACGAAGCGAGCGTCTGGGAGGCGGATCTGGAGATCGTCCACGTACTGACGCCCGAGACGAAACTGGTCGACGGCGACATCGTCCTGCCGGGTGAGGAGAGCGCCGTCGACCACGCCGAGGAGATACTCGACGCCGCGGCCGACACCGCCGCGAACGCCGCCGCCGACCGCGGGAGCGACGTGTCCGTCGAGACGCAACTGCTGACCGGCCGGCCGGCCGAAGCGATCACGACCTACGCCGGGAACGCCGGCGTCGACGCGATCTTCGTCGGCCACCGCGGCAGCTCCGAGCGGCGGGCCGTCGGTAGCGTCGCCAAGACCGTCATCGACAAAGCGTCGGTCCCGGTGACCGTCACGCGGTGACTCAGTCTACCGAAACCCGACAGATTCGCCGTTTTAGACCCCTTATCGCAGTTTATACACTCAGCGTTATGGTATTATCCGTCGTAGGTATCTCTATGGCTACGAACATCGACTCGTTCGTCGAGCGCCGCGAGGGTGACTTCTGGGTGAACGCGCTGATCGGGGCAGTCGTGATGGTGGTGCTGTCGTGGATCCCCTTCGCGACGGCACTGAGCGGGGGCGCCGCCGGCTATCTCCAGCAGGGGACCCGAATGGCGGGCGCGAAGGTCGGCGCCGTCTCCGGGCTGATCGCCGCCGTACCCGTCTTCGCGGTGCTGGGACTCGTGTTCAGCGTGTTCAGCTTCGGCGCGTTCGCCGGCGGCGAGGCGCTCGGGGCGGTCGTCTTCGGCGCGATCGCGCTGTTCGCGCTCGTCGTCACCGCGGCGTTCGTCGCCGGGACCGGCGCCGTCAGGGGCTACCTCGGCGTCTCCCTCCGCGAGCGCACCGACGGTGACGACTTCGACGGCGACGGTCCCGTCGCCGAGCCGCCCGTCGAGGCGGACTCCGAGACGGTGCCCTGACCGACGAACCGACCGGTTTTGCCGGACCGACTACCCGAGCGGACACCTTCGGCGAGGCTATTAGTACCAGCGGGCCCCAGGGCGCGTGTGGACGAAGTCGAGGTCAGTACGGTCATCTACGTGCCGCCCGCGGAGGCGTACGATTTCATCGTCGACTTCCCGCGATACGCGGACTACTCCGAGTACCTTGAGGGGGTGCGCCGCGACGGCGACGGGTCGCCCGGGACGCGCTACGCGTTGCGATTCTCCTGGTGGAAGCTCACCTACACCGCCCACACGGAGGTGGTCGACGCGGACCCGCCCGAGCGCCTCGACTGGCGGGTCATCAAGAACATCGACGCCGACGGCCACTGGCGCGTCGAGGAGGCCGCCGACGAGGCGCCCGAGAACGTCGAGGCGGCCTCGCGCGTCTCGCTGCGCATCGAGTACGACCCCGGTTCGGTCAACGCCGGCAGCATCGACCTGCCGCGGTTCGTCTCGCTGTCGTGGGTCGTCGAGAAGGTCAAACCGCTGATCCAGAACGAAGCCGAGCGCGTCGTCGAGCGGATCGTCGCCGACATCGAGGGCCGGTCCCGCGAGGTCGACCTGACGGTCCACACCCGTCCGGACGCCATCTGACCCGCCGTCGAAAACCGACTGCCGCGACCGCTTACTCGTCGTACTCGCCGTAGTTGCCGCCGTACTTGATGAAGAAGTAGCCGAGTCCGAGCGTCGCGGCCATCCCGAAGCCGGTGGCGATACCCAGGGACTTGGCCGCCGCGGGGACCTGCGGCCGGGAACTCCCGCCGCCGCCCGTGTCCACTTCCTCGGTTTCCACGTCACCGCCGACGGCGATGGCGCCTTTCATGCCCTGGCCCTCGTGGGGCGCGCAGTTGTACGTGTACATCCCGCCGGTCTCCAGCGTGACCTCGTAGGTTTCCCCCTCCGGGATCGTCGCGAACTGGCCACCTTCGGTGCCGGCCAGACCGCCGCCGTCGGGCTGGTCGTTGGGTTTGACGTTGTGGCCCGACGCGACGAACTCGAACACCACCGTGGTCCCGGTGTCGACCCAGATGTTCGTCGGGGCGAACGCGAAGCCGCCCGAACCGGCGCCGACCTCGACGGTCGCCTCGGAGTTGCCGCGCAGGTCTTCGTATCCGGGACCGTTCGCGTCGCCGACGTAGGATGGCCAGACGGGCTTGACCGTGCCGCCGCCGCCCTCTTCCTGGGCGGCCGCGGTGCCCGCACCGGCCGCGACTGCTGTGGCGCCTGCACCGGCGCGCAGGAACGCCCGCCGTGACACGTCCGCGCTCTGGTCGCTCATACTCGGGCGTATGGACCCGCCCGTAGTGAATCCACCGGAACGAAGCCGCGCCCATCGCGTCCGCGTGGCTCTCGTTCACGCTCCCCGAGTGCAGCCGGCTACGCCACGCGAACCCGGCCGGACTCGTCCGGGTCCCTCGGCCCACGCCGATACCCCGCGGGCGCGCTCGGTTCAGGCCTCCTCGAACTCGCCGTAGTTGCCGCCGTACTTGATGAAGAAGTAGCCGAGCCCGAGGGTCGCGGCCATCGCGAACCCGGTGGCGACGCCCAGGGTGAGCGCCGTGTCCGGGACTTCCGGGATCGATGGACCGCCCCCACCGCCGCCGGTGTCGACCGTCGGGTAGTCGCTCCCGACGACGACGGCCCCCTTCATCCCGAGCTGTTCGTGGGGTTCACAGATGTACCGGTATATGCCGTCCTCTTCGAAGGTGTACTCGAAGGGGCCGACCGGCTCGCAGCCCGGCTCGCCGGAGTCGAACACCCCCTCCTGCTCGACGACGTTGTGGGGACACCCCTCACCGGTCCAGGTCCAGGTGAGCGTCGCCCCGTTCTCGACGTGGACTGCCAGCGGGCCGAACCCGAAGGCCCCGCCGTTGGCCTCCACCCCGACCGACACCTGTGGGTCCGCCTCGCCACGCAGGTCGACCACCTCGCCGTTGTAGTTACCCACGTCTTCGAACCAGTCGCCGAAGTCCGGCTGACCGCCCCCACCACCGCCGGCCGCGGTCCCGTCGCCGGTCGGCGTACCACCGCCCTCCGTCTCCGTCTCCTGCGCCGCCGCGGTCGCGCTCGCCGCCCCGGCGACCCCGGTGCCGGCGAGCCCCGTCACGAAGCCGCGCCGCGTCGTCTCTCGGGTCATACCCCCCCGTAGGCCGCCGAGTCGCCTGAGTGCCCAGCTTGCAAGGCCAACCGTCGCCCCGGACGGGCCGGAGTGTCGGGCCGCGGTGGCACTGCCGATCCGGACCAGACCGCCGACCGTCGTCGGGACCCGCGTGCCGGCGCGCCCGCGGTGCGGTGCCTTTTTGCCGAGTCACCGCCACGCTCCGGTGATGAGCGACAGTCCGGTCGTCGGCGTCGTGGGCGCCGACGCCGACACAGACGCGGTCGTGACGGCCGTCGAGTCCGCGGGCGGCCGGGCGACCGTCGGAGCGGCCAGCCGCGTCGTCGACGAGAGCGACGTCGTCGTCGCCGTCGGCGAACCGGCCTTGCTCGCCGTCGCGCGCACCGGGACGGACCGCACCGTCCTGCCGGTCGGCGCCGGGCGCGGCGTCCGTTCGGTTCCCCGCGAAGCGGTCGTCGACGCCGTCGCGGACTTCGTGGCCGCCGACTACGACGTCGCGCGCCACCAGGTCGTCGACGTGCGCGTCGCCGACCGAACCCGCGCCAGGGCGCTGCTCGACGTGATGCTCGTCAGCGCCGAACCGGCCCAGATCTCCGAGTACGCGGTCGACGGCGACGGCGAGCGCGTCGCGCGATTCCGGGCCGACGGCGTCGCCGTCGCCACGCCCGCGGGCTCGTCCGGCTACGCGAGCGCCGCCGGTGGACCCATCCTCGCGCACGACACCGACGCCGTCGCCGTCGTCCCGATCGCACCCTTCGAGACGGACATCGACCACTGGGTCCTGCCGCCCGAAGGGCTCCGCGTCTCCGTCGAACGCGACGAAACCGACGTCCATCTGCTCGCCGACGACAGGGTCGTCGGCCCGGTCGAACCCGACGAGCCCGTCAGCGTGGTCCCCGCGGACGGCATCGACATCGCCGTCGTCGCCGCCGGTCGGTCGCCGTACCCGTCCGCCTGACCGCCGTCGCGGACCCGACGCCAGCGACTCCCGAGCGAAAGCGAGGTCGGGACCGTCGGCCACCCGGTCGCGGGGCGATTCGACCGCGGAGACGGCCCGGACCCCGCGCTGGATTGGAAAAGCTCTAATGTGCGACGGACGGATCCATCGGGTATGGTTGCATACGAGCTGTTCGGACCGATCGATGCGGTCCTCGACAGCCACATCACCGAGGAAGTGATCGTCATCGAGGCGGTGCTCCTCGGTCTCGTGGTCCTGAACATCGCGGCGCGCGCGCTGGCGCACCGACGCCACACCGCCCAGGCCGAGAGCGGCGACGCCGACGCGCTCTCGCGACACCCCATCCACGTCTTCACCAACGTCGCGCTCGTGCTCGGGTCGTTCTACTTCCTCACCGTCCATCACCACGCCGGGATGGTCACCGCCGTCATCGCCATCTTCGTCCTGCTGACGGACATCTTCGAGTTCGAGTCCCGCAAGGTCGAGGTCCGCCGTGAGATCGACATCGAACGCCCCAAGGCCGCCATCGGCGCCTCGGTCGTCGCGCTGCTGTATGTCGGCTACGTCACGTTCTTCTACGGCCCCATCGGCCAGTTCCTGTAGGCCGGTTCTCACTTCTCAGCACTCTACTTCCGAACGGTCGCTCCCCACCGAGTACCTTCCTCGCCGCATACTCTCGTCCGGTGAATCGCACTCACTCGGTCAGTGCCGACGCTCAGTGGGGCGTGGAGGTGGCGCGCGCCGTCGAGCGTCCCGAGCGGTGCGGAAGTCGACCGGAAGCAGACCACGATGGAACGGCGATCGGGAGGTGTCGTGAGCGACAGCGAGGCCGCGGGACGGAGCCGTGCGAGGGACGAGCGACGCAGGTCGAACGCCGAGTAGCACAGGAGGCTGGGGAGACGTGTGGCTCACCACGGGACGGCGAGTCGCGCTCGCGCGAGCCTCAGCGTCCGCGTGAGCGAGGCGCGACCGACTGGACCGCCTCGATACGCGGACGAGGAGCGGCGCGACCGGTGAGCGAGCGCGGCGATGGTTTTCGTCTGCCGGCACCCACGGTTCCGGTCGTTCACTTGTCTTGCGCCACACAACCAGCGGAAGCCACTACTTCGTCCGCGCGCGAAATCGGACGAACGACCGAGACAGAGACGGCTACGTGGCGAGAAAACGGTCGAGAGAACCACCGAAAGAGAACCTGAATCCGGTCAGTTCGAACGGTCGGCGTACGCGCTCCGGAGTTCTTCGACGGCGGGGATGAGCACCCAGAAGGTCAGCGCGCCGAAGACGGCGAACCACGCCATCACGTCCATGATCGCGACGCCGAGCTCTCCGTAGACGGTGTTGATCCCCTCGACCGGCGCGACCACCTGGACGCCGCTCCCTTCGAAACTGGGCGTGCGGTACCAGCCGGCGAGGGTCAGCCACGCCAGCCCCGCGGCCGAGAAGATCGCCATCCCTTTCGCGAATTCGTCAGCCATTGTCGGATCTTTCGTCGGTTTCGTCTTTAGCGTTTCCCATTCCGTCGGCGCGAAAGCGCGTCGAGAACGCGTACGTGACAGCACCGACGGCGATCAGTCCCAGACCGGCGAGCGCGACCAGCGGCTGGATCTCCGAGAGTTCCGCCGTCGCCCTGTCGGTCGCCACGTCGAGCAGCAGGAACCCGCCGACGACCGCCGCCACGGCGAACAGCGTCGAGAAGACCGTCACGCGCTTGTAGACGGCGTCCGGGACGACCACGTCGCGTTCGCGCGCGTCCGCCTGCTCGGCTTCGCTATCGGCGGCCGATTCGACGATGGACTCGTCGGTAGCGGACGCGGAGTCAGCGGTTGAATCGGCGTCGGCGCTCGGAGAATCGACATCGTCCGTCCCGTCGGCGGTCGCGTCGTCCGGGTCGCCGGAGTGGGACGGGTCGGCGGACATCTACTTCGGTGGCCGCAACCGGTAGTACCGGCGGTTGAGGTTGAACATGTACCCTTCACGCATCGTCCGGAGGACGGCGTAACTGAGGAACGCCGCCAGGATGGGCAGGATGAAGGTCAGGTCGAAGATGAGGTGTGCCTCCATCGGGATGAGGTTCTTGACCGACAGCGCCGCGATGGTGAACGCGAAGACGACGCCGCTGACTCCGATAGCCGCCCAGAACGGCTGTTCGACCGGCCGGCGGGCGCTCCCCTTGTTGAGGAAGGGAACGATGGCGACGAAGCCCACGACGACGACGTTGGCGAGCACACCGTACGTGCGGTCGGCCAGGAGCTTCTGCCCGCCCAGCAGGCTGATCTCGGGGTTGAGCGGGCCGAGTTTCAGCAGGCCGAAGGACCAGTAGAGGTACCAGTCGGGCAGGATGACCGCCGGCGTCGACGAGGAGTCGGCCGGCGGGCCGATGTGCGGCGGCAGCGCCGCCGAGAGGAAGATGATCATGCCGACGAAGAAGCTCGTCAGCGCGAGGTTGCGGATCATCTCGTGGGGCCAGGTCGGGAACGCGAGCACGTCCCGTTCGACGTAACTGGACTGCTGGCGCAGGTCCTGGTCCTCACGCCGGGAGCGCTCGAAGTACTCGTAGGTCAGCCGGGCGAGCCCCTGCTTGCGCGCCTTGCGCTCGCTCCACGTCGGGGTCTCGTCGTCCGGCGGGACGATACCCGTGCCGTCGGTGCGAACTTCCTCGGAGTTGTCGTTGTCGCTCATTGTATCAGTGGGGTTCCGCGATGCCCTGCATCCAGACGATGCCGATGTGCACGGCGATGATCCCGGTCGTGACGAACGGGAGCACGAACACGTGCAAGATGTACATCCGCTGGACCGTCGCCTGCGAGAGGGTGAACCCGCCGAACAACAGCTGGGCCACCCACTCGCCGATCAACGGTATCGACAGGCTCATCTCGACGCCGATCTGCCCGGCCCAGAAGGCCAGCTGGTCCCACGGGAGCAGGTAGCCCGTGTACCCGAAGACCATCGTCAGCGAGATGAGCACGATGCCGATGATCCAGTTGAGTTCGCGCGGCTCCTTGTACGCGCCCGTGAAGTACACCCGCAGCATGTGCAGGAACACGGCCGCGACCATCACCTGCGCCGACCACCGGTGAAGACTCCGGAGGAAGAACCCGAAGTTCAGGTCGGTCATAATGAACGTGATGGAGTTGTACCCCAGCCCTGCTACGCCGTTGGAGGCACCCGAGCCAGGCGCGTAGTAGAACCCGAGCAACGCGCCCGATATCGCCGCGACGATGTAGGCGATCGTCGAGAACGACCCCAGCGCGTAGAGGGGGTACCAGTACCAGAACTTGTTGTCGAGGTTGTACTGCTCTGTGTGGCTCTTGGGCATCTGGAGATTAACCTTGTAGTACATGTTCTCGAGGATCTCCAGATAGTCGACGATGCGCAGGCGCCTGTCGAGCCACAGCAACACCGTGAGGTAGATCTCTTCGATAGCCGTCAGATCACGGCTCTCCATCCAGCCGTCGTGGTCGTGTTCGTCCTTGCGTTCTAAGCTCATGAGTTAGTCCTCCGGGCGCGGGCGCGCGACGAACTGGACTTGTGTCGGACTGAACGGGTCGTAGATCGACTGGTGACACTGGCAGTACACCGCGTTCTCACCGCCGAAGTTCGCGCTCCCTCCCAGTTGCTTGTAGCCCGGCACGCAGCAGAAGTGCGTGCATTTGTTGACCCAGGCCATGAAGTCTTGGTCGGTCGCGGCGTCGACGAAGCTCTGTATCGAACCCGGGAGGTCGCTGAACTCACCCTCGCCGTTGGCCATCTGCGATACCTTCGGCGAACGCAGCACCTGCACCGGGATGGTCTTCGAGCCCTCCGCCTGTGAGCGCCACGTCGCGCTCGCGGGCTTGCCGAGGCCGGCCTCGCCGATGCCGTTGCCCCACTCCTCGTAATCGTCGAACATGTCGACGGTGAGGGGAGCGCCGCCATCGACGTCCTGCTGCCACTCGTAGGCAGGCGGGGGACTCGGGGCGGCCCGAACGAGGTTGTCCGCGTCGGCGTCGGGCTGGACGCCGTGGTAGCCTTCGAGCCCGCAGTACTGGAACCACTGCGAGGAGTAGGTCGTCCCGCCGACGTCCATCTCGGCGATGGTTCGCTCGACACCCTGCACCGTCTCGGTACTCGACTCCGGGAACAGCCCCTGGAGCTCGCCAGCGTCGTTCACTTCCACCGGGATCATCGGCATCCCGCGCGGTGCGGGCCCGTCGGTGTTTTCGATGGCCATGTACTGTGTCGGGCCACCGCCGCCGCCCGCCGCGGAGGTGACCGTGTTCACGGCGGCCGCGCCGCCGGTGCCCACGCTCGCAAGCGCGGCGCTGCCGACGACGCCCTTCACGAAGCGGCGTCGGCCCGTCTCGCCCGGATACTTGTCTTCGTCCAGTGGCATTGTTATCGTTTGTAGTAGGGGTAGACAGCTCGTTTCACGCTCTCGATGGGGTCGCCCTCCGCGAACGACGTCCCGTCGACGTCCTCCTCGCGGATGTACAGGTCCTCCCACTTGCGGCGCCGTTTCTTGACGATCATCACGTCCGGCAGGAACTCCTTGCGGTAAACCATCAAGACGAACGCCAGGTCGACGAAGATGATGGCGAGGATACCGCCCAGGTACATGTTGCCGAGCGGGCTGTACCCCCAGCCGTTCACGAGCCCGTAGGTGAACAGCCCGACGAAGACGACCTCGACGATCGTCAACAGGACGAGCGCGACGGCCGCCGCCGTGCTCTCGCGGGCCGGCTCGTACCGGTGGATGTCGCCGTAGGTGGATCCGGAGGACGACATCAGTTGTTCCCTCCTTTCGCGTTCGGCGATTCACCGTACTTCAGCAGGAAGAAGGTGAACAACAGCGAGACGACCATCATCACGATCGTCGAGATGCCGACGTAGTGGGGGTGGAAGGGCACGCCCATGTGCTCGGGGTTGAGCGGCGTCTGCCCGCCGCCGCCGACCTCTTCGGTCTCGACCTCGCCGCCCACGGCGATAGCGCCTTTCATCCCCTGGCCCTCGTGGGGCCCACAGTAGTACGTGTACATCCCGTTGGTCTCCAACGTCACTTCGTACGTCTCGCCCGCGGGAATCGTCGCGAACTCGCCGCCTTCCGTGCCGGCGAGTCCGCCCCCATCGGGCTGGCTGTTGGGCTTGACGTTGTGACTCGGCTCGACGAACTCGAAAACGACCGTCGTTCCGGGGTCGATCCAGGTGGTCGTCGGACCGAACCCGAAGCCGCTCGAACCGACGCCGACCTCGATGGTCACCTCGGAGTTGCCGCGCAGGTCCTCGTAGCCGGGTCCGTTCGCGTCGCTGACGTACGACGGCCACACGGGCTGGACGCTCCCGCCGCCACCACCGCCTTCCTCTGCGGCAGCGGCCGTTCCGGCCCCCGCGGCGACGGCGGACGCACCGCCCGCAGCGCCGCCGGCGGTCCGCAGAAAGTCCCGTCTGTTCATACAAAGGATGGTCGGTACCGAATTTGTATAAACCCACCGAATACGCACGCAGGCGCGCGATTAGCACTCTGTGAGGGCGGCTCGACCCGTAGATATCCGGCCCCGTCGGCCCCGCGCGTCGGACGCGCGACGCCGCGCGCTCGGTGAGTCCGTTCGACGGGGTCGAACCCCGCCGGCTCAGGTCCCGTCGCCCTCGCCGGCGCCGCTCTCGGACGGTCGCTCGTCGTCCCCGTCACCCGGGAGCCCCTCCGATCGCTCGCCCGGGATCCCCGCCGCGCCGTCGTCGAGGTCCGCGTCGTCGGGGAGGAAGTCCGGGCGCTCGCCCGGTTCGAGTTCGACCGCGCGCAGGCGGTTGCGGTACTCCTCGGCCCGGAACTTGTCCGACAGTCGAGCGTTGGCGACAACGGCGAACAGCAACAGCCCGATCGCGAGGAAGACGACGCCGCCCAACAGCATCGCGATGACGTTCAACGAGCGCACCGACCCGCCGCCGGGCGGGGCGACCACGCCGAGACTGATCACGAGCCAGCCGGCGACCAGCGCGAGGCCGGCGAGCACCTGGATCCCGGCGACGATCTGCAACACCGTGTTGCCGAACTCGCCGCTGCCCTCCGGGACTTCCTGTGGCTCGGGCAGCAAATCCTCCGGCGGCGCCTCGGGCACGTCGTACGACTCCATCGACGCGAGCGCGACCGTCGGCTTCACGTCGCGGAGGACGGTGCCGTGACCCTCGACGGAGCCGTCGGCGTAGACGGTGGCGTACCCCTCGTCGGAGTAGGCCACAAGGCGGTCGTCGCGGCGCTCGACGCGGGCGAACACCTCCCGTTCGGCGACCCGCCGCTTGAGGTCGGCCTCGACGCGGTCGAGCAGCTCCTGGCCCGTGATCCACGACTCCGCGTCGAAGACGGCCTCCCACTCGTCGGCGGACATCGACGACATCTCGGCCGGGCCGAAGTCGTCGAAGTCGTACTCCGCTTCGACCCGTTCGCGCAGCGCCTCGATGGACTCGGCGTCCTCCTCGGGCCTTTCGCCGTCGGTCTCGGGCGCCTCGTCGGCTCCGTCGACCCGTTCGTCGGCGGCGTCGCTCATTGTCGAAACTCCGTCCCCGAGGTGTAAAAGCGCCCCGACCCGGCGAGCCTCGGCGGTCGGCACTCAGGGCGTCGGCACCCACGCCGCCGCCGGCAGGACTCCCGCGAGCGCGAGCGCGCCGATCGCCCCCGAAGTGACGACGATACTCACCGCCGGCGGGTCGAGGTGCGTCGCCGCGTGGGCGTACAGCGCGCGCTGGGCGAGTTCCCCGAGCAGTCCACCGACCACGCCGGCGGCCCCACCGGCCGCCAGCGCGACCCCCAGCGGGACCGCTACCGCGACGACGCCCGGCGCCGGCGCCCCGCCCGAGACCCCCGCCAGCGCGACCACGACGGTGCTCGCCGGCAGCGCCATGTGGTGGGTGACCGGGATCTCGGTGACTCCCGAACAGAGCAGGAACAGGACGGTGATGGTGATACCGAACGCGAGAAAGGCGCTGCCGGTCACGTAGGCGGTATACCCAGAGAGGACGCCGACGACCGCGCCCAGCGTCGCGACCGCCCCCCATCGGTACTGGTAGGGGAGCCACGGGTCGACGGATCGGCCCGTCGCGCCCCCGACGGTTTCGTCGGCGGGGGCCGCCTGCCCGCCGTCGGTCTCGGCGGTCGCGTCGCCGCGCTCGACGGGGGACATGTCGAGTAGTCGGCCCATCGGCGCGCCGACGACGCTGTACCCGAGGGCGACCCGGTGAGCGAGCGCCGAGACGACGACCCCGAGCGCGACCGGGTCGACCGGAATCGACAGCGTGCCCGCGAGCGTCGCGACCCAGTAGCCGACCACGCCGAACGCGCCGCCGACCGCCAGCACGTCCGGTCGACTCCCGAGCCCGCGGGTCACGTCCTTCGCGTCGTGGGCGTCGCCCGCCGAGTCCAGATACCCCCGACGGGAGGCGTACGCGACCGCTGCCGCGCCGCCGCCGAAGGCGACGTGTGGCCCGAGTACGACGCCGAACGCGACGCTCCCGGTCACGTCGACCGGGGCCGCCCCGCCCAGCGACCGGACGCCCATCGCGTACAGTTCGCCGACGACCACGACCAGACCCGCCAGCGAGAACGAGGGCAAGGCACCGACGGCCGCCCCGAACGCGCCGCCGGCGAACGCCGCCAGCAGTAGCTCGACGGCGACCAGATCCGCCAGCGTCATTCCTTCGAGCGCCCGTCGTCCGCCGGCGCGGAGAACTCGTCGAACAGCGCGGCGACGTTCGACTCGACCGTCGCACGGATCTCACGGACCGTTCCGATGTCCTGCCCGTGCGGGTCGTCGAGCGCCCAGTCGCGCAGATCCACGCCCCCGGCGGGATCCAGTTCCAGCGTCGAACACCCCATCGTCGCCACGTAGTCGCAGGTCGCCATCTGCTCGGTCGTGATCGCCCGCGGTTCCCGGTCGGCGATATCGATGTCGAGTTCGGCCATCGCGTCGACGACGACCGGATGGACCTCATCGGCGGGGTCGGTCCCGCCGGTCAGGATTTCGACGCGGTCACCCAGCTCTCGACGGTCGCGCTCGCGCTCGGCGAACGCCGTCGCCATCTGACTGCGGCCCGCGTTCTGGACGCACATCAGTGCGATCCGGACGGTGTCGTCCTCGCCGGGAACGCCGGCGTCGTCGCTCATCGCTCACCCCGCGTGTCGTCGAGCGCGTCGAGCAGCCGCTCTGCCCGCTCGGTCGCGTCGTAGTGCCGCCAGGTGCCCTCCTTCCGGCGCGCGACGAGTCCGGCCTCGTGTAAGTCCGACAGCGCGTGGCTGACCGCGCTGTCGCTCACGTCCACCAGCGGCGAGAGCTCGCAGACGCACAGCTCCCCGTCGGCCGCCGCGAGGTACCGGACGATGTCGTGACGCGTGCCGTCCGACAGCGTCGATAGCGCCGACAGGTCGGCGGCCCGGTCGGTCGGCATCCCGTCGGCCAGCCCCTCCAGTTCGTCGATCCGTGCGTCCACGTCGGCGTCGCAACACTCCCCCAGTTCCTCGGCGAGCAAGCGCCGCAGTCGCGTCGAGTCGGTCGCCATGGCTGAATAGATGAACAACCGTTCATATAGATGTTCCGACCGCGGCGCGACCCGGGTGGGCGACGACCGACCGGGCGAGCTCGAACAGGGAGATCCGGCGGACTTTCGGCACGTTTTAGCGCGACTGGCCGATAGCCTACGGTATGGTCACGGACAGGGTGGTCGCGACGGTCGTGCTGATGGCCGTGACGGCGAGTTTCCCCTGTTTCGCGTACGGCGCGTGGTACATCATCGAGACCGAACCGGTCACCTGGTCCGTGCTGATGCACCACCTCAAGTTCGTGGTGACGGGGCTGATACTGACGACCGTCCCGATGCTGGGCTGGATGGCCCCGCGGCTGCTCGACCAGTTCGGGAGCTTCGCGATGGTTCACGCCTTCCTCGGCGCCCAGGCGTACGCCATGCTCGCGTTCGGGTTCACCGGCATCGTCCGCATCTTCGCCGCCAAGCGGCGCCACGACCTGTACGACGACTACGATGAGGACGTGCTGCTCGACGAGATCGGCGGCGACCGCATGAGCCACTGGCGCAGCCGCCTGCGAATCGGCGTGTTCGGCTACGTCTTCTTCTGGATCCTCGCCTACGGCGCCGGCCTGGCTCGGTACGCCCTCCGCTACGACGTGCTCGAACTCCTCGGAGTCTGAGACGGATCGCTCTCGGTCATTTCCACAGCAACCGCCCGTAATCGAGCGGTTGTCGTGGTAAACAGCGAGAGCAATCCGTATGAGGCGACGGACGGTTTTTTGCCAGCAGCGGTCGATCGAGCAGGCATGACAGCCGAGTCGACCGCCGACGCCCCCGAAGTGCTCGTGTTGCGACAGAACATCCACGGGATCTCCCCGAGCGAGTACGTCGACGCGCTGCGCGAACGGCTCCCCGACCGCGAGGTCGGCTACGCGGCCACGCCGGACGAGGAGCGGGAACTGCTCCCGGATGCCCGGGTGGTCGCCGGCTTCTCGATCGACGAGGCCGACCTCGAACGCGCCCAGAACCTCGAACTGTTCGCCTGCTCGTTCGCCGGCGTCGACCACCTGCCGATCGAGGCCTTCCGCGAACGGGGCGTCGCCGTCACCAACGCCTCGGGCGTCCACGGCCCCAACATCGGCGAGTACGCGCTCGGCGCGATCCTCACGTTCACCCGCGAGTTCCTCGAATCGCGCCGGCGCCAGCGCCGCCGGGAGTGGCGCTCACATCCGACTCACGAACTCGCCGGATCGACCGTCGCCGTCGTCGGCATGGGCCCCATCGGCGAGTCGGTCGTCGAGCGCCTCGACGGGTTCGACGTCGACACCGTCGGCGTGCGCTACACCCCCGAGAAGGGCGGGCCGACCGACGAGGTGTACGGCTACGACGACATCGCCGAGGCGGTCGCCGACGCGGCCTACGTGGTGCTGGCCTGTCCGCTGACAGACGCGACCGAACACCTGATCGACGGCGAAGTGTTCCAGACGCTGCCGACCGACGCCGTCCTCGTCAACGCCGCCCGCGGCGGCGTCGTCCACACCGGTGACCTGGTCGATGCCCTCCGGTCGAACTCGATCCGCGGCGCCGCCCTGGACGTGACCGACCCCGAGCCGCTCCCGGAGGACCACGAGCTGTGGACCTTCGAGAACGTCCTCATCACGCCCCACAACGCCGGCCACACGCCGAAGTACTTCCAGCGGCTGGCCGACATCGTCGCCGAGGCCGTCGACACCGCTGACGAGCGCGGCGAGTGGACCGAGCTGCCGAACCAGGTCGTCTGAGGTCGTCGAACGCGGATCAGAGTCGGTTTTCTGCCGTCGACTCGCGGTAGCCGTCGCGGGCTTCGACGACCAGATATCCCAGCGCGACGGCGGCGGCGCCGCCGGCCAGTACCGCCTCGGACGTGACCGGTCCGAGCGAGACGGGATCGGTGAGGACGGCGAGGGCAACCAGCGACAGGACGGCCGCGACGGCGGCGACGAACCGCCAGCGCGAGGCGACCGGAACGAGTCCGTCTTCGCCGCGCCAGGCGAGATACAGGTGCGCGCCCGCCAGCACCGCACCGTTGTAGCCGACGAGTGCGACGGCCGTCACCGCGGGGTCGGTCGGGAGCCGCGTCAGCGCAGCCAGACCGGCGAGTGCGAGCGCGACGACCGTCAGGTGGACGGTCGTGTCTCTGGAGACCATACGATGACAGTCGCGCGCCCGACGAATAAGTGTTGAGTCGAGGCGGTCGCTACGACTCCGGTTCGCGGATCCGCTCGCCGCCGTCGGTGTCCAGTCCCTCGCCCTCCTTGATCGCCTGGGCCTCCTGTTCCATCGCGTCGATGTCGACTTGGGCCTCCTCGTCGATCTCGCCGATGATCTCGGCGATGTTGTCGAGACCGATGAGTTCGCGCGTCTCGGCGTCGAAATCAAGTGAGTCGAGTCCGCCGTCGCCGTTAGCGGTCGCCATCTCGTTCACGTCGCCACCGGAGAGGTGCTTGCCGTAGCGGCCGACCAGCGAGGTGAGCTCCTGGGGCATGACGAACGTCGTCGACTCGCCCTGGCCGATGTTTTCGAGCGTCTCCATCCCCTTGTCGACGATGGCGCGCTCGCCCATCGACTCGGCGGATTTCGCTCGCAGCACCGTCGAGATGGCGTCACCCTGCGCTTCGAGGATCTGGCTCTGCTTTTTCCCCTGTGCGCGGACGATGTCGGACTGTTTGGCCCCCTGGGCCTGCTCGATGGCCGACCGACGTTCGCCCTGCGCTTCGAGGATCATCGCGCGGCGTTTGCGCTCCGCGGAGGTCTGCTGTTCCATCGCCTGTTTGACCCCGGCGGCGGGGTTGACCTCGCGGACCTCGACGCTCTCAACGCGGATCCCCCACTCGTCGGTGGGTTCGTCCAGCTCCTCGCGGATACGCTCGTTTATCATCTCCCGCCGGGAGAGCGTGTCGTCCAGTTCCATGTCGCCCAGCACGGCCCGCAGCGTCGTCTGGGCGAGGTTCGAGACGGCCCGTTTGTACTCCTCGACTTCGAGGAACGCCTTCTTGGCGTCCATGACGCGGACGTAGATGACCGCGTCGGCAGTGACCGGGGAGTTGTCGCGAGTGATCGCTTCCTGCTGGGGCACGTCGATCGTCTGGGTTCGCAGGTCGAAGGGGTACGTTCGACTGACGAACGGCGGGATCACGTGGATCCCGGGTTCGAGCAGTTTGCGGTACTCGCCGAACACCGTCAGGGCCTCCTTCTCGTAGGCCTCGACGATCTCGACCGCCGAGTACACCGCGGCGACGGCGATCAGGAGGAGCAGGCCCCCGACTATCGTCAGCGGTGAGATACCGGGCAGCGACTGAAGGGGCGGTGTGGGGGAGCCCACGAGGGCGGACACCCCGGACGGGATGCTCATACGTGTGCTAGTGCGTTACAGACAGATAAGGTGTCGCACCGGCGGGCGGCCGTCCCGGCACGGCGGGCGGATCGAGCGGGACGCTCACACCAGCGGCTCGTCGGGGTGGTCCCGTTCGTAGGTCTCCCGCATCGTCTCGGCGAAGCGGCCGGCCTTCGAGAGGGTGATCGTGACGACGGTGAACGCCCCGTCGACGGGGTCGAGGACGAACACCTCCCGCGCTGTGGGTTCGTCGGGCCCGTCGTTGACCCGGTCGACCAGCGGTTCGACCGGCCGTGCGCCCGACCGGAACTCGTCGAAGATGGCGGGCTGGCCCGAGTCGGCGAAGACGTAACAGACGCCGTTGACGCTGTTGTCCGTGTTGTATGTCTGAGTGGCGTTCATGCCGTCGCCGGCCGCCCGCGTCTCCTCCCAGAGGCTCTCGGCGACCTCGAACACCGGGTCGGCGTCGGCGACGTAGGTGTACAGCGTCGGTCGCTGCACCGACAGCGTCAGGACCGTTGGCTCCTCGGACCCCCAGTCGAGTCCGGCGTCGACGAGGTAGCCGGGCTGGAGGTCGCCGACGGGCGCGTCGTGTCCCTCGCGGGTGACGGCGACCGTCTCGTAGGTGTCGCGGTCGAGAAAGCGCCACGTCTCCTCGTCGCTGCCGGGCAACACGCGATAAGTCCCCTCGTCCATACCCGTCGTACGGGGTCGGACGGGAAAACGTCCGTCGGTTCCACGCGACGGCACGCGCGGACCTTCCGCTGCCCGACCGAAGACACTCAAGTCCCGGTTTGACTCATGGCCGCCCTTACTTGTGTGGTGCACGGATAGCCTCGTAGATGGACGAAACAGTCGCGAACCCGTCTCGCCGGCGGCTGCTCTCCGCGCTCGCCGTCGGCGGCGTCGCGGCCGTCGCCGGTTGCGGCCACCCCGCCGTCGTCCTCGACATGGAGGCGGCATCGGCCGAGACCATCACCGACGAACTGTCGACGGCCGTCGACCCGGACTCGGAGGGGTCCGCGGTCGTCAAAACGGCCCGTGAAAACGGGTCGGCGACCCGTACCGGCCGCCGCGAGCTGTTCGACCGCGCCGAGGTCGTCCGCGTCGACGACGCGTTCTACGAGGTCTCGGCCACGCGCGTCGGGAGCGGCGAAGTGACGGTGTACGAGGTCCGGATCGACTTCGACCCGGCCGATCCGACGGCCGAACGCGGCGAGATCGCGGTCGGTGACCTGCCGGAGACGGACCGGGAGCGACTCGAATCCGCGCTCTCGGACGAGAACCCGCCCGACGGGGAGGGCTACGACATCGGTATCGGGTACGGCTCGGCCGAGGAGGTGGGCGACGACTCGGTGCTGGTCCCCGACCAGGAGTACGACATCCTCGTCGACGGCGACGACCGATACCGCGTCGAAGTCGAGAGCCGGACGGCCGAGGAGACCACGTACCGGTACGAGGTCTCCGAGGTGGCCCCCACCGTCGAGGCGTACGCCGCGCAGATCCGCGAGCGGTACCTGTTCGCGCTGGAGGGGCTCTCGGAGGCAGAGCGGGCGGTCGTCGACCAGGCCGTCGAGGGCGGGTACTTCGAGAACGACGACGCGTTTCAGTCGGTGGTCGACCGCATCCGCGACCACGAGGGGATCTCGGTCGACGAGTTCTACGGGACGTGGCTCCTCGAGTACGACGGGAGCGAGTACGTCACCTACGCCGAGTGGTGAACCGCGACGGCGGAGAAAACGGCTACAGGTAGCCCGAATCGACCAGCAGTTCGCCGTTCAGCACGCTCGCCCCGGCCGCACCGCGCAGGGTGTTGTGGGCGAGACAGTTGAACTGGAGGCCGTGGGTGGTCTCCTGGACGCCGCCGACGGAGACGGTCATGCCGTCGCCGAGGTTGCGGTCCATGCGGGGCTGGGGGCGGTCGGGCTCGTCGAACACTTCGATGAGCTGGTCGGGTGAGGACGGCAGGTCCAGCGAGGGGTACTCCGTCATCGCGTCCTCGACCGCCGAGGGAGAGATGTCCGCCTCGGTGTCGGCCCAGACGTTCTCCAGGTGGCCGTCGATGGTGGGGATGCGGTTGCAGGAGGCGGCCACGTCGGCGCCGTGCCAGTGGACCTCGGCGCCGTCGAACTCCCCGAGCAGCTTGCGGGATTCGGTCTCCATCTTCTTCTCTTCCTTACCGATGTGGGGGATGGCGTTGTCGATGATCTCCATCGAGGAGACGCCCGAATACCCCGCGCCGGAGACGGCCTGGAGGGTGGCGACCTCGATGCGTTCGAGGCCGGCGGCCTCGTCGAGGGCGGCCAGCGGCGGGACCATCGTGATCGTCGAGCAGTTGGGGTTCTTGATGAGCGCGCCGTCCCAGCCGCGCTCGTCGCGCTGGACCTCGATGAGGTCCATGTGGTCGGCGTTGACCTCCGGGATGACCAGCGGCACGTCGTCGTCCGAGCGGGCGTTCGAGGAGTTCGAGGAGACGACGTAGCCCGCCTCGCAAAACTCCGGTTCGACGCGCTCGCCGACGCTGGACGGAAGCGACGAGAAGATCAGGTCCACGTCGTCCGGGACCGCACCGGGCTCGGTGGCGACGACCTCAGTCTCGGCCACGTCGTCGGGGATCGGCATGTCGATGCGCCACTTGCTCGCCTCGCGATACGTCTTGCCGACGCTGGACTCGCTCGCGGTGAGCGCTTCGATCTCGAAGTCGGGGTTCGGGTCGATGAGCTGGATGAGTCGCTGCCCCACCGCACCGGTCGCACCGAGGATGCCTACGCTGACAGTCATTGTTCCGGGATAGAGTCACGCCCATTCAAAACTGTTTGGATACGTCTACCACGGTCAGGGTCTATCATGGGCGATCCGCGGGACTGCGGTCCGGCCGCTCCGGGGCTCGGAGACGACGAGAGAGGAGAGAGATCCGCTTACGCTTCGACGGGCTGGCCCTGCTTGCGGGTGACGTAGCCGGCGATGCGGTTCCGGACGCCCTTGGACTCGACGTTGGTGAGCTCGGTGACGACTTCCTTGTTGTGCTCGAAGTCCTGACCGAAGGCGTTCGGATACCGCTCCATCAGCAGCGTCCCTGTCTTTTTAACGTAGGCGGGTTTGATAGCCATACCGACCCTTTCTGCGGTCGCGCCCTAAAAGGATTCGAATCGGTGCGCGTCGGAGCCGCTCGCCAGCTCCCGGATTCGGAGTCACCCGCCGACTTCGACTTCTTCGAGGACATCGGGCGTGTCGTTGGCGGGGTTGTTGACCGCCGTCGACACCGGATAGGTCCGCATGGCGCCGCCGGGGTACGGGTCCAGCAGCGACGCCGCGTCGTCGGGGTCGCCGGTGAGCCACCGGTCCTCCTCGCTCGGGTCCAAGATTACCGCCATCCGGTGGTGCAGGTCGGCAACCGTCTCGTTCGGTTCGGTGGTGATCACGGTGAACGTCTCGACCGGGTCGGGGTCGCTATCGGGTTCGGACCCGCCGCCGAAGTCGCCGAGCCCGGTCTGGGTCTGGAGGGGCGTCCACCGTTCCCACAGCCCGGCCATCGCGAACAGGTCGTCCTCGCCGACGGTGACGCGGTAGGGTTGCTTGCCGCTCCCCCCGCCGCGGTCGGTCCACTCGTAGAAGCCGTCCGCGGGGACGAGACATCTGCGCGACTCGTAGGCGTCGGCGAAGCTACGCTTCTCTCGCACCGTCTCCGCGCGTGCGTTGATGAACTCGAACTCCGACCGGTCGTCGGCCCACTCGGGGACCAGCCCCCACTCCATCCGCCGGATCGTCTCGGGGTCGTCAGCAGTGATCACCGGGAGCGCCTGGCTCGGTGCGGCGTTGTACCGGGGCTCGAACTCGTACTCGAACGTCGCGTCGAAGCGCTCCTCGATGTCGGCGGGCGGGGCGAAGAGGCTGTAGCGGCCACACATGAGACCGGCTACGAGCGCCAGCGACAAAACGGCTCAGCTTCCGTCAGTCCTCGAACAGTGCAGCGGCGAGGATGTTCGCGTCGGCGACGACCTTGAACGCCGCGCCGACGACCCCGCCGAAGAAGAACGTCGCGCCCACGAGGACGATGACGAGGCCGATGATCTGACGGACGATCTCCGCGAGTCCGCCGATGAACGGCGGATTCACGAACATCGAGAGCCCGATCGGCAGGAGGAGCGTCCCGACGAGATAGAGGATGATGAGCCGACGCATCTCCGGGTGGAGCGCGTACGCGACTGCGGAGTCGAAGTCGACGGGTGAACGCGCGAGCGTGTCTTCGGGTTCCGCCATGGGGCAGTGGTCGAATGGAAGCCCGATAGTTGTACGGGGCCGTCTGGGGAACAGTGGCGGTGCGAGGGGGTGGTTGTTCGGGGTGGTGGTGCAGTGTGGGGCGAGACGGTAGCGGTACGGGGTGGTAGCGGTACGGGGTGGTAGCGGTACGGGGTAGTGCCGCTACGAGGTGGTGGCGGCGCCGGGCGGTGGCCGGGAGGCCGTTTCATCGGCCGACCCGGGGTAGGGCAGGCCCGCTACCAGCATCCGGCGCCGCAGGCGCCGGTTCACCGGACGCGAGCGACCGCAGGGAGGGAGTCGTCCGGCAGATTTTCCCCAAGTTTTTGCAACGGGGGGGTGCCCACAGCGAGCGAAGCGAGCGAGGACACCCCCCGCAGTAAAAAGTGGGTCCTTAGATGGCGAGGAACTGCGTCACCAGCCACTTGGTCATGACGCCAGTGATGGATCCGACCCAGGTCAGGACGACGAAGTGGATGTAGGTGTTTATCTTGTGGCCGCCGTCGACGGTGCGGACCATCAGCGCCGACAGCATGGCGCCGAACATGATGATGACGATCAGCAGGAACTCGATGAGCGGGATGTTGTACACCTCGGTGTTGATGAGGCTGCCCACGTCGAAGTTGCTGGTTCCGCTCTGCAGATCGAGGCTCATCGAGGCGAGGATGTTGACGACCTGCAGGCCGATGAAGAAGGCGAACGTCGAGGCGGCGGTGATCCCGTAAAGCAGGCCGATGAGCGTCGTGGTGGCCTGGGTGCGGCGCTGGCGCAGTTGCTGGACCTCCATCATGTTCTCGGAAATGAGTTCGCCGAGCAGTTTGGGGTCGCCGCCCATCTCGCGGCCGATGAGGTACATCTCGGAGAACTTCTGGATGAGCGAGGAGCGACACTCGGCGGTGAAGTGGCGCCACGCCTGGGTCGTCTCGATGCGCATGTTCAGCCGCTTGTAGAGGTTGTCGACGTCGTCCGTGAGGGGGCCGAAGTCCTTCTTGCGGAGCGACTCCAGCACCGTCGACGTCGTCGATTGTTTGGCACCTTCGGTCGCGCCGAGCGCGCGGATGAAACTGGGGAACTCCTCGTCGCGGGCCTTGATCTTCTTCTCCTCGGCGTTGACGACGAGCCCCGGGATCAGCAGGGGCAGCGTCGGGATTGCGGCGTAGAACGGCAGTGGCAGCGGGTCGAGGAAGAAGACCGCGTCGTCGAGCGTGACGGGGGAGAGGCCGAGCATGCCGACCAGCGAGAAGGCGAGCAGACCGCCCGAGAGGGCCGTGCCGGCGATCGTGGCGTTGCGGATCTTGTCCTCGATCGGCGAGGGCTTGTCCTTGGGGTGGTACCACAGCGGGTCGTGGGGGGCCATCGACCGGATGGCGAGGTAGAAGCCCGACTGGACGAACACGTAGAGGACGATGACGGCGCTGACGGTCATCGTCGGGTTGGTGCCCGTCAGCACCGGGAGGACGACGGCGAACACGAGCGCGAAGGTCATCGAGAGGATCATCGACAGGTAGAGGTCCTTCATCACGTCCAGGTTGTCCAGCGTGCCCTGGTAGACGGTCTTGTAGTTGGCGATGATCTGGTCCTGTTCGGAGACGAGGTAGTCGTCGAGGGCCTGCCCGGCGCCGAGCGTGTAGCCGAGGCGGTCGAAGAAGTCGGAGACGGCGTCGCTGGGGACCTGTTTGGCGCGGCGGCGGCAGGCGTCGTCGAGGCTCAGGTTCCAGGTGTCGACGAGTTCGACGACGCGGCCGATCTCGGCGGCCATCTCGCCGTACTGGTCCTGTTTCGCGAGCTGTCGGAACACCTCGATCCGGTCGATGTTCGTCGTCGCGAGGACCGTCATGTGCGTGATGACGAGGTGAAACTGGTTGTTGAGCTCGCTCTTGCGCTGGGAGAGCAGTATCTTCGGGTAGAACACCGCCGAGGCGAACATCAGGAAGCCCAGCAGGGGGATCGGCCCGCGGATCATCAGCGCGACGTCGAGCAGGAGCGCGACGCCGATGGTGGCGACGAAGAAGACCGCGGAGGGGACGAGGATGACGCCGAGGTAGCGGTTCAGCGACATCGGCATCTGCTCGTAGGCGTCGATCAGCCCGGACAGCGCCGAAGTGAGGGTGAGTTCGACGGTTCCGGCGGATTCGTCTGCCGACGCCATCACTCGGTCCTGTGGATGTCGAAGGGGAGGCCCTCCACGCCGTCCCGCTGGAAGTCCTCGATCAGCTCGTTGACTTCGTGATACCCCAGGATGCCCTCCTGAATCGCCCGCTCGATGACGCTCGCCCGGAAGTTGAGGTCGTCGTAGATGTCGCGAGTGTCCTCGTACCCCAGCAGCGTCGCGATCTGCTCTTCGAGGACGAAGGAGTTGTTCATCCCCTGGAAGATGATCTCGTCCTCGACGGGATCCCAGTAGAAGCTCTGGCGGGTGACGACCCCGTCCATCTCCTTGGAGTACCCCTCGATCTCCTGAACGGAGGTCACGCGACGGAGGACCTGGTCGCCCTGCTTGACGCGGTTCTGGAACAGCGCCACGTCGGCCACGTCCATGAACGTCTCCGGGACGTTGATCGGCTCGCCGGTAAAGCGCTGGATCATCGAGACGATGTCGCTCGCGTGGAACGTCAGCATCACCGGGTGGCCGGTCTGGGCGGCCTGGAACGCCATGCGCCCCTCCTCGCCACGAACCTCACCGACGATGATGTAGTCGGGGCGGGAACGCAGCGCGGCCGCGACCAGGTCGAACATGTCGACGCTGGAGCCCTCGTCCTCGCCCTCCCGCGTGAGGAGCTTCTGCCAGGTGTCGTGGGGCGGCAGGACCTCGGCGGTGTCCTCCGCGGTGTAGATCTTCGCGTCCCGGGGAATGAACGCCATGATGGAGTTCAGCGTCGTGGTCTTCCCTGATGCCGTCTCCCCGACGACGAAGACGGTCTGTTCGTTCTCCAGGCAGAGCCAGAGGTACGCCGACAGTTGCGGCGAGAGCGTGCCCCACTTGGTGATCTGGAAGATCGACAGGGGCACGTCGTCGCCCTGACGGATGGTCAGGGAGGGGCCCTTGACGGACACGTCGTCGGAGTAGATGAGGTTGAGACGCGAACCGTCCGGGAGCGTGGAGTCGACGATGGGGTCGCTGTCGGAGACGGGGTCGCCGATGCGCTCGCCCATGTTCTTGAGCCACTGATCGTACTCGTCGGGGGTGCCGAAGTCCACCGTGGTCGAGAGCATGCCGTAGACGGAGTGGTCGACGTGACACTCGTGGGGACCGATGACGTGGATGTCCTCGTTGGCGGGGTCGCGCATGACCGGTTCCAGCGGTCCGAGGCCGACGATGTCACGATTGAGCCGGTAGAGGATGTTCTCGTAGGTCGATTCGGTGACCTCGACCTTACCGAGGTTCGAGAGTTTGTTGAACCGCGAGAGGACGCCGCTCTCGTCGCTGGCGCCGCTGCTGACGGCCGTCGACTCCTGCAGGAGTTCCTCGATGCGGTCGTCGTACTCCGTGTCGCTGGTGGGGGCGGGCTTGTTGACGGACTTCTGGAGGAGCTTGTTGCGCACTTCCTCGAAGACGACCGACTCCTCGTCGTCGAGTTCCGGCTCGATGGCGTAGTACTTCATGTCCTGGCCGATGTCGCCGTAGATGTGACAGAAGATCGGCCCGCCCACGGGGTAGAGGACGTTCGGCCGATGGGACTCGTAGTCGTCGTCGGCCTCCTCGATGAACGTGGGGAACTCCCCGGTGATCTGCTTGAACTTCTTCAGGTGGTCCATCAGGTGCGGACGGCGCGAGGCCACCTGTCTCAGTTCGTCCGAGGGTTTGGGTCGTCCGTGGTCTGTCATAGCTGTGCGAGTCTCCTGAGTGGTGTAGTCACGCCACGCTGCGCGATTCGATCACGATGCCGGTACCCGACCGCACCGAGTACCCGATGGTGTCGCCGACCTGCTCGCCCATGCCGGCAAAGCGGAGGACGCTGATCTGTCGGCGCACGTCGTTGCCGACCTCGATCATCTCCAACTCGAGGAACACGTCCGCGATCGCGCGGAACGGACCGATCGCCTCCTCGTCCAGCGTCGAGGGGTCGACGGTCAGCATGATGACCTTCCCCTGAGAGATGATGTCCCTGAAAAAGGAGATGATCTCCAGGGCGGCCTGCCGTTCGTCGTTCTGCCGGACCAGTGCTTCGAACTTGGGGTCGTTGCGGAGGATGGCGTCGAAGGTGTCGATGATGACGACCTCGGAGTCCCACATGACTTCGGCCTCCATCAGCCGCTTGAGCAGTTCCTTGCGTTCGCCCTCGTCGTCCTGGCCGGAGAAGGTGTTCCCGTCGCCGATGTCGGCGTGGAGGAACAGCATATCCTCGTCGAGGAGATGTTCGACCATCCCGTAGTTCAGCGAGTGCATCTGGTCGAGGAAGCTTCCGACGGTCAGTTCGGTCGAGAGCATCGTCACGGTGTGGCCCTCCTCGCAGAAGCCGTAGGCGAACCGTTGGCTAATCGCGGACTTGCCGGCACCGTAGTCGCCCTCGACGAGTACGATACTTCCTGGGGGAATGCCGCCACCCAGTTCCTTGTTGATCCGGTCGCGCTCCTTGCAGCCGAGCGAGAGCAGATCGGTGGTTGCGATGCTCATGTTCGGAACTCGAATACCTCCTCGTCGCCGTTGACGACCACCTTCACGCGGTGGTCGGCGTTCGCCGCGAGCGGGGCGTCGGACCGGTCGATCTCCAGTTTCAGGACCGTCCCCGGCCGCCAGTTGGGGCCGTCACCGAACAGCTCGACGCCCACGTCCGTCTCGAACTGCCCGTTGACGAAGATGTTGACGGCGCTCGGATCGGCCGGCAACGTCTCCGAGCCGGTGTTTTTGACGTGGAGGGTGATGTTATCGGCGGTGCCGTTGTAGACGTTCGTCGAGCCGCTGTCGCTGATGATCTCCACGTCGGTGCGCACGTCCTGGCTGACCTGCAGTCCCTGGTCGTCGATCGCGTTGCTCAGCTGGCCGACCGTGTCGGTGAACACGCCGGCGACGCTGGCGGCGACCAGCATCGACGCGATGAACAGGATCATGTGCGAGACGGAGACGCTAGCCATGGCGGACCACCTCCGCGCCGGCGGGGCGGTCACCCTCGCCGGCGGTACCGCTCACCGTCGCGCGGTGGCCGTCGGGACCGGTCGGCGAATCGCTCGTCAGCACGCGTCGGTCACCTCCCGGGTGGCGGCCACGCCGGGGCCGGAGACGACCTTTACCGACCGGGGCGCCGCGTCGAGGTCGGCGGCCTCGACCGTGAGTCGTTCGCCGGGGAGCCACAGGTCCGTCCCGGGCTCGGAGCCGTTGGCCGTGCCGTCCACGACGGCGTCGGCCGCCCAGCCGGTCCGGTAGCTGTTGCCCAGCAACAGGTCGGTATCGCTCAGCAGCAGTTTCGTCGACCCGGTGTTGTTGACCGCGACCCGGACGCCACAGGAGGGAGTCGTGAACACGCTCAGGTCCGTGATCGTCACGTCGGACCCGGCGATCCGGTCGGCGCGGTCCTGGGCGGCGCTGCGAGCGTCGTGGAGGCGCTCGCTGGCGTTGGCGACGCTCCCGTAGTACGCCGACAGGGCGATGAACAGCCCCAGCAGGATGACCACCAGCGACCCGCTGACGGAGAAGCCCATCAGGCGACCACCTCCGCGTCGGTAACGCCGGCCTCAGTGACGAGCTTGACACGCCCGGGTCCGCTTCCGGCGGCGACTTCGGCGGTGAGCCGTTCGCCGGGGAGCCAGAGGTCGGTCCCGGCGTCGCCGTCGACGGTAGCGTTCGCCCGCCAGTCGGTCTGGTACTCGTTGTCGACCAGCAGGTCGGTCCCGTTGAGCGACAGCGCCGTCGACCCGGTGTTGGTCGCCTCGACGGTCAGGTCGCCGTCGGCGGTCGACGCCGAATCGACGACGACGGCGGTGTTCGTCTGGTCGAGCAGGCCGTCCGAGCGGTCGCTCTGGGCCTCCGAGACGCGCTCGAAACTGTTGGAAGCGGCGCCGTGCCACATGCCGAAGGCGATGAGCAGGCCGGCGAAGATCAACGCGGCGGAACCGCTAACGCTGAAGCCCATCGGCACCACCTCCCCGAGATCCCGCGAGCTTCGAGAGCGCGACGGTCTCGGCGGCGTCGCCGTCGAGCTGGCTGATGTATCGCAGGCTCTGGGTGTGATGGTCGATCGTCAGTCCGTCCTCGCCACCCGAGCCGTCGAACCCCCGCAGGTACGCCTGCAGGTCCTCGGCGACCGGCTCGGCCACCCAATCGATCCGCTCGTAGTAGTCGATAGCCCGCGCCGTCTCGCGCACACCAACCCGGTCGACGAGGTACTCCAGCCACTCGACGACCACGAGTTCGCTCGCGAGCCCCTCCGGCATCGTCGCGAGGTACGGCTTGCCGTCGGAATCGGTCTCTGTAGCCGCCACGTCGGCTCCTGCGCTCCCGGACTGTGACGCCGAGTCCGCTGCGGCTTCCGGCTCAGGCTCGGTCGGTTCCGGCTCAGGCTCAGGCTCAGTCTCAGGCTCAGCCGGTTCCGGCGCGGGCTCGGCCGATTCGGAGGACTCGACGGCCGCCTCGTCGGTGAGTTCGGCGTCGGTTTCGACCTCCTCGTCGAAGCCGCCCATCCCGTCGTCCTCGATGACCTCGTCGAAGAGCTCGTCGTCGACCATCTCCTCGCTCGAGTCCTCGGTGTCGTCGAGCAGGTCGTCGGCGTCGCCGAGGTCGTCCTCGATCGCCTCCTCGGCCGGATCGTCGTCGGGTTCGCCCTCCAACTCGTCTGCCCACTCGGCGTCGCCGGACTCGTACTCGTCTTTCAGTTCCGCGAAGGACTTGCCGCCCTCCCCGTCGGATGATTCGCTCATATCGTCGTCTCCTCCGTCGTCCGCGTCGTCGAAATCGTCGTCCAGGTCGTCCATTCCGCCGAACTCCTCGTCGTCCAGCGTGCCGTCGTCGAACGTCCCGCCGTCGTCCTCGAACCCACCGAGGTCGTCGTCGCCCATCGCGTCGTCACCGCCCATCACGTCGTCGACGCTGCCCTCGGGGTCGCCGTCGTCCTCGACGAGGTCCTCGTCGAAGAACCCCTCGGCGTCGGCGTTGGCGATCTCGTCGTCGAGGTCCTCGTCCTCGCCGCCGTCGTCACCGTCGTCGAACAAGCCGAAGTCGCCGCCGCCACCCCCGCCCATTCCGCCGGGCTCCATGTCGTCGGCGAAGGGGTTGACGCCGCGGGTGACCATCTCGTAGATGTCCAGCAGTTTCCGAACGTTCTCCTCGACGTCGTCGACCGTCTCGGAGATCTGCTCGTTCTCGTTGCGGACGGTGTTGACCGTCGAGGAGAGGCTGCCGACCTCGGTTTCCAGTTCGTCGAGCCGGTGTTCGAGTTCGTCCGTGTCCGAGCCGCCGCCGTCGTCCATGTCGCCGAACTCGTCGTCGCCGAACTCGCCGAACTCGTCGCCGCCGCCGTCGTCGTCCAGGCCGCCGAAGCCGCCGAGGTCCTCGTCGTCACCGTCCTCGGCCATCAGCCCGCCGTCGGCCATGCTCTCGTCGTCCTCGCCGTCCTCGTCGCCGTCGCCGAAAATGTCGATCATCTGTCGGATGCTCATCCCCAGCACGCCGCTGGTCAACACGACCAGCAGGGCGGGGACCGCGTCCGACACGCCCGGCGCGACCGGACCGAGCGACTGAGCGACGGGACTCATTACGTCGGTATGTCCGCTCTAACACCCTTCAATGTATCGTTTCTGGTATCATTACTGATAACAGATGCGTTAATTCGCGCCTACCGTCGTTGAACTAACGCCGAGCGAGCGGAAAGAAACGTCGGACGTAAATTTCGCCGATAAAACGGCGAAAGAAGCGCATTCTCTGGAGGCCGGACCGCGCCCCCGTCGGACGCGCGTCGGACGGGCATTCCCACGTTCCGACGGTCACAGCGTGATCGGATCGCGGTTCGCACTTTTGACGATGAGATCGCCGCTCGTCGCTTCGAGGCGTAGCGATCGGCCGTGGTCGCCGCCCACGTCTTCGCCGACGATGGGGATGTCGAACTCGGCGAGCGTCCGCCGTCCCTTCTCGACGTTGCGCACGCCGATCCCCGAACCGCTCTCGGAGAAGTCCAGCATGTCGCTGCCGCCGGCTATCTTCGCCTCCATGTGCTCGCGGTCGGCGCCACGCCGTTCCATGTCGGTGACCAGCGCGCGGATCCCGGAGTCGGCGAACTTCGCGTCGTTGCCTCCTTTCATCTCGTCGATCGAGGGGAGCATGACGTGGACGAGGCCGGCGACCGCCGCCGACTGGTCGTACACGGCCACGCCCAGACACGACCCCAGCCCGCTCGTCGTGAGCAGCGCGTCCCCGTCCGCGACCTTCGACTCGGCGATCCCGACCTTGATGCGCTCGGGCTGGGTCGCGGGCTCGCTCTCGGCCGTCGTCCCGTCGTAGACTTTCATGTGTCAGAAGATCTTTTCCACGTCGGCCTCGGTTTCGTCGGCTCGTTCGACGAGCAACTCGTCAAGCGCCTGCCGTAACTCCTTTTCGTTCGGCAGGGCGTGGATCTCGGCCCCGAAGGCGATGTCGTCGGTCCGCATCTCCGAGTCGATGATGAAAGCGTGTTCCTGATGCTGGCCGACCTGAGCGGCCAGCGGGTCGACGACCGCCCGACCCATGTCGTGGACCAGCCGCGGCGGAGTGTGTTCGACGGAGGTCTGGAGCACGTTCGCCCAGCCGTCGACGAACCCCGAGGTCATGATGTTACCGAGCTCCTCGATGGCGGCCTTGTGTTGGTCGGTCAGCTCGTCGGCGTCCATCTCGACCGGCATCATCGCCTCGGCGATGTGGACGGCCGACGCCTCGTCGAACAACACGAGGAGGAAGCCGCTCGGGACACCCGTGAACTCGACGACGGTTCCGACGTAGGTGTCGGTCCCGACCTGCTTGGGCACGTCCTCGATCGGCGCGAAACTCAGGCGAGTGACCTCTGCCTCGGTCTCGATCCCGGTCATCATCTCGACGTTGGCGGCGGCCTGCTGGGTGCCGTCCTTGGTCATCTCGTTGAACACCTCGAGTTTGTCGATCGGGATGGCGTCGTCCTCGGTGTCGCCGGTCTTCGACATCACGTCCGCGAGCGGATCGTACTCGGGCAACATGTAGATGTAGAAGCTCACCGACTCACCGACCCACTCGATCTCGCTTTTGAAGACGAAGACGTGGTCGCGTTCGGCGTCCGCCGGCGGCTCCGGGAGCATCGCCGACCCGTCGCCGGTCACGTACTCCGGCGGGGAGTGTTCGATAGTCGTCTCCAGGAAGTCCGCCCAGCCGTCGATGAAGCCGCTCATCATGATGTTGCCGATCTCTTCGACGCTGGAGCGAGCCATCGCCTCGTCGTCGGAGCCGCCGGGGACCAGCGAGTCGACGATCGTCTCGCTGCCCGCCCGGTCGAACACGAGCACCGTGTCGCCCGCCAGTTCACCGTCGAAGGCGAACTGGACGCCGACGTACTCGCCCTCTGCGAGCTGTTCACCCACGTCGGCGCGGTCGACGAGCGTGATCTTCGTCACGTCGACCGCGGCGTCGAGCCCGGTCATCTGACAGAGCGACGCCGTGGCCTGTTCGGCGCCCTCGTGGGCCAGGCGGTTGAACGTCCCGAGCGACTGGACGTCGACTTTCATGAGGGGACGACGTCCTCGATGGCTTCCATCACGCTGGGTTTCTGGAACGGCTTCGTGATATACCCGTCCGCGCCGGCCTTGACCGCCTCCTTCATCTTCTCTTCCTGCCCGACGCTGGTACACATGATGACGTTCGCCTCCGGGTTCGAGGTCTTGATCTCGTCGGTCGCCTCGATCCCGTCGCGTATCGGCATCACGATGTCCATCATCACTAGGTCCGGTTCGGCTTCCTTGTACGTCTCGACCGCCTCGACGCCGTTCTCCACCTCCCCGACGATGGTGTGGTCCTCCTCGAGAATCTCGCGCAACAGGTTTCGCATGAACTCCGAGTCGTCGGCTATCAATACGTCTGACATGGGCCTAACACCTCTGTGGTACTGTGAAAACCCAGATAAAGTCTTCCCGTAAATTATCGGGATTGATAGCACCACCGCGGAGCCGCGGGCCGGTCACGACCTGTCGCGGGCGCGGCCCGAAGACGTACTCCACCGGATGGGACCGGACGGGAGCGGGACAGTTAGAGTCGGAACCCGTCTTCGTCGCCGACGGCGGCGATGAGGTCGGCGATCGAGTCATCGGGCGACAGCTCCGTCGATTCGAGCAGGCGACGGAGGCTGGCCGGCGGGTATCGGACCGGGACGTTGGCTTCCATGAGGAGGATCCCCAGTACCTCCTCGACGGGCGTCTTGCCGTCGATCTGCTGGGCGTACCACAGTACGAGACTCTCGAAGATCGTCACCACGTCGTTCGAAACCATCTGTCGCTGCTGGATCGAATCGTCGAACGACGCCGTGATGTCGAAGCCGTACCGCGAGCCAGAGTCGGAGAACTGCGTCGCGAGAAACTCGTGGACGTCGTTCTCGGTCAGCTCCTGGGCTACGGGTTCGGCGGCCGGCTCCGGTTCGGGCGCCGGCTCGGACGAGGCGGCGCCGTCGTCGACGGCCGGCACGTCGTCGATGGGGTCGCTCGGCGAGACGACGTATCGACCGTCGTCGATCTCGGCGACGTGCTCGTTCTGAGAGATATCGAGCTCGTCGGGCGAAAGAATGGGACCGTCGTCCCCGTCGATCGGTTCGTCGTCGCCCTTTGTCATACGGTGTTGTCCGCGATAAAAGGGTTTAATTCCGTCGAATAAAATATATCCGACAGGTTTAGAGCTCGACAGCTTCGGCGCCCGAGATCGTCTCTGGGACGGTCAACTGTTCGCTCGTGGTCGCACCGGATTTGGTGGTGATCTTAACGTTGATCGAGGCACCTTCGGGGACTTGGTCACCGAACCAGGTGTACCCTTCACCGCTTTTCGCTCCCGTTTGGGTTCCCGTTCGCGTTTCCAGTGACGTATTGTCGTCGCTGATGACGTCGTCGTGTCCGAGGTCAAAGACCATGACCATTCGGTCGTCCGGGTCATTGAGCACGGGATGGGAACCGTCGGCGTCCTTGAACGGGACGATACCGAAGTGGCCGTCGGCACCCGAGGCCTCAACGCTGGCGTTAACCAGGTTGTACGTGCCCGAGGGACCGACCCACTGCACGGTCGCGTTCTCGAGGTCGATGTTACTCGCCCCCGGCGACTTCTTCAGCGTCATGTTCACGACGCCCACTGCCTGGTCGCTGAGGTTGGTCCCCGTCGCGGCCGCGACTTGCAGCCGGTTGGTGACCTGCTGTCCTGACTGCTGGCCCGTCTCTTCGGACTTCGTCTGCAAGAAGCCCGCCGTGTTGATCAACACGCCTGCCGCGATCGCCGCCACCAGGACCATCGCGATGAACACGATGAGGGTCCCGATACCGACCTGCCCGCGGTCTCGTTCGTTGCGTTCGTTGTGTAGCATGGGATTCTCCGCCCGGGAGCCTTCCGTCGCGCCCGGACTCTACTCCGAGGATTCTACGCGTCGGTATTAAGGGTGATCCCCCAATTATCGATATTAAAATAGCAGCATACCGATCGACAGCTCGTTTTCAATGAAGAAAAATCCGGCACAGAAAGTTTAACACAGCGGATTAGCGCGAAACAGCGTGATTTGATCCTGACTACAAAGGCACTAGTATTAGTCTAGAATATGGAAACACTACGTTGCGCGTCAGTCGTAGGTGACGAGACTGTACATGACGAAGAGGTAGCCAAACGTCGTCAGCCCGCTGTTGACCAGTAGGAGTGACCGGGCTCCAGCGAAGCCAGTCAGAAACGCGCTGATCATCGTCGCGGCGGCGCCGGCGACCGCCAGGGAGAACCCGAGCGAGAGATGGAGCATCGCCTGTCGGGACGTCTGCACGTACGCGCGCATGGCCATGCCGACCATCGTCAGCCCCGCGATGACGAAGACGAGCGTCGATACGGCGTAGAGTAGTTCGATCACTGTAACCACGTTGGCTCGGCCTTCTCGACACCCAGTATTAAATCCACCCTCGAAAATATCTCTCGTGATAACAGATGGGAACAGGGGGAACAAACGTTCTATCGCCGATCGATCGAACAGAACCGGAACGGCGTCGAAGAACCGAACGAGTGGCGGACCGAGAGCGACCGGCGGCGTGCCGAGCAAACGCGCGTGCGCGATCTAGCCTTCGGAGAGGGTCCGCCAGGCTTCGTCGAGTTTGTTCGTGACCTCCGTCCGCTCCTCAACCTCCACGGTCAGCGACTCCTCGAAGTCGATATGGACCGTATCGACGTTGCGCCGGTACACTTTGATGCGCCGACGGTCGTCCGAGAGGATGTTGTCGTGGAGTTCGAGCAAGTCGTGCTCGGTCAGCTCGTCGATCCGTCGATAACAGGTGGCAATCGGGATCCCGAGTTCGTCGCTCAACTCCTGAGCGGACTGCGGTTCGTCGGTCGCGTCCAGGATCTCTGCGCTGTATTTGTTCCCCAGCGTCTGGAGGATCTCGGCTGAAGCCATCCGTTATCAAAACGTATATTCACCGCAGTATAAATCTATCGCTGCCGGTATCCCCAAGATACCGGGGGCGATGGGTAGTCGCCGATCGCCTCATATCCTCCACGAGACGTTTCAGAACTCGTGTTTTCCGAAGTAATAACGGGTTACAATCGTGAGAACGGGCGAGTCGACTACAGCGGATTGTCGTCTTCGCTCATCATCGAGAACGCGCTGGCGTTCTGGTGGACACGGATCCCTCCGTGGGAGATCTCCATCGGGAAGATGTCCGTCTCGATGTCCTGTTTGCGCATCTTCGCCACCCAGACGTAGCGGTTGACGCCCGACTCCGTCGGCGTCTGGATCAGGTAGATGTTCCCGTCGGTGAGGTAGTTCTCCAGCCCGATATCCGTGTCGGGGAAGACCGCGCCCTGCTCGTTGGTCATCAGCGTCGTCAGGTCGTTCTGACTGAGGATGTCCGTGAACTTCAGGAGGTAGGTCCGCTTCTCCGTCTCGTCCTCGAAGAACAGTTCGAACATCGCCAGCGAGTCGAGGACGACCCGGTCGTACTCGTTGTCCTCGAAGTCGTCGAGCAACAGCTCCAGCGACGAGGAGAAGTCGTTCTCCCGCAGCAGGACTTTCTTGTCGTAGACCTTGATGTCGCCGTTGTCGACGTACTCGCCCCACTTGTCGAAGCCGATCGATTCGGCCGCCTCACGCAAGTCTTCCTCGTCCTCTTCGAAGGTCAAGTAGATGCCCTTCTCGTCGAACTGCTCGACGCCGTTGTAGATGAACTGCAGACAGAGGATGCTCTTGCCCGCCCCGGGATTCCCGCTCACCAGGGTAGTCGAATTTGTGACAATACCACCGTTCAGGATCTCGTCCAACCCGTCGATGCCGGTTTTCGTTAGTTCGATCATGTCTTCCGTGGATCCTCGCGGAGTTCGGCTGGTGGAGCATCCGGTGTCTGTGGTAAAAAGTCTTGTTCATGCGATCACTTGTCGCAGCGGGCGACGGCGGACGGGGTACGGTGGGATTACCGGCGATCGTCGCCGATCAGCCCGAGTGGACGGCCTTCGGGTCGACCCAGATGACGAAGCCGTCGTCGCGCTTGACGACGCCGTGGATGGCGTCCGTGTCCCGCGAGGGGGAGTCGTCCACGTCCGCCCCGTCGACACGGACCACCTGGTACACCTCGTCGACCAGCCAGCCGGCCGCGCCCCCGTCGTCGACGATCGCCGGGTCGAAGACGATGATCCGCCGCTCGGCGCCGCCGCCGTCGATCCCGAACACGACCTTCGGGTCCACGATCGACGTCGTGCGCCCGCGCAGGTCCATCACACCGCGGACGTGCCGCGGGGAGTTGGGTACCGCCGTCACCTCGCCCGCGTCGACGATCTCCGTGACGTAGTCGATGCTCACGCAGTACGTCTCCTCGCCCAGCGAGAACTCCAGCACCTGTCCGTCCGTCGCCGTCGCCGCCGCGTTCTGAGTGCCTGATGCCATGGGTGGTCGTTGCTCGAAAGAGCCCGCGACGGCGACTTAAGCGTGTCTTCCGGGTTATCAACGCTGATTCCGCGGGCGGAGTCTTTATCCCGGCGCTACCGCCACTGTGTGAGTAGGTATGGTGCCGGCTCCGGCGGGGTTCCGGGAACGTGGTTCGGGTCTGGCCCGAGCCGTCACCGGAGGCTCGATATGGCAGTAGGCTCGTCACCGCGAGCGGTCGTTGCCGACGATTCGCACTTCATGCGAAGCGTCATCTCCGACATCCTGGAGGAGAGCGGCATCGACGTGGTCGCCGTGGCCAAGAACGGCCGGGAGGCGGTCGAGGCGGTCGTCGAAACCGACCCCGACGTTGTGACCATGGACGTCGAGATGCCGCAGATGACCGGTATCGAGGCGACCGAACGGATCATGTCGACTCGGCCGACTCCGATCCTGATGTTGAGCGCTCACACCGACGAGAACGCAGACGTGACCTTCCAGGCCCTGGAGAAGGGCGCCGTCGACTTCTTCCGCAAGCCCGGCGGCGAGGTGTCGATGGAGATGTCTCGCATGCAAGACCAGCTCGTCGAGGTCGTCGAGTCCGTCGCGGCGGTCGACCCGACCGACTCCTCGGACGTGGCTTCGGCCCGGACCGCCGGGTCCGGGGTCGACGCCGGCGGTGTCGGTCCCGACGGGGCGGACGGAGCGGGGGCGACCGGTTCGCCCGGCGCGGCGGCGACGGAGTACGTCGACGACCCGACGGTCGTCATCGGCTCCTCGACCGGCGGGCCGACCGTCGTCGAGCAGGTCCTCTCGGACCTGCCGCTGGCCGCGGACCTGCGTGTGCTGGTGGTCCAGCACATGCCCAGCGGGTTCACCGGCCGCTTCGCCGAACGGCTGGACGCTCGCAGCGAGTACAGCGTCCGCGAGGCGTCCGACGGTGACCGGATCGGGGGCGGCGAGGCGCTCATCGCCGCGGGCGACTACCACATGGAGGTGACGGGCTACCGGCGCGGTCGCCTCCGGGTCGACCTCACCCAGGACCCCCCGGTCAACAACGTCAGGCCCGCGGTCGACGTGACGATGGAGACGGCCGCCGAGACGGTGACGGACCCGCTCGCGGGTGTCATCCTGACCGGGATGGGCGAGGACGGCGCACGCGGCGTCCGCGCCATCCACGAGGCCGGCGGCTACACGGTCGCACAGGACGAGGCCACGTCGGCGGTCTTCGGGATGCCCAAGCGAGCCATCGAGACCGGCTGCGTCGACGGCGTGGCACCGGTCAACGACGTTGCGGCGGCGATACTCGACGCATTCGAGGTGACCTAAATGGACGACCAGTATCTAGACGCGTTTATCCGCGAGAGTGAGGAAGCGATCACCGACCTGAACAACTCGCTGTTGGACCTGGAGAGCGACCCCGACGACCAGGCGGCGATGGACCAGATCTTCCGGACGGCCCACACGCTGAAGGGCAACTTCGGCGCCATGGGCTTCGAGGACGCCAGCGACCTGGCCCACGCCATCGAGGACCTGCTCGACGCGATGCGCCAGGACGAGATGAGGGTCACGCCCGAGCGGATGGACCTCATCTTCGCGGGCGTGGACATGATCGAGGTCATCGTCCGGGAGATCGAGTCCGAAGGCGAGTCGACCACCGACACGTCCGAGATGGTCGCGCAACTGCGCGCCGTCCTCGAAGAGAGCGACTTCGACGCCGAGTCCGGCACGACGCCCGACCCGGCGGGCGCCGAGGGCGCCGATAGCGGCGGCGCGACGTCGGGCGACACCGCCGCGGACGACATCAGCGACGCTGCGGTCGAGGCCTTCGACGTGTCGCCCGGCGACGCCGAGGGGCGGGTCGTCCGCGCGGACGTGTCGGTCGGCGAGGGCGACATGCTCGGCGTCGACGCCATGCTCGCGCTGGACCGGATCACCGACGCGTTCGACCTGCTCGACGCCGACCCCGACCGCGAGGCCGTCGAGGACGGCGACTTCGAGGACACCTTCGCGCTCGCGCTCGACGCGCCCGACGCCGACGCCGCCGCGGCTGAACTCGACGCCATCGGCGCCGTCAAGGACGCCGACGTGGTCGACGTGACCGACGCGCTGGCCGGCGCGGACGAGAGCGGCGCAGACGAGAGCGACGCGGGCGACGCGGACGGGGCCAGTGGCGGCGGGGGATCGGACCCCGCCGGCGACGCCACGCCGGCGGCCGCGGGCGACGACGACGGCGCACACGTCGACGAGATCAAATCCGTGCGCGTCGACGTCGACCAGCTGGACGATCTGCACGGACTGGTCGAGCAGCTGGTGACCAGCCGCATCAAGCTCCGACGGGCCGTCGAAACCGACGACCTCGCGGGCGCCTCGGAGAATTTGAACGAACTCGACAAGATCACGGCGAACCTCCAGAACACGGTGATGGACATGCGGCTCATCCCGCTGAAGAAGGTCGTCGGGAAGTTCCCGCGGATGGTCCGGGACCTCTCGCGGGAACTCGACAAGGACGTCGAGTTCACCATCGAGGGCGAGGATATCGAGCTCGACCGGACGATCCTCACCGAGATCTCGGACCCGCTGATGCACATCATCCGCAACGCGCTGGACCACGGGGTCGAGGCGCCCGCCGAGCGCGAGGCCGCGGGGAAAGACCCCACCGGTCAAGTCGAACTGCGGGCCTCCCGGGAGCGCGACCACGTCATCATCGAGGTCGAGGACGACGGCGCCGGCCTCGACGTCGAGGGGATCAAGCGCAAGGCCATCGAGAAGGGCGTGCGCTCCTCGGACGAGATCGAGGCGATGAGCGACTCGGCGATCTACGACCTGGTCTTCCACCCCGGCTTCTCGACGGCCGACGAGGTGACCGACACCAGCGGCCGCGGCGTCGGCATGGACGTGGTCCACGACACCGTCACGCAGCTGGACGGCTCGGTCAGCGTCGACTCGACGGTCGGTGAGGGCACGACCGTCTCGCTGCGGCTCCCGGTGACGATGGCCATCGTGAAGGTGCTGTTCGTCGAGGTCGGCGACGAGGAGTACGGCGTCCCGCTGAAGAACGTCGACGAGATCACCCGGACGACCGAGGTCAAACAGATCAACGGCAACGACGTGATCAAACACAACGACGACATCTACCCCGTGATCGACCTCGCCGAGCGCTTCGACGTGCCGGGCACGCACGCGACCGCCGAGGCCGACGCGGCCGAGACGGCGGCTACCGACGGCGGCGAGCCCGCCGACGAGTCCCCAGCCGGTGCGAGCGGGGCGTCCGGGGCCGACGACGGGCCGGGGGCGGTCGCCGACGCCGGCAGCGACGCGATGGCAGGGACCGTCGGTACGGGTGGCGACGAGGGGATGCTCGTCCGCATCCGCGAGTCCGAGCGCCAGGTCGCGCTGCGCTGCGACCAGGTGAACAGCCAGGAGGAGGTCGTCGTCAAACCCCTGGAGGGGATCCTCAGCGGGACGCCCGGCCTCAGCGGGACCGCCGTCCTCGGCGACGGGAACATCGTCCACATCCTCGACGTGGTGACGCTTTGATGCTACTGGGGCGACAACGGACCGACGTGACCGAACACACGGGGGACGACGGCCGGGCGACGCGGACCCGATGGCTGGCGGCGACCGACCGGAGGCGACCATGAGCCAGGAGCGCGGGCCGTCGTTCGACGAGCTGTTGAGCTACATCGAGCGCGAGCTCGACTTCGAGTCGGGCTTCTACAACGACGCCTACCTCGACCGTCGGATCAACGCCCGGATGCGCCGCACCGACACCGACGACTACGGGCCCTACCAGCGGCTGCTGGAGGCCGACGACGGCGAACGCGCGGCGTTGCTCGACTCGCTGTCGATCAACGTCACCGGCTTCTTCCGCAACCCCGAGGCCTGGGAGTCGCTGCGGGGCGTCCTGCGCGAGCTGACCGCCGAACAGCGGCGCGTCTCCGTCTGGAGCGCCCCCTGCGCCGACGGACGTGAGCCGTACTCGATCGCCATGCTCGCGCTCGACGACGAGGAGATCGACGCCCGGCGGGTCGAGATCCTCGGCACCGACATCAACCGCGACATCCTCCGGACCGCCCGCGCGGGCCGCTACGAGACCTCACAGACCACGGACATCGAGGCGGAGCTCGAACCGCTCTCGGCCACCGAGCCGTACGTCGACCGCGAAGGCGACGTGTTCACCGTCACCGACCGCGTGTCGGACCTCGTCGACTTCGAGCGTCACGACCTCATCCGCGGCCCCGAGAAGCGCGACTTCGACCTGGTGTGCTGTCGGAACCTGCTCATCTACATCGACGCCGATTACAAGGTCCCCATCTTCGAGACGATCACCGGGTCGCTGACCGAGGCGGGCCACCTGATGATCGGCATGACCGAAACGCTGCCCGCGGAGTTCCGCGACCGTTACGACCCGGTCGAGAAGAAACATCGCATCTACAGACGCGCCTGATGTCACTCTACCAGCTCGAACGCGACGGTGACGTACAGGAACTCATCGGCGTGATGCGCCGCAGCGACAAGCCGGACCTGCGCGCTCGCGCCGCGGAACTGCTCGGCAACTTCGACGAACACGACGACCGCGCGGACGTGGTCAACGCCCTCGTGAGCGTGGCAGGCGACGACGACAGCGCCGCGGTGACCGCCGCGGCGGTCGACTCGCTCGACCAGCTGGGCGGGGACGCCATCGAGCAACTGATCGCCGACATGGCCGGCGTCGACATGGGCGACGGGGCCGACTGGATGAAGGCCCAGGCGTTCGCGAAGGCGCTGGACGCCGCCGTCCCGGAACTGCGGATGGCGGCCGCCAACGGTCTCGGCGCGCTCGAAGAGACCGATGCCGTCCCGAAACTCGTCGAGCGCTTCGACGACCCCGACCCTCGAGTCCGGGCACGGGCCGCCCGCGCCTGCGGCCAGATCGCTGACTCCCGGGCGACCGACGGGCTGGAGGGACTGCTGACCGACACGAACCCGAAGGTCCGCCGAGAAGCCGCCGATGCGCTCGGCTCGATCGGCAACCGGCAGGCGCTGTCGGCGCTGCTCCCGCTGTACGAGGACGGCGACGAGCGAGTGCGGCGGGTGGCCGTCGGCGCGTTCGGCAACTTCCCGAACGCCCAGCCGGTCGAGTATCTCGTCGCCTCGCTGACCGACGACTCCCCGACCGTGCGCCGGACCGCCGTCTACTCGCTGGTCGAACTGCTGGCGAACGTCCCGACCGGGCAGAGCCACGAGATCCGCGAGACGGTCGTCGACCAACTGAGCGAGACGGACGACCGCAACGTCGTCGTCCCGCTCGTGGAGATCCTCGAAGAGAGCCAGCAGGCCGCCCAGCAGCGCAACACCGCGTGGCTGCTCGGCCGCGTCACGGAGGCCGAGGAGCGCGACCGGGTCGTCGACGCACTGGTGGCCGCGCTGTCGGCAGACGACCAGATGGCGGGGCAGTTCGCGGCGACCAGCCTCGCCGAACTGGGCGGCGACGCCGTCGAGGACCGCCTGCTCGACCTCGTCGACGACACCGACGCCCCGAGCGAGGCCCGCGCCCAGGCCGTGTTCACCCTCGGCAAGGTCGGCGGCGAGCGCGCCCGCCAGCGCATCGACGCCTTGCTGGACGAAACCGAAAACGAAGAGATCCGCAAACGCGCCTTCTCGGCCATCTCGAAGCTGGGTGGTCGCGGATGACTGGGACCGCCCACACACAGGCAGTGAACGGTGGTGACCGTCCGTGAGCGACGAGCACGCCCTCGCGGACACGCAGGGCCGGTTCGTCCAGGTCGTCAAGAGCGGCCGGAAGGTCAACGACCTTGAGTGGGTGAGCGGGCGCATCCTGCTGTCGAACAAGCGACTCGTCCTCGCCAGCAACGAGGGCAAGCGACAGATCGCCCTCGCGAAGATCAGCACCGTCAAGAACCGCAAGAACGCCAACCAGGCGATGACAGCCGTCTCGGGCTACTTCTCGATCCAGACCGGCTCCGACGTGTTCCTGATCGCACCGGCCGACATCGACGCGTTCGAGGAGCACCTCTACACCGCCCTGCTGGACGGCGAGGTCGTCCTCGTCAAGCACCCGGCGGTCGAGGGCGGCGTCGTCCGGGACACCCAGTGGGGGAAAGGCCGGATCAACATCGAGGCCGACGTGGTCGGCCTGGCGGTCACCAGCGGTCAGTTCGTCGAGATCGAACTCGTCGACGTGGGCGCCGTCGACGCCCGGGATGGGACGGTCCGTGGCGACGAGCGCCGCGTGCTCGAGATCGAACACACCGACGACGAGGGGACCAGCGTCCAGACGTACGTCTCGGGGACGAGCCGTCACGTCTCCATCCTCGAGTCGCTCGTCCGCCAGGGCGAACTCCAGAACGCCACCGACGCCGATCTGGACCAGACGGAGAGGGAGGTCCTGATGGCGCTGTACTCGGGCGTCTCACCGTTCGAGATCCCCGAATTCGTCGGGATGGACGTCGAGTCGGTCGAGGCCGTCTTCGACCGGCTCGTCGAAGAGGGGATCCTCCGCGAGAAGCGCGTCCGCCGCGACGTGCGCCTGAAGGCCCGCGGACGCAACATCGCGAGCGACGTGATCAGCGACCAGTAGCGGTACGGTCTGGTGCTCTCACAGCGGCGTGCCGCCGTGCTGACCGTCTTCGTCGGTCGACGCGGCCGAGAGCAGGTCGGTCACCGGTTCGCCGTAGTCGTACCCGGGCACGACGCCCTCGACGTACGTCCCCTCGACGTACTCGACGAACGTCTTCGCGATCTCGACCGCGCGGGCGGCGTCGCCGTGCGAGAACTCGTAGGTGACCGCGACGGTTCCGTCGGCCGTCGTCACGTCGAACCCATCGAGGTCGACCGACGCCCGCGTGGCCATCGGCGCGTCTTCGAGTCGGCGTTCGAGCGTGTCGAGCCACCCCGACTGGACGGCGTCGCCCACTTCCCCGTCCTCGGTCACGCGCTGCAGCGTCGGCACCTCGACGCGCACCCGGAAGTCCGTCGCGTAGTCGTCGCGTTCGCTCGCCGTCACCTCGGTGTCGAAGACGGTCGTCGTCACGCGGTACCCGCCGTCTGCGGCCGCGAAGGCGTCGTGAGCCTCGAAGGCGTCGCGCGCCTCGGCCGGCGTCTCGTCGGTCATACCCGGCGGTACGGCGCTCGGCGGCAAAAGACCGTTGTGTCGCATCGCCCAGGCCCTAAACCGCTACCCGATGATTCGAGTCGACGCGCCCGCGCCGACCGCTCATGCCAGGGATGGGTTTCGAACCGGAAGGGGACGGTCGATCTCACTCCGTTCAGCCGCTGCGACTCCCAAGGTTCGAATCCGCGACGAATTCGCCGCTCGCGAGGTGCGAGCGACAGAGTGCGAGGGATGGGATTCGAACCGAAATCAGACGTGCTCACTCACTCCGCTCGCTGCGCGCGACTGATAGGCTTCGAATCCACGACGAATTCGTCGCTCGCGAGGTGCGAGCGACAGAATGCGAGGGATGGGATTCGAACCCATGGACCCCTTCGGGAGCGGGTCTTAAGCCCGCCGCCTTTGGCCTAGCTCAGCCACCCTCGCGCGTTCGTCCGTCGCCTCTCCGGCGGAATAGCGGTTACGGTCCGGCCGCGCGGCTGTCGGCGTCGTCGAACGGAGAGATAGAGAGACTGTTCGGAGGGCGCGCGGGCGGAGTCTAAACCTCGACGTGGATGTCGGTGAACGGGACCCGGACCACCAGGAGGCGAGTCACCGGGCGGCGGCGCAGACGGACACGGACGATCACGGCCGTCAGCGCCCACGAAACGGCTGCGAGCGCGACCGCGAGCGCGGCGACGCCCGGGTACATGAGGACCAGGGCACCGACCACGACCGCCAGCGACATCGCGAGCGAGATCAGCAGGGTGCGCGCCAGACTGTACTGCGTCGGCAGGCCGGCCGAGGCGACCGGCGGGCGAGTCCGTCTCATCACGTCTATTGCTACACCGGCCACCCCTGTAAAGGTAATCTGAAATACATTTCTGTAGGCGAGGTTACTGAACTGAGTTTCACGAGAGTGGATAGCAGGCTCTCGAGTGTGTCGAGTGCGAGCGGGGGGCCGTCGAGAGAGCGGATCCGGTCGGCGAGGGGGCCGAGGGGGCGGGGTTACCGGTCCGAGAGGCGCTCGGGGTCGTCGCGCTCGGTGATGTCGTAGGCGTAGAACTGCTCGGGCTCGGGGAAGAAGTCGGCGGGGTCGTCGTGGTCGAACGTACCGAGGAGCGTCCCGTCGAGGGTCCTGACGTGGGTGTGCATCTCGCCGCGCTCGGTCGCGGTGCGGACGAGCCCGGCCGAGAAGCGCATGTCGTACGATCCGGCGACGAAGATCACGACCTCCTCGTCGTGGTCGATGCACTCGGTCACGAGGAAGATGAACCCGCCGCTCTCCATCTGGTAGACGCCCGTCTCGTCGAGGGAGAACGTCTCGAACTGCTTCTCGAAGTCCTCGGCGAAGTTGTTCGGGACGACGTGGGAGAGTCCCCAGTCGTCGTCGTCGCCCATCGACGGCGAGAGCGTCGTCGTGTCGCCCGCGGGGATCGCGAGCGTCTCGTACCCCTGGTCCTCGCGGTCCGCGGCCATCGCCTGCATGTCTTCGAGCGCTCGCTCCCAGTTGCTCTTGAGTTCCTCGCTGTGGTCGGCGACGATCTCCTTCCGGTCGACGCCGTCGGGGCCGCCGGTGTGATGGGGCATACGCGTGACAACGCGGTTCGAACAGTAAAGGGTGATGCACGGAGTCGCCGATTCCGATCGGGTCGCCCGCGGCCGGGCGTTCGGTCGCGACTGCCGGCGACGATCGATCCGGTCCCGACACAGCACGGCAGCGCGTTCAGACGTGGATGTCGAACCCGAACTCCATGACGACCGCGACGCCGAGGACGACGAGACTGGTGACGAACACCTTCGCGTCGCGTCCGATCCGCTGGTCGAAGGGGATCGGATCGTCGGGGAGCGGCGGGAGGTCCTGCAGGCGGGCCTCGAACCCGGTCTGTCGGTCCGAGTCCAATGACAGCCGCTTGTCCTCCTTGTAGGAGGGGGTCGGCTGGATACCGAAGCTACCGAGCCCGAACAGGGCGACCCCGACGAGGAAGACGGCGTACTTCGCGGCGACGAGCGTCCCGCCGACGACGTAGCCGACGACGGCGGCCCCCGCGGAGACGAGTCCCCCGACGGCGAGCACCCAGACGACGAACTCGGCGAACCGGAGTCGCTTACTCGCCATCCGACCCGCGACCGAGAACCGACTCGACGCTCTCGTACTCGTCGGCGTGGCGGTGGCAGTAACTCAGCCGGCCGCTGTCACTCACCGGGTGCAGCTCCGGGCGATCCGTGTCGCAGACGCCATCGAACTGCTCGCCCATGTACTCGCGGGCCTGGTCCGGACGGCCGGCCTTGACGTACTCGGCGGCCTGCTCGACGTGGCTCCGGATCTCGTCGGGCGTGTCGTCGCCGAACATATCGACGACGGTTTCGTCGATGTCGTCGAAGCGATGGAACGCGCCCACGCTCCGGCGGATCCGGTCGCGGACCGACAGGTCGATCCGGGTGCGCTCGCGGATCACCTCGCGGAACCGCTCGATGGCGTTCCACGTCTCGGGGTCGAGGTGGTCGTACTCCGGGGGGTGGATCTTCGCCGGACAGCGAGTCGTGAACTGACACCCCGTCGGCGGGTCCCGCGGGCTCGGCGGCGTCCCCGGCAGGGTGATCCGGTCTTTCTCCACGGTCGGATCGGGTTCGGGGATCGCCGACAGCAGCGAGTGGGTGTAGGGGTTGGCCGGGTCGGTGTACAGCTCCTCGGTCTTGCCCATCTCCATGATCTTCCCGAGGTACATCACCGCGACGCGGTCGCAGATGTGCCGGACCGCCGAGAGGTCGTGGGCGATGAAGAGATAGGTCAGGTCGAACTCCGCCTGCAGGTCCTCCAGCAGGTTGAGGATCTTCGCCTGGACGGACGTGTCCAGCGCGCTCACCGGCTCGTCGAGGACGACGAACTCGGGCTCCAGCGCCAGGGCGCGGGCGATCCCGATGCGCTGGCGCTGGCCGCCGGAGAACTGGTGAGGGTAGCGGTAGTAGTGCTCGGGCTGGAGGCCGACCTGTGCCAGCAGGTCCTTGACCTTCTCGCGGCGTTCGGCGGGCGTGCCCTCCTCGTGGACGTCCAGCGGTTCGCGGATGATCTCCCCGACGGTCATCCTGTCGTTGAGGCTGGATTCGGGGTCCTGAAAGACGATCTGGGCGTTGCGCCGCCACTGTTTGAGCCGCTTGCCGGTCAGCTGGGTCACGTCGGTGCCGTCGAACTCGACGGTCCCCTCCGTGGCCGTCTCCAGTTGCACGAGCGTCCGGCCGAGGGTCGTCTTCCCGCAGCCGGACTCGCCGACCAGCCCGAGCGTCTCGCCGCGCTGGATCCGGAAGCTCACGCCGTCGACGGCCTTGACCGGCGGCTCGGCGAAGGCACCGCTGCCGCCGTAGTACTTCTTCAGCCCGTCGACCTCGACGAGCGCCTCGCCGGTCGCGGCGGAGTCGGTACGGTCCCGTCGCTGGGTCATCTCGCTCACGAACGGTCACCTCCGTCGGCCGCCACGTCGTCGCTCGACGCCGACGATGACATTTCCTCCTCCGCGTCCGCGTCACGGTCGGCTTCGGCGAGGCGTTGGTGGTGTGCCACCGCCTCCGTCGTCGGCAACTGCTCCGGGTAGAGCAGACAAGCGGCGGTGTGGTCGGGCGTCGCCTCGTCGACCTCGACGAGTTCGGGGTGGACCGCCTCGCAGTCCTCGAAGGCCTTCGGACACCGCGACGCGAACCGGCAGTAGGTCGCCGCCTCGTTGGGCGTCGGCACCTCGCCCTCGATGGTCCGCAGGCGCTCCTCGCCGGCGTGCTGTCCGGGGATCGCTTCGAGCAGTCCCTCCGTGTAGGGGTGTCTGGGGTTCGCGAACAGCTCTTCGGTGGGGGCCTTCTCGACGATCTCGCCGGCGTACATCACGTTGACGCGGTCGGTGATGTCGGCGATGACACCCATGTCGTGGGTGATGAACAGTATCGACAGCCCCCGCTCTTCCTGCAACTCCTCCAGCAGGTCGAGGATCTGCGCCTGGATGGTCACGTCCAGCGCGGTCGTCGGTTCGTCGCAGATCAGTACCTCCGGGTCGCAGGCGAGCATCATCGCGATGACCGCCCGCTGGCGCATCCCGCCGGAGAACTCGTGGGGGTACTCCCCCAGTCGGCGGGCCGCGTCGGGGATCTGGACGGCCTCGAGCAGGTCGATCGCCTCCTCGCGAGCCGCCTCGCCGGTGATCCCGCGGTTGACCTTCAGCGCCTCGCGGATCTGGTTGCCGACGGTGAACACGGGGTTCAGCGACGACAGCGGGTCCTGAAAGACCATCCCGATGCCGCTGCCCCGCAGATCCTGGTACTGGGCCGTGTCGTAGCCGGTGATCTCTTCGCCCTTGAACTTGATCGACGACTCCGGGAGGACCTCGCCGGGGTCCTCGACAAGGCCCATGATCGACCGGGCGGTGACTGACTTGCCCGACCCGGACTCGCCGACGAGGCCGACCGTCTCGCCCTCGTACAGATCCAGGTCGATACCGTCGACGGCGCGGATATTCTCCCGGTCGGTCCGGAACACCGTCTGGAGGTTACGCACCGACAGGACCGCCTGCTCGCCGCTCCGGCGGCCGGCCGGCTCGCCGTCGGTGGCCGAGTCGGACGGGGGCGAACTCATCCGGCGGCACCCCCTGCGGCCGCCTCCTCCTCACCGCCGCCCTCGCTCTCGGGGTCGATGGCGTCGCGGAGCCCGTCACCGAACGCGTTGAGCCCGGTCACGAGCACGACGATCATCATCCCCGGGATGAGCGCGATGTGCCACGACTGCGTCGAGACGTAGTTGCGGCCCATCGAGATGGCCCGCCCCCAGGCCGGCGTAGGCGCGTTGATGCCGAACCCGCTCCCGATAAACGAGAGCGCGGCCATCGAGATGATGATCCCGCCGACCGACATCGACCCGTAGACGAGCAGATACGGGAGGACGTACGGGAGCATGTGCTTGCGCATGGTCGTCCGCGGGCGCTGGCCGAAGCTCTTTGCGGCGTCGATCCACTCCTCGCCCGACACCTGCAGTGCGGGGCCGCGTATCGCCCGCCACAGCGACGGGAAGATGGTCAGCCCGAACGCCAGCGCGTAGAGGAACCCCCCATGGAGTACCTGCGCCAGCCAGTGGCCTTTGAACGCCATCGCGACCATCAACAGGAACAACAGCCCTGGGATCGACGAGATCCCGTCCGCGATCAGGATCGTCGCCAGGTCGACCAGTCCCTTGTAGTACGCCGACGCCAGCGACGCGAACGTCGCCAGCAGCCCCGCCAGCACGATCGAGAGGGCGCCGACCGTCATCGACACCCTGGCGCCGGCGACCGCGAACGTGAACAGATCCCGCCCGTTCGTCAGCGTCCCGAACGGGTGGAACCGACCGAAATCGTCGTATGTCATCGGACCGACGTTCTGGTCACCGTTGCCCTTGGACTTGGCGTTGAAGTTGGCGTCGCCGACGTATACCGTCTGGACGGTCGCGCTCTCGGCGTCGTAGTACTGTACCTCGTTGCTGTACGGCGATTGGATGTTCTGATCGACGGTCGTCGGACCGAGCGCGGGCGCGAACAGCGCCATCGTCAGGAAGACGAGGACGACCACGATCCCGAACTGCCCCCAGCGGTGGTCGCGCAGCCGGTCGACCACGTCGTCGCGGGGCGTCCAGTCGGTCTGTCGGTAGTGCTCGCGGAAGACGAGCCAGCCGCGGAACACCCAGTAAGCGACGATCGCGGCGTAGACGTAGATCAGCACCAGCCGGAACGCCCACACGACCGCCGGCTGGAGGCCGAGGAACGTCCCCTCCCAGGCCCCCGACGGACCGGTCTGATACCCCTGGTTGGGGAAGGTTTCCCGTGAGAGCAGCGTCGGGATGCCGTGAGCGGTGCTTCGGAGCCCATCGAGGAAGCCGCTGGCCGACCCCTGGAAGGAGACGACCGCTTCGGCTACCTCCTGTGAGAAGAGCCCGAACAACACGTCGAACACTGCTGTGACCGCGATGACGCTGGCGTCGAGCAGGAGGAGCAACCCCCCCACGAACGCCCCGAATTCGAGCGCCAGCAGGATGGCAGCGACGGCTCCCCACCTGACGGCCGGTTGCGGGTTCGCCAGGATCCGGTCACGCAGCGTCGTGTCGTCCTGCGGCGGACGGTCATTCGCCGTGTCGGTGACTGTCGCGCACATGGGTTAGTCGTCGGGCCCCTCCAGGCCGATCCGCGGGTCGATGATGGTGTAGGCGATGTCCTGTGCGATGTTGAAGAACACGAGTATGAGGATGAACACGTAGGCGAGCGCGGAGATTATCGGTACGTCCGACGCGAGGATGGCCGAGAGGAACAGGTTCCCCAGCCCGCGGATCCCGAAGATGAGCTCTACGAGGACCGACCCGGCGATCAGGAGGTAGAACTCCCCCATGATGACCGGCAACAGCGGGATCATGGCGTTCCGTGCGACGTGTTTACCGATGATGGTCCGCTCGGAGACTCCCTTGGCCTTCGCCGTGTCGATGTACGGTGAGTTGATGCTCTCCAAGACGGCGGTGCGGCCGATCCGGACTTCGTTGCCCATCGAGGAGGAGCCGAGCACGAGCGCTGCCGGGAGGATCCATTTGAACGACGCCGCCCAGTTGTACGGTTGTGGTACCGGGATCCCGATCCCAGCTACCGAGACGCTCCCGAACAGGTGTCCCAGAGCGTCGGGGGTGCCGATCACGTCGGTCGGTATCAGGAAGCCGCGGTAAAACGACAGCAGGCCGCCGGCTGACAGCAGGCCGGCGAGCATCACGGCCAGCCAGAAGTTCGGCATGGCGCGCCAGACGATCCCGCCGAAGGAGGCGGCGTAGTCGCCCCAGGTGTTGGCCCGCAGGCCGGCGTACAGCCCGAGCGGGATCCCCACTCCCAGGGCGACGAGGACCGACCAGCCGCCCAGCCAGACCGTCGCGGGCATGCGTTCCCAGACGAGCTGTGCGGCCGACTGGCCGCGGGTGACGACCCACGACTGGCCGAACTGGAACGTGATCGTATCGACGAGGAAGTCCTTGTACTGTATCAACAGGGGGACGGACTGGCCGTTCGGGTAGCGGAGGCCGAGCGCGACCTCCAGCTGCCGGGCGGTCTGCGGGTCGGCGTCCCGGCCCAGGATCGCCGTCGTCGGGTCGAACGGCGACAGGTAAATGATGACGAACGTCATCGTGAGGCCGAACAGCACGACCGGCACCCCGAGGACGAGTCGCTTTCCGATATACAGGAGTTTGTTCATGGCGTCATCTCCGTTCTGCGTAGTTGTGTCTCTGTGTGTGGGTCCCGGAGCAATACGTTCGTCGGCTGCGCGAACGGATCATCGGCGGGACCGGTCGGTCCGTCCGGTTACTCCGAGCCGAGGTGTTCGTCGTAGGCCTCGATACCACCGGGGAAGATCTGCGGCGGGGTCAGGTGATACGCCGGCTCGAAGCGGCTCTTGAACACGTTCTTCATGAACTCCGGCTGGTTGACGACGTACGCCATCGCCTGCCGGACGGCCCTGGGCACTTCCTCCATGTTGAACCCGACGTAGAACGTCCCGATCTCCGGCGTGCGGGCGTAGTTGACCGAGGTCCCGTTCTCCAGCTCGTAGGTCCCGATGTCACGACCGAGGTCGTCCGTCTCGTCGATAGAGACGTTGTCGGCCTGATACTGCGCTGTGGGGACGGCCCCGATGTCGGCGTTCTCGTTGAGGAAGTAGTTGTACCGGGCCTGCGTCTCCGAGAGGATGGCCGAGTCGATCCCGTCGAAGGAGGCACCCTCCCCGTGGTAGTCGTCGTAGGTATCCAGGACGAACTCGCCGCCGTTGCCCGACTCCCAGTTGACGAACTCGAAGGGGCCGGCGCCGACCGGGCTCTGGGAGAACTCCTCCCAGGACATCTCGCCGTCGTAGCCCTCGACGTCGCCGACGATGCCTTCGGGCACCGCCGAGAACGCCGAGTACGCCAGGACGGACAGCGAGAACGCGAACGGGTTCTCCGTCGTGATCTCCAGGGTGTAGTCGTCGACGGCGGTGACCCCGATCGAGTCGGGGATGATCCGGGTCTGCGTCTGCGGTTCCCCGGAGGCGGTCTCCGTGATGGCGTTGCCCTCGTCGTCGGTGACCGTCACCGTCTCCGTCTCGTGTTCGATCCCCATGACGCTAACGGGGAACCGCGCGTTCGTGGAGTTCTCCGAGACCATCAGCCGCTTGATCGAGTACTCGAAGTCCTGAGCGGTGACCTCCTCGCCGTTGTGGAAGGTCGCATCCTCCTTCAGCGAGAACGTGTAGGTGCGGTAGTCGTCGCTGAGTTCGTACTCGGTGGCCAGCAGGTTCTCGACTTCCGTCGTCCCGTTGACGTAGTTCGTCAGCGCGTCGAACATGTCCATGATCTTGCCACCGGAGGCCGTGTTCCCGGAGGCGATGGGGTCGAGGCTGCTGAACGTCGAGGAGATGGTACTGAGCCGGTCTTTGCCCTCCAGGCCCGCGACGGAGTTGCTGGCCTTCGCGCGGGAGGGCCCCATCGACCCCGGCGGGTTGTAGTCGACACGGTCGTACCACATCGCCTCGGTGACGCCCTGGTAGATCGGGATCAGCGCCGCCTCCTCCCACATCCCTTCCTCCATCGCGACGGCGGCCTCGCCGCGGGTCTGGGCGGCATCCTCAGTGTCCTGGGGATTCTCTTCGATGCGGTCGAACTGGTCGATCATGTACTGGCGGACCGCCGGGTCCGCTTCGGCGTCCTCCGACCAGAACAGCCGGGCCCCGTTGGCCGCGGCGTTGTCCGTGTACATCGTGTTCGGCGGATCGATCAGCTGGACGAAGTTCTGCGGGCCGGGGTAGTCGGCGATCCACCCCAGCGTGTAGGCCATGTGGTTGCCGTTCCGAGTGGTTTCCAGCAGCGGCGAGAACGCCGCCGAACTCTGATTCATGTCGATGTAGGCCGACTCCAGCCGGCTGGCGATCGTCGACGCCATCTCCGACCAGGTGGGGCTCTCGTACTGGAGCCAGTCGAGTTCGAAGCGGTTGTCCGGCCCGTAGCCCGCGTCCTCCATCACTTGCTGGGCCTCCTCGATCATCGTCTCGCCGACGCCATACGGATATCCGTCGACGCTTACCGGGTCACCGTCGCCCCCGGTGTCGGTCGACCCACCGTCCTCCGGCGTGGCCGTGTCGCCACCGTCGCTTCCACAGCCCGCGACCGCGGAGGTCAGGGCCGCTGCGCCAGTCGCTTTCAGAAATCGTCGTCGGCTGGTGTTCGAGTCGTCAGTATCGCGAGGCATGGGTCCACATAACCGAGCGTGATACTTAAATTGCGGTGGAACTTGCCGTTAGTTGTCGATGAAACCGCAGTACTCCGGCGGTCAGAAATTATCTTAAATTATATTCAACCCCATAGTATTATAACAGGGAATTACAGGACTGGGTACAGACTCAAGACCCATTAAGAGTTCAAAGAATCAAAAGCGTATGGGATGAAAACGGCGATGAACGGTCGGCACTACCGGTGAATTTCTACCGATTCGAGCAGTACGGTGTCGATCGGTCGGTCGCTCGGGTCGGTGTCGACCGAGCCGATGGCCTCGACCACGTCCATGCCGTCGACGACCTCGCCGAAGACGGCGTGTTTGTCGTCGAGGTGGGACTGGGCACCCAGCGTGATGAAGAACTGCGAGCCGTTGGTGTCGGGGCCGCGGTTGGCCATCGAGAGCTTGCCCGGTTCGTCGTGGCGCAGGTCGGGGTGGAACTCGTCGTCGAAGGTGTAGCCCGGGCCGCCGCGACCGGTGCCGGTCGGGTCGCCGACCTGCAGCATGAAGTCCTCGATGACGCGGTGGAACTCGATGTCGTCGTACAGCGGGTCGACCCGCTTCTCGCCGCTCTCGGGGTCCTCCCAGGCGCCCTCGCCCGGGCCGACCTCGGCCGCCTCGTAGTCGGACTCGGTCGCGTGGTCGACGAACGCCTCGACGGTGTTCGGCACTTTGTCCTCGAACAGTCGCACCTCGATGTCACCTTCGGAGGTGTGGAGCGTCGCTGTCAGTTCGTCACTCATACCCGGTCGGAAGCCCGCCGCGGAGAAAACGCTGGTGGTACCGCCGTCAGTCACATCGACGGCCCGACCCGGGTGATCGCCGACGAAACCAGCCCGTGTTCCTCCGCACGCACGCGCTCGCCGCTCGCCACCGCCCGCAGGCTGGCCAGCAGGTCCTCGGCGTCAGTCGCCGTCGCGTCCACGTCGATGTCGTCGCCGACGGCCGCCAGCGTCTCCGGATCGCCGGACATCTTCAGCACCGGCGCGACCGGGTGACCGGTCGCCACGCCGTCGCCCGTGACGTGGACCACGACCTGCGCCCCGGCCGCGACGAGAGCCGTCGCCGCCTCCGCGAACCGCGAGGGCGCGTCGACGACCGCCAGCCCCTCGGCGTGGGTCGCTCGCTCGCCGTAGTCGAGCACGTCGCGGATCGGCGCCTCGCCCCAGGCTCGTGTCACTGCCTCGAACTCGTGTTCGCGCGCCGCGCCCCCGACGCGAGACGCCCGCGCGGGCCGGCCGCGGTGTCGCTCCGCCAGCCCGCGGAGCGCCGCGGCCGCGTCGTCGGTCGCCGCCCGTCCGGCCGCCGCCTCGGGGTGGGCAGTCACGCGCTCGCTCCCCGCCGCGACCACCCGGGCCCCGGCGTCGACCAGCTCGTCGACGACCGCACCGACCAGCGGGTCGGCCGTCTCCCGGGTCGCCTCGGCGAGGTCGCCCGAGACGACGCCGACCGTGAGATCCTGGAGGCTCGCCGTGACGATCCCTTCGCTATCGTCGGTCGACCGGTTCCGGAGCCCTTCGACGGCTGCGACCCCGGCCTCGACTGTCGCGTCGGTGCCGCCGGCGTCCTGGATCGCTGTCTCGCGGACTGGAACGCCCAGGTCGGCCAGGTCGGCAGCCACGTCGTCGCTCTGGATGGACTCACAGCCCAGGCCGACGACGACGGTCCCGGCGACGTTGGGGTTCGCGCCGACCCCGAGGAACGTTCGGTGCGTCTGGGCCTTGTCGTCGCCGATCTGGCCACAGCCGTGGTCGTGGGACGCGCTGACCGCCCCGGGAACCCGGTCGGCGATCCGGTCGGCGACGATCCGCGAGCAGATGACCGACGGGAGAACGAGGACTCTATCGCGCACGCCCACGCCGCGGCTCGCGGTTCCATCGCTCGCTTCCGGGGCGGTCCCCGCCCCGCTGGCGCCCCGGTCGACCGCCTCGAACCCCTGTCGGAGGGTCATCGGTCGTCCCCTGCGGACTCGCTACCGCCGCTGGCAGCGGGTACCTCGTCCTCGCTCTCGACGGTCGCCCGGTCGCCCCGACCGCGCGCGCTCTCGCAGTTGTGCGTGTGGACCCACTCGCCGCGGGCGATCGGCTCGGTCGCCTCGCCGATCGCCTCGCCGTACTTGCGGACGATGTCGCCCGCCGCCACGTCGACCAGCGCGAGTGTGTGGCCGAACGGGACGTCCTCCGCGACGGTCAGCGGCGGGTCGGCGTCGTCGAGCCGGTCGCCCGCCGCGAGATCCTCCAGGGCAGTTGCGACGGTGTCCGCCTCGGCCATCACCAGCGCGCGTCCGTCCAGTACGTCGCCTTTCATCGCTGCCCCTCCGCCGCGAGTTCGCGCGGCTGGCGCTCGTTGATCGCGAACTCCGCCAGCCGGCGGCTTTCGGCGGCAGTCTCCGCGCCGTCGGCCACCGACAACAGCGTCCGATAGATCCGTTCACCGGCTTCGCCGATCGGTTCGCCGTCGATGACGGTGCTGGCGTCCACGTCCATGTTCGACGCCAGTCGGTCGGCCGTCCGGGGATTGCCGGTCACCTTGATAACCGGCGCGATGGGGTTGCCCGTCGTCGAGCCGCGACCGGTCGTGAACGCGACGACCTGGGCCCCGCCCGCCACCTTGCCGACGACGCTCTCGACGTCGTAGCCCGGCGAGTCCATCACCGTCACGCCGCCGCCGACCGGGATGGCCTCGCCGTAGTCGACGACGTGGCGGATGGCGCGCGTGCCGCACTTGGCGAGCGCGCCGAGGCTCTTCTCCTCGATGGTGGTCAGGCCGCCCTCTTGGTTGCCCGGCGAGGGTTGGGCGCCGCGCATGTCCACGCCCATCAGGTCTGCCAGGCGCTCGCGTCGGTCGACGCGGTCGAGCAGTTTTTCCCGGGTCGCCTCGTCGGCGCACCGCTCGGCGGCGACGTGTTCGGCGCCGATGAACTCCGGCGTCTCGGAGATACAGACCGCGCCGCCCGCGTCGACCAGCCGGTCCGAAGCGTCACCCAGCGCGGGGTTCGCCGCGATCCCGCTTGTGGCGTCGCTGCCGCCACATTCCACGGCAAAGACGAGCTCGCTCACGTCGGCCTCCTCACGGCGCTGGTCGCCCACCTCCTGCCACAGGTCGGCGAGGACGTCCGCCCCAGCGTCGAGCGCACCCGCGGTCCCACCGGCCTCGCGGACGGTCAGCGTCTCGACGGGCTTGCCCGACCGGGCGATGTCGTCGGCGAGGTCGTCGGCCGCGATGTCTTCGGTCCCGAGTTCGACGACGAGCGCCGCGCCGACGTTCGGGTTCCGTCCAACCCCGGCGAGCACATCGCGGGTGCGTTCCCGACCCTCGTCGGGCTGGCTCGTCCCCATCTGGTGGGGTGTCGCCCGCGCCCACCGGCCGGCGTCGTCGGCGACCCGGTCGGCGACCGGACTCGCCGCGACCGACGTGGGCAACACGGCGACGTGGTTGCGCACGCCGATCCGGCCGTCCGGTCGGCGGTAGCCGTCGAAAGTGTCCATGCGAACCGGATCAGTCCGCGCGCGCAAGAATCTGTCGCGAGCAGGCCCTCGGGCCGACTCCGAACCGGGCAGACTCCGGTCGCTCGGCGCGTCAGAACGACTGCAGGTCCTCGAGCACCGCCTCGGCGTCGCCGCTGGCCATCACGTCGCGAGCCGTCTCCAGGCCCTCGTCGATCGAGTCGGCGTCCTCGCGGGCGTAGATGCGCAGCGCGGCGTTGAGCGCGACGGCGTCGGCGAACTGGTCGTCGCGCTCGCCGGCCAGCACGTCCTCGGTGATCTCCGCGGACTCGGCGGCCACGTCTTCCACCCCGAGGTCCTCGCTCTCGAAGTCCATGCCGTACTCGGCGGTCTTGATCTCGAAGTCGTCCAATTCTTCGTCGCCCTCGTTCCACTCGCCGACGACGGTCGTCCCGGGCCGCACGTCGTCGTAGCCCTCCATCCCCTGGAAGAACAGCGTTCGGGAGACGGACTGGCTCTCGGCGGCTTTGAGCGTGTCGGTCATCTTCACCGCGAACGCCAGGTGGTAGAACGAGCCGAGATGCACGTCGGCGTTTGCAGGGTTCGCGAGCGTCTCGACCGTGTTGACGAACGAGCGCACGCCCATGTTGTCCCGGCGCTCGAACAGCGCGTCGATTCCGGGGTTGAACGCGGGCTGGTAGTAGTAGCCGAAACCCGTCTCGTCGACCATGTCGGCGCTCTCGCTCGGCTCGATCTCTGTGCGAACGCCGAGTTCGTCCAGGACGTGCTTGTAGCTGTCCTGTTTCTGTGTCGGGACGCGGTCGCCGCTGTGGACGACGACCGGGGTGCCCGCGGCCGCGGCGACGACGCCGGCGGCGACGCCCAGAATTGCGGAACGGCCCTTGCCGTCGTAGTTGGCGCCGCAGTCGACCGGGTCGGCCTCCGGTTCGGCCGTCTCGACGCTCTGTTCGCGCATCACGTCGACGTAGGCCGCCAGCTCCTCGGGCGTGTTGCGCTTCCAGCGGTTGGCCAGCCAGAACGCCCCCAGCGTCGTGTGGTCCGGTTCGCCGGCGAGGATCCGCTGGAACGCTTCCCGGGCCTGCGCGCGAGTCATGTCGTCGGCCGATTTGTGTCCCGAGCCGACGACCTCGGTCATCAGCCGCTTGAGCGGCCAATCGCCGAACTCCTGGGTCGCTTGTGCCATGCGTAGACGTTCGGTCCGATCCCGTTAAAGCGCCCTGATTTCGCCGAGCGGCGTGCGCCCCGGTCAGTTTCGCCGCCGCGATCTGGACGTTCGTCGGCTTCCGGCCCGGACCGGCGTCGGGGAGTCGAAAGAGTCACACGGGACTACTCCTAACCCTCGACGAATGAGTCAGGGGACCGCCGACTGGCGGGCACAGGTCGACGCCGTCGACGCGGCGCTCATCGACGGGTGGCAGAGCGGATTCCCGGTCCGCGAACGCCCGTTCGAGGCCGTCGCCGCGGACGTGGGCGTCGACGAAAGTGAAGCGCTCGAACGGGTACGGCGCCTCTACGACGAGGGGGTCTTCCGTCGGTTCGGTCCCGTGTTGAACCCGCCGGTGATCGGCAGTTCGACGCTGGCGGCGGTGCGGGCGCCGGTCGACCGGTTCGACGAGGTCGCCGACGTGATCAACGGCTACGAGCAGGTCAACCACAACTACGCCCGCGACCACGAGTGGAACATGTGGTTCGTCGTGACCGCCGCCTCGAAGGAGCGCCGCGACGCCATCCTCGCCGAGATCGAAGCCCGGACCGGCTGCGAGGTGCTCGTCCTGCCGATGCTGACGGACTTCTACATCGATCTGGAGTTCCCGGTCGTCAACGGCGACCGCTTCGCCCGGGAGAGTCTCGCCGAGACGGACGTGGCGGCGACGACCATCAGCGAACGGGCCGCGGCGGACCTGTCGGCGCTGGACCGGCGCGTCCTGCTGGAGGTTCAGGGCGGCTTCCCGCTGACGGCGACGCCGTATCGCGACGTTGCCGAGGCGGTCGGGGCGCCGGTCGGCGAGGTGCTCGCGAGCGTCGAGTCGCTGCTGGCCGACGGCTGCATCAAGCGGATCGGCTGCGTCGTCAACCACCTCGTGACGGGGTTCGACGCCAACTGCATGGTCGTCTGGGACGTGCCCGACGACGAACTCGACGACCGCGGCATCGAGGTGGGGAAACTCCCCTACGTGACGCTGTGTTACCACCGACCCCGCCGGCCCGAACAGGAGTGGTCGTACAATCTCTTCACGATGATCCACGGGCGCGAGCAGGACGCCGTCGACGGGAAGATCGACGAACTCGCCGCGGAGTACCTACCCGTCGACCACGAGCGCCTGTACTCGACCGAGACGCTGAAACAGACCGGCGCGCGCTACGAGGACCTGGTCGACGAACACGCCGACGACTGAGCCGCGACGGCGTCGCGTCGGCGAAACGTGCAACTGGACGGAAGCTTTTTGCGCCCCCTCGGTCCATATGTCCACGTTCGTATGACGGGTCCTGAGCGGGCGGTCGTGCTCATCGTCGACGACGAGTCGGCAGTGGCCGACTCCTACGCTGCACACGTCCGCGACACCTACGACGCGCGGACGGCCTACGGGGGAGAGGAGGCGCTGTCGAAGCTCGACGACGACGTCGACGTAGTGTTGCTGGACCGTCGAATGCCTGATCTCGTCGGGGACGAGGTCCTGGAGACGGTCCGCGAGCGGGGATTGGACTGTCGCGTCGCGATGGTCACCGCGGTCGACGCCGACTTCGACATCGTCGACATGGAGTTCGACGACTACGTGGTCAAGCCGGTCACCGGCGAGGAGCTGCTCGACACCGTCGACCGACTCTTGCGCTGTGCCGAGTACGAGCGAGCGCTCCGGGAGTACTACCGAGTGACGCGGACGTACGTCGCGCTCCGGTCGACGAAAGACGCGACCGAGCTGGCTGACAGCGACGAGTTCCGCCGGCTGGAAGACCGTCGCGAGGAACTGCGCGCCTCGCTGTCGACGGCCGCCGAGAGCCTCGCTGACGACGACTTCGAGGCGCTGTTCCGCGATCTGGAGCAGTAACGAGCCGACGGCCGCGGTCGCCGTCGGCCGCCCACCCGGTCGCCGTCGGTCGGTCCGGCCGGCGCACCCCCACGAACAGCGACGCGTCGTCACCGAGCGGGGCGGGTACTGACCCTTTCGAAAACACTATTCGGGGAAGGTCCTAAGCCGGGCGCAATGACTCCGCAACTGCCGGACGTCCAGGCGTCGAGCCCGGACGTGACCGTCGGCCTCAACCGCGTCGGCGTCACCGGCGTCGAGAAGCTCGTCGAGATCAGCCGCGAGGACAAACGGCCCTACGTCCTGATGGCCGAGTTCGAGGTGTTCGTCGACCTGCCGTCCTGGCGGAAGGGCGCCGACATGAGCCGCAACATGGAGGTCATCGACGAAACCCTGGAGGAGGCGGTCAACCAGGGCGACCTGCGTATCGAGGACATCTGCGGCACCGCCGCCGAGCGCCTGCTCGACAAGCACGACTACACCGAGCAGGCGGAGGTCCGCATGGAGGCCGAGTTCGTCACGCGCGAGCGGACGCCCGAGAGCGACCTGCCCACCCAGTCGACCGCGGACGTGATCGCCTCGGCGACGGCGACGGAAGACGACATCCGAGAGGAGATCGGCGCCGAGGTCACTGGCATGACCGTCTGCCCCTGCTCGCAGGGGATGTCCGCCGCCCGCGCCCGCGAGAAGCTGCGCGACCAGGGCGTCGACGACCGAACCATCGAGGAGTTCCTCGAAGAAGTGCCCCAGCCGGGCCACTCCCAGCGCGGCCACGCCACGCTGACCGTCGAGAGCGAGGGCGGCCCCGACGTGGACCTCGTGGAGCTGATCGAGGTGGCCCGCGACTCCATGAGCGCGCGCATCTACAACCTCGCCAAGCGCCCCGACGAGGACCACATGACCTACCAGTCACACCTCGACGCGAAGTTCGTCGAGGACTGCGTCCGCGCGATGGCCGAGGGCGTCATCGAGGAGTTCCCCGATCTCGACGACGACACCGTCGTCCGCATGGAGCAGTCCAACGACGAGTCCATCCACCAGCACAACGCCCACGCCGAACGGGTCGCCGAGGTCGCGACCCTGCGCGAGGAAGTCAACGGCGACGACTGATACGGCGGACTGCGAGCGGTTCCCGAAGTCGACCCAGGACTGCGGGCGATCGATCCCGGACTGTCTCGCAATACTCGGTATGAAGCGGTCAGGAGGTCGTCTCCGCGTCGGCGGCCTCGGCGTTCTCACGGTAGACCAGCAGGTAAAACAACGGGAGCGTCACCAGCACGGCGCCGAAGGTGTTGCGCGGCTGGGCGAACACGTCCGGCGGCGAGAAGACGGTGCCGACCATCATCGCCGCCAGCAGCGCCAGCAGGACGGTCAGCGCGAACCGCTCGCCGTCCGACTGCGGGGTCGTCCGCTCGGGGCGGGCGACGACGTACGCGACCAGCGCTGGCGGGACGACCGCGACCGTCCCCGCCGAGCGGACCGGGTGGTCGCCGTCGCGCGCCACGGCGTCGAGATAGACCCACACGACGAGCGTGAGCCACGTCAGCGCGGGGAACGCCGCCGCCGCGGCCAGGGCCCGAGTCGACTGGAGCGGCGCCGCACCGAGCGTACCGAGCATACCACCGCGTAGACGGGGTGTGACCCTAAGGGTTGTCGGTCCGGCGACTCACCGAACCGGTGTCGCGCCGAAGATTGAAGCCCCGGCCGCGTCGTACGTGGGATATGGGCAAGCGAATCCTCGTCCCGGTCGACGGGTCCGAGCAGGCACACAGGGCGTTCGAGTTCGTCGCCGAGGAGTTCGGCGACGCAGAGGTAGTGCTGTTGCACGTCGTCAACCCCGCCGAGGCCGGCTACAGCGCACAGGCCTCGATCCCGAGTTTCTCCGAGGAGTGGTACGAGAGCCAGCAGGCCGCCGCCGAGGAGTTGTTCGACGAGATCGCTGCTCTCACCGACGGAACCGACCTGTCGATCGAGCGGGAGATAGAAGTCGGCAAGCCGACCCGCGCGATCGTCGAGTTCGCCGACGAGAACGGGATCGACCAGATCGTCATGGGGAGCCACGGGCGCTCGGGCGTCACCCGCATCCTCCTGGGGAGCGTCGCCGAAGCGGTCGTCCGGCGCTCGCCCGTCCCCGTCACCGTCGTGCGCTGAGAAGGTCTGCGCGCGGTCGCGGGGATCCGAGTCAGCCGTCGTCGGTGTGGCGGACGATGTGTACGTCGTACCGAGGGTCCTCGGACACGGGCGCGCCCACGCTGGAGACGGGCGTCGAGACGCGCCCGGCGTTCTCGCTGCCGATGAAGACGATCTCGGCGTCGACGTCCTGGGCGACCGCGCGGATCGTCCGGACCACGTCGGTCGTGACCGACGCCACCGAACTCACGTCCTCGGGCCGCTCGCATCGGATCGTCACGTCGGAGGCGATGGCGCGAATCCGCACCTCCAGCGCCGACTCGATCTCGTCGGGGTCGTAGCGCTCGCTCTCGTCGATCCACCCGCGCTCGACGGCGAAATCGCGCTCGTCCAGCGGGATCACGATCAGCGCGACGACTTCCTCGTCGGTGAGTTCGGCGAACTCCGTCGCCCGCTCCAGGGCGGCCTCGGCCAGTGCCGACCCGTCGAAGGGCACCAGATACGTCATGGATCGAGGTGTGGCCGCCCGCGTCTTATAGACGGCGGGCCGCGCGGTCGCCGACTCACCCGCCGCTCCGATCCGAGGCCTCGCTCCCTGCGGCCGATCGCACGTCTCCGCGGCTCCCATCCGGTCGCCGCTCCGATCCGAGGCCTCGCTCCCTGCGGTCGCTCGGCCTCGCGTGAAGCGACAGACGAAAGGGCTCTCACCGCCGAACAGACGGTATGGCCGAGGACGGACCCGTCGATCCAGCCACGATCGGCGAGCGCGACGCGCCCCCGATCGAGGAGAAACCGTACAAGATCATCTTCGAGGCGAACAAATGCTTCGGTGCCGGGAAGTGCGCCGAGGTCTCGGACAACTGGAAACTGGATATCTCGACCGGGATCGCCAAACCGCAGGCGTACTTCGTCGACGAGGACGACCTCGACGAGAACGTCCGCGCCGCGGAGATCTGTCCCGCGAAGAAAGACCGGGGCGTCATCCACGTCGTCGATCGCCGCACCGACGAGGAGATCGCGCCCGACCCCGAGGGCGACGGCACGCTGTCGGTCGACTGGTGAGCGGGCGGGCCGCCGCAGTCTTTCGATTGCGCTCAGCCCCGTATCGTTTCGCAGCGGCGCCGTCGCCACTGAACTGACCGGACGAGTTTTGTAGCTGTCCGTTCAATTGTTATGGAATGGCGTCGGCGACAGCGATCGTCGGAGTCGCGTACCTACTGACGGGGGCGGGGCTGCTCGTCCTGTTGCGCGAACCGTTCCGGCGACCGGACAAACCGGGAAGTGTGGGCTTCGGGCTCGCCGTCCTCGGGATCTCGCTGTGGCCGCTCAGCCTCGGAGTCAACTACTTCCTCGCCGGGTTCGCGCCCTCGCTGGGGCTGTGGACGCTCCGGCTCTCCGCGGCGTCGATCATCTCGGTCGGGTGGTTCCTCGTCGCTGCGGAGGTGACCGGCCGGTTGCCGCTCTCGCGGACCGTCGCGGCCACGTCGGTCGCCTACGTCTCGATCGAGCTCCTCCTGGTAGTGACCAACGGCGCCCACCACCTGGTCTACGGGCCAGCGACGACCGTCGACGGGACGATCCCGCTGGTCGCGTACGGGCCCTGGTTCTGGTTCCAGACCGCCGTCAACTACGGGCTGATCGCCGTCGGGACGGGACTGCTCGTCGTCGAGTGGTCGCGGTCGAGCGGACTCAAGCGGCGACAGACCGCCGTCCTCTCGGTCGCCGTGCTCCCGCCGATCGCCGCGAACGTCGCGACGCTGTTCGGGGTCGTCTCGACCGTCCACGACCTGACGCCGTTCGGCCTCGTCGGCAGCGGCCTCCTGCTGTCGTGGGCGCTGTACCGCGTGGAGTTCCTCGATATCGTCCCCGTCGCCCGCCAGGTGGCGATGGCCGAGATGCAGGACGCCGTCGTGACGCTCGACGACGAGGGCCGCGTCGTCGACTGCAACCGCGCCGCGCGCTCGCAGTTCGACATCCCGCAGTCGTACGTCGGCGACCCGGTCGAGACGTACCTCCCGTCGCTGGCCCGCGCCTCCGCGACCGACGGCGGCGAGGTCGCGGCCGACGCCGACGGGTCCGCGACAGCGGACGGCTCACCCTCCGAGGTCGTCACCGCGACCGTCGGCGGCGAATCCCGCTCGTTCTCGGTGTCGGTGTCGCCGGTCGTCGAGAGCGGCCGGACCGTCGCCCGCGTGGTCGTCCTCCGCGACATCACCCCGATCAAGCGCCGCGAGCGGGAACTGGAGGAGCGCGAAGCCGACCTGGACCTGCTGAGGCAGATCCTCTCGCGGGTGCTCCGGCACAACATCCGCAACAAACTGACGACGATCCGCGGTAACGCCGACCTGCTCGCCGAGACGGCGACGGGCGACGACGGTCGGGCCGACCGCATCGTCGAGGCCAGCGACGAACTGATCGCCCTCAGCGAGAAGGCCCGGACGATCGAGGACCTCGTCGACCGGACCGACGAAACCGCCAGCTACGATCTGCGCGTCGTCGCCGAGCACGTGGTCGACCGCGTGGACGACCGGTATCCCGGCGCGTCTTACACCGTTACCGGCACCGAGAACTGCGCCGTCGTCACCGGCACGGGCGTCGAGTCCGCGATCGAGTGCCTCGTCGAGAACGCCGTCGAACACAACGACGCGGCCGAGCCGACGGTCGACGTGACCGTCGACTGCGACGCCACGGGCGCCGAGATCAGCGTCTGCGACGACGGCCCCGGCATCTCCGAACACGAGCGAGCGGTCATCCGACGGCGCGAGGAGACGCCGCTCGCTCACAGCAACGGCATCGGCCTCTGGATCGTCTCCTGGGTCGCCGACCGCTGCGACGCCGACCTCTCCTTCGACGTCGACGACGACGGTAGCACCGTCTCCCTCCGGTTCACGGACGCCCGCTGACGGCCCGTGAGCGGGAACCGTGTCTCAGAAGATATTGGCCTGCTCGTAGACGGAGATGCCGTCCATCGTGATCTCGTAGGGTTTGGTTTCCCGGGAGTGGTTGGCGTTGCGTATCTTCTGGATCTCGACGGCGAGTCGCGTCTCCTGAGTCTCCGAGCGGACGTACCGCAGGAGGAAGACGGCGTCGGTGAGGTACTCGATGACCCCGTGTCGGGAGGCGTAGGGGTTGTCCTCGTTGGCCTCGCTGGTGAGGACGGTGGTGACTCCCGCCTCTTTCAGGCTCTGGGTGAAATCGAAGACCTCGGTCCGCCGGCGGGAGACGTCGTCGTACATCATCTCCAGCAGCGAAACCGAGTCGAGGACGAACCGGTCGGCGTCGAAGTCCTCGATGAGCTCGGGGAGTTCGCCCCGGATGTTGTCGAGGCTGTTGGCCATCTCGACGGGGTCCAGGTCGATGACTGCGAGGTTCCCCTCTTCCTCGTGGCGTTCGAACTCCCAGCCCCGTTCCTCCGCGGTGGCCATGATGTCCTCGTAGGTTTGCTCGAGGGTGATGAAGACGCCGCGGTCGGTGTCCTCCTTTTCCAGGCCGTGCTGGAGGAACTGGAGGCCGAACGTGGTCTTGCCGGTGCCGGCGCCGCCGACGATGACGATGAGGTGTCGCAAGGGGATCCCGCCCTGGACCATGTTGTCCAGGCCTTCGATCCCCAGATCCAGTCGCGGGATGTCCGACTCGAAGTCCTCGTCCTCGAAGTCGGCGTCGCCGCCCCCCACGCCGCCCATGGCGTCGGCGAAGTCGTCGTCGAAGAGGCCGTCGCCACCGCTGTCACCGAACGCGGACTCGTCGACACTACCGGTGTCGCCGAAGGGGTCGTCGTCGGTCCCGGTGTCACCGAACGCGCTGGCGTCGTCGGTCCCGGTGTCACCGAACGCGCTGGCGTCGTCGGTCCCGGTGTCACCGAACGCGCTGGCGTCGTCGGTCCCGGTATCGCCGAATGCGGTCGCTTCGTTCCCGCCGTCGTCCGGGCCGTCGCCGGAGTCGCGCAGCGGACCTTCGTCGTCGAGGGCGGCGCCGTCGTCGGCCTCTCCGAACTGCGTCGCGGCGTCCGAGCGCTCGGCCGAGTCGGCGCCGTCGGTATCGGGGGCCTCGAATGCGCTCTCGCCGTCGGCGAACGGGTCGGCACCGTCACCCGAGTCGTCGCTGGTTTCGGCGTCGCCGTCGCCGTCGGCTGACTTCTCGGACTCCTCGTCGGCGAGGGCGTCCTCGAACCAGTCGTCGCCGTCGTCGCTCATCGGTGTCGCCCCCCGACTTCCGGGGTAGTCATGGGCAAAGATGCGTCTCACCCCGCATTAAAGTTGCCCGCCAGCTATCGGAGTTGATTCGAGCGGGCGAGCGGTCACCGGACGCCGAAGGGGTCGTTTATTGGGGAGGAACGCGAAGCCGGGGGCAATGCGAGTCGGAATCGTCGGTCAGCGGGGCAACCGGCGCGCCGCGGGGATCGTGGCGGACCTCTACGGGCGACTGACCGAGATGGGCGTGTCCGTCGCCGTCGACGAGGAGTCCGCGGACGACCGCGCCGCGTGGCCGAACGGTCGCCCGGACCCGGCGGAGCTGGGCGTCCCCGTCGACGAACTGATCGACTGCGACCTGGTGGTCAGCATCGGCGGCGACGGCACGTTCCTGTTCGCCGCCCGCGCCGCCGGGTCGACGCCGATCATGGGCGTCAACCTCGGAGAGGTGGGCTTTCTCAACGCCGTCGCACCGGAGGGAGCCGTCGACGCCGTCACCGCGGAGGTCGAACAGTACCAGGAGCGCGGCGTCGTCGAGACGCGGGACATGCCGCGGATCGAGGCCAGCGGCGACGGCTGGTCGCTGCCGCCGGCGCTCAACGAGGTCGTCGTCCAGGGCCCCCGGCGAGGTCACGGCGGCGGCGCGGCGGTCGAGGTGCGCGTCGACGGGTCGCTGTACACCAGTGGCCAGGCCGACGGCGTGCTCGTGGCGACCCCCACGGGGAGCACTGCCTACAACCTCAGCGAGGGCGGCCCGCTCGTCCACCCGAGCGTGTCGACGGTCGTGCTCACGGAGATGTGCGCCGAGAAGTCGATGCCGCCGCTGGCGGTCGACGCCGACAGCACGGTCACCGTCCGGGTCGACGAGGCCGACGGCGGCTTCGTCGTCAGCGACGGCCGGGCCCGGCAGGAGCTGGACGTGCCCGCACAGGTGACGCTGGAACGCGCCGAACAGCCGGTCCGGATCGCCGGCCCGCCGCTCGACTTCTTCGCCGCGCTCGGCAAGATCGAGTGAGGACCACTGGGTCCCGCGGGTGGTCGGGGCGAGTACGGCAAACGGAGACGGGGACGAGAAGTGACGAACGGCTTACTTCTGGGCGGTAGTGTAGAGGACGGGCGAGACGACCAGCAGGACCAATCCGACGACCTTGTACTGGAGGATGCTGCTGAGGAGGCTCAACTCCTGCGGTTCGTACATGCTGGCGGGGCCGAGGAGGAACAGAGCACCGAAGGTGATGAGGTGCAGCGTGAGCAGTTTCCGCGAGCGCTGGGTCGCCACGGCGAGCAGTCCCAGGACGAACCCGGCGATGAGCGCGTCGCCGAAGTTCACCTTCAACAGGAACCCGTCGACCAGCTGGAGCGGGATCGGGAGCATTCTTGTCTCGAAACTGGCCCTGAGACAATCTTTAAACTTCCGTTCCCGCCGCGGGGAGACTCACGCGGCGCCGCCCCGCCCCGCCACCCCGAACGTTCGGGGGCGGGCGGTCACCGACCGGTGTCGTACTTGTACGTGGCCTCGTCGGGGTCGATCCCGAAGTCCTCGGGTCCCTCCTCGGGCTCGTCGTCCTCCGGGGCGGCCGCCGCGCCCTTGAACGCCTCGCGGAGCCGGTCGGGCACCCGGAACCGGTCGGGGTCGACCCGCATGGGGAGCGCCTCGGGCGCGACGCCCGCACGCTTCTCGCCGAGGCGCTCACCGAGGCGCTCTGGCAGCTCCGGCTCCTCGATGGGCTCGAAGCCGAACTGCGCGAGGTAGTCGGGTTCGTCGGTCAGCGAGTAGACGACGTCGAACCCCTCGTCGGCGGCCGTGCGGACGAGCCGCTCGACGACGTGGGCGCCGACGCCCTGGCCGCGCCAGCCGTCGAGGACGCCGATACTCGTGAGCTCGCAGTGCTCGCCGTCGTCGGTCTTGTGGACGCGGTAGCGGCCGAAGCCCGCCTTGACGTTGTCCACCTCGTCGACGGCGATCACGTAGTCACGCGAACGGAACGCTGTCTCGTCGAGCCCCATCGCCTCGATGTGGTCCAGCAACCAGGCCTCGTCGCGGTTCTTGGCGTCCCGAACGTACATAGTCCACTCTCCGACGGCCACGCGAAAAGAAGTTGCGGGCGAACGGGACGGCGAACCACGGCTGCGCACCGACGGACCGGAGTCGACGGCCGGCGATCGATCACGATCGACCGGGCAACTACTTTGGGAGCGCCGGGCCAACCTCCGGTATGGCGTCCGACTCACTCGGAGACATCGACGAGGTGGTCCATCGGCCGAGCCGGGAGTTCGTCGAGTCGACCAACGTCTGGGAGTTCATGCGAACCTACGACATCGACGACTACGAGGAGCTGATCGCCCGGACGACGGAGAGCGACCCCGACGAGCCCGCCTCGGGCGTCGAGTGGTTCTGGGACACGATGACCGACTACCTGGACGTGGACTTCTTCGAACCGTACGACCAAGTTCGGGACGACGCGGCGGCGCGGAGTGCCGCCGGATCGAGCGGTGACGCCGCGACTCGGGGGAGCCCGCAGTTCACCGACTGGTATCCCGGCGGGACGACGAACATCGCCCACAACGTCCTCGACCGCCACGCTGCGGTCGACGCCGAGACGCGGAACAAGGTGGCCTGCATCTGGGAGGGCGAACCTGTCGGGCCGAACGGTGAGGCGACCGATATCAGGGAGGTCACGTTCCACGAGCTCCATCGGCAGTCGAACCGGGTGGCGAACTACCTCGACTCGCGCGGCGTCGGCGTCGGCGACACCGTCGGACTGTACATGCCGATGGTCCCCGAAGTCGTCTCGATCCTCTACGGCTGTTTCGCGGTGGGCGCTATCGCCGTCCCAATCTTCTCCGGGTTCGGCGTCGACGCCACCGCCACCCGCATCGACGACGCCGAACCGTCAGTGCTGTTCACCGGTGACGGCTTCTACCGTCGCGGCAGCGAGGTGCGCCTGAAACCCACCGCCGACGAGGCGATCGCGGCGGCCGGCCACGTCGAAGAGGTCGTCGTCTACGACCGGCTCGGGACCCGCGCCGCGGGCGACGCTGACGCGGAGTCCGCCGACGAGGGCGACCACGACATCCCCTGGACCGAGGGCCGCGACCGCTGGTGGACCGACGCGGTCGAGACTCAGCGGGACGAGTTCGAGACGCGCGAACTCGACGCGGACCAGGAGTCGATGCTGCTGTATTCGTCGGGGACGACCGGGGAACCGAAGGGCATCGTCCACACGCACGCGGGCGTGAACGTCCAGTGCGCCAAGGAGCTGCACTTCGGGTTCGACCTGAAGCCCGCCGATCGGTTCTTCTGGGTGTCCGATATCGGCTGGATGATGGGGCCCTGGACGCTGATCGGCAACCACCACTTCGGCAACACCGTCTTCATGTACGAGGGGGCGCCAGACTACCCCGATCCGGACCGCTACTGGGCGATGATCGACCGCCACGACATCACACAGTTCGGCGTCTCGCCGACGGCCATTCGGGCGCTCCGCAAGCACGGCGACCAGTGGCTGGCGGGCCACGATCTGTCCAGTCTGCGCATCCTCGGCTCGACCGGCGAGCCGTGGGACCCGGAGTCGTGGCTGTGGTTCTACGAGAACGTTGGCGGCGGCGAGGCGCCGATAATCAACATCTCCGGCGGCACGGAGATCTGCGGCTGTTTCCTCATGCCGATGCCCATCCAGGAACTGAAACCCTGCACGCTCGGCGGCCCCGGACTCGGCATGGATATCGACATCGTCGACGAGCACGGCGAGAGCGTCGCCGACACGGGCGAGCGGGGGTATCTGGTCGCTCGCGACTCCTGTCCGTCGATGACGAAGTCGCTGTGGTCGGGCGACGAGCGCTATCTCGAGGAGTACTGGTCGACGTGGGACGACCTGTGGGACCACGGCGACTGGGCTCAGAAGGACGAAGACGGCTTCTGGTTCCTCCACGGCCGGGCCGACGACACGCTGAACGTCGCCGGGCGGAAGGTCGGCCCGGCGGAGGTCGAGGGCGCCGCGATCGACCACGAGGCGGTCAACCGGGCCGCCGCAGTCGGCGTCCCCGACGACACCACCGGCACCGCCGTCGTCTGCTACGTCGTCGTCGAGGACGGCGTCGCCGAGTCGGACGATCTACGCGCCGAGATCCGGGCACTCGTCGGCGAGGAACTCGGCAAGCCGTTCCGGCCACGGGAGGTGCTGTTCGTCGACGAGTTCCCCAAGACCCAGAGCGGGAAGATCATCCGTCGGGCCGTCCGGGGGACCTACACCGGCGAGGACCTGGGCGACATGTCTTCCATCGAGAACCCCGACGCGCTCGACGGGGTCGCCGACGCCCGGTAGGGACCCCACTCGGTCGTGCGTCGGCCGGGGTGAACATATCAACCCACCCCTTTTCCGTGGTCTGCGACGTGTCGTGTTGTATGGCAACAGACGGCGCGCACGACCGCCTCGCGGTCGACCCGATCACCGACGACGACCTGCTGTTCGTCGACGACGACCGATTCGCCGCCGGGAACGTCGCCGTGGTCACCGGCGCCGGGTCGGGCATCGGCCGGGCGACGGCGCTCGCGCTGGCCGCCAACGGACTCACCGTCGCCGCGACGGACGTCGACGAGGACGGACTCGGCGAGACCGTCGACGAGGCCGACCGCCTCGAGGTCGCGGGCGGTGTCGAGCCCGTCGTCGCCGACCTCACCGACGACGCCGATATCGAGCGGATCGTCGACAGCGCGGCCGAACTCGGGACGGTCCGCTATCTCGCCAACGTCGCCGGCCTCCAGCACATCGACGCCGTCGAGGACTTCCCGATCGAGCGCTACGACGAGATGCACGACGTGATGCTGCGGGCGCCGCTGTATCTCTCGAAACTCGTCGTCGGTCGCGTCCGCGAGACGGACGACGGGGCGGGCGTCGTCGGCAACATGGCGTCGGTCCACGGGCACTACGTCACCGCCGACAAGGTCGGGTACAACGTCTCGAAGTTCGGCATTCGGGGACTCACCCAGTCGATCGCGGCGGAGGGGGGCGACGGCCTGCGCGCCTTCTCGGTCTCGACGGGCTACGTGAAGACGCCGCTGGTGACCGACCAGATCCCCGACACCGCCGACCAGCGCGGGATCTCGGTCGACGAGGTGATCGACGACGTGATGCTCGGCCAGTCGCGCGTCACGGAGATGATGGACCCCGTCGACGTGGCGAACCTCTTCGTGTTCGGGTTCTCCGAGCACGGCGACCACCTCAACGGCGGCGACCTGCTGTTCGACGGCGGTATGACGCTGACTTACGAGTAGGGGAGAGGCGACCCCGAGTCGGCCCGGGATCCGTTCAGCCCCGGTCGAGGACCGCGTTGCAGTTCGGGCAGTTGGTGCGGTCGGGGTCGGCCGCGTACGTCTCCCCGCAGATGGGACAGAACTCGTTTTTGACCGCCGTCCCGTCCGCGCCCGTCTCCGACTCCGCGTCGAGGGGCGGATCCTCGGCGTCGTCCGGCGGCGTGTATACGCGTGTCTGCCCCACCGGCTCGACCGAATCGTCGCCCGATCCGGCCGGACCGCCCTCGGCGGTCGAGCCGTCGCTCGACTCGCGACCGCCGGCGGAGCCGCCGTCGTCGGCCGACGCGTCCTCGACCCCTTCGGCGTTCGCCGACCCCCCGCCGGACCCGTCACGGGCCCCGGCGTCGCCGCCGCCCGAAGCGGTGCCCATCGCCAGGCGATCGCGCGTGCCGGGCTGGACGACCTGCGGGTACCGCTGGCCGGCGCGGATCGCCGAGCGGGGCACGTCCGGGCGCCGGATCCGGACCACCAGGCTGGCGAACAGTTGGACCCAGACGTACGCGAGCGCGAGCGCGGCGGGCGTCGCGACCGCGACGAGCGGGAGCAACGGCGCCGTGAGGCCGGCGCGGCTCACCTCGCCGAAGACCAGGTCGGCGACCCCGTAGCGTGCCGCGGCTGCCTCGACCAGCGCGGACTGGCCGGCCAGCGAGGCGGCGCGGGTAGCCGTCGCGGTCGTCGCGACGACCGCCGAACCGAACACGAGCGCCCGGAGTAGCCGCGGCGCCGAGAAGGAGTAGACCCGGTAGCCGTAGGCGACGGTCCGAACGAGCAGAAGCGTGTTCGCGACGGCGAGCAGTCCGAGTACGTACCACGTCGCGACGCCCCGGGCCGCGCCGACGGCGACGGCGGCGGCCAGCAGGACCAGCGGCGGGACGAGCGCGACCAGCGGGCGGTCGAAGCGGTAACACTGCTCGACGTTGCCACGCAGGTTCGTGAGGTTGCCGACGACGTAGCGGACGGCGACGAGCGAGGGGACGAGTATCCAGAGTACGGCGAAGACAGCGGCGAGGCCGACCGCCTCGGTCGACCAGGGGTCGACGGTGTAGGCGCCGACGGCGAGGTCGGCGACCTGCGAGACGGCGACGCCGGTGCCGGCGAGCCAGACGAGATAGCCGGCGGCGCCGGCGACCAGTCCGAGGAAGAGCCACCGCTCCTCGTCTACGAGGAGGCGGACGGACCTGCCGATTTCACGGCGCGTATCTCTGGTATCCATGCTCGCTCGTCGGGCCGAGCCGCGAGGTCAGGGGGCTTCGACGCGCATCTTCGCGACGCCGGAGAGTTCGATCCGGTCGCCGGGCGAGACGGGGACCCGGTCGCCCTCGTCGACCGACTCGCCGTTGACGACCGTCGAGTTCTGCCCGAGCGCGACGAGGTGGAACTGCCCGCCCTCGCGGACGAACTGAACGTGTTCGCGGTGGATCCGCAGCGCATCGTCCTCGTCGCCCCCCGTGTTCATCACGATACTCCGGATGGTTCGACCGACGGTATCCCCGTCCCACACTTGAACTTCGCGGTTACGCACGACCAGCACCAGCGACGCTGACTCCTCGGTCTCCGGATCATCGGCTCCGCTCGCCGCCGGTTCAGTGGCCGCGTCGTCGGCTCGGTCGGCCGCCCCTCGGTCGTCGTCGGCACCGCTCTCGACGGTGTCGCCGCCCGAACGATAGGCGTCGAGGCCCTCACCGCAGTTGGCACAGAAATTGTCCTCGGGCTCGACGTCCTCCTCGCAGGCGGGACAGGCCGTCAGCGGCCCCGGCTCCAGCGCCGACACGTCCTCACCGCAGTTGGCGCAGAAGTTGTCCTCGGCCGCGACCGTCTCGCCACAACTCGGACACGCCAGGTCGGCGTCCTCGCCGGCCTCGGCGTCGTCCGCTGTTTCGTCGGCGTCGTCGACGGTCGCCGTCTCGCCAGGAGCGGGCTCGACGTCCGCCGTCGGGTCGTCCGCCGGTTCGGTGGCGTCGGGGTCGCCGACGGCGGCGCCCGCCTCGGCAGCGGCGACGCCGTCGCCCGCGTCGACCGGTTCGACGGCGTCCTCCGACTCCTCGTCGCCGTCGGTCCCGTCTCTGTCGGCGTCGTCGTGGTCGTCGGCCGCGTCGGACCCGTCGCCGAAGAGTTCGGCCACGTCCTCGGGCGCGTCCGCGCCGTCCGTCCCGTCGTCGGTCGCGCCCTCGGGCTCCCCCTGTTCGTCGGTCGGTACCTCGGCCGCGGCTTCGTGCTGCCATTCCCCGCAGTCCGAATTCGTACACCAGCCCCCCGTGGCGGTCGGGTCGAACTCCTCCCCGCAGAGCGGGCATTCGACCGTCTCGCTCGTGCTGTGCGACATAGCTGTCGGGATATGCGGGCGGGTCATCAAAACAGTTGCCCCCGACCGCGCCCGCGCGACGTGCGACCGACGGCCGAAACCGCCCGACTGCGCGGAACCGGGTGGTTACTGCACTCGCGTCTCGCTGCTCTCGGTTCCACCGTCACCGCTCGCACGTCCCGAGACGCTCACTGCACTCGCGTCTCGCTGCCCGCGGTTCCACCGTCACCGCTCACACATCCCGAGACGCTCACTGCACTCGCGTCTCGCGTTCCTCGACCGCCGGTTCGGCGCCTGCGGCGCGGGCGGGCGGATCGTCGGGCGTCGGCGGGAGCGTCCCGTCGTGCAGCAGGATCGTCGAGCAGTTGTCCTTGCCGCCGCGGTCGTTGGCCAGTTCGACGAGTCGCTCGGCCGCGTCGGCCAGCGACGGGGCCGAGAGCACTCGGTCGCGGATCTCGCCGTCGGTGACGGCGCGGTCGCGGACGACGGCGGCCATCTCGTCGTCGCGACCGGCGTCGACGTACCACTCGTAGAGCTTCGCCGCCTCCGTCTGGGCGTCCAGCAGGCCGTCGCTGGTCACGAGCAACACGTCTTCCCGGTAGAGGGGAACCGTGGCCGTCTCCACGTCGACGGTCGCCGTCTCGGGGTCGGCGCGGCCGCTCCCGCCGACGGCCCGGGTGATCTCGTTGCCCCGCGGATGGACCAGCGCCTCCACGTCGTCGATCTCGCCGGCCTCGCGCAGTCGCTGGACGACGGCGTGGTCAGTCGTGAGCGGCAGGATCTCGTCGCGGGCGGCGTTGACGACGTACGCGCGGCTGTCGCCGACCCACCCGTAGTGACAGCGGCCGCCGACGCAGACGCCGGCGACGACGGTCGCGTGTGCCTGCTCGCCGGCGTCGGCGGCGTACTCCAGGACCTCGCGGTGGGCCGCGACGACCGCCTCGGCGACCGCCGACTCCAGATCCCCGGCCCGCGGCGGGGCCGGCAGCGGGTCGTCGACGGCCACGTCGAACCCCGCCGGGTCGCTGCGCGCGGCCGAAACGGCCGTGCCCGCGAGGTGCTCGCAGACGGCCGTCGTCGCGATGTACGAGGCGGCGTCGCCGGCGTCGTGACCGCCCGCGCCGTCCGCGAGCGCGAACACCGCCGCGCTCCGGTTGTCCGGGTCGGACCCCGACTCCGGCGGACCGTCGCCCGTCTCGTCACCGTCGGGGCCGTCGCGGTCGTCGCCGCGGATCCCCTCGCGGTGGCCCTGTTCGAACACGGAGACCGCGACGCTGTCCTCGTTGATTCCCCCGTCGCGTTTGCGGTCTCCCACGTCGTAGTGAGTCGCGTAATCCATGGTCATTCGATGCTGAACTCGAAGGTAACGCCGTAGCTCGGGTGAACGAGGGCGATCAGGTCGCCCCCGCGGAGCCCGTACAGCTCCGGCGGTACGTTCCCCTCCGCGTCGGTCGCGTCTTCCCCCGACTGCTCCAGGCGCTCGCGACCCGCCTCGCTGAGCACGCGCTGCCAGCCCCCGCGGGTCTGGACGTAGGTCCCGTTGAGGCTCCGGTCGCGGATGAACCACTCGCCGTCGGCGTCCGTGTCGAACTGCACCTGCACCGTCGAGATGTACTCCTCCTCGTCCTCGATCACGACCGACGAGCGCGGTCCCTCGGCGTAGCGACGACCGATGGTGTCGCCCGGGTAGACCGTGTACGTCTCGCCCGCCTGCGTGTAGCGGACCGTCGCCGACGGCGGCGGGCTCGGGTCCCGCGCTTCGAGGACGCGCTTCATCGCCGTCGCGTTGCGGTAGCGGTCCTCGTAGTCGCTCGCGGTCGCCTTCTCGACGATCTCGGCGAGGTACGGTTCGCACTCGGCGCCGAAGTCGCGCGGGTCGACCCCGTCCTTACGCGGGACGGTCCCCTTGAGCAGGTAGAGGAGGATCTTCCCGACGGAGTAGACGTCCGACCACGGGCCCTGGCGCATCTCGGTCGCGTCGGCCTCGGCGACCTCGCGGGGTTTGTACGGGCCGACGATGGTGGTCTGGTCGGCGCCGTCGGCCGCCGAGTCGAACCCCGTCGCCGTGTTGAAATCGATGAGCACCGGCGTCACCGTCCCCCCGCGGTGGGTGATCATCACGTTGTCTGGCTTCAGGTCGCGATAGACGATCTCGTTCTCGTGGAGGAAGCTCATCGCGTCACAGAGGTCGACCCCGATCTGTCGGACCTCGTCGATGTCGTCGAGCGGCCCCGTCCGGCGGATGGCGTCGTCGAGTTCGTAGCCGTCGACGAGCTCCACGACGAGGACCGAGGTGCCGTCCTGGTCCTCGGCGACCTCGCGCAGCGACATGATGTTTGGGTGGCCGCCCGCCGTCCGAATGGCCGAGAGCGTCTCGGCCTCCTTCTCGAAGTAGGTCCTGACGATGTCGCGGTCGTTCTGACTGCCCTCGTAGTTGGGGTATTTCAGCGCGACGGACTCGCCCGTCTCGGTGTCGACGGCGTCGAACACCTTGGCGAACCCGCCCTCGCCGACCACCTCGCCGAGTTCGTACCGACCGACGACGAGGTCGCCCTGGCTCGGCGCGACGGTCATTCTATCCGGGAGTCGTCGACGACCCTGGTGGCGTTCTCGCGCTCGCCCCGGCCGCCCTCGTCGACCAGGCGGGTCTGTCGCTTCGCCTCTTCGACGACGGCCGTGTCCTCGCCGTGGACCTGGGTCATCTTCTCGACCTCCGTCTCGGCGGCCGCGACGTTGCCGTTCCCCAGTTCCGTGCGGACGACCGTCTGTCGGTGGTCGAGCGAGACCTCCTCGTTGTGCGCGGCGAGCTTCGCGTTGTCGTCGGTGTACTCGACGGCGATCCGGTCGCTGGCCCGCCGACCGGAGGCCGTGAGCGTCACGTCGACCAGCGTGCGCTCGCCGAGGTCCTCGCGCGGGGGCGCGTGGAGTTTCAGGACGACGCGCTGGTCCTCCCGCTCGGCCAGGTCTGGCAGCGGGACCGTTGCGGTGTTGCCCGACCAGCGCACGTCGACCGCCTGAGCCTGCGGGAGCGCGCGGTACACCTCGCTGACCTCGACGCCCGCAGCGGCGTCGAGTTCGAGGCTCGCCTCCGTAGCGACGACGGACTGGGCCTGCTCGACGGCCTCGCCGAAGAAAGACTCGATGTCGCCGGGCGATTCGAGATGCGTCCACTCGCCGCGGGCGGTCGTCCCGAGCGTGCGGATGGTCTCCTCGTCGTAGTCGGTGCCGATGCCCGCCGAGAGGATCCGGATGCCCGACTCGTCGATTTCCCGGGCGAGGTCGCGGAAGTCGGCGGGTTCGCGGGAGTTGTCCTTGCCGTCCGACAGCAGCAGGATCCGGCGAACGGCATCGTCGGTCCCCGGCCGGTAGTCCAGCGACGCGAGGGCGGTGCGAGCCGAGTCGAGGCCGTCGTACATGTCCGTGCCACCGCCGGCACTCAGCTGCTCGACGCGATGCACGGCGTCCTCGCGGGCGGTGTCGCCCCATCGCTGGGGGCGCATGACGACCGCTGCGTCGGAGTCGAACGCGACGATGCCGACGTAGTCGTCGGGTTCGAGGAGCCCGAACACCCACGAGGCACCCTCTCGGGCCCGGTCGAGTTCCGCCCCGCCCATCGACCCGCTCGTGTCCAAACAGAGGAGGATGTGCCGCTCGCGAAATCCGCTCCCCGTCCCCGGTTCGACGTCGACCGTCGCCGTCAGTGTCGCCCCGTCGGCGGGCACGTACGGCCGGTTGACGTCGGTCGCGATATCTACCATCGTTCGCCCTCTCGCTCTCGTCGCGTATGTGTTTTTCTCCGACCGGGGCCCGCGAGCGGTCCGGTTCCCGTCCGGTCCGCCCGCAGTCGCCGCCACTCCGCTACGCGAACAGCCCCTGGATCACGTCGCCAAAGCGCACTAGCGCGAACCCCCCCACGAGCATCGCCAGCAACCAGAGCAACGTGATCAGGACGCTCCGGCGGACGAACGGATCCTCGATCCAAGTTGCCATACCACACGATCGGTCGTCCGGACGCAAAAACCCCTGCGTCCGTTCGGCCCCACCGCCGTGAACCATCGGCACCGACCCGTCGTCCGGTCGATTCGGTGGACGCTTTCCGTCGCAAAGTTGACTTTGCGCTGCAAAGTAAATTTGCTACACAAACTTTATTGAGGTAGAAACTAGTTTTCGGATCGAGACATGACCGACGCTGTCCCCGTTTCGGTCGAGCAGCACAGTCGGGCCGCGGTCCGGACCACGGAGGTGCGGGTCGTATGAGCGCCGTCGAGATCGAGGGGCTCACGAAGCGGTACGGCGACGTAACCGCAGTTTCGGAGCTGTCGCTGTCGGTCGACCGCGGCGAGGTGTTCGGCTTCCTCGGTCCCAACGGCGCGGGGAAGTCGACGACGATCAACGTCCTCCTGGGCTTTCTGGACCCGACCGCGGGCGAGGTGTCCGTGCTCGGGACCGACGTGACGAACGAGCCCCAGTCGGTGAAAGCCCGCGTTGGGCTGGTCCCGGAGGCGTTCGAACCGGTGCCGAACCTCACCGGCCGCGAGCACGTCGCCGCGGCGGTCGAGACGAAAGGTGCCGACGACGACCCCGACGCGCTCCTCGACCGGGTCGGACTCGACCCCGACGACGCCCGACGGCCCGCCGAGGAGTACTCGACGGGCATGTTCCAGCGGATGGCGCTGGCGGTCGCGCTGGTGGGCGAGCCGGATCTGCTGGTCCTCGACGAACCGTCGGCGGGGCTCGACCCCAACGGCGTCCAGCTGGTCCGCGAGATCGTCCGCGCGGAGGCCGACCGCGGCGCGGCGGTGTTCTTCTCCTCGCACATCCTCGACGAGGTCGAACGCGTCTCCGACCGCGTGGGGATCCTCCAGGACGGCGAGCTGACCGCGGTCAACTCCGTCGAGAATCTCCGGGACGATCTGGGGATGGGCAGCGTCGTCTCGGCGACCGTCGACGACGTGCCCGATCTCGACCCGCTCCGGGCGGTCGACGGCGTCACCGACGTGTCCGCCGACGGGTCGACCGTGCGGGTGGCCTGCGCGGCGCCCGGCGCGAAGATGGTCGCGCTCCGGCGGATCGACGAACACGCGACCGTCGCGGACCTGACCGTCGAAGAGTCGTCGCTGGAGGACCTCTTCGAAGCGTACACGACCGATCGACCCGGCGGCGACGACACCGCGACCGACGCGGACACCGACGGGCGACCCGCGAAGGGGTCGGGCCCCGAAGCGGCGACCGTGGGAGGTGAGCGGGCGTGAGTAGCGCCACCGTCGCGCGGACGGACTTTCGCAGCATCCGGCGCTCGTACGCAGTCGTCGGGGTCGTCGTCGCGTTCGCGGCGCTCTCGGCACTGGTCTTCCTCGGGTCGGGCGAGGTCCATCCTCACCCAGTGCGGACGACGTTCGGGCTCTCGGCGCTGGTGGCGTGGGCGCTCCCGCTCTTCCTCGCACCGCTGGCCTACCTCGCGGTGGCGGGTGACCGCACACGCGGGACGATCACCTATCACCTCGGCCTGCCGAACACGCGGGCGGCGTACGTCCGCGGGAAGTACGTCACCCGGGCCGGCGTGGCCGTGGCGACGACCGCACTGGGAGTCGCCGTCGCGTTCGCCGTCGCGTTCGCGACCTACGAGCACGCGCCGGACCCCGGTCGGTTCCTCGCCTTCGGTGTGCTCTCGACGGCGTTCGCCCTCGCGATGGTCGGCGTGTTCCTCGCCGTCTCGGCGTCGGTCACCTCCCGGTCGCGCGCGATGGTCGGGGTCGTCGGCGCGTACTTCCTGCTCTCGGCGTTCTGGGTCGGCCCGCTGCCGGTCCTGAACCTCGGGACGGCGCTCGACGCCGTCGCCGCCCTGCCCGGCGTCGGCCTCTCCGATTCCGTGCGGGCGCTGATCAGTTCGCTCTCCCCCGCTGGCGCGTATTTCAACCTCCTCCCCGAACTCGTCTGGGCGGACGCCCCCGGCGAGTACGCCGCCCTCCAGCAGTTCGCCGGCCGACCGGACTACCTGGGCTACGAGCCGTGGTTCAACGGACTGGTCCTGGTCGGCTGGGTCGTCGGCGCGCCGCTGGTCGGGTACTTGCGCTTCAGGGCGGCCGAACTCGGCTGACCGGCGCCCGCCGACGGCGCTCTCTCGACCGGCACCCGCTCGGCAGTGGTCCCCGCCGACGCTTCCGGAATCGACTTACCGGCCCTCCGACAACACGGCGCCAACGACCGCCGAACGCTATGACCCGAACCCACGACACCACACGGCGGCCGACCGACAGCGACCACCGCGGGCCGCGGCTCCACCGCCGGCACCTCGCGGGGTGGTCCGCGTGAGTGACACGGCCGGCGGTGCGAGCGACGAGGTCGACCCCGACGAACTCCGGCGCCAGCTCACCGATATCAAGGGCGCGATGGGGCTCGCCGAGCAGTACCCCGGCCGCGCCCGGTTCTGGCTGGTCGCGGGCGTGCTCATCGGCGTCGCGGCGGTGCTCGTCCAGGGGACGTTCTACTTCTACGAGACGGTGGGAGCGACCGGGTACGTGGCGATATGGTGCGGATTCTGCGTCGTCGCCGTCGCGACGCTGTGGTTCGTCGCCGCCCGTCTCCCGAGCCGGGAGGCCCCGGAGGGCGCCCCGAGCTGGCGGGTCGTCTACGGGTCGCTGGCCGCCTTCCTGCTGTCGGCGACGGGCGTCACCGGCGACGTGGCCGGAACGGTCGCCGGCCTCGACCGAGCGCTGCTGTACTTCGGGCTCGTCATCGCGACCGTCGGGCTCGGCCTGCTGGTGACCGGGGCCGTACTGGCGGCCTATCGGGTCCGACGGCGCGACCGACTGGTCTTCTACGCCGGCGGCGCGTGGGTGCTCGTCTACGCCTCGTTCATCCCGTACGTCGAGCTGTTGCGCTACGTCGGCGTCGGTCTCTTCGGTATCCTCTTCGTCGTGTACGCGATAGGCGCCTACGTGTACCTGACCCGGGCCTGACTCATGGACTTCGACAAACTCGTCCACCAGCCGACGCGACTCCAGATCTTCGCCTACCTCTACCGCCACGGCGAGACGAGTTTCCCCGACCTGAAGGAGGCGCTCGACGTGACCGAGGGCAACCTCGCAAGCCACATCCAGCGGATGGAGGACGCCGACTGCGTCGCCGTCGAGAAGCAGTTCGTCGACCGCAAACCCCAGACCACCTACGAACTCACCGACCTGGGCCGCGAGAAGTTCGAGGAACACATCGGGACGCTCGAAGCGCTGATCGACGACCTCGAGGAGTGAGTCCGCGAGCGACCGCTCCGTTACTCGCGGTTCCTCGCGGATGGCGCGTCCGGGACGAGCCCCCGCGCCGCGGCGCCGAGCGGCCCGGCGACGAGGGGGGCCGCGACGCTGACCGCCAGCAGCGGCCCCATCGCGAGGTACGCACTGAGGCTGCCGGCGAGCGCGAACTGGACGGCGACGACCAGCAGGACGACGACACCGAACCCCAGCCCGGCGACGAGCGCCCGTCGAAGCGTCGGCTGACAGAGGCCGACGAGCGCGCCGCCGACCAGCAGACCGACCCAGTGGAGCGACGCCAGTCCGAGCCCGAGCGCCGTCGCCGCTGCCGTCAGCGCCCACCGCTGGCGCGGGGTCGTCTGTGCGGCGGACAGTCGAGCGCGGACCCCCTCCGGCGAGTCGTCCGCATCGGACCCGTACGCGTCCGCCAGCGATTCACTCATCGCCGCCACCCCCGTCGCCGTCGCCGGCGTCGAATCGGATGTCGGGCGCTCCCTCGCTGGTCGCGACCAGCGGGCGATACTCGCCGTCGGCCCAGGGTTTCAGGAGGGTGCTGTAGTGGTCGGAGAAGTACTCGCCGTCGTTGCCGCCCGGGATCATCCCCAGCGAGGGGTCGCCGTCGACGCGGGCGAGGAGGCGAAAGCTGCTGCCGACGCCGGATTCCTTGCGGAAGTTGCGGACCGTCGCGGGCGAGCCGTCCGTTGGGAGCCGCGGGTAGTTCAGAAAGGCCAGATCGAAGGGGTGGTCGATGACGGTCCGGTTGTAGTCGCCGTAGGTGTCGTAGTCCTCGTCGTCGATCTCCGCGACGGCCTCGGTCAACGCCGTCGCGACCACCTCGCTGCGCTCTCTCGCCGAAATTCCACCGGCGGGTGGGTCGGTGAACCACCGACTCTGAGGGCCGAGCGTAAGCAACACCCAGTCGTTGGGGTAATGACTATCGTCGAGGCCCGCCGCCTCGAACACGGGACCGAACACCGCCTCGCGGTAGCGGCCGACGAACAGCTCGAAGACGAGCGCGGCGCGGGAGTCCCGATCCATCCGGAAGTCCCACTCCGCCAGCCGGTCGGCAGCGGCCCGCGGAGTCTCGTCGAGCGCGTCGCGGGCGTCGAGGATCACGGGAACGAACAGCCGGGCGCGTTCGTCGACCACGTCGCGCTGGACCCGTCGCATGTACTCGAAATCGACGGGGTCGTCGCTCGCGGCCCGCTCGTCGAGCAGGTCGTAGATGCGGCGAGCGCGGAACGGTGCGGCGTAGCCCTCGCCGAGATAGCGGTCGGGGTCGTCGACGATCCGCTGGTTCGCGGTCGCGACGTAGTCGGGGTCGCGGACGCCCGGCTTCTCGTCGAAGGGGATCCACCCCGTCTCGAAGTCGGGCTCGCCGTAGGGTTCGTACCCCGGCCACTCCCCCTCGCGGGCGGAGCCGTCGAAGACGCGGTCGCCGCGGACCGCCTTCTCGCTGCCATCGCCCCCGGTGTCGTCACCGCCGTCGGCGTCCCCGGACTCGCGGGCGGGAATCAGCCCGGTCACCCAGTAGGCGGTGTCGCCCTCGCGGTCGGCGTAGACGGCGTTCTGCGTCGGCGTGTCGAACTTCCGGAGCGCGGCGAGGGCCTCGTCGCGGCCGCCGCTGCGGTCGAGTTCGTGGACCGCGATCGCGGTCCGAGAGGCCTGGAGGCCGGTCCAGGCGACGCCGACGCGCTCGCCCTCGCGTTCGAGCACCGGCCCGTGGACGCTCTTGCGGACGGTCACCGCCCGGTCGTCGCCGCCCGACACCGCGATCGTCTGCTCGTCGGTGTCGAAGGCGCGCCACTCGTCGCCGTAGCGGTACTCGCCGTCGCGCGTCTCGTAGGTGTAGGTGTCCAGTACGTCGGCGCCGGCGTTGGTGAACCCCCACGCGCCGGCGTCGTTCTCGCCGATGACGACGAACGGGACTCCCGGAAAGGTGACGCCGCGCACGCGCATACCCGGGCGGCGCTGGTGCATCTGATACCACACCGGCGGTGCCATCAGGTTCAGATGCGGGTCGTTCGCGAGCATCGGGAGCCCGCTCGCGGTGTGCTCGCCAGAGACGAGCCAGCTGTTCGACCCGATCCCGGGTTCGGACTCGAAGCTCGCGAGCCACGCCGACAGCGACGCCCGGTCGGCGCCGTCGGGCGGAGCGACCGCGGCGGCCGCCGAACCGCCGGTCGCGGCTCCGGTCGCGTCGCCCCGTTCGTCCCCCAGGATCGGCACGTCGTGGTCCATCCGCTCGGGGTACAGCGTCGCCGCCGCCGACTCGTCGAGCGCGTCGGCCGCGACCGAGCGACGCAGCGACCGGAAGCTCCCGGTCAGGCCCCAGCTGATCTGTTTCTCGACGAGCATCGAGTCGACCGGCGTCCACGCCGCGGGCTCGTAGTCCAGCAGCCGAAACTCCAGGGGGAGCGGCTCGCTCGTCCGCTGGGCCTCGACGCCGGCGGCGTAGGCGCGCATCGCGTCGCCAGTCGGAGTGTCTTCGACGGCGCGCCAGCTGGCCTCTGCAGCGGCCGCGAAGTCCATCTGTCTGTGAAAGCGGTCCGAGTCGACGGTGCGCTCGCCGACCGCAGCCGAGAGGGTCCCGCGCATCCGACGGCGGATCAGGTCCATCTCGAACAGCCGGTCGGCCGCGTGGACGTACCCGACCGCGAAGTACAGCGACAGTTCGTCGTCGGCCTCGACGGTGGGGACGCCCGCGTCGTCGTAGCGGACGGTCGCCCGACCGTACGGGGTCGCCACTCGCTCGCTCTTGCCGGCGGTCGCCGCACCCCACACGTCACCGGAGAGCGGCGCGAACCGGTCGAGATACCCCCGAGCGTCCGTCAGCGTCGCGGCCCCGACACTTCCGCCGAGGAGGGCGGCGATCACCGACCGTCTGGTTGGCATTCCTCACCCCTGGGGGCTGTGCGGACTTAAGCGTGGTCCGCGTGAGTGTCGTCGGGCACCCCCGCCCTGCGGGCACGCCGATTCTCAGCGACCGGGGATCGCCGACGGATTTTTGTGACAGCGAAGACGAACTTCACACATGCAACTCCGGGTAGACAGGCTCGGCGTCCTCGGCGTTCTGGGCGTCCTCGGCGCTCTGACGAACGAGCCCGCGCTGTACGCGCTGTTCGCGCTGTTCGTCCTCTTCGGTGTCGACCGGACTGTCGCGATCCCACCGGGCGGTGGACGGGCGACTGAGAAGTGAGCGCCGACGAGCAGCCGCTCGTACCGTGAGAACACAGGTAGTGGAACGTACCGATTCGACCGGTGCGAGGCCGCGAGAGCGGGTGTCTTCGACCGACCTTACATGTAGCCCAGATCGCGCAGGCGCTCCATCAGGTCTTCCTTGTCCTGGGCGCGGCCGGCGCGTTCGGTCGTCGAGTCGAGATCCTGCTGCCAGGCCGGTTCCTCGGCGGCCTTGTCGGTCGAAACCTCGGAACCGAGCGAGCGGAAGCCGGCGAAGTACTTCGGCGAGACGGGGATGTCGTCCTGCTCGATGCCCTCGGGGAGGTCGTCGTCGGTCTCGGGGACGTACCCTTCGTCCGGGAAGTCCTCGACGGTGTCCGGGACCACGAAGTTCCAGAAGGCGTCCCAGACGGCGGCCTCGTCGAACTGGAGGATCGTCTGGACGCGGTCGTGGGGCGGGTAGATGTCGGGGTCGTGGCGCGGCGAGAAGAACGTCTCGTCGGCGCGGGACTCCTGCTCGTCCCAGCGGATGCCGGAGATGATGCCGTCGACCTCGTGCTCCTCGATGGCGTCGTTGAGCGCGACCGTCTTGAGGAGGTGGTTACCGACGTAGGTGTCCAGCAGGAACGGGAAGCTCTCCTCCTCGTATTCGAGGATCTCGCGGACGTGGTGCTGGTTGTGCTCGGAGAGCTCGTCGATCGGAATGTCGTCGCCGGGTTCGAGGCCGTGCTCGTCGACGTACTCGCCGACGTCCTCGTTGCGGGCCCAGATCACGTCGAGGTCCCACTCGTCGGCCCAGTGCTCGACGAAGTCGATCAGCTCGTCGAAGTGCTGGTAGTGGTCGATGAACACGACCGGCGGGACTTCGAGGTCGAACTGCTCGGCGACCTCCTTGACGAAATACAGCGTGAGCGTCGAGTCCTTGCCGCCCGTCCACATCACGACCGGGTTCTCGTACTCCTCGAGGCCCTGGCGCGTGACCTCGATGGCCTTCTCGATCTTGTCGTTGACGTGCGGGTAGTCGGCCGGGTCTTCACCTTCGCCTTCGCTGTAGTCGACGTCCAGGTAGTCGGGGAACTCGGCTGACATCGGTAATGAGATGTAATTAGGCGGTCGGTTAAGTTCTTTTTGGAGGACCAGTCGTCTGACGTATGTGAACAGGTGCCACGGCGTGTCCGGGGTGGGCGGTCGCGGTCCTGTCGGCCGGAGGACAGAAGGGGGTCGGGGTCGAACGAGGTGGTAATGAGCGCGGATACCGACCGGCGGGGTGCGGAGGCCGAGCGGAGCGGACCCGACGCGGAAACCGGCGGGAGGCGTTCGCTCCGGGAGCTACACCAGGAGGCTCGGTTCGCACGGTGGTTCCGGTGGCACCTGGTGGCCGCGCTGGCCGTCTTCTTCGGAAGCGCGTTCGCGGCCTACGCGGTGGTCGGGACGGTTCCGATCGCACAGCTCCAGTCGCTGATCGAGGAGGCGCAGGCGGGGGTACCGGCCGATAGCCCGCTGCCGGAGCTGGCGTTCTCGCCGTTGCTGTTCAACAACCTCCGGGCGCTGTTGCTGATCGGCCTCGGGACGATCACCGGCGGGCTGCTCTCGCTGTTCGGTCTGGTCGTCAACGGCGCTCTCGTCGGCGCGGTGGTCTCGGTCGTCGTCCGCCAGACCTCCTGGGCGGTGATCCTCTCCCTGTTGGTCCCCCACGGCGTGCTCGAACTCTCGGCGTTCTTCGTCGCGGCGGCGGTCGGGCTGCGCGTTCCTCACCGGATCGTCAGGTATCTGCTCGGCTGGGACGAGACGCCGCTATCCCGAGTCGAGTTGTACGAACTGGCCGTCATCGCGGTGCTCCTCGTCGTCATGATCGTCGTCGCTGCCTGGATCGAGGTGTATCTCACCCGGGACGTGGCCGAGTGGCTCCTCGGTCCGGGCGCCCTTCCGGAGTGAGCGACACGCTCCGGCGTTCAAGTTCGCCGATCGTCGTGTGAACCTTCGGTGGAGTTTTACGTGGGAATGGAGAATCCGCGCTCGATGAGCACGACCGCACCAGGTCACAGCGACGATAGCCAGCCGCCGAGCGAGACCGTCGTCTCGGCGGTCGCGGCGTACAAGGGGGTCGAAGAGGTCGCGCTCCCGCCGCTGTACGACGCCCTCGACCCGGACGCGCTCGACGCGCTGTTCTCGGGACCGGACGGGGCTGGCGGACGGGTGACGTTCGACTACGCGGGCTGTACGATCGAGTGCGCGAGCGACGGGAGCGTCGACGTGCGAGACGCCGCGGCGTAGAGCGCGGCATGGAGACTCCGCGGTCGGGACACCAGTGGGTAGGACGGTGGGAGAGGAGAACGACAGGAACGACGACTACCCGGAGATGAACTCGTTGTCGCGCCAGTTGACGCCTTCGGAGTCCTCGTCGTCGCGCGGGTCCTCGACGACGTTGATCGAGGCGGGTCGGTCCTCGCCGTCGACGATGCGGACGGCTTCCAGGTCGTCGTCGGGGCAGGTGATCGCGGTGAGCGTGCCCTTCTCGGCCTCGCGAGCGATCTCACAGAGCACGAGGAACATCTCGTACTGGAGAGTGCTGTTCTGCAGGACGGTTTCGCGGTCGCCCTTGAAACAGGCGTATTCGACGAGTTCCGACGGCGGTTCCTCCTCTTCCTCTTCGAGGGCGCCCCACTGCGGGCCGCCCGCGGTGTCGGTGGTGTGGACCGGAGAGCTATCGTCCTCTTCGTCCTCTTCGATCTCCTCGTAAACGCGGTTCTCCGTGACGCTCGCCTTGAGCTGAGCGGTCGGCGTGTACTTGCTGATGCTCTCGTCGACGGAAACAGCGCTGATGATGAGCGTGTTGTTCCGGCGGGTGATGTCGACGTCTTCGATGTCATCCGGCAGGTCCGGGTCGTCGAAGAAGTCGTACACGTCCTCCAGGGGCAGTTCCAGTGTCGAATGGAGTCTGTATACGCGGGACATAGTTGATGGAATCGCCGGCCGTCCGCTGACGACGGTGCTACACCCTCGTAGGACGCCCACCCATATAGGGCCTACCCTTCCGATTCGGCGGGAACTCGCTCGCCGCCCGCGTGCGAATCCACCGCGGACGGTGGCATCGCGTGGGTTTTTCACCGTCGAACCCCGACTCGGAGGCGTGAAAGAGTACGAGCGCAAACAGCTCCTGGAACGCATCGGTCGCGAGGGAGCCACCGTGGGTGCGACGATCCCAGAGCGCATCGAGATACAGGGGGAAACCATCGACCTGCGGGAGTTCGTCTTCGAGATCAAGCGCCGCGACACCGTCCCGACCGGCGAGCGCGAACGCGTCGAGCGAGCCAAGAAGAACCTCCGACGCGAACGCCGCGAGCGCAAAGATCTGATCGAGGAGGGGGAGGTGTCCCGCGAGGCGGGCGAGGAGCTGGCCGAGGCGATCATCGGCATCGACCGCGCGCTCAACGCCCTGGAGAACCTCGGCCCGACGAACCTCGAAGCCGAGATCGAGGCACAGGAGACCGCCGACAAGAAGCGCTGGATGACCTTCCTGAAGAAGGCGCTGGGCCAGGATCAGGACAGCCAGGGGAGCCATCGGTCGGGGTCGCCATGAGTCGCAACGACGAGATCGCCGACCGACTGGAAGAGTTCGCCGACCGACTCGAAGCCGACGGCGTCGAGTACAAGCCCCGCGCCTACCGCCGCGCCGCCGAGAACGTCCGGGCGTATCCCGGCGACGTGGCCGGTCTCGCGGCCGACGACGGCCAGGCCGCCGTCGGCGAGATAGAGGGCGTCGGCGACGCCATCTCCGCGAAGATCGTCGAGTACGTCGAGACGGGGGAAATCGAGGAGCTGGCGGAGCTGCGCGCGGAGATGCCGGTCGACATCGACGCGCTGACCCGCGTCGAGGGGGTCGGGCCGAAGACCGTGGGCAGCCTCTACGAGGCGCTGGGCGTCGAGGACCTCGACGACCTGGAGGCCGCCGCCGAGGCCGAGGAAATCCGCGAGGTCAGCGGCTTCGGCGCCAAGACCGAAGGGAACATCCGGGAGAACATCGCGTTCGCCCGCGAGGCGAGCGAGCGCGAACGGCTGGGCGATGCTCGCCCCCGCGGGGAGGGGGTCGTCGCCTATCTGGACGGTCGGCCCGGGGTCGAGCGGATCGACCTCGCGGGCTCGCTGCGCCGCTGGAAGGCGACTATCGGGGACGTGGACGTGCTCGTCGGCAGCGACGACGCCGAAACCGTTGTCGACGCCTTTACCGACTGGCCCGACGCCGACAGCGTCATCGAGGCCGGCGACCAGAAGGCCAGCGTCCGCTCGGGCGAGGTCCGCGTCGACCTCCGAGTGGTCGACCCCACCGAGTTCGGGAGCGCGCTGCAGTACTTCACCGGTAGCAAGGACCACAACGTCACGCTCCGCAACGTCGCCATCGACGCCGACCTGAAGATGAACGAGTACGGGGTCTTCGATATCTCCGAGGTAGATGACTCCGAGACCGACCAGCGGGCGGGCGAGCGGATCGCCGGCGAAACCGAGGCGGAGATGTACGAGGCGCTCGGCCTGCCGTGGATACCCCCCGAGATCCGGGAGAACTGGGGGGAGATCGAGGCCGCCCGAGAGGTCGATCTGCCGGATCTGGTCGAGCCGTCGGCGATCCGGGGCGATCTGCACACCCACACCGGCTGGTCGGACGGCGACCACACGATCGCGGAGATGGTCGAGGGAGCGGCCGCATTCGGCCACGACTACGTCGCGATCACCGACCACGCGACCGGGCCGGGGATGGTCGGCGGCGTCGGGGTCCCCGACAACCAGCTCCGCGAACAGCTGTCGGAGGTGCGGGCGGTCGCCGAGGACGCAGACATCGAAGTGTTCAGCGGCGTCGAGGCCAACGTCGGCGCCGACGGGTCGCTCTCGGTGGCCGACGACCTGCTGGCCGAGTTGGACGTGGTTGTCGCCTCTCCCCACTCGGGGCTGGACGGCGACGGCACCGACCGGCTCGTGACCGCGGCGAAACACCCCGAAGTGACCGCCATCGGCCACCCGACCGGCCGCTACATCAACCAGCGGTCGGGGCTGGACCTTGACGTGGAGCGGCTGGCGTCGGTCGCGGCCGACCACGACACCGCGCTGGAGGTCAACGCGAATCCCGCCAGGCTGGACCTGAGCGGCGGCGCGGTCAAGGCCGCCGTCGAGGCCGGCGCGACGATCGCCGTTGACACCGACGCTCACCGCCCGGAGAGCTACGAACTCGTCCGGTACGGCGTCCACACGGCCCGTCGTGGGTGGGCCGAGCAGACCGACGTACTCAATACGCGAGGCGTCGAAGGCATGCGCGAGTTCCTCGAATGACCGGCGACGAGTCCGACACCGACGAGCGCGCGCACGACCGCGGGGTGAGTACCGTCAGCGCCGACGCCGAGGCGGACGGGGACGACGGCGCCGACGACCGGGAGTCCAACGACCTCCCACAGGAGCCCGTGGGCGAGACGGCGCTGTTGCTCGACACCATGCTCGGCAAGCTGGCGACGTACCTGCGGATGTGCGGGTACGACGCCGCGTACGCGGGCGAGCGCGGCGTCGAGGCCGACGACGACGTGCTGGCGCTCGCCCACACCGAAGGCCGCGTGCTGGTGACCCGCGACCGCGAGCTCGCGGCCCGCGCCGAGCGGTCCCAGCCCCTCTCGACACGGGGGGTAACCGAGCAACTGCGCGAACTCCGGCGGTCGGGGTACGACCTCGCGCTCGCCGACGCGCCCGCGCGCTGTTCGGCCTGCAACGGCCCGCTCGAACGCGTCGACCGGACCGAGCCGACGCCGGACTACGCCCCCGAAACCCACGAGGAGACGGTCTGGCGCTGTCGCAACTGCGGCCAGCACTTCTGGAAAGGCAGCCACTGGGACGACGTGGCCGGCACGCTCGAAGACCTGTGAACGGCGACGACACGACCGTGGTCGTGGTCGGTCCCGCTGACCGGCGGTCCCGTCCGCCATTCGCAGGGGCTTAATAACCCGGTGAACCTACGCTCGGACGAATGACGCTATCGGACGAGGCCCGCGAGCGACTCGCGGACGTGGTGGCGCTCCAGCCGACGAAAAACGCCGAGCTGCAGGCCCAGTGGGAGATGGACAGCGGGAGCGACGTCCACCAGTACCTCGAATCCGAGCTGAAAGACTACTACTACCGCGACGAGGACAGCCTCATCTGCGCGACGCCGGAGGCCAACCGCCTCGTCGGCGACGACGTAGAAGGGGAGATCGACGAGCAGGTCGTCACCGTCCCCGCGCTGCAGGCGGCGGCGATCGACGTGCTCCCCGACCACGACGCCGAACCGCAGAGCGTCGTCGCGACGCTGCACGACATCCGCGACGACGGCCGCGACCCCGAGGTCGACGAAGTCCGCTCGGCGCTGCGCTCGCTCGCCGAAAAGGGCGTCGTCGAGCGCGTCCAGAAGACCGTCCCGACCTACCGGCTGGCCGTCGAGCGCGACGCGCTGGACGTCAAGCGGCTCGACGACTGAGGCGGCTGAGGCGACTGGTTCTCCGTCGAACCGAGTGGTTTACCGCCTCGCGAGCGAACGGACCGGCAATGACGGAGTTCGACCCGGAGAAGTTCGAGGACAAGTACGTCCACTACATGGACGAACTGCAGACCGCGTACAGGAACGCCTACCAACACTTCCACGGCCGCTACGACTCGACACTGCTCAAAGCGATCGATCGGCAGGTGCTCGACGGGAGCGAGCCGTTCTACCACGGGAACGGTGAGTTCCGGGTCGAACTCCCGGAGAATCCGCGCGAACGAGCGGGTGAGATCCCAGTCGACGACGAGACGTTCGACGCCGTCCTCGGCGAGTTCGTCGACCGAATCGAGTTCGAGTTGCGACGGATCTTCGAGTTCGAAGCCGAGTGAGAGCGGAAACGGAACCCGTTCGACACCGAGCGGGCGCGGTCGCTACGCCTCCTCGTCCAACCCGGGTCGCTGGCGCCGCCGCTGGCGCTCCAGCAGTCGCTTGATCGCTTTGCCCGGCCCCCCGGAGATAGGCCACTCGCCCGAGCGCCAGGCCGGGGGTTCGGGTTCGAACTCCGGACAGGACCCCGAACACTCGCCCGCGGTCGGGTGGCACTCCTTCGCGCCGCAGTAGGGGAGAACCCCCGCGTCGGCGTCCGTGAGCCGGAAGTGCCGGCAGTCGGGACGCATCGTGTCGGCGTAGGCGCGCCAGCCGCGGCCGTAGGCTCGCTCCGCGAGTTCGAGGCGCTTGTCGGCCTTCCACTCGGGGTCGGCGTACTCGAAGCGAGCGGCGGAGGCGTCGCGGTCACCGCCCGACGGCCGGTCGAGGATTCTGGTGCCGGGATCGTCGACGGCGAGCGAGCGGGGGTGCCAGGACACGGCGGCCTCGCCGGCCCCGTCAACCGTGAGGACGCCCGCCTCGACGGGCACGTCCTCAATCAGCGCCGGCTCGACGCGCTCGCCGGTTTCGGTCGTGGCGACCCACACCTCGTCGGCGAGCGAGAGCGCCACGTCCCGTTCCAGTTGCGGGCCGAGGGCGCGGGCGGCGCTGGCGTCGAGATCCGGCTTGTTCTCTACCGCGACGATCCGCTCGATCCAGTCGGGATAGACCCACTTGCGACGGATCTCGATCCGGTTGTTCGACCGGCGACGAGTCTCGACGACGCCGCGGTCGGCCGCCTCGTGGACCGCCTCGCGGACGTACCGCCAGGGATAGCCCGGGTCCGGCAGCGCGTCCCGGTACCAGGTCCACTCCGCCGGCGCGTTGCGGACGACGTGGAGGAGATCCGAGTCGAGTTCCGCGAGCCCGAAGTTCGCTCGACGGGCTAGTCCCTCGGGGTCGCACTCGACGACGACGGTGTCCCACCGCCGCCGCTTCGTCCCGATCTGCCTTGCGACGAGAGCGGTTCGGTCGTCGCCGCCCACGCCCGCGGGGGGCCACTCGCGCTCGGCCCACTGACAGACCGCCAGCTCGAACAGAAACTCCGAGTCGTCGACCGGCCCGCCGCCCGTGGGTGACACGACCTGAGGTAGGCGCCCCCGGGCGGATATACGTTTCGCGACCCCGTCCGGGAACGCCCGACCCTCTAGCGACCGGCGTCGTGGACGGCCGACAGCAGACCTGTAATCGAGACGGAAATTTAAGTAGGGAGGTGCCACATCCACGAACATGGCAGGCATACGACTCGGAGAAGTGGTCGCGTCGGCGCTACAGGGAGGTCCAGGCGCGGGAGAAGCTCTGTTTTCCGCATTCCTCGGCGTGTTCGGTGTGGCGTTGCTGGTGACGGTGGTCAGTATCGCGGGGGTATGGAAGACCTTCGAGAAGGCGGGCCAGCCCGGCTGGGCGGCCGTCGTGCCGGTGTACAACGTCTACGTCCTCGTCGCGGAGGTCGCGGACCGGGACATCGTGTGGGTGCTGCTGAGCATGTTCGTCCCGTTCCTGGCCGTCGTGCCGATGATCGACGTGGCGGAGTCGTTCGGCAAGGGCACCGGCTACGGGGTCGGACTCGCGTTCCTCGGGTTCGTCTTCTTCCCGCTGCTGGGCTTCGGCGACGCCAGATACCGCAGTCCGTCACCGTACTGAGACCGACGCGTCGCTCGGCGCGGGCGGACGAGGACCGCACCGTCGAGGGGCGGTTCTCGGTCGCGTCGACCTTACTCTTGGTCGTCTTCCTCGTCGTCTTCGTCGTCTTCGAGTTTCTCGTCGAGGAACTCGTGGGCCTCTTCGAGGATCTCGCGGGGGCCGTCCTGCGTGACGGTGTTGATCGCCTGTTCGTAGTCGCGCCACTGCAGGTCGCGGTGCTCGTGGGAGAGCTCCGCCGACGCCTCGAACGAGCGGGCGATGAACAGGTGCACGGTCTTGTGGATGGTGTTGCCGTTGGCTTCGAACACGTAGTCGTAGTCTTCTCGGAAGCCGTCCAAGAGCCGGAAATCACCGATTCCGGCCTCCTCTTTCACTTCGCGGATGGCGGTCTGCTGGAGCTCTTCCTCGCCCTCGACGCCCCCTTTCGGGAACTCCCAGTCGCCCGGGCGGCTCTTGAGGAGGAGGTACTCCCGCCGGCCACGCGTATCGCGAAAGAGGATGGCTCCCGCGCTCGTGGCCTCTATCATTGCGACAAAGTACTCTATCACTCCTTAAGTGAATATCGGAGCGTCGCTCCGGTGACCACTCGACCGCTCGACAGGAGTCGGGGACAAACGCATGGCTTATCCCGGTGCCCGGCGACCGCACTGACATGCCCTTCGTCACGAAGCTCACGTTCACGAGCGGGGACCGACGCCTCCTCGACGACGTCGTCGACGGGGTCAAGGCCGCCGCCGAGCGCAAGGGCGTAGAGCTGAAAGGGCCCCATCCCCAACCGCCGACGGACCACCGCGTCCCCCAGTCCAAGCGGTTGGCCGCCGACGGCGGCTCCTTCGAGCCCTGGAAGTACACCGCCTACACCCGCATCGTCGAGGTCCACGGCCACGACGACTTCGCCCGCTCGGTCGCCGGCGACGACTACCCCGACCGCATCCACGTCGAAGCCGAGATCGAACAGGTCCGCTGACTAGGAACTCCGTTCTCTGGCACTCTCGTCCCGTCCCGCTCGACGACCAGGTCCACAGCGACCGCGAAGTTGAACGGAACCGCGTACAGCGTGAAAGCCCCCGTCCGCTCCGGTCGAAGGGATTGCTGTCGCCGAAAATTGAAGATTTTCGAGATGACGAGAGACGCTATAGGCGTCTCTCGAACCACGAGGGAAGCGCACAGCGAGTCCCGGACGGTCGAACGCGTCGGGGCTTTCACGCTGTTCGTTGCAGTCGCTGTACTCCAAACAGAGCACACGCCGTTCACAGAGACTCGTCGCCGAAACCCACACCTTGTCGCGGACCTCACGACTCCTCATGAGCACGCCGAGTCGCGAGCGGCTCGTCGAGTTGCGCCGGGAGTTCCACCGCAAGCCCGAGCCCGCCTGGCGGGAGTTCTGGACGACCGCGCGGATCGTCGACGAACTCGAATCGATGGACGTGGACGAGGTCCTCGTCGGTCCCGAGGTACTCGCCGAGGGGGAGCGCGTCGCCGTGCCGGACGATGAGGAACTGGAGCGGTGGTACCAGCAGGCCGAGGAAGCGGGCGCCGACCCCGACACGCTGGCGCGACTGCGCGGTGGCTACACCGGCGCGATGGCGACTCTCGAACGCGGGTCGGGTCCCACCGTCGCCCTGCGCGTGGACATCGACGGCCTGCCGCGTGCGGAGTCGACCGACGACGACCACGTCCCCGCTCGCGAGGGGTTCCGGTCGGAACACGACGGCGCGATGCACGCCTGCGGGCACGACGCCCACGCGACCATCGGACTCGGCGTGCTGGAGGCGGTCGCCGACAGCGACTTCGCGGGGACGCTGAAGGTGTGCTTCCAGCCCGCCGAGGAGTCTATCGGCGGCGCAAAACCGATGGCCGAGAGCGGTCTGTTAGACGACGTCGAGTACCTGCTGGCGGTTCATATCGGCCTCGACCACCCGACCGGCGAGGTAGTCGCCGGCGTCGAGGGATTCCTGGCGGTCCACCAGTTCCGGGCGGCGTTCTCCGGTGAGTCGGCCCACGCCGGCGGTCGACCGGCGGCGGGCCGTAACGCCGTCCAGGCGATGGCCGCCGCGGTCCAGAACCTCTACGCGATCCCTCGCCACGAGGACGGCGCGACCCGAGTCAACGCCGGCAAGGTCGGTGGCGGGAGCGCGACGAACGTGATCCCGGAGGAGGCGTACGTCGAGGGCGAGGTCCGCGGCGAGACGACCGAACTCATGACGTACATGCGCGACCGGGCCCGGTCGGTGATCGAGGGTGCGGCCGCCATGCACGACTGCGAGATCGAGATAACGCCGGAGGGCGAGGCGCCCGGCGCCGAGAGCGACGACACCCTCGTCGACGTGGTCGAGACGGTCGCGGGGCGGACGGCGGGGGTCGACTCGGTGTTGCGCAACGACGACCTGGGCGGCAGCGAGGACGCCACCGTGCTGATGAACCGCGTGCAGGAGCGGGGCGGGCGAGCGGCGTACGTCGGCGTCGGCACCGACCACCCCGGCGGTCACCACACCGCGACGTTCGACGTGGATGAGGACTCGCTGGTCGTCGGCGTCGAGGTGTTGACGGACGCGGTCCTGGCGCTCGCGCGCGACCGCCCCTGAGCGGGGCGGACGACCACCGGGTCGCCGGGCCGCAACGCCGTCCCGGTCCGCTCAGGCCGCGGGCCCCCGCCAGCGGTAGAGGACCGTCCCGCTTCCGGTCCCCGATTGGATCCACGAGACGGTCACCTCCGTCCGCGAGAGGTCGAGCTGGCTCGCTGCCGCCGGACAGACGGTCCCGACGGACACCTGTGCCTTCGTCCCGGCGGCGACGGTGGACCCGGAGACACCCAGTTCGCGCAGGTCGTACCGGTCCGTGACCGCCCCGACGCCCCGACAGCCCGCGTTCGCGACGTGGATGTTCACGTTCTCCCTCGACAGCACGTCGCCGCCGGTGAACTTGACGGCGAGTTCGTGCCCGCTGCTGTCGACGTCGAACTCGCTCTGAACCGCCACGGCGGGCGACTTCGACAGCGACCCCTCGAACCCCATGAAAAACGTCGCCGCCGTCGCCGCCAGCAGGACGGTGATCGCGACCATCAGGATAACCCCGATGACCGGCGAAACGGCTCTCTGTGTGCCTCGCTCTCTCATACGTGTCTTCCCCACGCGCGCTCGAATCCGTCCGGACGCCCCTACGGGACGACCCCAGTCGTCGACCGTGCCCGCCCGGACCGTTCCCCACCGCGCGTTACCGATCGATCAGTCGAGGATTACATATAAATATTCAGTATCATTTTTCGGGTATTCGCCGATTACGACCCGAGTCGTCCGGTCGACGACCGAACCGGCGGCTCCGGAGCGGATGGTGCGCGGTGGGGAGGTAGCGACCGGCCGGTCAGTACTTCGGGTCGGCGCCGGTCGTCTCGTACACGTCGTCGAGAATCTCGTCGCGGCGGATCTGCCAGTCGGCGAAGCCCTCGCGGCTGTCGGGGTAGTCCTCGTAGTGGTCGAGCACGCGCTCGGCCAACTGTTTCGTCTCGTAGAGGTCGTAGATGGTGCCCCAGTGACCGACCGACTTGACCGCGGTCTTGAGCTTGAGCCACGGCCCGATCTCCGTCTCGCCGGCGTACAGCCCCTCGGCGATCTTCTCGGCCGGCAGCGCCGCCAGCATGCCCATCAGGCTATCGATGTCGTAGGCCGTCACGAAGATGTTGTACACGTCCAGCGTGGCGAACCGCGCGCCGAAGTGGTCCATCACTCGCTTGTTGTACTCCCAGAGGCGGTCTTCGCCCACGTCGCCGTCCTCGATGGCCGCGATGGCCTGCTCGCCGGCGTACTGGCCGGAGTAGGCGGCGCCGCCGATACCGCCACCGGTCGTCGGATTCACCAGCCCCGCCGCGTCGCCCGCGGCGATGAACCCCGGTGCGACCGCCGAGTCGTAGGGCCGACGGGTCGGGAGCGCGGCGCCGAGTTTGTCCTCGACGGTGGCGCCGTCGAACTCCTCGCGGTTCTGGAGGTCGCTCTTGAGATCCTCGACGAGGTGCATCGGCTCCTCGTTCATCTGGAAGCCCAGCCCGGCGTTGATCTCGGTGTCGGTCCGCGGGAAGTACCACAGGTAGCCCGCCGCCCGCTCGGTCGGTTTGAACACGAGCGCGTCGTCCCACTCGACCGGTTCGTCGACGGTGACGACCTCGCGATAGGCCGAGCAGAACTGACTGTAGCTGACGTTCGTGTCGAAGGTCGCCCCGTCGAAGTCGACCTTGTCCTGGAGGATCGACAGCGCGCCCGCGCCGTCGATCACCAGCTCGGCCTCGTAGTCGACGGGGTCACCCTTCCGCATGGCTCGGACGCCCGTGACCGCCCCGTCGTCGGCCTGGTGTACGTCCTGGACGACGGTGTCGAAGTGGATCTCGGCGCCGGTCTCGAGCGCCCCCTCGATCAGGGCCCTGCCGTACTCCCAGCGGTCGATGACGGCGAGTTCCCCCGGAACCGGAATTTCGAGGACGGTGTCTTCCTGCGGGATCTCGAAGCGGCCGTGGTCGACATCGGTGTTCGTCATCGCGGGTTCGATCTTCGATTTCGGGATCGCGTCGGGGAAGGAACTGGCGCCCTTGAGGGCGTCGCCGCAGGCGATGTGCCCCCCTTCCTCCTCGGGCTTGCGCTCGAGGAGCGCGACGTCGTAGCCCTCGCGGGCGACCGTCGCCGCGGCGTAGCAACCGGCGGTCCCCGCCCCGACGACGACGACGTCGTACTCGCGTGTGGTCATGCACACCCCTGATACGCCCACGGAAAAAACTCTTTACTAACCGTCCGAACCCGTGCGCGACGTTTCTGTCGTCGGTCCGTCACTGGACGCGTCGGACCCGTCAACGGGCATAAAGAGTTTAGGCGGAGAGTGTCGAACCGGGTGCCATGACCGAGTACACCGTCGAGTTCGCGGGGACCGGCGAGGAGATCACGGTCTCCGACAAGGAGACCATCCTCAGCCGATGCATCGAGGAGGGGATCGCCCAGGAGTACTCCTGCCGCGTGGGGATGTGTCTGGCCTGCTCGGCGAAGATCGAATCGGGAGAGGTCACCCAGCCCGCCGCCCGCGGGTTCACCGAGGAGGAAGCCGAGAGCTACGCGCTGACCTGCATGGCCCGCCCGCAGTCGGATCTGGTCCTCGACCGCGGCAAGTACCCGCCGAGCATCGAGGACGACGCCGCCCGCGCCGCCGGCGCCGACCCCGACGCCGCCTCGGCCGACGACTGACCCGTATGCGGGCCCTCCGCGCCGTCGGCGTCGCCGCCCTCAGTATCGTCGACGCGCTGGTCCCCTCCGTCGTCGCCGGGCTCACCGTGCTCTTTTTCGCCGTCGACCCGACCGTCGACGCCGCCCGGCCCTATCTGCTCGCCGGCGGCGCGGGCGCGATGGTCTTCGTCGGCACGCTCACGGTCGGCTTCGCCACGACGATGCTCGGCCACGGCCCGTTCCCGGTCACTCGAGCCACGAAGCGCCTCTGGTCGTGGTGGAACCGGCCGTGGTTCGCCGGGCGCAACCGACGCGGTCGGTGACCGTGCCACTGGATCACACGGCGGCGCAAGCGGTTTTCGGACGGAGCCTGACGCTCCGATCATGAGCGACAGCGACCCAGAGAGGCCCGAGTTCGTCACGCCTCCGCCAGCGGATCCGGGCGATCGGGTGGCCGTGATAGCACCGTCGAGCGGCGCCGCCGCGGTCGTACCGGACGTGCTTGACCTCGCGATCGAGCGACTGCGCGAGCGCTTCGACCTCGAACCGGTGGTCTACGAGACCGCCGAAACCGAGCCCGGGGAGCTCCGCGCGCACCCCGAGATGCGCGCCGCGGACGTCCACGAGGCGTTCCGCGACCCCGAGATCAGCGCGGTCTTCGCGACCATCGGCGGCGACGACCAGGTCCGCGTGCTGCGACACCTCGACCGCGACGTCCTGCGGGACAACCCCACCCGGTTCTTCGGCATGAGTGACAATACCTGCCTCACCAGTTACCTCTGGACCTGCGGCGTGGTCTCGTTCTACGGCGGGCAGCTGCTCAACCAGGTCGCGACGCCCGGTGAGTTGCCCGAGTACACCGAACGATACCTCCGTCGGGCGCTGTTCGAGGGGTCGCTCGGCGAACTCGAGCCCGCGGCGGAGTGGACCGACGACGTGGTCGACTGGGCGCGCGACGACTACCGCGACGCCACCCCCGAGTACGAACCGACCGACGGGTGGCGATGGGACGTGCCCGACGGACGTGCGGGCGAGGCTGTCTCGGGCCGGCTCTGGGGCGGCTGTCTCACCGTCCTCCAGTGGCTGCTGGCCGCCGACCGGGCGGTGCCCGACCCCGGAGCGGTCGAGGGCGGCGTTCTCGCACTGGAGACCTCCGAGGAACTCCCGCCGGCAGAGGCGGTGCGGCGGACCCTCACCGTGATCGGCGAGCGCGGCCTGCTCGACCCGTTCGACGCGGTCCTCGTCGGGCGTCCGCAGACCAGAAATCGGGAACGGGAGTACACCGAAGCCGAGCGGACGGAGTACCGCGAGGACCAGCGGGCGACGGTCCGCGAGTGTGTCCGGGAGTACAACTCCGACGTACCGATCGTCTTCGACCTCGACTTCGGCCACACGAACCCGACCGCGCCCGTCCCGATCGGCGGCCGGATCGTGGTCGACATCGACGAACGGACGATCCGGGTCATCTGAGGGCAGACACGCCGATTAGCGCGTCAGAACTCCTCTTCGCCCCCGCCGAACTCCTCCTCCTCCTCGCCCCATTCGTCTTCCTCTTCGCCCCATTCGTCTTCCGCCTCGTCACCGCCGCCGAGTGCCGCGGTCACGGCGCCGAGCAGGCCGCCCTCCTCCTCCTCGGCTTCTTCCTCGTACTCCTCCTCGTCGTCGATGTCGACGTCGATGTCGTGGTCGGAGTGGCCGTGGCGGTGTTTGCGGTGCTTCGACCCGGTCAACTCTCCGAGTTCGCCGGGGTCGAGCCAGACGCCGCCACAGTCGGGACAGTAGTCGATCGTCACGTCGTGCTCCTCGCGCTGTTCGAACGCAGTCCCGCACTGCGGGCAGTCCAGCGAGCGGTCCAGTACCATGCCATCGACTAACATAACGAAAGCACAAACAGTTTTCGGCCGTGACACGACCGCGCCGGAAAACGGGGTCTCTCAGCCCTCGTCGACGGGGTCGAAGGCGTTGTCCCGCGTCGGGAACTCGCCGGACTCGACCTCGGCGACGTACCGTTCGACGGCACTCCTGATCTCGCTGTCGAGGTCCGCGTACTGTTTCGAGAAACTGTTGGACTCTGCGCCGAGGCCGAGAACGTCAGAGAGAACGAGCACCTGTCCGTCGACGTATCGGCCGGAACCGATGCCGACCGTCGGGATGTCGACCGCCTCCGTGATCTCTCTCGCCGCTCGCTCTGTCACCATCTCGAGGACGATGGAGAACGCGCCAGCGTCCTCCAGTTCCCGGGCGGTGTCCACGAGCGCTTCTACTCCCGCGGACTCGTCGCGTTCCATGCCCTGGATGTACGCGCCGCCGATCTCCTGCATCCGCTGTGGTGTGAAGCCGACGTGTCCCTGCACCGGGACGCCGAGTTCGGTGAGTCGGTCGACTATCTCGATGGTCGTCTCCCCGTACGGCGCGGTTTCGAGTTTCACGGCGTCGGCGCCCTCTTCTTTGAGGAACCGGCCAGCGTTCCTGACTGACTCTTCCATCGAGGTACCGTACGCGAGGAAGGGCAGGTCGGCGACGACGAACGCATCCTCCGTGCCCCGGACGACCGCGCCGGTGTTCGAGAGCGCTTCCTCCATAGTGACCGGGAGCGTCCCGCCGTAGCCCAGGTGGTTGTGACCAGCGCTGTCGCCCACGAGGATCATATCGACGCCGGCGCAGTCGACCTGCGCCGCGATCGGCGCGTCGTAGGCCGTCAGCATCGTCAGCGGCTCACCCGCGTCGTACTTCTCGTAGAGGTCCGGGATGGTGTTGCGAGACATCGCGAGTATCTGAATTTCGTCGCCCTCCTGTTTAGGTATTGCCGGAGCGCCATCGGTCAGCCGTCGACGCGACCCCAGTAGAGCGCGAGGTCGAGCGTCACGTCCTCGAAGGTGACGCGCTCCTGGCCGACGCAGGCGTAGCCGAGCGACTCGTAGAAGCCGCGGGCCTGTTCGTTGTCGATGCCGGTGTTGAGGACGAACGCCCGGTAGCCCGCCCGGCGGGCGCGCCGTTCGAGTTCCTCGACGATCTGTGTGGCGAAGCCCTTGCCCTGCAGCTCGGGTTCGACACGCATTCGAGCGAGTTCGGCGGTCCCGGCTGTGGCGTCGAACTGCTCGGCCATCCAGCCGTCGAGCGTCTCGTAGGCACCCGTGGCGACGACTCGCCCGTCGTCGACCTCGCCCACGGGTTCGCGGGTCGTCTCTCCCCGCTCACCTTTCGAGGTCTCCCTGCGGTCGACCTCGCCCACGGGTTCGCGGGTCGTCTCTCC